>Ga0183260_10000001_pt1 | contig 181879 bp, 204 predicted proteins | sample AntDrymUQ4972206_2_FD_129768 | JGI IMG/M metagenome (GOLD analysis project Ga0183260, IMG submission 129768) | Polar desert sand microbial communities from Dry Valleys, Antarctica - metaG UQ497 (22.06) (version 2) (version 2) | ecosystem: Environmental > Terrestrial > Soil > Desert | place...
CAGGTAGGGGGTGCCGACCAGCACCAGGAGAGGGTGGCGCTGGAGGGGTGAGTGAGGATCGAGCTGCGTGTCGGCGTAGCGATGGTGCAGCCGATGGACCCCGACCCACCGTTGGGGATGAACCCCGCCGTATACCTGCATGAAGCCATCGAGAAACGATCCCAGTACCGGATGGATCCGAAACGCTCGGTGGGCGAGGCAGCGGTGGCAGTAGATCTCGGTGACGAGGCAGGTGAGAATGCCCGAGACCAGACCAACGAATACTCCGATCGGCACACCGAAAATCTAGTGTGCCCCGGCGGCCTACCGGGGCGCTCGGCGCCCTGCGCGTGCCCTGAACAGCCGGCCGCTTCGACTTCCTCTTCCTGCACCAGTACGACCCGGGTACGTGGGCGGCGGCCGTCTACGACCAGACCGCCAACACGTGGACGTCGATCGGCGCCCTGTCGGTACCGGTGTCGGTACCGGCGGGTGGGGCAAGCTCTCGCCGACGACCATGACGGCGCCGTTCCCCCTGGACCCGCCGCCGGCCACCTGCGCGGCCCATCCCCGTGCTGACGTCTTCGTCCACGCTCCGACCGCGTTCGTTGGCGGTGCGGCGTCGGATCAGACCTTCGTCCAGGGCGGCACGACCGTCGGCGCCTGCGTGTCCGGGCACGCCATCAGCCCCGGCGGCTGGATCGGTACCGCACCGGTACCTCGTAGCCGCGCTGTGGCCGCCGGTCACGTCGGCCGGTTGTCCTAAGGCGTCCGCTCGCTCCTGAGGCGATGCCAGGAACACCTTGCAGGTCGCGTCGGCCGACATACGGACCTCGAGGCCGTGATGGCTGAAGGCCTTGTAGTGGGGAGGATCATGGAGTTCTCCTTCAAGTTTGACGACGATCGGCACGCGAGCGGAACGTGCCGCTCCTCCTCGGGTGGCGACCTCCGCTGCCGGCCAGATCGCCAGAGCAGCGCGATCCCGTTCGCAACGCGGCCGAGTGTCCGGAAACTCTGCTGCCCCGGTCACCGCCAGTACGCCTTGTCCCGCTGCTCGGGTCGGGCGGCGCTCCCAGGGGTCGTTCGATATGGGGTCCGGCGTATGAGCGGAGATCCGACGGTTACCGATCCCGACAAGTACAAGGTCGTCTTTGAAAACGACCGGGTGCGGGTCCTCGAGTACAAGGACAGGCCGGGGGATCGCACCTCACCACATCGTCACCCCGACAGCGTCATGTACGCGCTGAGCTCTTTCGAGCGGCGCTTGGTCCAGGGCGATCGAGAAGTGGACGTCCAGCTGGAGGCCGGGATGGTCCGCTTCCTGGCAGCCCAGGTGCACCATGGCGAGAACATCGGCGCGACGGCATCGCACGCGCTGTTTGTCGAACCCAAGGATCCTCCTCCGGACGGCGCGATACAGACCGGGTCGCAACTGGAGCCGGAAGGCGTCTAGCGGCGACTGGCCTGCCAACGCCGCCGCAGGTCCTCGGGATAGGGGGAACGAGCGGGGCGCCGTCTTCCAGAGTGGCCGAACATGGATGACGTTGTCGCGGTCGCCGTCGAGTTCTCCGAGGTCGGTACTCGTTACTTCCTCGCGTACGGCCGCATCCTCGGTGATATCGACGCCGATGCCGTGGAGGCTGCTGTGCTCAAGTCTGCCCAGCAGTCGGACTACGGCGGGACACCGCTGAAGGCAAAGATGTGTAGGACGCTTCACGAAGCATCGAGCCAGCCGTTCTTCTTCGAGTCCTTCTTTCAAATGGCTCGCGATGCAGTCTCGCCCGACAGTCGGTGGTCCGGACGATGGAAAAGGCGAATCGGGCGCGAGATGAACGACGGACGGGAGTGCCGTGGTGCCTTGGTCGCGACGGCGGCCACCCGACCGGGATCAGCGGAGACGGTTGTTACGGCTTGTTGGCCCGGCAGTCAGCGGACCCCTTCTCCTCGGAACCCGACGCAAATCGGAGGGCCTGCGAAACCTAGCGTGTACCATTCCACCCATGGTTATGGAACAAACATGAAGAGACGCCGAACGGCAGCGTCTGCTCTGTCGGATCGCTGACGAATACAGCTCCGACCTAGAAGCACGCCAAGCGCTGATGGGTTTGATCGTTCGCGTCGTCGACGAGATCAGATTCGATTCGGGGTACGCGACATTGACCTCGAGGAGCTGAGGCTCCTCGCCTCGACCTGGGCCTATCTCAACGACGGAGTGACGCCGTCCGAAGTTGCACTTCGCCATATCCGCGATGCCGAGTAGGCGTCCCCGAACACCGCCACTCATCGCGCCACGCTGTAGCAGGAAAGAGATGCCGTACCGCGATGGCCGTCACCTCGGTGATCGCCGGCTCGGGCGGAGGACTCGCCGACGATCGTGCCCTAGGGGTCGCTGCTCGTCGACCCGCTCCTCACGCAGGTGACCCGAGCGATAGGTGCCGAACCTTCTCGGGTGGTCCGCGGGCCGTCCCGGTGGGGCTCGGCCTCTCGATCGTCCAAGCCGTGGCGCGGGCCCACGACGGCACCGCCACCGCAGAGGCATCCAACGAGGGGGGCCTTACCGTCCGGGTGGCACTGCCGTCGCCCGCTGTGGGGTCCGCCAGCCAGTCGGTCCCGACCATCGGCGTCAAGGTGGTCCAGCGGCCCTGAGCCGCGCCAGGCGTCGCCAACGGTCAGCTTTCCTCCCGGCCGGCGAGGTGCGCGAGGGCGTCGGCGTCGTCCTCGGACGCCTGGGGGCCGTACCCGAGCACGACAGTGGCCCTGGCGCCACAACGCGGGCATACGAGGGCGGCGACGGCCAGCATGTCGGCGGGATCCGACGGGCCCTCCATGCGACGAAGGCCGACCACCTCGACGTCGGCGGCTGCGCTCTCGGCCCGACAGCCGAAGCAGATCAGCCGGGCGTCGGGGCGAGCCGCCATCTGACCGGCGTGGCCGGCGGCCTCGAACTGGCCGACGACTTCGTCGAGCGTGCTGTCGCCATCCTCGCCCCCGGTGCTTGTCGACATGTACGGAGCGAGGCCGGAGAGATCGGTGCGCGGTCGCCTACTTGGACTTCTCGGCCACGTCTTGCTCGGTCTCGCGGATGTCAGCCTCGGCCTCCTTGGCCCGGGCTACGGCTCGGGCCTCGTCGGCCTCGCGCTCGGCCTCGCCCTTCTCCGATTGAGCCTTGCCCTCGCGATGGAGGTCGGGGTTGTCGGTGAGGTCCGCCGCAGCCTGCTTGAGCTTTCCCTTGGCCTCTTCGAACGCACCCATGGCGGGCCCTCCCGTCGGATCGCTGTTGTCCCTTGCCTACCCTGCGACCCCGCCCGGAAACGGCCGCACCCGTTTCGCCCCTGCCGGTCGGGGGTAGGCGCGGACCCCGATGAGCGATTTTCGGTCCCACATGTCCGACCCCGCACCGCCGGGGCCGTTCCCGCCGGTCGATCCCGTGCCCGGTCCCGGTCCGGCACCGGTCCCGACGCCCGAGCCGGCTCCGCCCATTCCCGACCCGCAGCCCTTCTAGGACGTCCCGGGCCGGCCGGCCGGTCCCGCGAACCAGGAGGCATCCGACCGTCATGAAGCATCTGGCTGCGTACAACGTGGTGGCGACGTTCCCCGACATGAACAAGGCCCGCGTGGCCATGGACGCGCTAGGCCGGGCGGGCATCGAGGCCGAGGACATCTCCCTTCTGGGCCGGGCCGTCGAGGAGGCCAAGACCGACCCCGACACGCGTCTGCGGGACCTCGACGCCACCGCCGACATCGCCAAGCGGGCCGCTGGCGGTGCCGCGGCCGGCGGCGCGCTGGGCGCGATCGCCGGAGCCGCCGCCTTCATCATCCCGGGCGTCGGGCCCGTCATCGGAATGGGCCTTCTGGCCGCTGCCGCGGCCGGTACGGCGGCGGGGGCGAGCGTGGGCGGCATGGTCGGCGGGGTCGCCGGGTTCAGCCTCGACGACAGCTGGGACCTCACCTTCGGGGACTCGATCCAGGAAGGCCGGGTGCTCCTGGCCGTGCACGCCGCCGACGAGGCCGACGTCTACAAGGCCGCCAAGGTGCTGAAGGAGCACGACGCCGACCGGCTCGAGTTCGTCGACGGCGACGGGAAGAAGTCGGAGCAGGGCTCGCCGGTGGACACCGAGACGGCCTGAGCAGGACGCCCGCCCGGACACGCCGACGGTCTCATGTGCCCGTCTGGATCGGCACGTCGGGCTGGCAGTACCACGACTGGCGGAGCTGGTTCTACCCCGAGAAGCTCCCCCAGGCCCGGTGCTCGAGCTGCTCGACGGCTCGCCGGCGTCAGCGGCTGCACGGCGCACCGCCGCCTGAGGCGCCTGCCCTTCAGGCCACCGGTTCGTCGCCGAGGAGGTAGCGGGGCCCGGCGCCCAGAGCCGCCGCTGCGTCACCAGGGTTGCGGAGGCGGCAACGTTGCAACGACAGGCAGCCGCAGCCGATGCAGGAATCGAGCTGGTCGCGGAGGCCCTCGAGCAGGCGGATCCTCTCGTCGAGCATGGGTCGCCACGAGGCCGAGAGCCGTCGCCAGTCGCGAGGGTCGAGGCCCTTGGCGTCGGGGAGAGTGTCGAGCGCCCGCCCGATCTCCTCGAGCGTCAGCCCCACGCGCTGGGCGACCTGGATGAACGCGAGGCGGCGTAGCACCGGACGGTCGTACTGCCGCCGGCCGCCCTCGGACCGCTTCGACGCGATCAGCCCCCGCTCCTCGTAGAAGCGCAGGGCGGAGACGCTGACTCCGGCACGGGCTGACACCTCTCCGATCGACATCTCTGCCTCGGCCGTGGGGCTCATGAAGAATTTCTCCTCAACTCAAATGGTCACCTTGACCTCAAGGTAACTTGAGATCGTACCATCCGAGTCATGAACGCGATCGTCTTCTCAGAGCCCGGTCCGCCCGACGTCCTGCGCCTCTCCGAGGTCGACGAACCGGAGGTGGCACCGGGGCAGGTGCGTGTCCGGGTGCGGGCCGCCGGCGTGCAGCCCGCCGACCTCGCGGTGCGCAAGGGCTGGGCGCCGCCCGGCACAGAGCTGCGCCTTCCCCAGATTCCGGGCAACGAGTTCGCTGGCACCGTCGACCGCCTGGGCAAAGGGGTGCGGGCCTTCACCGTCGACGACGAAGTGATCGGGTTCACGACGCTCGGTTCCTACGCGGAGCTCGTCACCGTTGACGCCGCCCAGCTCGTCGCCAAGCCCGCCGGCATGACCTGGGAGACCGCCGGTGCCCTGTCGGCGTCGGGGCAGACGGCCCACACGGCGATCGAGGACCTCGGGGTCGGGCCCGGCGACACCGTCCTCGTACATGCTGCCGCCGGCGGGGTGGGAAGCATGGCGGTGCAGCTGGCCCGTCACCGGGGAGCCACCGTCATCGGCACCGGTAGCGAAGCCAGCCATGGCCATCTCCGGGCCCTGGGAGCCGTCCCGGTGGCTTACGGCGACGGCCTTGTCGGTCGTGTCCGGGCGCTCGCCCCCCAGGGCGTCGACGCCGCCCTCGACGCCGCCGGCGGCGACGCGGTGTCGGTATCGGTCGAGCTCATCGACGATCGGGCGCGTATCGGCACACTGGTCGATTTCGAGGCGGCCGGACGTCACGGCGTCCGCGCTCTCACTAGCCGAGGCGGCCGCCGCCCACCGGGAGGTGGAGACCAGGCACACCCGGGGCAAGGTCGTCCTGCTGGTCGCCCCAACGGGAGCGCCACGTGAGCCCGCGGATCGTCGGGGTCGGTGGGTCGCTGCGGACGGGCTCGACCACCCTCGCCGCCCTCCGGGTGGCGCTCGAAGGGGCCTCCCGTGCCGGCGGCGACGTCGAGCTCCTCGACGTGCGCACCCTCGACCTGCCGCCCTACGACGGATCGGCGCACCAGTCGGCCGGCCTGGCCCGGTTCGAGGAGGTGACGGCCGCCGCCGACGGCATGATCTGGGCCAGCCCGCTCTACCACGGCACCATCAGTGGCGCTTTCAAGAACGCCCTCGACTGGCTCCAGCTCCTCGCCTCGCACGAGCCTCCCTTCCTGACCGGCACGCCGGTGGGCCTGATCGCCACCGCCGCCGGCGTCCAAGGGCTGCAGGCGATCAACACGATGGAGTACGTCGTGCGCGCCCTGCGGGGTTGGACGGTGCCGTTCGTCGTTCCCGTCGCCCGGTCGTACCAGGCGTTCACCGACGACGGGGCGCCGCTCGACAGCGGCCTCGACACCCAGCTGGCCAAGCTGGGACAGGAGGTCGTGGCCGCCGCTCGCAAGTTCGCGGCGTGAAGGTTCTCAGGCGGTGGTGATCACCCGCAGGTTGGGCCCGTACCGGTCGCCTACGGGCTCGAGGGTCTCGAGCGTCTCGGGAAGTGCCAGCCGATGTCGATGAACACGACCTCGACGGTGGGCTCCACGCCAGGTCCAGGTCGACGAGCACGTGGCGAATCCTGACTTAGTTCATCAGGATTGTCGTGTATCGGTCAGGACGCAGTCAGCGCTCCGAGGGGGGTTGCTCGCCCCCACCGTCGAGCACCTCGTCGGCGGTGGGGGCGAGCACGTGCGCTTCGTCCGCCGGATCCGTCTCGTCTGCGCTGAGCACTTCGGCGGTCGCCGCCATCTCCTGGCGGATGCCGGCGATCTCGGGTTCCAGCTTGGCCGCATCGTCAGGCCGGTGCTGCACCTCCGCCCGATGCTGTTTCTCGACCAGCTCGACGAGCTGGAGTTCGAGTCCGACCACATGGTCTTCGAGGCGGGGATCGGTCATGGGAGATATCTGCCCCGCGCGCTCCATGGTCACTCCTCTCGCCGCCCCGCCATGGGCGAGGCGCCTAACGTGGCCGCAAGAGCGGCACCCGGACCAGAGGAGGCGCAGTGAAGTTCCTCGTCGTGTGGCAGATGGAGATCTCTCGCATCTCGACCGAGATGATGAAGACGGTGCTGCGGATGCCCGACTACGCGAAGCCCCTCGAGGAGCGGGGCAAGGTGATCGGGCGCTACCACATCGTCGGCTCCCACGGGGGGGCGTGGATCTACGACGTGGATTCGAACGACGAGCTGGAGATGCTCCTCGCCCAGTCGCCCGTTTACAACTTCTCCCACTTCCAGGTGTACCCCCTCGCCGACATGACTTCCCTGCCCGTGGTACCGCCGGAATAGGGAGGCAGCCATGGCGCCACGTATCGCCGAGGACCTGATCGATCGTATCGCCGAGGCCGAGAGCCTCGACAAGGTCGCCGTGCCCCTGTCCAAGGTGGTCTCGAAGATCATTCCCCACGGCCCCCTGAAAGACCTGCTGTCAGGCACCTGGCTGGGTCATCCGCTCCATCCGATGCTCACCGACGTGGCCATCGGGTCGTGGACCAGCGCGTTCCTCCTCGACGTGTTCGGTCACGAGTCCGCCGAGTCGTCGGCCGATGCTCTCGTCGGGTTCGGCGTGGTCAGCGCCCTGCCCACAGCCATTGCCGGCTACTCCGACTGGTCCGACCTGATGGGCGCCGAGCGCCGGCTCGGCCTCGTGCACGCCCTCGCCAACGCCGGTGCCATCAGTTGCTACGGCCTGTCGTGGATCGCCCGACGCAAGGGCGACCGCAGCCGGGGGATGGCACTGAGCCTGCTGGGCGCGACGGTGGCTACCGTGGGCGGCTTCCTCGGCGGCCATCTCTCCTACCGCCACGGTGTCAACGTCGACCGCAACGCGTGGAAGGAGCTACCCGGCGACTGGGTAGCTGTCCTCGATGCCGCCGAGCTCGAGGATGGGGTCCCAACCCTGGGCTCGGCCGATGGGCTCGACGTCCTCCTCGTCGAGCAGGGCGGCACGATCCATGCGATCGCCGACGTCTGCGGCCACGCCGGCGGGCCACTGCACGAGGGCGAGGTTGCGGACGGCTGCATCACCTGCCCGTGGCATGCCAGCACGTTCAGGGTGGACGATGGCGTCGTGGTGCACGGCCCGGCCACCGGGCCCCAGCCGGCGTTCGACGTCCGGGTCGACGAAGGCAAGGTGCAGGTTCGCGCCCGCGCTTGAACCCCGTCGTCCGGTTGTCACCCGGGCACGTTCGGGGAAGGCTGAGAGGGTGAGACCGCTGCACGTCGGCGGCCGGGCGTTTCGCGACCGGGCCGACGCCGGCCGGGCGCTCGCCGGGCGTCTCGGGAGCTATGTCGGGCGCGACGACGTTTTCGTGCTGGGCCTTCCTCGAGGTGGCGTGCCTGTCGCCGCAGAGGTGGCCGTCGCCCTCGACGCGCCCCTCGACGTCGTCCTCGTGCGCAAGCTCGGCGTGCCGGGCCACCCCGAACTGGCCATGGGCGCCCTCGGCCCCGGCGGTGTGCGCGTGCTCAACACCCCGGTCGTGCGGTCCCTCGGCATCACGACCGCCGTGCTGGACGAGGTTACCGCCCGCGAGCAGGCGGAGCTCGACCGCCGCCAGCGGCTCTACCGCGGGCAATGCCCACCTCCGGAGCTCGAGGGCAAGGTCGTGATCGTGGTCGACGACGGCCTGGCCACCGGCGCGACCATGCGGGCCGCGGTGTCTGCCCTCCGGGTCACGGGACCGGCCCGGATCGTCGTCGCCGTTCCCGTCGGTGCCCAGCCGACGTGCAGGGAGCTGGCCGCCGAGGCCGACGAGGTCGTGTGCGTGCGGGCCCCCGCCACGTTCCAGGCCGTCGGCCAGTGGTACGACGACTTCTCCCAGACGACCGACGAGGAGATCCACCGGCTGCTGTCTCCCGGACCGCGGCCTCCAGGGCGCCCCGGCGGTGCCGCCGCTGCTGGTGGCAGCATGGCCGCCCGCTCCGATGGGGGAGGACCCGATGGCACATGAGGTGCGGGGAGTCGTGGCCCCGTCGGTCGGCGAGCCGGTCTTGGTCGAGACCGTGGTTGTCCCCGATCCCGGCGCCGGCGAGGTACTCGTGCGGGTGCAGGCGTGCGGTGTCTGCCACACCGACCTGCACTACCGCGAGGGCGCGATCAGCGACGATTTCCCGTTCCTCCTCGGCCACGAGGCCGCCGGCGTGGTGGAGGCGGTGGGCGACGATGTGGCCGGTGTCGCGCCCGGCGACTTCGTGGTCATCGCCTGGCGGGCGCCTTGCGGAACGTGCCGGTCGTGCCTGAAGGGCCGGCCCTGGTACTGCTTCGACAGCCGGAATGCCGCTCAGAAGTCGACCCTCATCGACGGCACACCGCTCAGTGCCGCGCTGGGCATCGGTGCATTCGTCGAGGTGACGCTGGTGGCCGCGGGCCAGGCGGTGCCGGTGCCTCGGGTCCGGCCCGAAACGGCAGGCCTCCTCGGGTGCGGCGTCATGGCCGGCCTCGGCGCCGCCCTCAATACTGGCGGTGTGGGCCGGGGCGACACCGTGGCTGTCTTCGGCTGTGGCGGGGTGGGCGACGCCGCCATCGCCGGGGCGGTGATGGCCGGGGCTCGTCGCGTGATCGCCGTCGACGTCGAGGAGTGCAAACTGGCCTGGGCCCGCGAGTTCGGGGCCACCGACACTGTCAACGCCCGGGAGACCGATCCCGTCGAGGCGATCAAGAGCCTCACCGGAGGCTTCGGCGTCGACGTGGCCATCGAGGCCGTGGGCCGGCCCGAGACCATGCTGCAGGCGTTCTACGCGCGCGATCTGGCCGGCACGCTCGTGCAGGTGGGTGTCCCGGCACCGACGATGAACGTCGAGATCCCGATGCTCGAGTTCTTCGGGCGGGGCGGGGCGCTGAAGCCCTCGTGGTACGGCGACTGCCTGCCGACCCGCGACTTCCCGGCGCTGATCGACCTTTACCTCGCCGGACGGCTCGACCTCGACCGGTTCGTCTCCGAGACGATCGCCCTCGACGACGTCGAGGAGGCGTTCGCCCGGATGCAGCGCGGCGAGGTCCTGCGGTCGGTGGTGGTGTTCTGACGCCCGAACGCTGAAACGTGGTGGTCGGCTAAAAGACCGACGGCTCGCTCCTCGTCAGCGGGGCCTGGCGTCGCACGCGAGTTCTTCCGGGAGTCGGCCGGCCAATGGCTGGGCGGGCAGGGCCGTCCTTGCCGTCGCCCGACGTCGCCATCCGGCCCGTCAGGTGTTCGAGGAGGCGCGGGCCATCGCCACCAATGAGGTGGCACGCCGGCGATCGCGGTGGGGCCGTGACGATCAGGGGGCTGCCGTCACCGGCGTCGGGCCGCCTTCTTCGCTGTGGCCTTCGCCGGCTTGGTCGTGCGCTTGGTCGTGGGCCTGGTGGCCGGGACGTCGTTCTTGTCGACTGGCGCGGTTCCGGAGGCCCGGCCGGTGGAGGAACCGACCGGCTTGGCCTTGGTTGCGCCCGCCGCCCGGCGGGCCTCGGGCGCTCCCGCCGTGCGCCCCGCCGCCTTGCTCCCGGCGGCCTTCTTTGCTGACGTTCTGACTGTCACCGCTCTGGCCGAGGCCGCCTTCTTGGAGGCAGCCTTCTTGGAGGCAGCCTTCGACGAGGCAGCCTTCGGCGCCGCCGCGCGTCCGGCCACGGCGGTCTTCGCCATCGTCGGGGCCGACTTGGTGGCGGAGGCGGACCTGGTTGTCGGCTTCGCCCTTTTCTTCGTTCCGGCTGTCTTGGTCCCGGGGCGCGGCGCTCGGCCCCGGGCCCGGGAGAGACGCGTGGCCATGGCTGCCAGCTCCGGCACCGGAACAGCCTCGTCGGCGGACGGCATGGCGAACACGCGGCCCGAGCGGTCGTCGGCGTCGATCTCGCTGCGCCGGCGGGCCGTCACCCGGGCCCGCAGGCCCTGCGAGCCGTCGTAGTCGTCATCGTCGTCGACCTCGTAGGCGCCCTTGCTCCCTTGGCGGTCCTGGAGACGCCCGACGCTCGCCGGCCTCCCTCCTGCCGGGCTCCTCGACTCCGCCGCCTTGGCCTCCTCGCGCTGGCGGACCCGGTCGAGCAGGCCGCCCGCCGAGGGCGCGTCGTCGTCGAGCGTCCGCCCTTCCTCCTCGGCCTTGCGGCGGGCGGCAAGGCGACCCAGCACGGTGTTCGCCGGGTCGATCGGAGCGGTCTCCACCGGCTGGCGGGTTTGCTGGCGGTCGAAGAACCTGCGCATGGCCTCGTCGCGCATCGCCTCGGCCATGCCCGGGTCCTGGTGGATGACGAGGTCCTCGGGGTCGGTACCGTCGCGGGCGGCGAGGTCGCGCAGGGCCAACTCGGTGATGGTGGCGCGCTCCTCCTCGGGGTCCTCGAAGTCGGCCGGCAGGCCGGGGGCGGGGCCTTCGCCTGTTGCCCCGCCCCGGCGGGCGGAGGGACCGCCGTAGCCGCCGAGCCCCCGGTCGAACTCACCGGCGCCGCTCTTGTATCCGCCCGGCCCGCCGCCGATGGTGTCGAGGACGCCGAGATTGGGTGCCGACGGGCGACCACTGCGCACCGAGGAGGCGATCTCGTCGAGGGGCGTGGCCATTTCTCCGGCAGGCCCACCGAACGTGCCACCGGAGACACCGCCACCCGAGAGGCCGCCACCCATGGAGGGGCTGGGGGCGTTGCGTGTCAGCCGGGCCAGCTCCTTCTCGGCCTCGCGCTCGATGTCCTCTCTGGACGGACCCTTGGGTCGGCCAAAACGCTCTTTCACTGCAGCCACCTCTGCCCTGGGCTCGCGGGTCGGAGCCTGATTCTAAGCGGGGCTTCGGGCAGCGTCTACCGCACATGTGGGCTCAGTGGCCGTTCGGTCCCGTGGGGGTGGGGAGGATCGAACTCCCGGCGCGCAGCTTAAAAGGCTGCCGGTCTACCACTGACCTACACCCCCTGGGGAGCAGCGTACTGAGTGACGGGATTCACCCGCCCGAGTGCGCCACCGACGCGCAGCCCTGGTCCACTTGGGCGCCCTCGTGCTGCGCACGACTCCTGCGCTGCCCTGACCGGGCGACGGTGCGTTACCACCCCGGCTGCGCCTCGGCCGATCGTTCGCCGAGGCACGGTTGCGGCCGGTGGCCGGTAGGCTGCCTCGGGTGGACGAGAGCGATGCGCGGGCCCGGCTCGACGAGGAGCAGGGCCGGCTCCGAGGCGTGAAGGCCCAACTCGTCGACGACACCGGCGAGACCGAGCAGGAGAGCCTCAGCGAGCTGTCCTCGGTCGACCAACACCAGGCCGACACCGGCACCGAGACCTTCGAGCGCGAGAAGGACCTGTCGATCCTCGAGATCGTCGAGTCCGAGCTGGCCGACGTCGAGCACGCTCTCCGTCGCCTCGACGACGGCACCTACGGCACTTGCGAGGCGTGCGCCCAGGCGATCGACGAGGCACGACTCGAGGCGATGCCCGCCGCCCGGCTCTGTCGCGACGACCAGGAGCGCGCCGAGCACGATGGCCGGGGCACCCTGGGCGCCGGATGAGGATGACGGCCTGATCGTGCACAAAGCCGTCCCCCTGGCCGCGGCCGGGGTGGCGATCGCCGGCGCCGCCGGCCTGGGGATCGCTCTCTCCGACGAGGACCGTCGCAACCGGATCGACCGCCAGGCGCGGGTCTGGCGCCTGTCGTCGCGCCGGACCCTGCACTGGGCCACGGTCAAGGTACGGGGCCGGCGCGCCACCGACGAGAAGCGGGCCCGCCTCGAGGAGAGCTTCGCCATCCGCAGCGCCCAGGACGTGGCCGAGGTCCTCGGTGGGATGAAGGGCGCCATCATGAAGGCGGGCCAGATGGTCTCCTTCATCGCCGACGGCCTTCCGCCAGAGGCCCAGGCCGCGCTCGCCACCCTCCAGGCCGACGTCCCGCCGATGGCTCCGAGCCTCGCCGAAGGCGTCATCCGCTCCGAGCTCGGCGCCGATCCCGAGAAGCTGTTCCTCGACTGGGACCCGATCCCCAAGGCGGCGGCGTCGATCGGCCAGGTCCACCGGGCCGTGATGTTCGACGGTCGCGAGGTGGCGGTGAAGGTGCAGTACCCCGGCGTCGACAAGGCCATCCGGTCCGACCTCGACAACGCTGAGCTGCTATACGGGCTCTTCGCCAGCTTTGCGTTGAAGAACATGGACGTGAAGGCCATGGTCGACGAGCTGCGGGCCCGCATGGGCGACGAGCTCGACTACCGCTTGGAGGCCCGCTGCCAGGCCGAGTTCGCCGACCGCTACCGGAGCCACCCCTTCATCCACGTGCCCGACATCGTCCCCGAGCGCTGCGCGCGACGGGTTATCACGAGCGAATGGGTCGACGGTCTGTCGTGGGCCGAGTTCCAGACGGCGGCCACGCTAGATCAGAAGCGGGTCGCGGCCGAGATCCTGTTCCGCTTCGCCGAGGGCTCCATCTGGCACCACCGGGTCTTCAACGGAGACCCTCACCCGGGCAACTACCGGTTCCACCCCGAGAAGGGCAAGGTCACCTTCCTCGACTTCGGGCTCGTGAAGCGGTGGGCCCCCGGCGAGCTCGAGACCCTCAGCCCCATTCTCGACGCCGTCCTCGACCAGAGCCCTGACGGCGTGGTGCGGGCCCTGGTGGGGGCCGGCTTTCTTCCTGCCGACCACGGCCTCGACCCCGAGCGCCTCTACACCTACTGCAGCGGGCCCTACATCCCCTTTCAGCAGGAGCAGTTCACGTTCGACCCCGAGTTCGTCGGACGCACGCTGGCGCGGATGCTCGACCTTCAGGGCGAGTACGGCGACGTCATCCGCCTCCTGAACATGCCCCCCTCCTACGTGATCCTCGATCGGGTGGTGTGGGGGATGAGCGCGCTGTTCGGGCGCCTCCGGGCCAGCGGTCGCTGGGCGGCGCTGCTCGACGAGTACCTCCACGACGGCCCGCCGTCCACCGCGCTGGGCATGGCCGAGGACGAGTGGCAGCGAACGCGGCGAGTTACGGCCGCGCCGTAAAGGGTTTCGTCCGCCGGTACGCCTTCGTCCCCCGCTACGGCAGGGAGGAGGCGCTGTCGCTCGTCACCGCCGACGGCGTCCGGTTGGCCGGCGCCCGTCTCCGGGGCCCGGCGGACGCCTTCGCCACCGTTATCCTCGTGCACGGGCTCGTGCACTCGTCGCGCACCCCCAGCATCCACGCCTTCGCCCGCCTGCTGGCCCGCCACGTGCACGTGCTGGTGCCCGAGTTGCGGGGCCACGGGCGGTCGGGGGGCGAGTGCACGCTCGGGCGCGACGAGCCCCTCGACGTGGCCGCCGCCGTCGCCGCCGCCGCTCCCGATCTTCCCGTGGTGACCGTGGGTATCAGCCTCGGCGGGGCGTCGGCGCTGCTGCACGCCGGCATGTTCGGCGGCGTGGCCGGGGTCGTCGGCATCAGCGCGCCGTCACGCTGGGCGACCTGGGACACCCCGGCCACCGAGCGGGTGCGTCGCTACGCCATGTCACGAGCCGGGAGGGAGGTACTGGCCCGGGTGCTGCGAACGCGGATCGCGGCGGGGTTGGAAGGCGTCCCCGACTCCAGCAAGGTGGTGGCGGCCATCGCCCCGGCCTTCACGCTGATCGTGCACGACCCGGCCGACCACTACTTCGACGAGACCCACGCCCGCACGCTGTACGAGTGGGCGAACGAGCCGAAGGAACTGTGGTTGGTTCCGGGCCACGGCCACGGCACCGACCTGCTCACCCCGGCCCTGGCCGACCGTCTGGTGGCCGACCTCCGCCGCCGTCTGCCGAGCTGATCCTTTCGTTGCTCAGCCGCCCCAGAACCGGATGTGCTGGGTCCTCCGACGCGGTCAGCGCCCGAGGAACCCTCCGAGCACCCCGCTCGCCGCGCCACCGGTCTCGCCCGGCATGATCTGCTTGATCCATGCCGCCAGGGCGGCGGGGTTGCGGGTCTGGGTCATGACCCACCCCGGGCCGGTGAAATCGAAGACGAAGCCCTCGCCGGACTTCAACGTCTGGGCGATGCCGCTGGCGACCTTGCGGAGCTGGCTGGTCACGCTCGGGCCGAAGGCCACGACGTGTCCGGTGTCGATGGTGACCGACTCGCCCGCGCCCAGCGTGATCGTGTCGAGGGCCCCGTAACAGGCGAGCAGGACGGTGCCTGTCCCCGTCGCCCGCACCAGGAAGCCGCCCTCCCCGCCGAAGAGGTTCTTGAAGCCACCCCACTTTGTGTCCAGCTCGACCCCGGCGGAGGACGCCAGCCAGCCACCTTTGGTGATCGAGAGTGGCTGGTCGGCGGTGACGCCGGTGACCACGATGTCGCCGGCGAGGTGGTGGGCGACGTCGGCCCAGCCGCCTCCGGCCCCAGCGGTGAGCGTGGTGATGAACAGGCTCTCCCCGCCGAGCACCGAGCGCTTCAGGCCTTTCATCACCCCACCCTGGGTGCTGGCTTCCACGGCCACGCCGGAAGAGGTGGCCATCATGGCGCCGGACTCCGCCCGCACCTGCTCGTCGGGCCCGAGCGCGATCCGAGCGGCGGCGAAGGAGGGACCGTGGCGTACCTCGACGTTCATGCGCTCGACGCTACCGTTGTTGCGCCGGATCGCGCCTTGGGCGCGAGACCAGGGATCCGATTGGCTCAGATCCCTTCCAGGGAGCACCCGGCCCAGGTGGCTCACGTTGGGCGCGAGGTGCAGGAAGATCGATCCGCGGTCCGACAGCAGTTCCCGGACGAGCAACAGCCGGGTGTAAAGCATCTGCAGGTAGCTCTCGACGCCGGCGCCCGAGGTGTCCCGGTAGGCCTTGTCCTCGATGACCGATTGGATCTTGGCCGGGCTCTACTCGGCCGTGGCATCGCCGACCGCGATACGGACCTTGTAGTCCTGGCGGGAGTCGAACGGCGGGTCGATGTAGACGAGATCGACCTGCCCGGCCAGCTCGTCGGCCAGCGAGGCGAGCACATGGGCGTTGTCACCCCAGATGAGCCGGTTGCGCCACCCGTCGGCCTCGCCGACCGTGACCTCGGCGAAGGTCCCGATGTTGGCTCGGGCGACACCGATCTCCTCGACCACCTGGAGCGGGAGCGCGAGACCGCGGACGTCGCTCCGCTTGCCGTCCCAAGTCAGCCGAACGCCAGGCACAGCACGATCGTACGGCCACGACGCAAGGACGAACTGCAATCCACGGAACCGAGCTCGAAACCCTGGGGACACGTTCGTGACCAGCGGGGCCGGAGGAGGATCGACCCGTTTCAAGGCTTGACACCATCATGCCTCGTGGGTAAGATACGAACACCAGTTCGCTTGGGAGGTCGGTTCCTCTCCTACGTCAGTCGGCCATGCCGGGAGTGCCCGCCATGTGCGACACGCTGTTGGAGCTACGAGCCGGGCTGAGCCGCCATGCCGCCGGGTTCGACGCTGCCCTGCTGTCAGCAGAGCAGGCCATGATCGCCCTCGAGGCGGCCACCGCCGTTGAGCGGATGGGGGCCAACCTCAAGACCAAGGCTGCCGTCCGTGTGGCTGAGACCCGGTCGTGGAAGGGCGCCGGCGAGCGCTCGGCCGCTTCGCATCTGGCTCGTTCTACCGGCAGCACCGTGGGGCAGGCAGCGGAGACCCTCGCCACCGGCAAGCGCCTCGACACGCTCCCGGTGCTCGACGCCGCCGCAGGATCAGGGGAGCTGTCGGCCCAGCAGACCGCCGCCATCGCCGATGCCGCCACCGTCGATCCCTCGGCTGAGGTCCGGCTGGTGGCCAAGGCCAAAGAGTCCTCGTTCGCCGAGCTGCGCCAGGAGTGTGCCCGCACCAAGGCGGCGGCGTGTCCCGACCTGGAGGCCCGGCGGCGCAGGATCCACGCCGAGCGCATCCTGCGGGAGTGGACCGACGCCGAGGGCGTCTGGAACCTCCGCATGGCCCACAACCCAGAGGTGGGGGCGCAGTTCATGGCCGCCCTGGCCCCGGTGCGCGACCGGCTGTTCAACCAGGCCCGCACCGAGGGGCGGCGCGAACCGCTGGAGGCCTACGCCGCCGACGCCCTGGTCGAGTTGGTGTGCGACACGAGGGACGAGGCGTCCAAGCCCAATGCCAAGGGGCGGGCCAAGATCATCGTTCGGGTCGACCTGCCGGCGCTGCTGCGGGGCTATCCAGTCGACGGCGAGACCACTGAGATCGCCGGGTTCGGGCCCGTGGCGGTGTCGGCCGTACGTGACCTGATGGACACCGGCGACGCCTTTCTCGCCGCAGTCGTTACCGCCGGAGAGGCGGTGGTGGGAGTGGCCCATCTGGGGCGGCGTGCCCGGGCCGTCCAGCTCACGGCGCTGGAGTGGCTATACCCCACCTGTGCGGTCGAAGGATGCACCACCACCGCCTGGTTGGAGATCGACCATCGCCTCGACTGGGCCCACAGCCACATCACCGTGTTCGACCTGCTCGATCGATTGTGCTCCCACCACCACGACCTCAAGACCCTCGACGGCTGGGCCCTGGTGGCCGGCCGGGGCAAGCGGGCCTTCGTGGCGTCCGACGACCGGTGTCATCCCCGGCATGCGCGAGCAACGGAACGACCGCCGCCCGACCGGGCGCACGACCCACCGAGCGCCGCGTGATCGGCGCGTGCACCCAGGCCGGTCTCCGGGACTTGGTCGGGGTTGCGTCCGATCGACCTGGCGCGCACGGTCCTCCGACCGGGTCATCGGGGGCTTCACCACTGAACCGTTCCCGCAAGCGTGTCCACATCCGCCGTCGGCCAAGCGAGGGGTAGGAAGTGCCGACCTGCTGGACGAGCGTGGGCCCGTCGGGTTCGCCGATCGTCAGCCCCCGGAACCGGTCCGGCGGTCCAGGATGGTCGTGGGCTGCGCGCACTCCACGCGGGTCTGAGCTGCCGCACACGCCATAGTCGCCCGCGGCGAGTCGCTCGCGCGCCCGGTCGAGCTGTTCGAGAGAGGTGCGAGCCTGGTCGAGCAGACTGGCAAACCTGGGCCCGTTCGAACCCGATCGTCGCGCCCTCGGGATCGTGTCGTCGGCCACCGCCAAAGCCGACGCCTCGACGGTCGCTTCGAAGTCCCTCGTCAGGCCGACGATGCGACCCGAAGTCGCCGCCCGCTCGACGGCCAGAGCGTTCGTGACGGCAGCGCGCTCTGGTGACGAGAGCAGCCTGGGTCGCGATGCGCTCACGATTCCGGTCCGCGGCGTCCGCCCGGCTCGACCATGCTCTTGGCCAGCAAGAAGCCGCGGGCCCGCTCGGCTCGGCGGTACCGGTTCACGAGGGCCCAGAACGCCCGGTCGTGGCGGGGCTCCACCAGGTGGGCCAGCTCGTGGACGAGCACGTAGTCGACGACCCACGCCGGGAACCCGGCCACGCGGGACGACACCCGGATCACTCCGTCGTCGGGCGTGCACGACGCCCAGCGGGACTGCTGGTTGTCGATCCACCGGACGGCGACCGGTCTCGGGAGGCCGTAGCGACCGGCGAGCACCGCGGCCCGGGCTCCGAGGTCGGTCGCCTCGGTCGTCCGCCGGCGCTCGAGGCGGGAGACCATCACCGCGACCCAGCGCTCCTCGTCGGCCCTGCTCATGGCCGCGGGGATGAGGACGCGCACGACACCGTCGGACTCGACCGCCTGGACCGTCTTGCGCCGGCGGCGGCTCCGGATGACCTCCACCTGCACCATGTGCGACGCTAGCCGTGACGACCGCCCCGCTCGCAGCACCGACGCCGGTCGCCACGACCCTGGAGGGAGCGGTCCGTGGGGCTCGACATCGCCAAGCTGGGTGCCCGCTACGGTCCTCAGACGGCCGTGGTCGACGCCGAGCGGGCGCGCGCTTACGCGGCAGCCACGAACGACGACCTCCCCGCCCATGTCTCCGGCGCTCTGGTACCGCCGGTCTTCGCGGTGGTGCCCACCTGGCCCTCGATCATGGGACCGGTGCTCGACATCGTGCCCACCGACGCCCTGCCGATGCTGGTCCACCTCGCCCACGACATGCACTTCCACCGACCCCTATTCGCCGGCCAGACCCTTGTCACCGAGGCCGAGGTCAGCCACATCCGTGCCCGGCGCGCCGGCGCGCAGGTCACCCTGCTCCTCACGAGCCGGGACGGCGACGCCGCGGTCGTCGTCGAGCAGTACGCCACCATGTTCATCCGGGAGTTGGGCGGAGGCGAGAGCGGAGGCCGGGAGCCGCCAGGTCACGCCCTGCCGGCGGAGGCCCGGACGGCGCGAGTGGCCGAGCGTGTCGTTCACGTCGACCCCGACCAGACGTTCCGCTACCGCGACGCCTCCGGCGACACCAATCCGATTCATGTCGACGATGCCTTCGCCAGGAAGGCGGGTCTCCCGGGCATCATTCTCCAAGGTCTGTGCACCATGGCCATGTGCAACCAAGCGGCGATCGGCGAGGTGACCGACGGCCAGCCTGTCCTCCTGCGGCGCCTCGCCGTCCGGTTTTCCCGGCCCGTCGTGCCCGGAACCGACCTGGTGACCACCCTGTACGACGTCGGGGGGAGCGACGGGAGGCGCAGCTACGGGTTCGAGGCCCACAGCCAGGGTCAACTCGTGATCAAGGACGGCCGGGCCGAGGTCGGGCCCACGGCGGGCCGGTGAGGGTGCCGTGCCCATCCTGAGGCTGTTCGCGTCGGCGCGCGAAGCAGCGGGGGTCGCTCGGGCTGACTTCCCCGGGTCTACCGTGGCCGAGATGCTCGACGGGGCGCGCGCCGCCTACGGCGACCGGTTCTCCGCCGTCGTCGCCCGATCACGCATCTGGGTGAACGGCGAGCCGGCGTCAACCGAGACCGTGGTTCACGGGCACGACGTCGTGGCCGTCCTCCCACCTGTGTCGGGCGGGGCCGGTGAGGCGACCCCGCCCGAGCGCACCGCCCGGCGGCCAGATGGAGCCGCCGGCGGCGAGCGACCCGGCCGCGAGGCGCAGCCGAGGGAGGGGCGGTCCGGTGGGCCGACGCGCCCGCCGGCGGGGACGCGCCGCTCTCCGGCGGCCGACGCGCGGCAACGTCCGGCTCGGCGTGGCGAGGCCTCTGGGGCGATGGGACGGCTCGGAGGTGGGCCCGACGTCGGGCCCCGCCGACCGGCCACGCCGACCGACGGCGGCCGGCTGACCCGTCCGGTCGCACCGGCCGAGGCCGGGCACCGGGGGCATCCCCGACACCAGGCAGAGCCCGACCGGCGCCCGGCCACCGATGTCCGGCCGGCCGCCGCCCCCCTGGTCACGTTGCCCGGTCGCGAGGGGGAAGAACCTGCTTCCGCCCCCGAGAAGCCGTCGCCGGCAAAGCCGTCCGCCCGGGCCGTCGGGCTCGGCATGAGGCAGCTCACCGTGGTCTACCGCACGACCCGCCCTCACGGCCGGATCGGTGTGCTGTGGGCGATCGCGACCGTGGCCGTGACGATCCCGGGCCAGGCCTGGTTGGCCGGGTGGCTGAGCCTGATTGTCTTCGTCGGCGCCTCCCAGGCCACAGGGGCCCGGCGCGCCATCGCCCAGCGACCGCCCCCGGCGCTGGCCGCGGTCCTGGCCGCGGCTGCGCCGATCGCAGCCGTCTTCGGCGTCCGCTACCTCGTCGCCGTCGTCGGTGGGGGGCTCGCTCTGGCGCTGGTGACCGGTGGGCTCGGCCACGGCCGGGGCCCCCGGGACCTGGCCGTGGCCATGGCCGTCGGGGCCGTGCTGGGCGCCGCCGCCGCCGCCCCGGTGATCACCCGTGAGGACGGGATCGCTCCCGTCCTGTTCCTCTTCGCCTGCATGGCCGCCTACGACGCCGGGGCGTACCTGGTGGGAACGGGGGCGTCGTCGGCGTGGGAGGGACCAGTGGCCGGGATGGCGGCCATGATCCCGGTGACGCTGATCGGCGCCATCATCCTGTCCCCGCCCTACCCGTCGGGCACGCCTCTCGGGTTGGGCGCGCTCGCCGCCTGCCTGGCTCCGCTCGGCCCGCTGGTGGGCACGGTGCTGGTGGGCAGCCGTGAGGCCGACGCCCCGGGCCTGCGCCGCCTCGACTCTCTGATCCTCCTCGGGCCGGTGTGGGCCTGGTTCTCGACCAGCCTGCTTCGCTGAGGAACCAGGCCGCCCGGGGCGAGCCCGCGCGTAACCTTCCTAGCCCTTCGTCTCCCAGAAGATCCGGTCGATGTCGGCGATGCGGTCGAGGAGCTTCTGGCCGTCGGCGGGGTCCTGCGACTTCTTCACCGCACCGGCTGCCTTGGTGGCCTCCCAGAACATCGTGTGCAGCTCGGGGTACTTCGCGAGGTGCTCGGGCTTGAAGTAGTCGGTCCACAGCACCCAGAGGTGGTGCTTGACCAGGTCGGCCCGCTCCTCCTTGATGAGCACGGCACGCTCGCGAAAGACCTCGTCCTCGGAGGCCTGGTACTTCTCCTGGATCCCCTTCACCGACTCGGCCTCGATGCGGGCCTGCGCCGGGTCGTACACGCCGCATGGCAGGTCGCAGTGGGCGTGCACCTGCCGTGGCGGGCAGACGCGGTCGACGAGGCCAATTAAACCGGTGAGAATGGGCATTCCCTGTGCTCCTTCGTCGCGGAATGGTGCGTACCGCACACTACCCAGTCGTTCGAAGGGCTCGTTCCAAGGCCCTGCTGCTTGCCATTGCGGTGGCCGGTGCGGCATGGCTGGCCCGACCCGGCTCCCTGCGGGTGGAGGTCGTGGGCGACAGCATGCGGCCCACCCTCGAGCCCGGCGACCGCCTCCTGCTTCGCCGTCGGAACCGGCGGACAAGCGCTTTCCTGCCCGGCGACCTCGTCGCCCTGGCCGATCCACGTGAGCCCGCCAGGATCGTCGTGAAGCGCCTGGTGGCGGTCGGTCCAGACGGCCTCGAGGTCCACGGCGACAACGCCGGAGCCAGCACCGACAGCCGCTCCTATGGCCCGGTGGCCGCTGAGGCCGTACGGGGACGGGTGGTCTACCGGTACCACCCGGCGTCCCGGCGAGGACGTCCCGGGCGGCCGGTCGGCGGTCCCGGGAGCGACACGTCCTCCGGGCGGTAACGTCGTGTGGTGCCTTCCGCAGATTTCGACCGGGTTCTGGACCCCGCGTACCTGGGCGATCTGTCGTCACGTTCGCTCGATGAGATCCGCGGCCTCCGCGAGGACAGCACCCGGGTGGCCGAGAAGGTGTCGTACCTCCGGCGCCTGGTGCACGCTCGTACCGACATCGTCCTCGGCGAGATCCGCCGGCGGGCCGCCGGCGGTAGTCGAGTCGACCTCGGCGTCCTCGTCGACGAGCTGAACGTCGTGCTGGGCGACAAGGTGCAGTCGCCGGGCCACGAGCGCATGGTCAGCCCGTCGCCTCCGCCCAACGTCGACGAGGTCACCGCTGAGTTCGACGCTGCCCTGGGTCACCAACTCGCCGAACTTCCCGATCTCTCCGACGAGGAGATCCGTAGCCTGGCCGACCGGTTGGCCGAGCTCGACCGCGACCTGTCGCCCAAGCGTCGGGCCGTGTTCGACAAGGTCGACGCCCTCGGCCAAGAGCTCACCCGGCGCTACCGATCGGGCGACGCCACCGTCGACTCGGTGCTGCGCTGACTCGGCCGAGCTGAACCGGCGGACACCGCGCCCTGGCTGGGGGAATCGTCGCTCCGTGGCTAGGGTTTGACCCGTCGTGCGCCGGCTGGCCGTCCTCTCCTTGCACACTTCCCCACTCGCCCAGCCCGGAGCCGGCGATGGCGGGGGCATGAACGTCTACGTCCGTTCGCTGTCCTCGGCCCTCGCCCGCGCCGGCGTCGAGTGTGACGTCTACACACGCGCGTGGCGCCCCGGACTACTGCCGGTGGTCGACGTGGAACCCGGCTTTCGGGTGCACCATGTCGAGGCTGGGCCGCTCGACGCCGTCGCCAAGGAGGACCTCCCGGAGCTGGTCGAAGAGTTCACCGACGGTGTCCACGCCCGGGTGCTGACCGGTGACCGACCCGACCTCATCCACGCGAACTACTGGTTGTCGGGCGTCTCCGGCCACGCCCTCAAGCACGAGCTGGGGCTGCCTCTGGTCTCCACCTTCCACACCCTCGCCCGGGTGAAGGCCCAGGCCATGTTCACCGAGCCCGAGCGTCGCAGCCGGGCGGAGACTGAGGTGGTCGGGTGCTGCGACGCCATCCTGGCCTCGTCGGAGCTCGAGCGCCGCCAGCTCGAACGGCTCTACGGCGCCAATCCGCTGCGGGTGGAGGTGGTCCCCCCCGGCGTCGACCACGAGCGCTTCTCTCCAGGCGACCGGTTCGGGGCACAGGCCGCGCTCGGCATCGCGGGGGGGCCGGTCGTCCTCTTCGTCGGGCGCATCCAGCCCCTGAAGGGGGTCGACGTCGCCATCGAGACGGCGGCCTGCCTCGGCCCCAACACGACGCTGCTGGTGGTGGGTGGGCCCAGCGGCCCGGTCGGCGAAGCCGAGCTGTGCCGCCTGGTCGCCCGGGTCGACGAGCTCGGGATGTCCGAGAGGGTCCGCTTCGTGCCGCCCCAGGCCCACGAGCGGCTGGCGACCTACTACCGCGCCGCCGACGTGTGCCTGGTTCCCAGCCGCAGCGAGTCGTTCGGCCTGGTCGCGCTCGAGGCGGCGGCGTGCGGGACGCCGGTCGTCGCTGCGGCGGTCGGCGGACTCCAGACCCTCGTCGACGACGGAACCACGGGCTACCTCGTCGAGGGCGGCGATCCCGAGGCGTTCGCCGCCCGAACCTCGGAGCTGGTGGCCGACCCCGAGCGGTCGGCGCGCATGGGCGCGGCGGCGTCGGTGCTCGCCCGCCGCTACAGCTGGTCGATCACCGCCGCCCGGCTCCGCCGGCTGTACGCCGACCTGACGGCCCGCGAGCCGGTCGAGTGCCAGTAGGCTGATCTCCTCCCCTTCTCGCCGACGGCCGGCGAGGCGCGAATGTCTTGGGTCCAAGCGGGTACGCAGGGCCCGTTTCGGCGCGCCCGAGAGTATTTCGTGCGTTCTCCTTGCATCGCGCCTCGGTGCGAGCTACGTTGGGGGCCGGCCCGAGGGGCGGAAGGACGATCGTTCGGGGAAGTGCGGTCGTACCGGAGGTTCCTCGGGCCGCCCCCGCTAGGCGCTTGCCGCCGTTCATCGACAAGATGTTGTCTATGCCGCGGCGGCTCGTGTCGTGATGCCGAGGTCATCGAAGAGTGCAACCATGCCTCGGCGCAGCATCTCGTAGTCACCGTCGACGGCCGTCCAGGTACTGGGTTTGCGTCCTCGCCTCGGGACCCGGCACCCGGCCAGGACCGGAGCGATGACGTGGTCCCGCAGGACCAAGAGCGCGGTCATCGTGCGGGCGGCGTCGGGCGGCACCTGGTAGCGCCGTGATCGTCCGGGCTTGGTGACCAGCTGCTTGCCCCGGAGCTTGTGCAGGTCGTAGGCGGCCTGGCGCACGGTGTAGTCGGCCTCGGCCAAGCCGGTCATGGCCTGAACCCTGGCGGCCAGGTCGGCGACGGTGAAGCCCTCCGGGGCAGCACACAGGGCGAGGACGCCGGCCATGGCCGAGCGCATCCGTGGCTTGTTGAGGTCGATGCCGCCGACCCTGGTTGCCCCGATCTGGGAGGGCAGGGGGAGCTGGTCGAGGGTCCCGTCGGGGATGAAGCCGACATCCACGCAGTCCAAGGCGGTGCAGAACCGCTCGACCATGGCCCCCAGGCGGGTGACGATCTCGGGGAAGCGCTCCAGCACCCGGCCGACGCCGAGCGCTCGGGTGTTGTGCACGATCGCCTCGAAGCGCAGCACATGTTCGCCTTTGGTGTAGCCCTTGAGCGTCAAGAGCCCGAAGTGGACCTTGAACAGGGTCAGGTCATGCCGAGGTGTCTCGATCACGACGCCGAGGCGAGGCGAGGCGACAGGTCGTTGGTCTTGATGCGGGGCCGCTGCTTGGTGCCGAACAGTGTGCGCAGGGTGGCGACGTCGAGGCGGCAACGGGTGCGGTCGACCACGGTGTCGAAGACCCGCTCCATCTGGCCCCCACCCGGAACAGCAGGTTGCGGCTGTACTCGACCTGGTAGACGGAGTAGCTGTAGCGGAAGCCGCTGCGCTGCTGGTCGTCGAGGTCCAGGCCGAACAACAGGCAGGCGCTGTAGATCCAGCGGTCGCAGACCTGGCTCAGGCGCCCTATGGTCGCTTGCTGCGACAAGGTGTCTGCGACCCGAGCCAGGGCCTGCGGGTCGGCCGTTGAGGATGACCTGGGCCCCGAACGGCGGGTGCCCGGACATCTTGATCGTCACATGTCCCCAGGTCGGGTCCATGATGTGGAACGAGTAGTGGTTGACGAACGCCTTCTTCTTGGCCAGGTTGCGGATCACCCCCCTGCTCGTGCGTAGGAAGCTTGCGTGGGGGGACCCGATTCACTAGCGTTCGAATGCTCCTGGGCGGTTCGCCGGAGCTGAAGCTCCCTGACTCCATGGCAAAGACAAAGACTCCGGCTGTCGCGCTCGCGTTGTTCCTGGTGGTGGCCTTCGCCACGCCGGGCTTTGCCGAATCCGTGGATAAGCGCCGATCCGACGCCAGGTCCAAGAAGGCGGCCGCCGCCGCCCAGCTCGACGTTCTCCGGGCTGACGACAACGAGGTGGAGGCCGCCCTGCGTGCTCTCGACACGAACGTCGCCGCTCAATCCGCCACCACACAGTCGGCACAACAGGCGGAGAAGGCGGCGGCTGTCGCGGCGGGGTCGGCCCAGGCCCGCCTGGCTGCGACGGAGCAGCGGATGTCCGACCTGCGGGCCCAGACCACGGCGCTGGCCATCCGGGCCTACGTGCATCCCGGCGGTGACAGCCTGCTCGAGATGGTGCGGTCGCGAGACCTGGGCGAGGCCAGCCGCCGGGAGACCCTCCTGGGTTACGTGGCGAGCACCGACCGCGACGTCGTCGACCGGCTCCGGGCCACGCGCCAGGACCAGCAGTCGGAACGGACAAACCTCGCCCGCCTCCGCGAGGAGGCCGAGTCCCGCAGAAAGGCGTCGGCCGACCGCTTGGCCGAGCTCGAGCAGGCGCGAGGCGAACAGGCGAGGATCAAGGCCGCTCTCGACGGCCGCATCCAGGCCTACACCGCCGAGGTGGACGGCTTCGCCCGGGAGGAGGCCAGCCTTCAGGCCACCTTGCGGGCGCGGGCGCAGCCGTCGGCGACCCCGTCGGTCGCAGTGGGTTCGCGTTCGACCGGGTCGGCCGCTCCCCGCTCGATCTCGGGCAGCGGGCTCATCTGGCCGGTCTCGGGGCCAATCAACTCGCCTTTCGGACCCCGTTGGGGGCGGATGCACACGGGCATCGACATCGGCGCGGCGACGGGCACTCCCATCCGCGCCGCCAAGGCGGGCACGGTGATCCTCGCCGGGTCGAACGGCGGGTACGGCAACGCCGTTGTCATCGACCATGGTGGAGGATTCTCCACGCTCTACGCCCACAACAGCTCGGTTTCGGCGAGCCAGGGCGCCAGTGTCTCCCAGGGTCAGGTGATCGCCAGCTCAGGGTGTAGCGGGAGCTGCACCGGTCCTCACCTCCACTTCGAGACCCGCGTCAACGGCTCCGCCCAGAACCCCCTGAACTACCTCTCGTAGTTCCCTTCGCGATCGGAGGCCGGCGGCCGCTCGCCTAGCCTCGGGCCAATGGCTGCTCGCTTGATCGTGGTCGGGGGCGGGAAGATGGGCGAAGCCCTCGTAGCCGGGCTCCTGCGGTCGGGCTGGGCGCCGGCGGCCGACATCGTCGTCGTCGAACCGGTCGCCTCCCGCCGCGAGGAGCTGGTGTCGCGCCACGACGGCCTGCGGGTGGTCGAGGCCCCCGAACCGGCCGACGGGGCGGTCGTAGCCGTCAAGCCCGCGGATGTGGAGGCGGCGTGCCGGTCGCTGGCAGGGGCCGGGGCCTCCCGTGTGCTGTCGATCGCCGCAGGGGTCACGCTCTCGTCGCTGGAGCAGTGGTTGGGTGCCGACGCCCGCGTCGTGCGAGCCATGCCGAACACGCCCGCTCTGGTGGGCTGCGGGGCGGCGGCGATCTCGTCCGGCGCCCGGGCCGACGACGACGACCTGGCGTGGGCCGAGGAGGTGCTGTCCGCCGTCGGCATAGTCGTGCGGGTGGCCGAGACCCTCATCGACGCCGTCACCGGCCTCTCCGGGTCGGGGCCGGCCTACGTCTTCCTCCTCGCCGAGGCCCTGGTCGACGCCGGCGTGCTCAACGGTCTTCCCCGACCGGTGAGCCGAGCCCTCGTGACCCAGACGTTGCTCGGGTCGGCCCGCCTGTTGGCCGAATCCGGCCAGGAGGCCGAGGAGCTGCGGGCGGCGGTCACCTCGCCGGGAGGCACGACTGCCGCCGGCCTCCGGGCCCTCGAAGCGGGCGCCGTCCGCAGCACCGTGCTCGAGGCGGTGACCGCCGCCGCCGACCGCTCGCGCCAGCTCGGGCGGGGCTGAGGGACAGAAGGATGAGTACCTGCGCATCTCGAGGGTGAGTTAGTGACGGTAGGCCCCGGCCCTTTCTTTCCTCGCACGTGGCGGCGTAGATTGCCGGCAGCGAAGAGGGGTGATCACAAGGTGCAGTCGAATGCGCGGGGCGGCTTCTTGACCGCGGCCGAGGTGGCCGCGATCCTTCGGGTTTCGACCATGACCGTCTACCGCCTGATCAAGGCCGGCCAGCTGGCCGCGGTCCGGGTCGGAAAGTCGTACCGGGTGCGGGAGGACGACGTCGACCGCTACCTGGCCCGTACGTACACCGAGGCCGGCTGAGGGCGAGCCGCCCGGCGGGGCGGCTGGCGCAGGAGGTCAGGTCCGGACGTCGGTGAGCCGGCCGGTAACCTGCCGTGCCCATGGCCGGCTTCGACACCGTCTCGTTCCTGTCCGACTACGGGCTGGCCGACGAGTTCGTCGGGGTGGTCAAGGCGGTGATCCGGGCGATCGCTCCTGGGGCGACGGTGATCGACGTGACCCACCAGGTTCCCGCCCATGACGTCCGGGCCGGCGGGCTCGTCCTGGCCCGCACGATCCAGTACCTCCCGGCGGGGGTCGTTCTCGCCGTCGTCGACCCGGGCGTGGCCACCGAGCGGCGGGCCATCGCTGTGGAGGTCGGCGACCCGACCGACCCGGACAGCGGCACCCGGTCGGTGCTGGTGGGGCCCGACAACGGCCTCCTCGCCCCCGCCGTCGCCCTGGCGGGTGGAGCCCGCCGTGCGGTGGCGCTCACCAACACCGACCTACACCTCCCCGCCCCCGGGCCGACGTTCGCCGGCAGGGACATCTTCGCCCCGGCCGCCGCCTACCTCTGCGCCGGCGTGGAGCTCGACGAGTTGGGCGATCCGGTCGACCCCTCCTCGCTTCTGCCCGGCATCCTGCCCCTGTCGCGCCTCGAGAACGGCGGGGTGGAGGCCGAGGTGCTGTGGGTCGACCACTTCGGGAACGCCCAGCTCAACGTCGACCCCGACGAGATCGAGGAGATGGGCTCGCCCGTCGTGCTGAAGATGGGCGAGCGGTCCCGCACCGCGGTCCGGGCCCGCTCCTACGCCGAGCTCGCTCCCGGCCAGGTCGGCCTCCTCGTGGACTCCTACGGCCTGGTCGCCGTCGCTCTCGACCAGCGGTCGGCGGCCGAGGAGCTCCGCCTGGCCGCCGGGGATCCGGTCCGCATCCAGGCCGTCGACGCTTGAGGGTTAGGGTCGCCGGCCAGTGAGACCCAGCACCATCATCGTCCTCGCCGTGCTGCTGGCCGCCATCTTCCTCGCCGGCATCGTGCAGTTCCTGTTGCTGGACAAGTAGCAGGTCAGGTCAGGCTGGTGCAGAGGCGGCTGATCTCCCGTTCCAACGAGGCCAGGCCCTCGATCTTGTCGAGGCACAGGGCCACGCCCGCTTCCGCCGCCTCGCGCTCGAGGGCGTCGTCGACATAGGCCGTGTAGAGGACGACCACCTGGTCGGGCCGGCGTGAGCGGAGCTCACGGGCGGCGGTGAGGCCGTCCATGACCGGCATCTTGTAGTCGATGACGACGACGTCGGGGTCGGCCTTCTCGACACGCTCGATAGCTTCCGCGCCGCTCGACGCCTCCGAGACCACCTCGAACCCGTCGATCGACAGCATCGACGTCAGCATCCGCAGCACGTGCGGGGTGTCGTCGACGACCATCACCCGAATCGGGCCCCGGGCCGGATAGACCATCTCGTCAGGCTACCGGGAAGGCGGCGGCCCGGCCCTTGGCCGAGCTCTGGGAGAATAGGGGATGGCCCGACGCAGAGCGCGCATCGCCGGCGTTGTCCTGGCGATCGTCGCCCTGCTCGGCGCAGGGCTCGTGGTTGGCGCGGCCGCGACGCTGCGCCCCGCCCTCGCCCTGGAGGAGCCGTGTGGCGACAACCGGTGTGGAGGGGTCGAGGGCGGCGCCGACCCGTGCGATGGCCGGCCCTGCGGCGAGGTGCCCGGGAACCCCGGGCCCTGCGGCGACGTCCCGTGCGGCCCCTCGCCGAACGACCAGGCCCCGAATCAGGCGGCCCCGCCCGCAGCACCGACCGCCACGACGCCTCCCGAAGCGTCGCCCGTTGCCACGACCGCTCCCGGCGGCCAGATCGACGGCGGTACCACGTCGACCACGGGTGAGCCCGGCCCGTCCGTCGTTGCCGATGCCGCACCCGAGCTGAAGGAGACGGGCGAGGAGGGGCCGGACGGAACCGCATGGGCCTTCCTGCTGGCGGCGGTCGTTCTTCTCGGGGCGGGGGCGGTCTGGGTGGGCGCTCGCCGCCGCGCCCATCGGGCCACGACGTCCTGACAGAGGAGCTCGGCCGCCTCCAGCGCCCCGAAGACGCTTGTGAAACGGCGCACGAGATCCGTACACTAAGAGGGATGCCCGACCACACCCCGCCTCGGCGGCGGCTGGCGGACGACTCGGCCGAGGCGCCCGCCATTGCGGCCAGTACCCCGCTTCCGGCGGCCTCGTCGGGCAACGGAGCACGGCCCGATCCACCGTGGGGAGCGTCGGTGGACCATGACGGCCTCGACGGCGACACGAGGGACGCCTTCGGGCCTCTCGACGTCCGTTCCGACAGGCGGGTCCCCGAGGCCACGGTCGCCCGCCTACCCATCTACCTGCGATGCCTGGTGGAGGTGGCCGACGCCAAGGTCGTCACCATCTCGTCGGAGCGTCTGGCCGAGATGGCCGGCGTGAACGCGGCCAAGGTGCGCAAGGACCTCTCCTACCTGGGGTCGTACGGCACACGGGGCGTCGGCTACGACGTCGAGTACCTGCTGGTGCAGATCTCCCGGGTGCTCGGCCTCACCCAGGACTGGCCCGTGGTGATCGTTGGCATCGGAAACCTGGGCCAGGCGCTGGCCAACTACCGGGGCTTCGCCGCCCGCGGCTTCCGCATCGCCGCCCTCGTCGACGCCGACCCCTCCAAGGTGGGCGAATCGGTGGGCGGCCTCGCCGTCCGCTCCCTCGACGACCTCCCGGAGATCGTCGCCGGACAGAACGTCGCCATTGGCATCATCGCCACACCCGCGGGCGTTGCCCAGGACGTCGCCGACCGGCTGGTCGCGGCCGGGATCACCTCGGTGCTGAACTTCGCCCCGACAGTCATCTCCGTGCCCCCGGGCGTGTCCATCCGCAAGGTCGACCTGTCGATCGAGCTGCAGATCCTGTCCTTCTACCAGCAGCGCCGCGAGAGTGGGCGCCCGGTCGACGACGTTCCCGCCGGCGACCTCCCGACCGCCGGTGCCCCGGTGGAGGCGTCCGAGGGGCTGACGCTGTGATGGTCGCCACTGCGAGGCTGCCGAAGACCCAGTACCCGGTCAATCTGATCCTCGACGGGCGGCCGTGCCTGGTCGTCGGGGGCGGCACCGTGGCCGCCCGCAAGGTGGAAGGGCTGAGGGCCTGCGGCGCCCGGGTCCATGTGGTGGCTCCCGAGGTCGACGACGAGATCCGCGGCTGGCCCGATGTCTCCGTCGACGAACGTCCCTACCAGCGCCACGACGTCGTCGGGCGGCGTCTGGTGATCTCGGCGACCGACTCGTCCGACGTCAACCGGGCCGTGTTCGGCGACTGCGAGGAGCAGGGCATCTGGGTCTGCGGCGCCGACGACCCGGGAAACTGCTCGTTCACGCTGCCATCGGTCGTGCGCCGGGGATCGCTCGTGGTGACGGTGTCGACCGGGGGGCGCAGCCCGGCGTTCTCCCGCTGGCTGCGCGAGCGACTCGAAGCCGAGATCGGCCCCGAGTACGAGTCCATGCTGGAGCTGCTGGCCGGCCACCGGGCGGCGGTCAAGGCCCGCGGAGCCAGCCCCGCCGACCTCGACTGGCAGAGGGCGCTCGACTCCGACATGCTCGACCTGATCCGTACCGGTGACCTGGATTCGGCAAGGGAGCGACTCGAGACGTGTCTATCGTCGTCGTCGGACTGAACCACCGCACGGTTCCGCTCGACCTGCTCGAGCGGATGGCGGTCTCGGAGACCCAGTTGCCCAAGGCGCTGGCCGCCCTCACCAGGTGCACGTTCGTGAGCGAGGCCGTGATCCTCTCCACCTGTCACCGGGTCGAGGCCTACGTGGTGGCCGAGCGCTTCCACGGTGCCGCCCAGGATCTGCGCAACTTCTTCTCCGAGCTGGCGTTCGTGCCCCCGGAGGATTTCAGCGACCATCTCTACACCTACGCCGACGAGGCTGCCGCCGCCCACCTGTTCGGCGTCGCGGCTGGTCTCGATTCGGTCGTGCTCGGCGAGAGCCAGATCCTCGGTCAGGTTCGCGACGCGTGGGACCGGGCCCGGGCCGAGGGTGCGGCGGGCCCCGGGCTGGCGACGCTGTTCCGCCGGGCCGTCGAAGCGGGGAAGCGGGCCCGCACCGAGACGGGCATCGCACGGGGGATCACGTCGCTCTCCCATGCCGCCGTGGCCATGGCCACCGAACGCCTGGGCACGCTCGCCGGGCGTCGGGTCGTGGTGCTCGGCGCCGGGAAGATGGGCGAGGGCATGGCCTCTGCCCTGGCCGGGGCGCGCGCCGGTGGCGGCGAGCTGACCCTGGTCAACCGCACCTGGGAGAAGGCGGCCGCCCTCGCCGAGCGGATCGGCGGCACGGCTCTTCGGTTCGAGGAGCTCCCTCTGGTCCTCGGAGATGCCGATCTGCTCCTGTCCTCGACCGGAGCGCCCGGCATCGTAATCGAGGAGGCCGACCTGGCGGCAGCAACCGTCGGCCGCCCCCTTCTCGTGGTCGACCTGGGCATGCCGCGCAACGTCGACCCGGCGGTCGGCCACCTACCCGGCGTGACCCTGCTCGACCTCGCCGACCTCCGGTCGTTCGTCGACGCCGGCCTCGACGGACGCCGCAAGGAGGCAAGCCGCGTCCGCACCGTCGTGGCCGACGAGCTGGCGCGGTACACCGCCGACGCCGCGGCGCGCGAGGTGGCGCCCATGATCGCCGCTCTGCACCAGCACGCCGAGGGTGTGCGTGGCGCCGAGCTCGAGCGGCACCGTCCGCGGCTCGCGAGCCTCGACGACCGTGAGCGGGAGGCGGTCGAGGCGGTCACCCGGGCCATCGTGGCCAAGCTGCTGCACGAGCCCACCGTGCGCCTGAAGGACGCCGCCGCCTCCCCGAAGGGCGAGCGCCTCTCGGCCGCCCTTCGCGACCTCTTCCTGTGAGCTTCGCGCTCGCCCGCCCACTCGCTGTCCGATGACCACCGGGCTCCGGGCCGCGACTCGCAAGAGCACGCTGGCCCGGACGCAGACGGACCTGATCGCTGGTCTGCTCGGTGTGGAGGTCACGCCCGTCGTGGTCGACACGATGGCCGATCGGGACCCCGACACCCCGGTGTGGGCGATGAACGACCGGGGTGTGTTCGTGAAGGAGGTGCAGGAGGCCGTGCTCGACGGACGGGCCGACCTCGCCGTGCACTCGGCCAAGGATCTCCCCTCCACCACTCCCGACGGCCTCGTGATCGGCGCCATTCCCGAGCGGGAAGACCCGCGCGACGCTCTCGTGGGCCGCGCCCTCGGCCGGCTACCGGTGGGCGCGCTGATCGGTACCGGTTCGATTCGCCGCCGGGCCCAACTCGCATGGCTGCGGGCCGACCTCACCTTCGCCGGGCTGCGCGGGAACATCGAGACCCGGCTGGCGAAGGCCCACGATTTCGACGCCATCGTGGTTGCCGTCGCCGCCCTCCGCCGCCTCGACCGGCTCGCCTCGGCCGCCGACGTTCTCGACGTCGGCCAGATGGTCCCCCAGGTCGGCCAGGGGGCCCTTGCGGTGGAGTGCCGGGCCGGCGACTCGGGGATGCACGAGCTGCTGGCCGGCATCGACCACGCCGTATCCCGGAGCGCGGTGGAGGCCGAACGGGCCTGGCTGGCCGAGCTCGGCGGGGGGTGCGACAGCCCGGTCGGGGCCCATGCCACCGTCGACGAGGGCGGCACCATCCACCTCACCGGGATGCTGGCGTCGGGCGACGGCCGCATCGTCCTGCGCGACTGGGCGTACGGCGACGATCCCGTCGAGGTGGGCCGCGGCCTGGCCCGGCGCATGATCGAACGGTCGGGCGGTGCCTGGTTGGTCGACGAGGCCTCTCCGGCGGTGGCACCCGTCCCAGCATGACGGTCTACCTGGTGGGCGCGGGGCCGGGCGATCCGGGCCTGCTCACCGTTCGGGGAGCGGAGGTGCTGGCCGCGGCCGACGTGGTTGTGCACGACCGCCTGGCCGAGATCTCTCTGCTCGACCTGGCGCCGTCTGCCGCCGAGCGCGTCGACGTGGGCAAGTCGCCCGGGGCTCCGGTGCCCCAAGAGGACATCAACGCCCTGCTCGTCGAGCGGGCGAAGGCCGGCCTCGAGGTCGTCCGCCTCAAAGGGGGCGATCCCTTCGTCTTCGGCCGGGGTGGTGAAGAGGCGGAGGCTCTCCGGGCAGCGGCGGTGCCGTTCGAGGTCGTCCCCGGCGTCACGGCGGCCGTGGCCGTACCGGCCTACGCCGGGATCCCCGTCACCCATCGCGGGATGTCCACATCGTTCACCGTCGTCACCGGTCACAGCCGCCACATGCCCGATACCGATGTCGACTGGGAGACACTGGCCCGGTCCGGGGGCACCGTCGTGGTGCTGATGGGCGTGGCCCATCGCACCGAGATCGCCCGGCGTCTGATGGCGGGGGGCCTCGCCGGCGACACACCGGTGGCCGCCGTCCGGTGGGGGACCCGGCCCGGGCAGCGGACGGTGCGCACGACGCTCGACCATCTCCACGCCGTCGACCTCGAGCCGCCGGTGACCCTCGTCGTGGGCCAGGTGGCGGCGCTCGACCTGTCGTGGTTCGAGGGCCGACCGCTGTTCGGTTGCCGCATCGTGGTGACGAGGACGAAGGAACAGGGCTCGGGCCTCGCCGATCGCCTCCGCAGGCTCGGGGCCGAGGTCGTCCACCTGCCGACGATCGCCATCGTCGAGGCCATCGACGGGGGAGCGGCCCTCGCCGCCGCCGCCGCCCGCCTCCGGGACTACGACTGGGTCGCCTTCACGTCGACCAACTCGGTCGAGCGCCTCTTCACCCATCTGCGTGACGCCCGGGCGTTCGGCGACGCCCGGGTGGCGGCCGTGGGCCCGGGAACCGCCGAGGCGCTGGCCGCCCGTGGGGTCGTCGTCGACCTCTTGCCCGGTCGTTCCGTGGCCGAGGCCCTCGTCGAGACCTTCCCTCCGGGCTCCGGGCGAGCGAGGGTGCTGCTCCCGCAGGGGGCGCTCGCCCGAGAGGTCGTGGCCACCGGGCTGGCGGGCAAGGGCTGGGCCGTCGACGTGGTGGAGGCGTACCGCACGGTCCCGGCCGCTCCACCGGCGGAACTGCTGGCGGCGGCGGCCAAGGCCGACGCCGTCGCCTTCACGTCGGCGTCGACGGTCGCCAACTACGTGGCTGTCGCCGGCACCGGTGCGGTCCCCCCGGCCGTCGTCTGCATCGGACCGGTCACCGCCGCCGCCGTCCGCCGCTATGGCCTGAAGGTGACGGCCGTCGCCGGCGAGGCCTCAGTGGAGGGTCTGGCCGCCGCCCTGGCCTCGTGTCTGGCCCCCGCTGCGGCCGTAGGATCGGGGCCATGAGCTTTCCCGCCCGCCGGATGCGGCGGCTGCGGCGGACGCCCGCCATGCGGCGGCTCGTGGCGGAATCCAGGTTGTCGGTCGACGACCTCGTCGCCCCTCTCTTCGTGCGGGAAGGGATCCGCGATCCCGAGCCGATCGTCTCGATGCCCGGAGTGGTGCAGCACACGCGCGAATCGCTGCGCAAGGAGGCTCGGACGCTGGCCGACCTGGGCATTCCTGCGCTGATCCTCTTCGGCGTGCCCCAGCGCAAGGATGCCGAGGGTTCGGGTGCCTCGGACCCCGACGGCATCGTGTCGGTCGCGCTTCGCGATCTGCGGGAGGAGGTCGGAGACGCCGTCGTGCTGATGGCCGACCTCTGCCTCGACGAGTACACCGACCACGGCCACTGCGGCGTGCTGGCACCCGACGGCAGCGTCGACAACGACGCCACCCTCGAGCGCTACGGCCTGGTCGCCATCGCCCAGGCGGAGGCCGGGGCCGACGTGGTCGCCCCCTCGGGGATGATGGACGGCCAGGTGGGCGCCATCCGGGCCGCCCTCGACACCTCGGGCGCCGCAGGCACCGGAATCCTCGCCTACGCCGCCAAGTACGCCTCCGCTCTCTACGGGCCCTTCCGCGACGCGGTCGACGTGGAGATCACGGGTGGCGGCGATCGGCGCTCCTATCAGCAGGACTGGCACAACCGGCGCGAGGCGCTGGCCGAGGTCGCCCTCGACGTCGCCGAGGGCGCCGACATGGTGATGGTCAAGCCCGCCCTGCCCTACCTCGACGTTCTCGCTGTCGTCCGGGCGCGGGTCGACGTTCCCGTCGCCGCCTATCACGTCTCCGGCGAGTACTCGATGCTCAAGGCGGCGGCCGAGCGGGGCTGGATCGACGGCGCCGCCGTCGCCCTCGAGAGCCTCACCTCGGTCAAGCGGGCCGGCGCCGACATGATCCTCACCTACCTGGCTCGGGAGCTGGCCGAGTCAGGGCTCGACTGAGGAGACATGGCGACCAACGAGGAGCTGTTCCGACGCGCCTGTGAGGTCATCCCCGGCGGGGTCGACTCGCCGGTACGCGCCTTTGGCAGGGTGGGGGGCACGCCCTACTTCGTCGCCCGCGGCGAGGGCGCCTACGTCTGGGACGCCGAGGGCCGCCGCTACACCGACTACGTGCAGTCGTGGGGGGCGTCGATCCTCGGCCATGCCCATCCCCGGGTGGTCGAGGCCGTGCAACTGGCGGCCGCCGCCGGCACGTCGTTCGGCGCCCCGACCGAGCGCGAGGTGCTGCTGGCCGAGGCCATCCGGGCGCGAATGCCGTCGTGCGAGCGGGTGAGGTTGGTGTCGAGCGGGACCGAGGCGGCAATGAGCGCGGTGCGGGTGGCACGGGGGTTCACCGGGCGCGATCGGATCGTGGTCTTCGCCGGCTGTTACCACGGCCACGCCGACACGCTTCTCGCCGCCGGCGGCAGCGGGCTGGCCACTCTGGGGCTCCCCGGCTCCGCGGGAGTGCCCAGGGCGGCGGTGGCCGACACCCTGGTCGTGCCCTACAACCGCGTCCCGGAGGTCGGTGACGACGTGGCTGCGGTCCTGGTCGAACCGGTGGCGGCGAACATGGGCCTGGTGGCGCCCGCCCCGGGCTTCCTCGCGGGCTTGCGGGAGGCGTGTGACCGGGCCGGCGCCCTGCTCGTCTTCGACGAGGTGATCACCGGCTTCCGCCTCGGCCCCGGTGGCGCCCAGGCCGCGTTCGGCGTCACGCCCGACCTCACCTGCCTGGGCAAGGTCATCGGCGGGGGCCTCCCCCTCGCCGCCTTCGGAGGGCGGGCCGACGTGATGTCGGTGCTGGCGCCGGTTGGGCCCGTGTACCAGGCGGGCACCCTCTCGGGGAACCCCCTGGCGACCGCCGCCGGCCTGGCCGTGCTCGATGGCCTCGACGGGGCCGCGTACACGCAGCTCGCAGGACGGGCCGCCCAGCTGGGGGCGTGGCTGACCGATGTGATCACCGAGGCCGGGATCGAGGTGTCGGTTCCGGTGGTCGGTCCCCTGATGGGGCTGTTCTTCGCCCCCGAGGCACCCACCGACTACGAGTCGGCGCAGTCGGCCGACGCCGGTGTCTACGCTCGCTTCTTCGCCGAGATGCTGGCCCGTGGCGTGGCGCTGGCGCCCAGCCCCTACGAGGCCCTGTTCCCCAGCCTCGCCCACACCAAGGACGAGTTGGAGCGCACGGCCGACCTCGCCGCCGCCGCCGCCCGTGCCACCGTCTCCGGCTGAGTGCCCCGCCCGCGCTCAACCCCAGCCCAGGTCGTGGAGCCGTGCGTCGTCGATGCCGAAGTGGTGGGCGACCTCGTGGACGACGGTCGTGCGCACCTGGTCGACCACGTCGTCCTCGCTGTCCGAGATGCGGCATATCGACTCTCGGTAGATCGTGATGCGGTCGGGCATGACCATCCCGCCGTAGGTGTCCCGCTCGGTGAGAGGGACGCCCTCGTAGAGGCCGAGCAGCCCCGGCCGCGAGCGGTTGGACACTCGCACCCAGACGTTGTCCATCAGGGAACCGAGCTTGGGCGGGATGCCGTCGAGGGCGTCAGCGACCAGTTCCTCGAACCGGTCCCGCGGCACCTCGATCATCCGGGAAGTGCGGCGCGTCTCCGGTCGGGGGTCATCCGGGCGATGGCGGCGACGGCCTTGTAGGCGGCCTCCGCCGGCCCCAGCTCGTCGGGACGGAGGAGGTTGGCCATGATGCGCAGGACCCACTCCATCAGCGTCCGGGAATGCATCCCCGTGCCGACCAGCGCCCGCATGAGGGCGGGACGGCCGATGATGTGCACGAAGGCCCGGGCCACCTTGAAGTAGAGGGCGTACTCGGCCTGGATGCGCTCGTCGTAGGTGCGCAGATCGCGGTCGTCACCCGAGGCCAGCGCCGCCGCCACCGAGGCGGCGGCGAACCGGCCCGTCTCGTAGGCGTAGGCGATCCCCTCCCCGTTGAAAGGGTTGATGGCGCCGACGGCGTCGCCGGTCGCCAGCCAGTTGGTACCCACCGAGGGGCCCACCGACATCCCCATGGGGAGCCGCCCACCCGTGGGCGGCCCGCACGACGTCTCCGGCGCGATGCCCCACGACTTGGGCGCCCAGTCCACGAAGGCGTCCATCAGCTTGCTGGTGTTGACCGATTTCCACTGGCTGAACGTGGAGAGGAGGCCCACGCCCACGTTGACCCGGCCGTCGCCCACCGGGAAGATCCACCCGTAGCCGGGGAGGACGTGACCGGCGGGGTCGCGCACGTCGAGGTGCGACTCGATCCACGGCTCGTCGTGCCGGGGCGAGGTGTAATAGCCACGGATGGCCATGCCCTGGGGCCAGGCCCGGTTGCGCGACGTGCCGAGCGCCCGCCCGAAGCGGGAGTTGGCGCCGTCGGCCACCACGACGTAACGGGCCCGCACCTCGGTCGTGCCGTTCGGGGCGGCAATGGGGGCGGCGGCGCCGTCGGGCTTGTGCTTCACCACCGCACCTGTCACCCGGCCGTCGTCGTCGAGGAGGGGTGCGACCGCCTCACTGGCCTCCCACAGCGTGGCGCCGGCCTTGACCGCCCTCTCGGCCACCAACTGGTCGAGGTCGTGGCGCGTGACCACGTAGCCGTGGCGGGGGAACCCGGGCGTCTCTGGCCATTCCAGCTCGAGGGTGCGCCCGAAGGCGATCGAGCGCAGTCCGGAGAACCGGTGATGGCGGGCCAGCGCCTCGGAGAGGCCCATCTCGTCGAGCTGGTGGACGGCCCTGGGGGTCAGACCGTCGCCGCAGGTCTTCTCCCGCGGGTAGCGCTTCTTCTCGAGCAGCAGCACGTCGTGGCCGGCCTCGGCGAGCCAGTAAGCGCAGGCGGCTCCGGAGGGTCCTCCTCCGACGACCAGGACCTCGTGGTCCGCGTCGTCGGCCGTGGCGGCTACAACCCCTCCCGTTCGTACAGGACGACGGCTTGGATCTGCTCTTCGCTGAGGGTCCCCGAGAAGGCGGGCATGTTGCCGGTGGACGCCATCCGCTGCCCACCGGGTCGGGCCGGGTCGCCGTAGCCCTGGCCCTTCTTGGGGGCGGAGCCGTTTTGGACCCAGGCCAGGTGGTCCTCCTCGTTGGGGAAGGTGAGCGCCGCCTCGCCGCCGGCCAGCGGCGGCCCGATGCCGCCTCCGCCGGTGGCCCCGTGACACGACGCGCAGGCGCTGGAGTACACCTGGGCGCCGAGCTCGGCCGGGCTCACCGCTCCGCCCCGGCTGCCGAACGAGCCGAGGTAGACGACGGCCCACAGGGGCAGCAGGACCAGCACCGGGTACATCCACACGGGGATGCCGTTCTTGGGCCCCGCCGGGGGCAGGTAGGTCGGTAGGTCCTCCGTGGGCGCGGCGACCGCGACGGCAGCAGCCTCGGGTGCGGCCGCGGCGGCGGCCTCGGGCACGGCGGGTGCCGTCTCGGGGGCAGCCGTGGCCGTAGCCGTGCCCCCGCTGCCCTCGTCGGGCGCGTCGCCGGGCGCGTCGCCACCGCCCGACGACCCGCTCACGGGCGCCAGCCCAAGGGCCTCCCGCCGCTCCTTGGAGCGACGCAACAGGTACTCGGGGACCTCCGTCACCGGCTCTCCTCTCCGCCGCGAATGTAGGCCGCCGTTCGGCGGGAAGGCCAAGCCCGCCGGAGCGTCGAACGAGAGCGGGCCGCGATGTGCCGATTCGGGAGGGTGCGTGGTAGAACCCGAAGGGTCCAGATGTCAGTGCCCGGGTACAATGTGATCGCTTTCACGAACTTGCCGAAGGGAGGTGTCAGATGGTCGCGCTTGTCATCTCGATTCTGATCGTCGTCGTCGGTGTGGGCATCTGCCTCGCCATCGGACGGAGGCGTCCGCCCGGCACGCCCGTCACCTGGGGCGAAGCCTTCGTGGCCGGAACGTTCGTGTTCGCCCTGATGGTCGTCGCCTACGGCGTCGTCCCCCACCAGTGGCTCGACTTCGCCGACAACGAGCTGCTCTGGAGGGCCGACAAGCTCCTGGTCTCCATCTCGGGCGACGGCCTCGTGTGGGGTCAGGCGGCCAAGGAGGCGGCCGGCAGCGGCAAGATCCTCATCAACTACCAGGCGGTCCGCGACATCGTGGCTTCCGGCTTCTACATCGTGTTCCTGGGGGCCCATGTCTACCTGTGGTCGGTCTGGCAGAAGCGCGGCCGCACCAAGGCGCCCGCCGAGGTCAGCTCCCGTTTCGGCCGTCCCATGATCAGGAAGGCCTGAGGCGACACCATGGCCAAGAACGACGCCAACCCACCCATGCCCGCCTTCACCGGCGACTACGTCCTCCAGGAGGTCGGCAGCGACTACCTGGCCAAGGCGGTCAAGCCCAAGCAGTTCCTGCACATCGACCAGTCCGAGTGCATCATGTGCGAGGGCTGCGTCGACATCTGCCCGTGGAAGTGCATCCACATGCTGTCGACCGACACCATCGCCGAGGCCGTCGATGCCGAGATGCCCGGCGACGACCCCGACGACAAGATCGTCTTCATCGTCGACGAGGACGTGTGCACCCGCTGCGGTCTCTGCGTCGACCGCTGCCCGACCGGCGTCATCGTCATGGGCAAGGCCGGTGTGGCCGCCAAGGACGGCGACCCCCATGATCGCGACGAGAAGCACGGGTTCGCCTATGGGATGCGCTTCTGATGCCTGTTCTCACACCCATGCCTGAGCGAGGAACCTGATACGTGGCCCGACGCGCCAACGGGAACGGCAACGGCCACCGGTCGCCTGCCGAGCGCCTCTCCGAGGTCGGCGAGAAGATGCGCAGCTCGCAGGCCTGGAGCTCGATCTTCCGCCCCGGCTCGATCTTCCGCAAGGGCTACACCGACAGCCCGAGGAACCGCTCCTACGTCATCATGAACAGCCTGCTGTACCACCTTCACCCGGTGAAGGTGAAGCGGCATGCGGTGAAGGTGAGCTACACGCTCTGCCTCGGCGGGCTCTCGTTCTTCCTGTTCATCATCCTCACCGTCACGGGCATCTTCCTGATGTTCTTCTACCGCCCCACGGCGGCGCAGGCGTGGAACGACATCCGCACCCTGGAGACCTCGGTCAGCTTCGGGCTCTTGATACGGAACATGCACCGGTGGGCGGCCCACCTCATGGTGATCTCCGTCTTCCTGCACATGTCTCGCGTCTTCTACCACGGGGCCTACAAGCCGCCGCGGGAGTTCAACTGGGTGATCGGCGTGATCCTGCTCACGCTCACCCTGCTGCTGTCGTTCACCGGCTACCTGCTGCCCTGGGACCAGTTGGCCCTCTGGGCGGTCACGGTGGGAACCAACATGATGGGCTACACGCCCGTATTCGGGACGCAGATCCGGTTCGTGCTGCTGGGCGGCGTGGAGATCGGCACCGACACCCTGCTCCGATGGTACGTCTTACACGTGCTCATGCTGCCCTTCGTGATCGTCATCTTCATGGCCATCCACTTCTGGCGAGTCCGCAAGGACGGCGGGCTCTCGGGGCCGCTGTAGTGAGCGCTCTTGCTATGGAGGTCGGCGCATGACCGAAGTCCCCGAACACCTCCTGCGGCGTTCCAAGGAGCGCCGGGCGGCGCTCGGCCTGCCCGTGCCCGGCGGCGCCCCCGGCGCCACGGCCGCCGCCGCCGAGCCCGCCGCGGAGCCCGCCGGTGGCGCTCCGGACAGTGGCGCTCCGGCCGGCGACGCCGGTAAGATCCCGCCGCACCTCCTCGCCCGCAGCCAGGCGGCGAAGTCCGAGGGTGCCCCGGCCGGAGCCGCCCCGGCCGGGGCGGCTCCGGCGGCGGCCACGGCCGTCGCCACCGCCCCCCCGCCGGCGGCCAAGGGCCCGGAGGGCCACACCCAGCGGCTCCTCACCGTCGTCAAGGCCGGCTCCATCCAGGACGTCAAGGCCACTCCCACCGACAAGGTCCACGTCTGGCCCCACCTGCTCATCGGCGAGTTCGTGGCCTCCATGGCCATGTCGGCGTTCCTGCTCGTCTTCTCGGCTGTGGTCAACGCCCCGCTGCTGGCCGCGGCCAACTACAACTTCACCCCCAACCCCTCGAAGGCCCCCTGGTACTTCCTCGGTCTCCAGGAGCTGCTCACCATGTTCCATCCCATGGTGGCGGGCGTGACCATCCCCGGCATCGGCATCTTCGCGCTGATGCTCGCCCCCTACGTCGACCGCAACCCGAGCACCAAGCCCGAGGACCGCAAGTTCGCCATCGCCCTGTTCACGCTGTTCGTCATGTTCTGGGCGGTGCTCGTGATCATCGGGTGCTTCTTCCGGGGTCCGGGGTTCAACTTCACGTTCCCCTGGCGTGACGGCGTCTTCTTCGACCTCTAGGACTCTGGAGCCCTTCCCAACGTGGATCCCGCTGTCGTCTTGCTGATTGCCATCGTGGGCGTCGTCGCCGCCGCCGCCATCTTCTTCCTGGCCACCGCCCGCCGGCGCGACGAGTCGCGGGCTCTGGCCCAGGACCCGCCGTCCGACGCGCCGGCCACGGTCGGCACCGGCCTCGAGCCGGCCTCGGCGTCCGCCGGTGCCCCGACCACCGGCCGGGAGCTGGAGCGGGCCGTCGCCCTCGAGCAACGGGGGCGGAGCGACGCGTCCGACCGCGACGCCGCACCACCCCCGCCGGCCCTTCCCGCCGACGAGGAGACCATCGGCGTCACCCGCCGCCAGGTGCTCAACCGGGGCATCGTGACCTCGTTCTCCCTGGTCCTCGCCAGCTTCGGCGGGGCGTCCCTCGCCTTCCTCTGGCCCACGCTCTCGGGCGGGTTCGGCTCCAAGATCCAGGCCGGCAAGGTCGAGGAGATCCTGGGGGAGATCGAGGACACCAAGGAGCCCTTCTACCTCGCCTCCGGCCGCTTCTACATCGCGCCGTACCCCAAGGACGCGGTTGCCAAGGCGAAGGAGGTCCAGGCCTACTCGGCGGTGATCGACGGCTACGAGCAGGGGATGGCGGCGCTCTACCAGAAGTGCGTCCACCTGGGCTGCCGGGTCCCGTGGTGCGCGAGCTCGCAGTGGTTCGAATGCCCGTGCCACGGCTCGCAGTACAACCGGGTGGGGGAGAAGAAGGGCGGTCCGGCTCCCCGCGGCCTCGACCGCTTCGCCATCGACGTCCAAGGCGGGATCGCGGTGGTCGACACCAGCAAGGTCATCGACGGGCCGCCCATCGGCACCAACACCACCGGCCAGGAGGCTGAGGGCCCGAACTGCGTCGGGGGCTCGGAGTGAGCTCTCTGGTCGCGGCGTCCCAGCAGCAGCGCATCGGCCTCTGGGTCGTCCTCGTGATGACGGCCGGCTGGGTCGTCTACCTGATCACCACCACCCGGCGCACCTACGAGCCGGGCAACGAGCTCGAGGTCGCCCCCAACCGCAAGCGGTACTTCGACGACGAGGTCATGGAGGGCCCGCGCCTCACCAAGTACCTGTGGTGGGCGTTCGCCATGCTGGCGCTCACCGCTGTCGCCCTGCCCGTCTACTGGCTGCGTGAGCCCTTCCGCCAGCGGGGGGCGGGCCTCGACCGGGGCACGGCCTACTTCGAGCACAAGGCGATCGAGCGGGGCCAGGCCGCCTTCCAGGTCTCGCCCGGCAACCCGCCCACGCCGCACGAGCCCCACTACGGCTGCGAGAGTTGCCACGGCGGTGAGGGTGTCGGCGGCGAGGCCATCTACACGCTCTCCGACCCGGCCAAGCCCGACGCCCCGCCCCGGCAGGTGAAATGGAAGGCGCCGGCACTCAACACGGTGATGCTGCGCTACCGGCGGGAGGAGGTGCGCAGCATCCTGGTCTACGGCCGGGCGGGCACGCCGATGCCGGGCTGGGGCGTCGAGGGCGGTGGCGCTCTCAACGACCAGCAGATCGACGAGCTGCTCGACTACCTCGAGCACATCCAGCTCGACCCCGAAGAGGTGAAGAAGCAGGCCCTCGCGGAGTACGGCCTCGACGGCGCCAAGCTCTTCGACGGCTACTGCGCCCGCTGCCACACCCAGGGTTGGTCCATTGGCGAGCCCGGCACCACCGGCGCGGGGGCCTTCGGCCCGTCGATCACCAACGGCAGCACGCTCCAGCAGTTCCCCACCAACGACCTCCATGTGGAGTGGGTGGCCAAGGGCGCTGCGCTCGGTGAGCAGTACGGCCTCCGCGGCATCAGCAAGGGAGCCATGCCCCACTTCGAGGAGCTGCTGACGCCCGAGCAGATCCAGGCGATCATCGACTACGAGCGGGGCCTGTGATGCCCGCCTCCCTGCTCGCCGCCCTCAGCTGGAACCCCCAGGTCCGGGGGGCGCTCTACGTGGCCATCGCCGTCGTGGTCCTGGCCGGCTCGGCGTACATGATCCTGGCCACCAACGTGGGCGCCCGGCTCGGGTTCCTGCTCGCCGCCGCCGGGTTCTTCGGCTGGATGACCACCATGGGCGGCGTCTGGTGGGTCTACGGCCAGGGCCCCAAGGGTCGCGCCGCGGCGTGGGAGGCCGAGGCCACCATCACCGGCGACCTGGCCACCGACAGCCGGCACGAGGTTCTCGAGAAGTACCCCGACGACTGGGAGAAGCTGGAGATCACCGACCCGGCGGTGCTCGACGCCCAGGGCGTGGCCGACGAGCGCATCGTGGGCCCCAAGGCGCAGTTCAAGAGCGCCAGCGACTACGTCATCGTCAACGCCAGCGAGAAGGGCGGCGAGACGTACGGCCCTCTTCACCTGCTCAACTTCCGGCCTCTGAACGTCTTCCACGAGGCCCACTACGTGGTGATCCAGGTGCAGAAGGCGGCCACCACCGAAGCGGTGGCCGGTCAGCCGGCGGCCGAGCCCGCGGCCGACCCCGTGGCCGACCCCTCGGCTCAGCCGGTGTCGGTGCTGCTGGTCCGCGACCTCGGCACCCTGCGGCTGAACCCGGCCATAGTCACGTTCGCCTGCGGCGCCCTGTTCAGCGTGATCTGTTACCAGCTCCACATTCGGGACAAGGAGGCGGCGGCCCGCCGCGAGTAGCTAGAGTCGGGCTCGCCGTGGCCCAGTACCTCCCACTCCTGGTGATGCTGATCCTGGCCACCCTGTTCGCCGGGTTGTCGTTCTTCGCCTCGGGCCTCCTCGGCCAGCGCAAGCGGCCCACCCTGGCCAAGCTGGCCCCCTACGAGTGCGGGATCGTCCCCGACAGCGAGCCCGCCGACCGCTTCCCGGTGCGGTTCTACCTGGTGGCGATGATCTTCATCATCATCGACATCGAGATCATCTTCATCTTCCCGTGGGCCGTGATCTACCGCGAGCTCGGAGCTTTCGGGCTCTGGGAGATGATGATCTTCGCCGTGGCGGTTTTCCTCTCGTTCGTTTACCTGCTGGGGCGGGGCGCCCTCAACTGGGGCCCGGTCAAGCACTCGGAACGCTTCGCCGACCGGTCGACGGGGCCGCTCGAGGCCGGGAGGTCGACCGAGTCCACCATCCGCCGGGTGGGCGAGGTGGGGCGGGTGCCCGTGGCCGCCGGTAGCGCACCGGCCGGCCGAGCCCACGAGGCTCGGGAATCCCGGGAAGGAGCGACGACCTGATGGGGCTGGCCGACCTGAACCACAACTTCCTCACCGGCCAACTCGAGGACGTCGTCAAGTGGGCCCGGCGCAACAGTGTGTGGCCCGCCACGTTCGGCCTGGCGTGCTGTGCCATCGAGATGATGGCCAGCGGGGCGGCCCATTTCGACCTGGCCCGCTTCGGCATGGAGGTCTTCCGGGCGTCGCCTCGGCAGGCCGACCTGATGATCGTCGCCGGCCGGGTCTCCCAGAAGATGGCGCCGGTGCTGCGCCAGGTCTACGACCAGATGATGGAGCCCAAGTGGGTCATCTCCATGGGGGTCTGTGCGTCGAGCGGGGGCATGTTCAACAACTACGCCATCGTCCAGGGCGTCGACCAGATCGTGCCGGTCGACGTCTACACGCCCGGCTGCCCCCCCGGGCCCGAGACGCTGATGCACTCGATCCTCACCCTGCACGAGATGATCCGGACGGGTGAGATCACACGCCGGCGCGCCGAGACAGGCGCCGGCGCCGCCATCCTGGCCGAGCGTCCCGTCAGCGTCGCCACGCCCCGGTAGTGAGCGAACAGAAGAGCTCCGAGGAGCCCGCTGCCGAGGAAGAGCCAGCGCTCGTCCATGGCGTGCCGGCCTCTCTCTCCAGAGGGCAGCTGGTCGTCCATCCCGGGCGCGACCGCTACCTCGCCGTGGTCTCCGCCCTCCAGTCCGACGGGTACCAGATGTGCGTCGACCTCTGCGGGGTCGACTACCTGACCCACCCCGGGCGCACCCTTCCCCCCGGCGTGGCGCCCGAACGCTTCGAGGTGGCCGTGAACCTGCTGTCGTTCTCCGAGCGGGCCCGTATCCGTGTCCGGGTACAGGTGCCCGACGCCGACCCCACACTTGCGTCGCTCTTCGAGCTGTACCCGGGCACCGAGGCCCAGGAGCGGGAGACCTATGACCTCTTCGGGATCGTGTTCGTCGGCCACCCCGATCTGACCCGGATCCTCCTGCCCGACGACTGGGAGGGCCACCCGCTCCGCAAGGACTACGGCGTCGGCCGCATCCCCGTGCAGTTCAAGGGCGCTCCGGGAGCCCGATGAGCAAGACCGTCGAGACCTCCCAGGAGCTCCAGATGCGCAGCTCCCAGGAGCTCCAGATGCGCATGGACACCACCGGTGTCGAGGCGCTGCGGGAGCCGGGTTCGGTGCTGCGCATCCCCGCCCTCCCGGAGGAGGTGGAGTCCCAGCCCACGCCCCACGACACGATGATCATCAACATGGGGCCTCAGCACCCCAGTACCCACGGCGTACTGAGGGTCATGATGGAGCTCGACGGCGAGACGGTGCTGCGGTCGAAGCCGGTCATGGGTTACCTGCACACCGGCATGGAGAAGACCGCCGAGGAGCTCACCTACCTCCAGGGCCCGACCAACGTCACCCGGATGGACTACGTCTCGCCCCTCTTCATGGAGACCGTCTTCGCCCTGGCCACCGAGGCCCTCCTCGAGGTCGAGGTACCGCCCCGGGCGACGTGGATCCGGATGCTCATGTGCGAGCTCAACCGCATGTCGTCGCAGGTGCTGTGGCTGGCCACCAACGGCATGGACCTCGGCGCCATCTCGATGATGATCTACGGCTTCCGCGAGCGGGAGTCGATCCTGGCTTTCTTCGAGAAGTGCTCGGGCCTGCGGATGAACCACAACTACATCCGTCCCGGCGGCGTGGCCGCCGACCTCCCCGACGGCTGGCGCGACGACGTCCTCGCCATCCTCGACGCTTTTCCGAAACGCCTCGACGAGTACGACACGCTCCTCACCGGACAGCCCATCTGGCGGGAGCGCACACAGGGGATCGGCATCATCACCGCCGAGGAGTGCACCGCCCTCGGCATCACCGGTCCGATCCTGCGCTCCACCGGCGTGCCCTGGGACCTTCGCCGCACGATGCCGTACCTCTTCTACGACCAGATGGACTTCGACATCGTCGTCGGCCGGTACGGCGACACCTTCGACCGCTACGCCATCCGTCTCAACGAGATCCGGGAGTCGATCAAGATCGTGCGACAGGTGGTCGAGGCCATGCCGCCCGGTGACTACCGCGTTCAGGACAAGAAGGTGACGCCGCCTCCCCGCGCCCGCATTGACGAGTCGATGGAGGCGCTGATCCACCATTTCAAGATCTTCACCGAGGGCTTCAAGGTGCCCGAGGGTGAGGTCTACATCGCCGTCGAGTCGCCCCGCGGCGAGCTGGGCTGCTACCTGGCCTCCGACGGCTCGGCCAAGCCGTACCGCCTACACATCCGGGGCCCGTCGTTCATCAACCTCCAGTGCCTGCCCCATATGATCCGCGGTGGCCTTCTCGCGGACGCCGTCGCCGTGATCTCGACCGTCGACCCCATCATGGGCGAGGTCGACAGATGATCTCGCCTATGCAGGCGGAGCGTTCATGCCGCGGCTGAACCCCGAGAACGTCCGGCGGGCCCGGGAGCTCATGGCGCTCTACCCGGAGCCGCGTTCGGCGCTCATCCCGACGCTGCACATCGCCCAGGAGCAGGAAGGCTGGTTGCGGCCCGAGGTCATCGAGCACGTGGCCGAGATCATCGACCTCACTCCCGCCGAGGTCTACGGCACGGCCAGTTTCTACGACATGCTCTTCACCCACCCGGTCGGTCGGTACCTGGTCTCGGTCTGCACCAATCTGGCGTGCCTGCTCAACGGCGGCTACGAGCTGCTCCACCACGCCGAGGAGCGGCTGGGCGTGCCTGCGGGCGGCACCACCGCCGACGGGGAGTTCACGTTGGAAGAGGTCGAGTGTCTCGCCCTGTGCGGGGAGGCGCCCTGCCTCACCGTCAACTGGCGGTTCTTCGGCAACCTCGACGACACCGCGTTCGACCGCCTGGTCGACGACCTGCGCACCGGCCGCCTCGCCGACCGGGTTCCCAACCACGGCACGCTGTGCCGGGTCCGCCGCAAGGTGGCGGCCGCCGGGGCCGGGAACGGTCAGCCGGCGCCGACGGGGCGGGAGGGTGCGGCGCCCCCAGGCATGACCCTCCCCCCCGCCGACATGGGCGCCGAGGGCGAGGCCGACCCCGCTTCGCCTCGCGTCACCGCCAGCGCGGCCGGTCAGACCCGGACCATCCGGGTAGCCGGTGAAGCCTCGTCGGAGCCGAACGAGCCCCCCGCGCCAGAAGGTGCGACCGACGACGCCGACGACGAGAAGAGGAACCCTTGATCACCGACGCCGGCGCCATCGTCACCGGCCGCCACGGGATCCCCGAGTCGTGGACGCTCGCCACCTACCTGCGCAACGCCGGCTACGAGGGCCTCCGCCAGGCCCTCACCATGGAGCCGGGCGATATCACGGAGGAGGTCAAGACCTCGAGCATCCTGGGCCGGGGCGGGGCCGGGTTCGAGGCCGGCAAGAAGTGGTCGATGCTGCGCGACGCCGACCCCAAGTACCTGGTGGTGAACGGCGACGAGAGCGAGCCGTGCACGTTCAAGGACCACATGCTGCTCGAGAACGACCCCCACCAGATCATCGAGGGGACCCTGATCTGCGCCTACGCCGTCGGCGCCGCTCAGGCGTTCATCTACGTGCGAGGTGAGTTCGCCCTCGGCATCGAGCGGCTCCAGGCCGCGCTCAACGAGGCCTATGCCCACGGTGCCGTGGGCCGACGCATCTTCGGTTCCGACTTCTCGATCGACGTCGTCGTCCATCCGGGCGCCGGCGCCTACATCTGCGGCGAGGAGACGGCCCTTCTCGAGAGCCTGGAGGGCAAGCGGGGCTACCCCCGTGACAAGCCGCCCTACTTCCCCGCCGCCATCGGCCTGTACGGCGCCCCGACGGTCGTCAACAACGTCGAGACGGTGTCCAACCTGCCGTGGATCGTGCTCAACGGCGGGGCGGCGTTCGCCGCATTGGGCGAAGGAAGGTCGACGGGCACGCGCCTGTTCTCCCTCTCGGGCCACGTGAAGCGGCCGGCGAACTTCGAGATCGAAATGGCCAAGACCACGTTCCACGACCTCATCTACGACGCCCGCCTGGGCCGGGGGATCCGCGATGACAACGAGCTGAAGGCGTTCGTCCCGGGAGGGGTGTCCGCCCCCTGGTTCAGCCCCGATCAGGTCGACATGGCTCTCGACCAGGAGGCGGTGGGAAAGGCCGGCTCCATGCTCGGGTCGGGCTCGGTCATCGTCATGGACCACACGACCTGCATGGTCCGCGCCGCATGGCGCATCACCCGGTTCTTTCACAAGGAATCGTGCGGGCAGTGCACGCCGTGTCGCGAGGGCGGCGGCTGGCTCGACAAGATCATGAACCGCATCGAGCTGGGCGCCGGGCGACGCAGCGATCTCGACCTCCTGCTCGATGTCTGCGACAACATCGCGCCGGGCCTGTCGTGGCCACCGCAGAAGACCACGATTTGCGTCCTCGGCCCGTCGATCCCGTCCTCGATAACCTCCGCCATCCGTATGTTCCGTGACGAGTTCCTGACCCACATCGACGAGGGCCGTTGCCCCTTCGGCCCTCCTGTCGGCGCGTCCGTCGCCGTGGCCGGCCCATGAGCTCTCAGGCCGGACAGGAACAGAAGGCCGACACCGTCTCCCTCACCGTCGACGGGCGCTCGATCGAGGCCCGCAAGGGCGAGATGGTGATCGCCGCCGCCGAACGGGCCGGGGTCTACATCCCCCGGTTCTGCTGGCACCCCCGCATGAAGCCCGTCGGCATGTGCCGGATGTGCCTGGTCGAGATCAAGGGCCCACGGGGCCTCGCCTTGATGCCGTCGTGCTACGTCCCAGTCGCCGACGGCCAGGAGGTCGTGACCACCTCGGAGAAGGTGAAGAAGGCCCAGGACGGCGTTCTCGAGTTCCTGCTCATCAACCACCCTCTCGACTGTCCCGTCTGCGACCGCGGTGGCGAGTGCCCGCTGCAGGACCAGACCTTCGCGTTCGGTCCCGGTGAGAGCCGTTTCGTCGAGGAGAAGCGGCACTGGGCCAAGCCCATCCCCATCAATCCCCTGGTTGCCCTCGACCGCGAGCGCTGCATCCAGTGCGCGCGCTGTACGCGGTTCGCCGACGAAGTGGCCGGCGACCCGTTCATCGACTTCATCGGACGCGCCGATGCGACCGAGGTCAACATCTTCCAGGACCAGCCGTTCGACTCGAACTTCAGCGCCAACATCGTGCAGATCTGCCCGGTGGGCGCGCTCACGGCCACGCCCTACCGCTTCCGGGCCCGGCCCTGGGACCTCGAGGTCGTGGAGTCCACCTGCACGGCCTGCTCGGTGGGCTGTCGGATGGCGGTGCAGTCCTCGTCCAACCGCCTCATCCGCAACCTCGGGATCGACAGCGAACCGGTCAACCACGGCTGGCTCTGCGACAAGGGCCGGTTCGGTTACGAGCCCGCCAACCACGACGACCGCCTCACCATGCCATTGGTCCGTCGCGGCACGGAGCTGGTCGAGGCCACCTGGACGGACGCTCTGACGGCCGCGGCCGACGGCCTGGCCCAGGTCCGGCAGATCCACGGATCGGCGGCCCTCGCCTTCCTCGGCGGGGCCCGGCTCCCCAACGAGGACGCCTACGCCTGGGCCAGGCTGGCCAAGGGCGTCCTGGGCACCGACAACGTCGACTGCCAGCTCGCCGACGGTCTTCCCGCCGAAGCCGTTCTCGGTCTCCCCCGGGCCACCATCGACGAGACGTGCCGGGCGTCGGCGGTGATCCTCCTCGCTCCCGACATCAAGGAGGAGCTGCCGGTCCTGTACCTGCGCCTCCGCGAGGCGGCGCTCGACGGCAAGGTCCCACTGATCGAGATCGTCCCCCAGGCCACCGGTCTCACCCGCTACGCCGCCCACTCGCTTCGCCACCGCCCGGGTGAGGTGGCCGCAGTGGTGCGGGCATTGATCGACGCCGTGTCCGGCGTGGCGCCCGCCGCCGGGTCGCAACCGCCCGGGGGTGTGGAACACGACGAGGTGGCCCGCGCCGCCGAGCTGCTCGGTCGTGGCCCGCTGGTGGTCGTGCTGGGCCGGCCGTCGGTGGCCGAGTCGGCGACCGCCGTCACCGAGGCCGCGGGCGTGCTGGCCTCGGGGATCCCCGACGTCCGCTTCCTCTCCGCCCTCCGCCGGGGCAACGTGCTCGGCGGCCTCGACATGGGGTTGGCACCGGGAGTGTTGCCGGGCCGGGTGTCGCTCGAGGCCGGCCGCGCCTGGTACTCGGCCGCCTGGGGAGCGGTGCCCGACCAGCGCGGACTCGACGCTCTCGGGATCATGACCGCGGCTGCGGCCAACCGCATCCAGGGCATCATCCTCGCCGGCGCCGATCCTGTCTCCGACTTCCCCGACCGCACTCTCGCCCGCCGGGCCTTCGCCGGCGTCGGGTTCACGGTCGTCGTCGACCTGTTCCTCACCGACTCCGCCCTGCACGCCGACGTCGTGCTGCCGGCGTCGGGCTGGGGCGAACGGCCGGGGACCACCACCAACATCGAGGGAAGGGTCACGCGCCTGGGCCAGAAGGTCACTGCGCCGGGCACGTCGCGCCCGGACTGGATGATCGCCGCCGAGCTCGCCCTGCGGATGGGTTCCGACCTCGGCTTCGACAGCCTCGATGCCGTGGCGGCCGAGATCGCCGACATCTCCCCTGCCCACAGGGGCCTGACGGCCGACGTGCTGGCGTCGCGGGCAAATCGCGACGGCATCGTGGTGCCCCCCTCCAGCGATACCCAGGCAGACCCGGACCAGTCTCGACCCACCGAGACCATCGAGGTCGGGGCGTCCCAGCAGCAGGGCGAGACGCTGCTGCCCAGGAACGAGCCTGCGGCCGGGGGTGCGCCCCTCGAGCCCGGTGCCCAGGCCGGCCCGCCCGGCCCCGCCGGCGAGTCGACCACCGACGGTGCGGCCGGTCCGCCCCCACCGTTCCTCACCTTCACGGGGCCCGAGGCTGCGCCGCGCCTCCGGCCCGTCGACGCCTACTCCCTCCGGCTGGTCGCCACCCGGGCGCTCTACGACGCCGGCGTCGGTGTGCAGCACTCGCCGTCGCTCGCGCCGCTGGCGCCCCCGACGAGGTTCCGGGCCAACCCCCACGACCTGGCGCGCCTCGGTATCCGCCCCGGCGACCTGGTGCGGGTCACCTCGTCGCGAGCGGCGCTCGTACTCGAGGCGGTGGGCGACGCCGGGGTCCCGCGCGGCTCGGCGTCCGTCGCGTTCAACCAGCCCGGCGAAGGGGCGGCCGACCTGATCGACGCCACCCAGCCGGTTGTCGAGGTCAGGGTCGAGACCGTCAGCCGCACGACGGGCCCTGCTCCCCGCTCAGAGGGCCGCTCGGGCCCGGGAAGCGGCGCGTCCTGATGGGCGACCCGCTCTTCGCCGACGGCGTCGACCTGGCTGTCGTCCTCATCGTGTTGCTGAAGGTCTTCGTGGTCTTCGGGTTCCTGCTCGTCTCGGTGCTGATGATGATCTGGTTCGAACGCAAGGTCATCTCCGACATGCAGAGCCGCGTCGGTCCCGACCGGGCGGGCCCGTGGGGGATCCTCCAGACACTCGCCGACGGCATCAAGCTGTTCTTCAAGGAGGACCTGCTTCCCGACAAGGCCGACCGGCGGATCTTTCACCTGGCGCCGTACTTGTCGGCCGTGCCGGCGTTCGCCTCGTTCGCCATCATCCCTGTCGGCGGCACGATCTCCATCGCCGGCCACGAGACCTACCTCCAGCTGGCCGACCCCCCGGTGGGCATCCTCTTTCTCCTGGCCATGTCGTCGATCGCCGTGTACGGCGTGATGCTGGCGGGGTGGTCGTCGGGCTCGAAGTACCCGCTCCTCGGCTCGGTACGGGCGTCGGCGCAGATGGTGTCCTACGAGGGCGCCATGAGCCTGGCCGTGGCCGCCGCGGTGCTGGTCGCCGGATCGCTCTCCACCCACGACATCGTCGCCAGCCAGGCCGTCTGGCGGTGGAACATCGTCACCCTCGGCGCGGTGCCGTTCGTGGTCTTTCTCATCGCCGCCACGGCCGAGACGAACCGACCGCCGTTCGACCTTGTCGAGGCCGAGCAGGAGCTGGTGGGCGGGTTCCACACCGAGTACTCCGGGATCCGCTTCGCCCTCTTCTTCCTGGCCGAGTTCATGAACACCATCACCGTTTCGGCGGTGGCCGTCACCCTCTTCCTCGGCGGGCCCAACGGACCGGAGATCTCGTTCCTGCCGTGGCTGTGGCCGATGGTCTGGTTCTTCGGAAAACTGATGGTCTTCCTCTTCGTCTACGTGTGGTTCCGCGCCACGCTGCCCCGTCTGCGCTATGACCAGCTCATGGACCTGGGCTGGAAGGTGCTGATCCCCGTGGCGCTCTTCTGGCTGATGCTCATCGCCGCCATCCGCATCGGCGAGGACGAGGGCTGGCAAGGGTGGAAGGTGCTTGTCGTCGCGGCGGCGGTCGGGGCCCTGGGGTGGTTCACCCTGTCCGCCGCCCTGCGCGTCGGTCGCGACGAAGGCGAGGCTGACGACGCGCTGGCGAACACGAAGGTCGGGGGCTGATGGGCTACCTCGACGGGTTCCGCGTCACGTTCAGCCAGATGTTCCGGCCGCGCGTGACCAACCGCTACCCCGACGTCAAGCGGCCCAAGCCGGTGCGCTTCCACGGGCGCCACGTGCTGAACCGCTACGAGGACGGCATGGAGAAGTGCATCGGGTGTGAGCTGTGTGCGGGCGTGTGCCCGGCGCGCTGCATCTACGTCCGGGGGGCGGACAACCCTCCCGACGCCCCTTTCTCCCCGGGTGAGCGCTACGGGTTCGTCTACGAGATCAACTACCTGCGGTGCATTCACTGCGACCTCTGTGTCGAGGCCTGTCCCACCGAGGCCATCACCGAGTCGAAGCTGTTCGAGTTCTCGTTCACCAACCGCGACGACGCCATCTACACCCGCACGGAGTTGCTGGTCGACGACGAGGGCCAGCCCCAAAAGCTTCCCTGGGAGGACTGGCGCCCGGGTGACGAGGAGAACACCTCGGCCTGGGTGCGAGCCACCGCCCCATCGGGCGTCGCCGCCTACGAGGGCCAGGTGGCCTGGTCGGGCGAGCTGGGGTTCGGCGTGCGTGCGCCCGAGAAGGGCCAGTCGGCGGCCCCGGACCCCCAGGTCGAGCCGGCGGCGCGCGAGATCTCCCCCGTGCCCGATCGCGACGCCAACGTGGATCCCTGACGTGGACTGGTTCGTGTTCGTCGCCGCCGGGGCGGCGGTCCTCGCCGGGGCTCTCGGCGTGATCCTGGCCCGGAACCCGGTGCACTCGGCGCTCATGCTGGTGATGACTCTGTTCGGCGTCGCCGTGCTGTTCGTGGCCCAGGAAGCCGATTTCCTGGCGGCGGTGCAGGTGATCGTCTACGCCGGCGCCATCGTCGTGCTGTTCCTCTTCGTGATCATGCTCCTCGGAGTGGACCGGGCCGAGAAACTCGGTGACGAGCCGCTGCACGGCCAGCGCATCGCCGCCACCATCGCCGGCGTGCTCGCCCTCGCCGAGCTGCTGATCCTGGCCCGCGCCCAGTGGGCCACCGGCCAACCGTCGGTCGCCGGCCCCGCCAGCGGCGAGGGCTCCAACGTCGCCAAGCTGGCGCGGTCGCTCTTCACCCGCTACTTCCTCGCCTTCGAGGTCACGTCGGTCCTCCTCGTCATCGCCGTGATCGGCGCAGTGGTCCTGGCCAAGCGCACGAGAGAGACGTCGGAGGGATTCGCCGACGCCGCCGGCCGGGCCGAAGGCCTCGAGACGGTCGAATGACCGTCGCAGGGGAGTGGTACCTGACGCTGGCGGCGATGTTGTTCACGATCGGCGCCGTGGGGCTGCTGGTCCGCCGCAACGTCCTGGTGATGTTCATGTGCGTGGAGCTCATGCTCAACGCCGTCAACCTCACCTTCGTCACCTTCGCTCGGATGCTCGATGACATCGGTGGCCAGTCGGTCGTCTTCTTCGTGCTCGTCGTGGCGGCGGCCGAGGTGGTCGTGGGCCTGGGCATCATCGTGTCCATCTTCCGGCGCAGGATCGACACCACCGCCGACGACGCCTCGATGTTGCGGGGCTGAGACGACGCCGTGACCGACGCCGTCTGGCTCATCCCCGCTCTGCCACTGGCCGGTTTCCTGATCCTCCTCGTCGCCGGCCGCCGCCTGGGCGACCCGCTCGCGGGGTGGCTGGCCACGGCGATGAGCGGCGCTTCCTTCCTGGTCACGCTGGCGGTGTTCATCGACCTCATGGGCGAGCCGGGCGAGGAGCGCCACGTCGTCGAGGACGTCTTCACCTGGATCTCGGCCGGCCAGCTGCACGTGAACGTGGGCTTCCTCGTCGACCCGCTCTCGGTGACCATGGCCCTGTTCGTCACCGGTGTCGGCACCCTGATCCACCTCTATTCGGTTGGCTACATGCACGGCGACGACCGCTACCCCACGTTCTTCGTGTACCTGAACCTGTTCGCCTTCTCCATGCTGACGCTGGTCCTCGCCGACAACTTCCTGCTCACCTTCGTCGGGTGGGAGGGCGTGGGCGCCTGCTCCTACTTCCTCATCTCGTTCTGGTTCGAGCGGCCGGCCGCACCCTCCGCCGGCAAGAAGGCGTTCGTCACCAACCGGGTGGGCGACTTCGGGTTCATGGTCGCCATGTTCCTGATCTTCGCCACGTTCGGGTCGCTGCAGTACACCGAGGTCCTCGAAGGAGCGTCGACCATCGCCGAGGGCACGGCCACCGCCATCGTGCTCCTGCTGTTCCTCGGCGCGGCTGGGAAGTCGGCCCAGCTCCCGCTCTACGTGTGGCTTCCCGATGCCATGGAGGGCCCCACGCCCGTCTCCGCCCTCATCCACGCCGCCACCATGGTCACCGCCGGTGTGTTCCTCATGGTGCGGGTCAACCCGTTCATCGACGCCGCACCCGATGCCGCCACCGTGATCGCCGTCGTCGGGGCGCTCACCGCCCTCTTCGCGGCGACTGTGGCGTGCTCCCAGAACGACATCAAGCGGGTGCTGGCCTACTCGACCATCTCCCAGCTCGGCTACATGTTCCTGGCCGTGGGCTCGGAGGCCTACGCCGCCGCCGTGTTCCACATGGTCACCCACGCCTTCTTCAAGGCGTTGCTCTTCCTGGGTGCCGGCTCGGTGATCCACGGTCTGCACGACGAGCAGGACATGAAGCTCATGGGTGGCCTCCGGAGATGGATGCCGATCACCTCGGCCACGTTCATCGTCGGGTGGCTGGCCATCGCCGGTGTCCCGCCCTTCGCCGGCTTCTGGTCCAAGGACGACATCCTGGCCAACGCCTACGACGTGTCCCCGGGGTTGTGGGCCGTCGGGCTGGTCACCGCCCTGCTCACCGCCTACTACATGGCCCGCCAGGTCTTCCTCGTCTTCTTCGGCGACGAGCGGTGGAAGGCGGCGGCCGAGGGCGAGGGCCAGGCTGCCCACGCCTCCGGCGCTCACGGCGACTTCCGACCCCACGAGTCGCCCTGGACCATGGCCCTTCCGCTGGTGGTGCTGGCATTCCTCTCGCTCGTCGGTGGCCTGCTCAACCTGCCGTTCAAGGGGACGCATCACCTCGAGACCTGGCTGGAACCGGTCTTCGGCGAAGGCGGCAAGACCCTCCACCACCTCACCCTCAGCGCCTCGACCAAGCTCGGTCTGGCCGCGCTCGCCACCGCCGCGTCGCTGCTCGGCATCGGCATCGCCTACCTCATCTACCTGCGGCACAAGGTGCGGGAGGAGACGGTCGAGCCCCTCGTCCTGCGACGGGCCTGGTACGTCGACCCCCTCTACGCCAGGATCATCGAGGCCCCCGGGCGCCTACTCTCCACGTTCAGCGCCAACGTCGTCGACAGCAAGGTGATCGACGGCGCGGTGAACGGTGTGGCGGCGTTGGTGCGCGCCGGCGGCAGCCGCCTGCGGGTCCTGCAGTCGGGCTACGTGCGCAACTACGCCCTGGCCGTGGCGTCCGGCGCCGCCCTGGTACTGGGCTACGTCGTCGTCCGGGCGGGGGGCTGAGGCGCCGTGTTCCCCTACCTCACCGCCCTGATCGTCGTCCCGGCCGTCGGCGCCGCCGCCGTGGCCCTGATGCCCCGCTCCCGGGAGAACGTGGTGCGCACCGTCGGCCTGGCCTTCTCGCTGGCCGCCGCCGTGTTGTCGGTGGCGGTGCTCGTCGAGTTCGACACCGCTCGGGCCGGCTACCAGCTGGTGTCGGAGCACCCGTGGATCGACGCCTGGGGCATCTCCTGGAAGCTGGGCGTCGACGGCATCTCGCTGTTCCTGCTCGTGCTGACCGGGATCCTGTTCCCTCTCGCCATCGTCGGCCCCAAGGTGCACCACGACGCCAAGGGCTACGTGGCGTGGATGCTGTTGCTCGAAGCCGGCTGCCTGGGTGTGTTCCTCTCCCTCGACCTCTTCCTCTTCTTCCTGTTCTGGGAGGTCGTCCTCGTCCCCATGTACTTCCTCATCGGAGCTTGGGGTTACGAGAAGCGGGTGTACGCCGCCCTCAAGTTCTTCCTGTACACCATGGTCGGCTCTGCCCTGCTGTTCGTGGGCATTCTCGCGTTGGCGTTCCTGCACCAGCGGGCCACGGGCACGCTCACGTTCGACCTGATCGCCCTGGGCGAGGGCCAGTCACTGGCCGAGAGCACCGCCCGCTGGGTCTTCCTGGCCTTCGCCGCATCCTTCGCCATCAAGGTGCCGATCTTCCCGGTTCACACGTGGCTGCCCGACGCCCACACCGAGGCGCCCACCGGCGGGTCGGTGATCCTGGCCGCCGTCCTGCTGAAGCTGGGCACGTACGGGTTCGTGCGGTTCGGGTTGTTCCTCTTCCCCCAGGCGGTGGTCGACCTGGCCCCCGTGTTCCTCACGCTGGGCGTGATCGGCATCCTCTACGGCGCCCTGGTGGCCACGGTGCAGCGCGACCTCAAGCGCCTGGTGGCCTATTCGTCGGTGGCCCACCTCGGGTTCATCGTCGTGGGGACGTTCGGGCTGTCGACCCAGGGCCTCCAGGGCGGCGTGCTCCAGATGGTGAACCACGGGATCTCGACCGGCGCCCTCTTCCTTCTCGTCGGCATGCTCTACGAGCGCCGCCACACCCGTCAGATCGCCGACCTCGGAGGCATCCAGAAGGTGGCGCCCGTCTTTGCTGCCGTGTTCACAGTGGTGATGCTGTCGTCGATCGGTCTGCCCGGGCTCAACGGCTTCGTCGGCGAGTTCCTGGTGCTGATCGGCACATTCGTCAGCCGTCGTTGGTGGGCGGTTGCCGCCACGGTCGGCGTGATCCTCGCCGCCCTCTACCTGCTGTGGGCCTACCAGCGGGTGTTCCACGGGAGTCCCCGGGGCGACAACGCCAGGTTCCCGGAGATGACGTGGCGCGAGCGGGCGGTGATGGCCCCGCTGGTCGTGCTCATCGTGGGCCTCGGCGTGTACCCCCAGCCCGTTCTCGACCGCATCGCCCCCTCGGTAGCCGCTCTCGTTCGCCATGTCGAGGACCATTCCGACTACCGCCAGCCCACGCCCGGATCGGGTTCCTCCACCGAAGCCGAGGCGGGAACCTCCGGCGACCACGGAGCGGGGGAGTAGCCGCATGCCTCCCCTGGAGCTGCCCGAAATCGCCTGGAGCCAGCTGCTTCCCGTGCTCGTGCTCATCGGTGGGGCGCTGGTGCTGATCGTCGCGGGCACGTTCCTCGAGGGCCGCAACGTGGGAAGCGCCTACGCCGCCTTCACCGTCGCCACCGGAGCAGGCGCACTGGGAGCTTCCGCGTTTCTCTGGAACCGGGTGAGCGGGGGCCACGGGAGGGCGTCTCTCGCCATGGCTGACGCCGTCGTGGTCGACGGCTACAGCGTGTTCTTCGGGGTCGTGATCTGTTCGGCGGTGGTGATAGGTGCCCTGATCTCCGACGACTACCTGCGCACGGAGGGGCTGCAGGGCTCGGAGTTCTACGTCCTCATGCTGCTGTCGGCCGCGGGCGGGCTCCTGATGGCCCAGGCCAACGACCTGATCATCGTCTTCTTGGGCCTGGAGATCCTGTCCATCGCCCTCTACGTGCTGGCCGGCTACCACCGCCGCCGGGCTCAGTCCCAGGAGGCCGCCATCAAGTACTTCGTATTGGGGGCCTTCTCCTCGGCGTTCTTCCTCTACGGCGTGGCGCTCGTCTACGGGGCGACCGGCTCCACCAACCTCGGGTTCATCGCCGGCTTCCTGCGGCAGTCGACGCTCACCGAGGGCGTGCTGCTGGGCGGACTCGCCTTCCTGCTCGTCGGCTTGGGTTTCAAGGTCGCCGCCGTGCCGTTCCACATGTGGACGCCCGACGTCTACGAGGGCTCACCGTCGCCGGTCACCGGCTTCATGGCCGCCGCCGCCAAGGCCGCCGGGTTCTCGGCCCTGCTCCGCATCTTCTTCTCGACGTTCGCCACCAACCGCCTCGACTGGCAGCCGATCCTGTGGGCCATGGCCGTCCTGTCCCTGGTGGTGGGCTCGGTGCTGGCGGTCGTGCAGACCAACGTCAAGCGCATGCTGGCCTACTCGTCGATCAGCCACGCCGGCTACGTGCTCGTGGGCCTCCAGGCCGCCACCGACCGCGGCATCGCCGGGTCGCTGTTCTACCTGTTGGCCTACACGTTCATGGTGTTGGGCAGCTTCGGCGTCGTCACCATCGTGAGCCGTCAGGGCGACGACCGCCACGGCCTCGACGCCTACCGGGGCCTGGCCCGGCGCCGTCCCGGCCTGGCCTTCACGTTCACCGTGTTCCTCCTGGCCCAGGCGGGCGTGCCCTTCACGTCGGGCTTCCTGGCCAAGTTCTACGTGATCGGCGCGGCGGTCGAGAGCCGGTCGTACGCACTGGCGATCATCGCCATGCTCACCGCAGTCGTGGCCACGTTCTTCTACCTTCGGGTCGTCGTGGTCATGTACATGTCCGACGAGATCGAGGGCGAGGAGGCCCCGGCGCCGGTCCTCATCCCGGGCGGTGCCGGCCTGGCCCTGGGCCTGTCCCTGGCCTTCACCGTGCTGGTCGGCTTCCTGCCCCAGTTCGTCTTCGACTTCGCCGAGCACGCCACCGTCCTGCGCCTCTGAGGCGTTCTGGGTGAGAAAAGCGGTGCTCCCGCACCGCTTTTCGCTACCGGAACCCTCCGCCCCCCTCCCGGTATCTGGCAGGTGGGGTCGGGCGTTCAGTACGCTCACGGCCCGTGTCCGAGTTCCTGCGCCAGTACCTCACCGTCGCGATCTTCGCAGTGGCCGCCGTGGGCATGGTGGGGGCGATGCTCGGCCTGGCCCGGCTGATTCGGCCGAACCGGCCGCAGGCCCAGAAGTACATCAGCTACGAGAGCGGCGTCGACCCGGTGGGCGTCGGCTGGTCGCAGAGCCAGATCCGCTACTACGTTTTCGCCCTGCTCTTCGTCATGTTCGACGTCGAGGCCGTGTTCATCTTCCCCTGGGCCATCCGCCTCGAGGCCCTCGGTGTCTTCGGTCTGGTGGAGATGAGCATCTTCATCGTCATTCTCGCCCTCGGGCTGATCTACGCCTGGAGGAAAGGAGTGCTCCGGTGGGTCTAGTCGAGAGCGGGGCGCTCTCGAAGAAGGCCTTCAGGCCCCTCACCTGGCTGCTCAACTACAGCCGCAAGTACTCGCTCTGGGTGTACCAGTGGGGTCTGGCGTGTTGCGCCATCGAGATGGGCGCCGCCTTCGGGTCGCCCCGCTACGACGTCATGCGCCTGGGCGTGATCCCCTTCCCCGCCGGTCCCCGGCAGGCCGACCTGGTCGTGATCTCCGGCACGGTCACCGACAAGATGGCCCCGTCCATCCGCCGGATCTGGGAGCAGATGCCCGACCCCAAGTACGTGATCTCCATGGGCTCGTGCGCCAACTGTGGCGGTCCCTACTGGGACTCGTACTCGGTCACCAAGGGCGTCGACCAGATCATCCCGGTCGACGTGTACGTGCCCGGCTGCCCCCCTCGCCCCGAGGCCCTGCTCGAGGGCATCGTCCTGCTCCAGCAGCGGATCCAGAACGAGGACATGGCCGAGCGTTGGAAGGGTGAGCCGATTGTCGTCAGCTGACGCCGGCGGGCCCGCCGACCCGGCAGGCGAAGCCGAGACTGTCCCCGAGGTGGTTGCCGACCAGGGCCCGAGCGGAGACGAGACGCCGGCGTCGGTCGACGACGCACGCCAGGCCGTGCTCGACGCCCTGGCCACCGAGTTGGGCGACGACATCGTGGGTACCGACACGACCCGCGACGACATGTGGGTGCGGGTGCGTCCCGAGGCGTGGCGGCGTGCCGCGGAGACCGCCAAGATGCTCGGCTTCGACTACTTCTGCTTCCTGTCCGGCCTCGACTGGGCGCCGTCCACCTCGGTCACGAGAGGCGAGGTGTCGGCCAGCGATCCCGGCGACGACGGCGAGGAGGTGGCCACCGCCGCCGCCGACGCCGCCGACGACGACGCCGAGGCAGCCGAATACCCGGCCACCACGGGCGACGACGCCGGCGGACCCGGCAACTGGCACACCGGCTACGCCGGGGGTGACTCCCGCTTCCAGATGCTGGCGCGCCTGTACTCGATCCGGCGCCGGCTCGGCATCACCCTGAAGGCCGACCTCGACGAGGAGACGCCGTCGGTCGAGACGTGGTCGCAGGTCTACCCGGGAGCCGACTGGCACGAGCGGGAGACCGCGGAGATGTTCGGGTTCGACTTCGTCGGCCACCCCAACCTCATCAAGCTCTACCTGCCCGGAGAGTTCGAAGGCTTCCCGTTGCGCAAGGACTTCCCTCTCCTGTCCCGCGAGGTGAAGCCGTGGCCCGGGCTGGTCGACGTGGAGCCCATGCCCGAGGAGGCGGAGGAACCGGCGGCGCCGACAGAGGGTGAGCAGGCGGCCACCGAGGCTGAGGCGACGCCCGCCGCCTCCGGGGCGAGTGGAACCGAAGGAGGCGCGAAGTGACCGCGGTGTCCGACCAGCACCGCCTGGCCTACATCGGGTCCCAGGCGGCCGACGCCCGGGTCAACGTCGAGCTGCAGACCGAGGAGATGACCCTCAACCTCGGGCCACAGCACCCCGCCACCCACGGGACGCTGCGCCTCATCGCTCGCCTCGACGGTGAGCAGGTCGTGGCCGCCGACGTGGTCTGCGGCTACATGCACCGGGGGTACGAGAAGCTCGTCGAGGTTCGCACGTTTCCCCAGGTCACGACGCTCGTCAACCGGATCGACTGGTTGTCGTCGTTCGCCAACGAGGTCCCCTTCATCCTCGCCGCCGAGCAGCTGATGGAGGTCGAGGCGCCGCCCCGCGCCCAGTACATCCGCACGATCCTGTTCGAGCTGAGCAGGATCGCCAATGTCTCCCTCTTCATCGGCGAGATGGGCGTGCAGCTCGGTGCCCTCACGCCCGTGTTCTTCGCCTTTCGCGACCGCGAGTACGTCCTCAACCTCATCGAGGCGGTCACCGGCGGACGCTTCCATCCCAATTACGACCGCATCGGCGGCCTCAAGGACGACCTCCCCAAGGGGTGGATCGTCGAGACCCACCAGACCATGCAGCGGCTCCGTGAGTTCTGCGACGAGCTCGAGGACCTGCTCATGGGCAACGAGATCTTCGAGGCCCGTACCCGCGGCGTGGGCGTGATCCCCCCCGAGGTCGGCCTCTCCTACGGCCTCTCGGGCGCCAACATCCGGGCCAGCGGCGTCGACTGGGACCTCCGCCGGGACGCGGCCTCCCCACTCGTCTGGAAGAACCTCGACTGGAAGGTCTGGACGCACCCCGACGGCGATTCCTTCGCCCGCTACTGGGTCCGTCTCCAAGAGACCCGCGAGGCGACGCGGATGGTCGACCAGATGCTCGACGGGCTGCCGTCCGGGTCGATCCAGGCCAAGGTGCCCCGCATCATCAAGGTGCCGGCCGGTGAGGCCTGGGCCCACACCGAGAACCCGCTGGGCGAGATGGGCTACTACGTGGTGAGCAAGGGCGGCCTCGGGCCGTTCCGGTGCAAGATCCGTTCGGCCTCGTTCAACAACATCTCGATCGTCCCGTGGCTGCTCAAGGGCGTCTACGTGCCCGACATCATCACGATCCTCGCCAGCCTGTACTTCATCCTCGGTGACATCGACCGGTGATGCTCGCCCTCGAGCTGCCCTACTGGCAGGTCACCACGATCAAGACGCTGATCGTGCTGTCGATCATACCCGCCGGCGCCATCATCCTGGGCTACACCTTCCTGCTCAAGATGATGGCCCACATGCAGAGCCGGATGGGCCCCATGGAACCGGGCGGCTTCCACGGGTGGTTCCAGCTGGTGGGTGACGGGATCAAGTTCATCCAGAAGGAGGACATCATCCCGTCGCAGGCCGATCGCCGGGTGTTCGCCCTGGCGCCGGTGGTCATCCTCATCTCGACGTTCCTCATCTACGTCGTCGTACCGGCCGGTCCCCGCCTGATCGTGGAAGACCTCGACGTGGGCATCTTCTACGCCCTGGCCGTGTCCTCCCTCTCGGTGCTGGGCGTGCTCATGGCCGGCTGGTCGTCGGCCAACAAGTACTCGCTGCTCGGCGCCCTGCGGGCCGCCGGCCAGCTCATCGCCTACGAGCTGCCCCTTGTCCTCGCCGTGGTCGGCGTGGTCATCCAGGCCGGCACCATGAGCCTCCAGGGCATCGTGCACGCCCAGGCCGACCAGGCGATCTTCGGCTTCGGCTTCTTCGGCAACCCGTTCATCATCACCCAGATCATCGGCTTCGTCCTGTTCCTCGCCGCCGCCCAGGCCGAGCTCACCCAGACCCCCTTCGACATGCCGGTGGCCGAATCGGAACTCATAGCCGGCTACATGACCGAGTACTCGGGATTCCGGTTCCTCTTCTTCTTCATGGCCGAGTTCGGAACCGCCTTCGCCCTCGCCGGCATCGCCGCCACGCTCTACCTCGGAGGCTGGTACCAGCCGTTCGTCACCGATGGGCTCCTGGCCGACCTCCTGGGCCCGGTCGTACTGGGGGCCAAGGTCATGTTGGTCGCGTTCCTCATCTTCTGGATCCGCTTCACGTTCCCCCGCTTCCGCGAGGACCAACTCCAGACCTTCGCGTGGAAGTACCTCATCCCCCTCTCGCTCGCCAACATCGTCCTCACCGGGATCTTCAAGGTGGTGTTCTAGATGGGCCTTCCCGGCCGCGGCCTGATCAAGGGCCTGGGCGTGACGTTCCGGACGATGCTCGAGCCGGCCGTCACCGTGCAGTACCCCAAGGAGAAGGAGGAGCCCACCGCCCGGGCGCGGGGCGTCATCGCTCTCAAGGAGGAGAACTGCACGGCGTGCATGCTGTGCGGCCGTGAATGCCCCGACTGGTGCATCTACATCGAGGGTCACAAGGAGAAGCGTCCTCCCCGCCGCGAGGGGGGCAAGCCCCGCACGGTCAACATCCTCGACCGCTTCGACATCGACTACGCCCTGTGCATGTACTGCGGCATCTGCGTCGAGGTGTGCCCGTTCGACGCCCTGTTCTGGAGCCCGGAATACGAGTACTCCGAGGTGCGCATCGCCGACCTCCTCCACGACAAGGACAAGCTCGGCGAGTGGATGGGCACGGTCCCCGAGCCGCCGGCACTCGAAGCCGGTGCCGAGAAGAAGAAGTAGGGGCCGAGCGCGGCGATGGTGGCCCAGAACGTGGTCTTCGGCGTCCTGGCCTTGGTGATGGTGGTCGCCGGCTTCCGGTTGGTCACCACCCAGAACGTCGTCCGTGCCGCCCTGTTCCTCGCCATCGTCCTCGCCGGCGTGGCCGGCATCTTCGTCCTGCTGCTGGCCGAGTTCGTGGCCTGGGTGCAGGTGCTCGTCTACATCGGGGCGATTGTGGTTCTCCTCCTCTTCGGGGTCATGCTGACCCGGGCCCCGACCGGGCGCGAGGGCGGCCTCGACAACGACCAACGGGGTGTGGGCGTCCTCGTCGCCGCGTCGGTGCTGGCGGCGCTGGCCGCGGTGCTCGTCGATGCCTTCGGCGACGACAAGATCGCCTTCACCCGCGTGCAGCGCACGGCCGAGGTCAGCGACTCCATCTTCGGTACCTATGTGGTGCCCTTCGAGGTCGCTTCGGTACTGTTGCTCGCCGCCCTCGTGGGGGCGGTTGCCCTGGCGAGGAGGGATTAGGTGGGCACGTGTACCTGAACCAGTTCCTCCTGCTCGCGGCCGTGCTGTTCAGCCTCGGCGTCTACGGCGTGCTGGCCCGCAAGAACGGTGTGCTCGTGCTCATGTCGATCGAGCTCATGCTCAACGCCGTGAACATCAACCTGGTGGCGTTCGGCGCGTTCCGCGACACGGTCGCCGGCCAGGTGTTCGCCCTCTTCGTGATCGCCATAGCCGCCGCCGAGGTGGGCGTGGGCCTGGCCATCATCCTGCTCATCTTCCGCAACCGGGCCAGCATCGACATCGACCATCTCGACTCGATGAAGGGCTAGGCGACGCCGAGATGCTGCGCAACGCCTGGCTGATCCCGCTCATCCCGGCCGTCTCGTTCTTCGTCATCCTCGCCTTCGGGAAGCGTCTCCCCGGCAAGGGGGCGGAGATCGGCATCGCCGCCGTGGGCCTGTCGTTCGTGCTCTCCGCCGTGACCGCCCTGCAGTGGCTCAACCTCCACGAGCCCCGTCACCCGGTGGCCCGCCACCTGACGTGGTTCGAGATGGGCGGCGTCGAGGTGGGCGCCGGCATCCACGTCGACGGCCTCACCGTGATGATGCTCCTCGTGGTCACCTTCATCTCGTTGATGGTGCACGTGTACTCCATCGGCTACATGCACGGCGACCGCCGGTACACCTTCTTCTTCGCAGCGCTCTCGCTGTTCACCGCATCGATGCTGACCCTGGTCGTGGCCGACAACACCCTGCAGTTGCTGGTCGGCTGGGAGCTGGTGGGGATGTGCTCGTTCCTGCTCATCGGCCACTGGTGGGAGGAGGAGGCGAACTCGAGCGCCGCCATCAAGGCCTTCCTCACCACCCGCACCGGCGACATCGGCCTGATGCTCGGGATCATCACCCTCTTCTTCGCCGCCGACCGTACGTTCGACATCGAGACGATCAACCGCCTGGCCCTCGAGAACGAGATGAGCCACGGGATCGTCCTCGTCGGCGCCGCGCTGCTCTTCTGTGGGGTGATCGGCAAGAGCGCCCAGTTCCCGCTCCACGTGTGGCTGCCCGACGCCATGGCCGGCCCCACGCCCGTGTCCGCCCTGATCCACGCCGCCACCATGGTCGTCGCCGGCGTCTACCTCGTCGCCCGCATGTACGGCGTGTTCTGGGAGGGCTTCTCCATCCACGACGGGGGCATCAACGCCGTCGCCCTCATCGGCGGCATCACCGTGCTCATCGCCGCCGCGCTCGCCTTCGTGCAGGACGATGTCAAGAAGGTGCTGGCCTACTCGACGATCAGCCAGCTCGGCTACATGGTCATGGCCCTGGGGGTCGGCGCCTGGACCGCCGGCGTGTTCCACCTCTTCACGCATGCCTTCTTCAAGGCCTTGCTCTTCCTCGGCTCGGGCTCGCTGATCCACGCCGTGCACTCCAACAACATGAGCGAGATGGGTGGCATGCGGAAGTCCATGCCCACCACCTTCTGGACGTTCATGGTGGGCTCGGCGGCGCTCGCCGGGATCCCGCCCCTGGCCGGGTTCTGGTCGAAGGACGAGATCATCAACGGGGCCTCGCACGGCTACGAGCTGTTCATGATCGTGGGCCTCGTGGGCGCAGCGATGACGGCGGCCTACATGACCCGCACCTGCTGGCTGATCTTCGCCGGCGAGTACCGCGGTCACGCCCATCCCCACGAGTCACCCCGGTCGATGGCCGTTCCCCTCCAGATCCTCGGTGTGCTCTCGCTGGTCGTGGGCCTGCTCGGCACCTGGGTCGTGGGCGAGAAGTACCGCTTCTCCAACTGGGTGCACTTCCACGTCGAGGGCGCCGAGGAGTTCCTCGAGCATCACAGCTTCAACATGTCACTGGCGGTGATCTCAGTGGCCGTGGCCCTCACCGGCATCGCACTGGCGGCGGCCTACTACCAGCGCACCGCCCTCCGGGGCCTCACCCAACGCAACGGCCTGGCCCGCACCGGCTACACGGTCCTCGTCAACAAGTACTACCTCGACGACCTGTACATCGACGGAATCGTCCGCACGATCCAGTACCCCATCGCCAAGGCCGCCTACTGGGTCAACCAGAAGGTCATCGACGGCGTCGTGAATGGTGTGGGTATCGGCGCCAAGCGCACCGCCCGGGTGGTCTACGACGTGGTCGACCAGAAGGGCATCGACGGGTTGGTGAACGGCGCCGGTTGGTCGGCCGAGGAGGGCGGCAGCGTCCTTCGTCGCACCCAGACCGGCCGGGTGCAGCAGTACGCCGCTGTCCTGTTCGGAGCCAGCGCCCTCATCGCCTTGGGCCTCGTAATCCTCACCTAGAGAACGGAAGAGTGTGACCGAGAGATGCTGAGTGCCGCCATCTTCCTGCCGATCCTGGGCGGGGTCCTGCTCGCGCTGATCCCGAGGTCCCGGGAGAGCCTCCTCAAGGGCACGGCCCTGCTGGTCACGTTGGCCACGACGGGGGTCGGCGTCTACCTCCTCGGCGCCTTCGACTACGGCGACGCCGGCCGCCTCCAGTTCGCGGTCGACGCCAAGTGGATCCCGGTGATCAACAGCCGGTACCACATCGGCATCGACGGGATCTCGCTGCCCCTCCTCGTCCTGTCGATGGTGATCACCCTGCTGTGCGTCATCTACTCATGGGAGCACTTCCCCGAGCCGCACAACCCGAAGGCCTTCCTCATCCTCATGTTGGTGCTGGAGACGGGCATGAACGGCACCTTCGCCGCCCAGGACCTGATCCTGTTCTTCGTGTTCTTCGAGCTGGTCCTATTGCCGATGTACTTCATGATCGGAGTCTGGGGCGGGCCCAACCGCCAGTACGCGGCGATCAAGTTCTTCCTTTACACCCTTTTCGGGTCGGCTCTGATGATCCTGTCGTTCCTCGCCCTCTACTTCAAAGGCGGGGAGACCTTCGACATCCCGACGCTGATCGAACAGGGGCCACTGCTTGCCCACGGCACCCAGGTACTGATCTTCGCCGGCCTGTTCATGGGCTTCGCCATCAAGGTGCCGATGTTCCCGTTCCACACCTGGCTACCCGATGCCCATACCGAGGCGCCAACCGTGGGATCGGTCATCCTGGCCGCCATCCTGCTGAAGCTGGGCACCTACGGTTTCATCCGCGTCGCCATCCCGATCCTGCCCGACGCGGCTCGCACCTGGGCACCCTGGATCGGCCTGCTCGCCGTCATCGGCATCATCTACGGTGCGCTCGGGTGCTTGGCCCAGACCGACATGAAGCGGCTCATCGCCTTCTCGTCGGTGGCCCACATGGGCTTCGTGATGCTCGGCATCGCCACCCTCACCGACTTCGGCATCAACGCCGCGGTGTTCGGCATGGTGGCCCACGGGTTGATCACCGGCATGCTCTTCTTCGTCGCCGGGTCGATCCAGGAGCGCTTCGGCACCCGTGAGATCGCACGACTCGGCGGCCTGCTCCTCCAGGCTCCCCGGATGGGCTGGATCCTCGGCTTCTGCGCGTTCGCGTCGCTCGGCCTCCCGGGACTGGCCGGGTTCTGGGGCGAGTTCCCTGCGATCCTCGCCGCCTACCAGCCGGCCGACGGCCTGAACCTGGCCGTCTTCCGCACCTACATGGTGGTCGCCGCCATCGGCACCGTGTTCGCCGCCGGGTACCTGCTCTGGATGCTCCAGCGGGTCGCGTTCGGCGCCGCGAAGAGCGAGTTCGAGAAGAGCCACATCCACGACCTCCATGTGCCCGAGTACCTGGCGTGGACGCCGCTCCTGCTCGCCATCGTCATCCTCGGCGTCTACCCCCACCTCCTGTTCAACATCACCGACCAGGCCGTCGAGCTGGTGACCCACGGGGTCAACTCGCTGCCCTCGGCGCGCTAGGACGTCGTGTCGGTCCTGCTCGCCGCCGCCGGTTTCACCGCACCCGCCCTCGACTACCACGCGCTCGCCCCCGAGATCGTCCTGACCTCGGTGCTGCTGCTCGTGCTGGTGGCCGATCTGTTCCTGGGCGAGGAGCGGAAATGGCTGGTCGCCAACCTCGCCGGCTTCGGCCTGCTGGCGACGATGGTGCCGATCGTCTCGCTCGCCGTCAGCGACGGTCCGCCGGTCCGCTCCATGGTGGGCGGGGCCTACGTGATCGACGACTTCGCCCTGGTGCTGAAGGGCTTCTTCCTCCTGACCGGGTATGTCGTGCTGCTCATGTCGGCGCGCTATGTCGAGGAGGGCGACTACTACGAGGGCGAGTTCTACTTCCTGATCCTGTGCTCGATCCTCGGCATGGTCGTGATGGCATCGTCGCGGGACCTGATCTCGATCTTCGTGGCCCTCGAGACTCTGTCCATCCCGGCGTACATGCTGGCCGGCTGGCGCAAGCGCGACCTCAAGAGCAACGAGGCCTCGCTCAAGTACTACCTCCTCGGGGTGCTCGCCTCGGCGGTGATGCTGTACGGCATGTCGCTGATCTTCGGCTACACCGGGTCGACGTTGCTGACCGAGATCGGCGACAAGGTCGGCGGCACGATCGACGCGCAGCCGATCGTGACTGTCGGGATCTTCCTGATCATCGTCGGCTTTGCCTTCAAGGTCTCGGCGGTCCCGTTCCACGCTTGGGCGCCCGACACCTACGAAGGGGCGCCGACGCCGGTCACCGCCTTCCTGTCGGTGGCTTCGAAGACCGGCGGCTTCGTCGCCCTGTTCCAACTGATCTTCGTGGCCTTCCTCGGCCGTGACGACGTCTGGGGTCCGCTCTTCGGTGTCCTCGCCGTCCTCACCATGACGGTCGGCAACCTGGTGGCGCTGCGGCAGACGAACATCGTCCGCATGCTGGCCTACTCGTCGATCGCCCAGGCCGGCTACATCCTCGTGCCCTTCGCGGTGGCGGGCACCAACAGCGCCGCCGCGGAGAGCGCGCTCACTGCGTCGATCCTCTACCTGCTCGTCTACGCGGCCATGAACCTGGGAGCCTTCGCGGTGGTCATCGCAGTGGCCCGCAAGACTCGTTCCGGGGAGATCAGCTCCTATGGCGGCCTGTTCGAGTACGCCCCGGGCCTGACCGTGATCATGACCATCTTCCTGTTCTCGCTGGCCGGCATCCCACCCCTTGCCGGGGCCTGGGCCAAGATCTTCGTGTTCCGTGCCGTGCTCGACGCCGGCACGGGATGGGCCGTCGCCCTTGGGGTCGTGGCCGCCGTCAACTCGGTGATCGCCCTCTTCTACTACGCGTCGATCGCCCGCCAGATGTGGATGACGCCGGTCCCCGACGGCGACCGCACCCCCATCGCCGTTCCCGCTCCGCTCATCGCCGCGTTGGCGATCACCGCCGCCGTAGTGATCGCCATCGGCGTGTACCCCCAGGCCTTCGCCCGCTTCGGCGACCTGGCATCGCTGATCCGGTAATCGCGGGCTTGGCTGGCGCTCGTACCGGCGCCATGGCTTCTGATCTCCCGTCTGTCATCGCCGAGCGGGTGCGGCGGGTCGGACCGCTTCCCTTCGACGAGGTTCTGGACATCGCCCTCTACCACCCGGACCTCGGGTTCTACTCGGGGGAGCGGGGGGCGGGACGGGACCGCGACTTCCTCACCAGTCCCGAGGTCGGGCCGCTGTACGGGGCGGTCGTCGCCCGGGCTCTCGACACATGGTGGGACGATCTCGGGCGGCCCGATCCGTTCGTGGTCACCGAAGCCGGTGCCGGCACCGGCACGCTGGCCAAGACCGTCCTCGCCGCCGGCCCGGAGTGCGGGCCGGCTCTGCGCTACGTGCTCGTCGAGCAGTCCCAGGGCCTGCGCGCCGTCCACGCCGGAGGTTTGGCTCTGGAGCCGGCGTCGTTCGTCCTCGGGCCGTCGACCGGCCCCGACCCCGACCTCGGGCCGCAGTCCGGCTCCGGCTCCGGCCCGATGGTCACGTCTCTGGCCGAGCTGCCGGCGGGCCCGCTCGACGGCGTCGTCCTGGCCAACGAGCTGCTCGACAACCTCCCGTTCCGGCTGCTCCAGCGAAACGGACGGGGGTGGGAGGAGGTGCGCATCGACGACGACCTGGCCGAGGTGCTGGTGCCGGCTGCCTCCGCTCTCACCGCGGAGGCCGACGGCCTGGCACCGGAGGCCCCTGCCGGCGGCCGCATCCCCGTTCAGCATCGGGCCGCCAGTTGGCTGCGGGCCGCCTCCGCCTGCCTCGGCTCAGGACGGGTGGTGGTGGTGGACTACGCCGACTCCACGCCGGGCCTGGCCCGCCGCCCATGGACCGAGTGGGTCCGTACCTACCGTTCCCACGGCCGGGGTGGGCATCCTCTTTCCGATCTGGGCGCCCAGGATGTGACCTGTGAGGTTGCCGTCGACCAGCTCGCCCGGGTGCGGGCCCCGGTGTCCAATCGCTCCCAGGCCGAGTTCCTCCGGGCCCACGGCCTCGAAGACCTCGTCGCGGCCGCCCGGGAGAGCTGGGAGGGCCAGGCTGCGGTCGGCGACCTGGCCGCGGTGGCGGCCCGCAGTCGCGTGACCGAGGCCGCCGCCCTCACCGACCCGTCCGGCCTCGGCGGCTTCCGCGTCCTGGAGTGGGCCGTGCCCGGGTCACCAGGGCGTGGACGATCCCTGCGACCGACAGAAGCCCGATGAGTGCCTGCTCGCCCGCATCATCGTGGCTTCCACGTCGTAGGCTCGCCCCGACCCGAGTCCCGAGCCAAAGGGGGGAATGTGGCCGACCCGGCGACGATTGAGGCCTGGTACCTCGAGGACCGCAGTTTCGCGCCCTCCGAGGAGTTCAAGAAGGACGCTCTCGTCGTCGACACCTGGCTCTACGACGAGGGCGACCGTGACTACGAGGGGTTCTGGGCCCGCCAGGCGGCCGAGCTGCTCGAGTGGTCGCAGGACTGGCACACGATCCTCGAGTGGGACCTCCCCTTCGCCAGGTGGTTCGTCGGCGGCAAGCTCAACGTCGCCCACAACTGCCTCGACCGCCACGTCGAGGCGGGTCGCGGCGAAAGGGTCGCCTACCACTGGGAGGGTGAGCCCGGCGACCGGCGCACCGTCACCTATGCCGACCTTCGCGACGAGGTGGCCCGCTTCGCCAACGTCCTCAAGGGCCTGGGCGTGACCAGGGGCGACCGCGTCGCCATCTACCTGCCGATGATCCCTGAGCTCCCGGTGGCGATGCTCGCCTGCGCCCGCCTGGGAGCTCCCCACTCCGTGGTGTTCGGCGGGTTCTCCTCCGACGCCCTGCGTGACCGGATCAACGACGCCGAGGCCAAGGTCCTCGTCACCGCCGACGGGGGGTGGCGGAAGGGGACGGCTGTCCCGCTCAAGGCCAACGCCGATAAGGCCGTGTCCCAGACGCCCTCGATCGACCACGTGGTGGTCGTCCGCCGCACCGAAGCCGACGTCGACATGGCCGGCGGCCGCGACCGCTGGTACCACGACCTCATGGCCGGCGCTTCCGACGACTGTCCGGCCGAGCCGATGGACTCGGAGGATCTCCTCTATCTCCTCTACACCTCGGGCACCACGGCCAAGCCCAAGGGGATCATGCACTCGAGCGGGGGCTATCTCACCCAGGTGGCGTTCACCCACCGCTACGTGTTCGACCTCCATCCGGAGTCCGACGTCTACTGGTGTGCGGCCGACATCGGCTGGGTCACGGGCCACAGCTACATCGTTTACGGACCGCTGGCCAACGGAGCCACGTCGGTGATGTACGAGGGCGCCCCCGACTTCCCCGACAAGGACCGTTGGTGGTCGATCGTCGCCCGCTACGGCGTCACGATCCTCTACACCGCCCCGACCGCCGTCCGCACGTTCATGAAGTGGGGGACCCAGTACCCCGAGGGCCACGATCTCTCGTCGCTGCGGTTGCTCGGGTCGGTGGGGGAGCCCATCAACCCCGAGGCGTGGATGTGGTACCAGACCAACGTCGGCGGCGGCCGCTGTCCGGTGGTCGACACCTGGTGGCAGACCGAGACGGGGGCGATCCTGATCTCGCCGCTCCCGGGTGCGACGACCTGCCGGCCGGGCTCAGCCACCTTTCCTTTGCCGGGCATCGCCGCCGAGGTCGTCGACGAGGCCGGGCGTCGGGTCTCCCGGGGCGGCGGCTACCTGACGCTCACCCGCCCCTGGCCGTCGATGCTGCGCGGCATCTACGGCGACCCCGACCGCTACCGCGCGACGTACTGGTCGCGCTTCGAGGGCCGGTACTTCGCCGGCGACGGCGCCCGGGTCGACGACGACGGCTACTTCTGGCTGCTCGGGCGGGTCGACGACGTCATGAACGTCTCCGGGCACCGGGTCTCGACCACCGAGGTGGAGTCGGCGCTCGTCGACGATCCGGCGGTGGCCGAGGCCGCCGTGGTGGGGGCCAAGGACGAGACGACGGGCCAGGCCATCATCGCCTTCGTCACCCTGCGGTCGGGGTTCGAGGCCGCCGAGGACCGGGGTGAGGCCCTCCGCCAGCAGGTGGCGCGCCGGATCGGCCCCCTGGCTCGGCCCAAGACGGTGATCTTCACCGACGACCTGCCCAAGACCCGGAGCGGCAAGATCATGCGCCGGTTGCTGCGCGACGTCGCCGAGGGCCGCGACCTGGGCGACACCACGACCTTGGCCGACCCCGCCGTGGTCACCGAGATCAAACGGCGGGCCGAGGCGGCGTCGAGTGACGACTGAGGAACGTGCGTCGGGTGCCCGGCGTTGTACATGGCAAGACGAGGAGAGGTAGATGAGCAAGAACACCGTCAAGACGTATGTGCTGCTGGCCTTCCTGGGCGGGGCGTTGATCCTCATCGGCTCGGCGTTCGGCAAGACGGGCGCCATCATCGGGATGGGGTTGGGCCTGGCGTTCGTGGGTGGCTCGTACTGGTTCTCCGACAAGCTCGCCATCCGCTCCGCCCGCGCCGTACCGGTCAGCGAGCACGAGATGCCCGAGTACTACCGGATCGTGCGCGAGCTGACCCAGGCCGCCAGGATGCCGATGCCCAAGCTCTACATCACCCCCGACCTCCAGCCCAACGCCTTCGCCACCGGCCGCAACCCAACGCATGCGGCGGTGGCCGTCACCCAGGGGATCCTGAACATCCTCGACTGGAACGAGCTGCGGGGCGTGCTGGCCCACGAGATCAGCCACGTGGGCAACCGCGACATCCTTATCGGCTCCGTCGCCGCCGCCGTGGCCATGGCCATCACCTTCATCGCCCGCATGTTCATGTTCGGGGCGATGTTCGGTGGCGGCGGCGACGAGGACAGTCCCAACCCCCTCGCCCTGCTGGCGCTGGTCATCCTGGCCCCGATCGCAGCCATGCTGATCCAGATGGCTCTGAGTCGCAGCCGGGAGTACGAGGCCGATCGCACCGGTGCCCGTCTCATCGGCGACGGCGAGCCCCTGGCCCGGGCCCTCGCCAAGCTCGAGCAGGGCGCCCGGGCCGTGCCCATGGCCGTCGACCCGGCCCAGGCCTCCAAGTACATCGTCAACCCCCTCGCCGGCCGTAAGGTGCAGTTCGCCAAGCTGTGGAGCACCCACCCGCCCATGGAGGACCGCGTCGCCCGTCTACGGGCCGGCGAGTGGCGGTAACCGGAGCGCCCACCACCGGCCACGGGCCGGCGATCCGGCATCCTGTGCAACGAAGGCGTAAGCTGTGCGGCACATTGCGTGGGAACGGGAAGGGAATGGCGGGCCCGACGGCGAAATGAGGAGGGTCGTGTCGACACGAGCAGTTGTACGCCGCGCCCTGCCACCGTTGGTAGCCGCCTCGCTCCTCGTCGGAGCGGGGACGGTGGGTGCTGGGGCCCAGGCGCCGCCGACCCCGCCCACGACCAACCCGTTGGAGCAGCTGCTCAAGGGGATCCTGGCCCCGCCCACCACCGTGTCCCCGCGGAAGGCGGCACCGGCCCCCGCCCCGGGTGCCCCCGGTGCTCCCAAGCCGGGCCCTCCTGCTCCTCCTGCACCTGGCGCGCCCACCACCACGGTTCCGGGGTCGAGAACCGTCCCGCCCGACGCCCAGGCGCTCATGAACTCGATCCGTCGCACCGGAGGCAGCTCGTCGCGGGAGCTCATGAACGACCTGCGCACGCTCATCGACGTGGGCCTCAGCCCGGCGGAGGCGGCGGCGATCGGTATGGGCCAGTTCCCGGTGGCGGGAGAGGCCGCTTATTCCGACGACTTCCTCTTCCCGAGGTTCACGCCGACGTTCCACCTCCACCAGGGCAACGACATCTTCGCCGCTCGCGGGGTGCCGGTGCGGTCGCCGGCGAACGGCACGCTTCGGTTCCAGGACAGCGGAGCGGCGGGCAAGTCCGCCTATGTCACCACCGGCGACGGCACCTACTACGCCATGTTCCACCTCGATTCCTTCGCCCGTATCCCCTCGGGGTCGAGGGTGAAGCAGGGCGACATCGTCGGAACCAACGGCGACAGCGGCAACGCCAAGGGCGGAAGCCCCCACGTGCACTTCGAGGTGCATCCCAAGGGAGGGGCCGCGGTCAACCCCAAGCCCATCCTCGACCGGTGGCTCGCCGAGGCGAGGGCCAACATCCCCAACATCCTCGCCCAGTACCAGGTCGGCCTGCCCCGGGCCCTGACCTCCGCCGGCGTGCTGCGTCGGTTCGACGAGCAGTTCGCCGCGATCTCCGACGCCGACCTCTACCTCTCCCAGGCCAACAACCCGTCGGGTGTCCTCCGACTGTCGGAGCTCCGGGCCGCCCGGGGCCAGGCGGCGCGAGGTCAGCGGAGCCAGGCGGCGCTCGAGGAGGCGTGGCGGGTGGCGAACGACACGGGCCGGGCCCTGCTCGCCCCGGTCACCCCGGCCCTGCTGCACAACGTGCTGGACCCGAACCGGAGCCTCTGACCGAGCCCTTCAGGCGCTCAGTCGCGGAAGTTCTTGAACTGCAGGGGCACGCCGAAGTCGTGCTCCTTCAGGGCGGCGATCACGTTCTGGAGATCGTCCCGCTTCTTCCCCGTGACCCGGACCTGATCGCCCTGGGTCTGCGACGACACGCCCTTGGTGCCGCGGTCCTTGATGAAGCGGTTGATCTCGCGGGCCTTGACGTCGCTGATGCCCGCCTGGATCGTTGCCGTCTGGCGAACCGTGCCCTTGGCCGCCTCTTCGACCTGCCCGTAGTCGACCGCTTTCAGCGACACCGAGCGGCGGACGAGCTTCTCCTCGAGGACCTGCACCAGGGCCCGGAGCCGGTCCTCGCTCGCCGAGCGCATCCGGACCTCGGACTCGGCCAGCTCGAGCCCCGAACCGGTGTTCTTGAAGTCGTACCGGGTGGAGACCTCTCGCTGGGCCTGGTCGACCGCGTTGCGGACCTCCTGGAGGTCGACCTCGGAGACGACGTCGAAGCTGGGCACGCTGAAAAGGTATCGTGCGGACGCACACGGGTCGGTACCCAAGTGGCCAAAGGGAGCAGACTGTAAATCTGCCGGCTCAGCCTACGAAGGTTCGAATCCTTCCCGGCCCACGACGACACCGACGGAGGAGGCCCCGATGAGCACCTTCGACCCAGATGCAGCACAGTCGCTCTACGGACGGCTGGCGTTCGACCAGGACGGGGTCGAGATCGGCGAGATCGAAGCCGTCTACCTCGACACCGGCACCGAGACACCGGAGTGGGCGGCAGTGCGGACCGGCAGGACCGAGACCAGCCTGGCGCCCCTGGCCGGGTCAGTCACGACCGACGCCGGTGTTCAGCTCGCCGTCGACCACCGGATGGTGCAGCGGGCGCCGCACGGCGACGACGACGGCCGGTTCCCCGATCACCTCTCCGAGGAGCAGGAGGCCGAGCTGTACCACTACTACTCGATCGAGTACTCGGCCGGCCCGGCCGCCACCGGAGGCGGCACCCAGGCGGGCAGGGCCCGTCGCGGCACCGTCGCCGACCGGGTCAAGGAGCTCTTCGAAGACCGGAGCTGATCCCCCCGGAGAGGGCGGCCGACCGCCGCCGGCTGTCTGGCGGAGTGAGATGTTCCTGCAATTCGGCCTGCAACTGGCGGAGGGAGAAATTCGAAGAGGGAGAAATCTGGCTGCCTTGACGGATCCCGCTGTCCGTTGACACCAGCCCCTAAGGGGAGCTGAAGGTGTTGGCCGCGGCCAACACCAATCCCGACGCTGACCTTGAGGAAGCCCGACCGCTGACTTCGGGGCGGGCTTCTTCAAGGTTTTCTCTTACCTTCCGGCTCCCTGGATCACCGCTCCCGTCGCGCATGCTGGCCGCAGGGGCGGTAGCGCCAGCAGGCGGAGAGACGGGCCCACCGGCGCTACCGCCGCTGCGGCAACCGTCCGCCGGGAGGGGCGCTTCATCAACTGGCTGGCTGAGGCACGAGGACGATCCGCTGCTGCGCCTGTTCGAAGGCCAAGCCCGCGCAGGGCCTCTGTGGAGAGAAGCCCTCGCCCTGGATGCCCTCTCCAGCTCCAACGGTCCATGTGGCGAGTCCTGCCCGATCCAACTCGTCGCGCACGATGGCCGTTCCTCGATCAGGATCTACGCAAGGTTCGGACGCGAACCGGTCCACCACCGCCTCCTTGAAGGCGAGGAAGCTCTTGTCGGCAAGGGTAGGACCGCCGGCGCTGAGGGTGGCCAGACCCAACTTGGCGCAGACGTCGCCACCAGCGGTCGAGGGGAAAACTCCGGCGGCCCCGGACTCGAGAACGCAGGCCTCAAGTGGCGGTGCTGGCTGGGGACCAAAGGCCCCCCGGCTCCATACCTCGGCGCAGACCTCGACCGGCGCCCGACCGTCGCCGGCAACCACCTCGGTGTTGGCCCTGAGGTCGGCCGTCTGGTAGCAGCCAAGGCTTTGGGTAGTGGTCGCTTCGCGGGTAACCAGGGCGTAGGCAACCGCCCCGACCGACAGGCTGGCCAGCGCCACGAGGGGAACGAGCCGCCTTCTGCGGCGGCGACGAATTGCGGCGCCACGAGCAGGGCGAACGGTCTCCAGACCAGCAGGGCGCAGGGTTTCCATATCGGTGATCTCCTCGAACAGGGCCCGTGCCCGGGCCGACTCGGCTACATCGGGCAGCTGTTCGACGTGGATGGGGTTGGCCGCCCGAAGCCTCGCCAGAGGGTCGCTCCGGTCGGTCATTGCAAGCCTCCTTCCCGGGTCCACGCTGCTGCCCTTCGAGACGAGTTATGTCCCGACGAGGGCTTACCTTTCACCAGCTCTTTGCCGAATCGTGCCCGAGCCCGATGAAGTCTCACCGCAACCGCCCCCTCGGAGCATCCGAGCACCTGCGCCACGTGGCGGTGCGAGAGATCCTCCCAGGTGACGAGACGAAGGAGCTCCTGGTCCTCAGGCTTGAGCCGGGCCAGCGCTTCGAGCACGGATCGTTGCTCGTCGGTCGCCATCAACCGGGCATCGATTTCGACGGCGCCGACCTCGACCTCCTGGGCCAGGCGGGTGCCGAGATCGGTCCTCCGACGGTTCGCCCTACGGTGGTTCGCGATCACCCGGCGAGCCACAGCGAACAACCACGCCAGCGCCTCGTCACCGCTGGGGATGACGTCCAATCTTCGCCAGGCGGTGAGGAAGGTCTCGGAGACAATCTCGTCGGCGTCGGTGCAGGAGAAGGACCGGCGACGAGCGTATGCCAGCACCGACTTGTAGTGCGTGTCGTAGACCAGGGCGAATCGGCGTTGGGCCTCGGTTTCCCCCTTGTGCTGCATCACCATCCGCTTCCTTCGTCGGGCTCCGCTCGGCTCCGCGTCGGGGCGCCCGGACGCGACTCAGTCATAGCGCAGAGACGGCCGGCGTTGGGGAACCGGCCGTCTCTGCGGGGTCGGGAGTCAGTCGATCTTGATCGAGGAGACCCTGTCGTTCCATCCTGCGCTCAGGTACGGCTCACCATGGTTGGGCCCGGTGTAGCCCGGGTACCAGTAGCCGGCGCCGTTGGTGTGCTCGGCCAAGTGCGCGTAACAGGCCCCGGTGATGTAGGACGACAGCTGGTTGTCGAAGCCGTAGTTGGCCAGGTTCTGCCAGTAACCTCGGTCGTAGAAGCGCAGCTGGCGGCCGCCGTAGTTACCGTGCTCGTAGAGGCGGAGCGGGCTTGAGCAGCTCGCAGCGATCGAGTCTGTCGCACTCAGTGTGTTGCTCCGCAGCTCCATGGCCTGGGCGCTCCGAAAGCACTCCAGCACCCCGGCCTCTCGAGCCACGATGCAGGCTTTCGCCTCGCCCCATCCCTTGGCCAGGTCGATCTTGGTGCCTTCGAAGTCGGCGATCGCCGGGCGGCTTTCGACTTGAGCCGAGGGCTCGTGGAAAGTCCCCTTGTCCGGAACCTGGGCGTATGCCGGTAGGGCAACCGTGAGGGCTGCGGCGGAGATGAACAGACTGATCAACAGGCGTGGTTTCATGCGCGTGGTGTCTCTCCTTGTTGTGAAGTGATTTGTGCGGCAAAAAACGACCCGGGGCGCCGTGCCTCTCTATGTCCGGACGGTCGCGAACCTTTCAAGGCGATTGAACTGTGTCTTGGAGGACGGCCAGACGGTCAACGCTACGGCCGGACCCGGTCGGCTCCTCGGCGGGACGAGATGAGGAAGGCGGGCTCCCGGATGGAACCGGGTCCGGACTCGCCTGCAGACGATGCAGATCGGCCGGCCCGAGGACACGAAGTGGCAGCGCCGGCGAGTCCCGCACAGCGTGCAGGTGGCGATCGGAGGCTGGGCACAGGGATCGCAGAGGTCGGGATCCCCGGATCGGGCCCGCCTGGCGATCGGTCGGACTCGACCGCAGCTGCCACAAGACCGGAGGGGATAGGCGTAGTAGCAGCCCACGCACAGCGGCGTGCCGCTCAGCCGGGAGACGATGCGACCGAGCTTTGCCGCAGGCGCCACATTCGCGAAGAGGGGCGCGGTAACAGTGGACGCACGTCGCCAGCCCTTCGCTATCCCTGACGGAGACCGGGCCCCGCGCCTGGCAGACCTTGCACATCGCGGCCTGGGCCGGGTCCCGCCGCCAGCAGTTGGCGCAGACCGCGGCCCTGCCCGGTCCTCGCCCTCCAACCGGTCTCGTCTCAAGGGAAGGACGACGCTGCACTTCATCGGGCCATCTTCGCTCTCTCGGCCGCGTAGTTGGCCCAGTCGCCGCCGGCGGCCCGGACCCAGTGGACCGCGGTGCCTGGCGCGATCCCCAACATGTCGGCGAGGACTCGGGCCGGAAGTTCGGCGGCGAGCTGCATGAGGGCGGCCCGACGACCCGAGTTCACTTTGAGGCCGAGGCGCCTGAACCGCTGGCCGATCCAGCTGGGAGACATCGGCTGGCCCGGCTGGTTGCCACGGAAGAGCCAGTTCGTGGAGGGCGAGCCGACGGTCCGGCCGGACCGGTCGGCGCAGAGGCGGAGGACGAGCTCACCGAGCGGGTCAGGGACTTCGACCGGATCACGGCCGAAGCGGACGGAGACCTGACCATTGGCGACGATGACGTCGTCCACGGTCAAAGTGCTGATCGTGATGAGCTTCTGGGCGAACAGGAGAACGAACGCTCCTGCCACTCGGTCGACGATCTCCACGCCATCATCGTGAAGGAGCCGGCGGGCGATGGCCCAGCGCTCGTCCTCATCGAGTGCCGGTCCCTCCCGCCAAGTCTTCGGAGGCACGACGACGCCGGTCATCGCCCCCGTGCTCACCGCCCAGACGACGAACTCTCTGATCTCGTATCGGGAGCGAGCGCCGCTGGACAGCCAGGTATCGATTTCACCCTGCGTGCATTGGCCGGCGGCGGTGCCCGCTTCCTGTAGCCAGAGAAGGAATCGGTGTGCGGCCCGGAACCGCTGCCGGGCATGGCCGGCCGCCCCAGCTGTGATGTCCTCGCCGCGACTGCGACGCCGAAGCCGGGCCAGCACGGTCCAGGTGGCGTAGGCCCTGAGCAGCTTCCGGTCGGCCTCACCCTGGGCTGCCGCCGCCGAGGCTTCCAGCCAGCGCTCAAGCGCGCCAAGCCGGCTCTGATGAGGCGGGAGGGCGCCGCTGGCCACCAGCAGCTGCCGGAGGTGGACACCGCTCTTGTTGGCGGGAGAGCGTCGAGCATCTTGTGGGTGGGCGGCACCCCGGTCCTCACTAGCTCAGTGAGCAAGGCGGCGGATTTGCCCCTCAGAAGCCATCCGAGGGCGTGGAGGGCCGAGGGTGAGCCGACGATGGCGACGTAGATGGGCGCCATCGCCGCGGGCACGACGCCATCGTCGTCGGCGAGGAGGTCCGTCGCCCGATCGGCGAGGACGCATCGAGGGCACAGGCCGGGCTTGTAGAGCTTGTCCTCGATCCCGCACCGCCCGCAGACGTGGACGACTGCCACGCCGGCACAGGAGGCGCACCGATTCGACCCCGGTCCCGGAGGGTCGACGAGCCGCCGCTCCTGTCCGCACGAGCTGCATTGCCCCCGGCGTCGCAGGGCGTTGGTGTAACACCGTCCGCAGACGGGGCCCTCCGGCCAGTTGGCCGTCACCGGTCGCAGCTCACCACAATGGGCGCACGCGACAGCCCTCAGTGGGCTGCAAGGGATGCAGACGGGCCGCCCCTCGGCCACGAAGTGGCATCGCCGACGGGCGCCGCAGAGCCCACACGTTGCGACGGGTGGGCGGGCGCAGCTGACGCACAGCTCGGGCTCGCCTGAGCGGGCCCGCCGCCCGACCTGCCGGATCTGCCCGCAGCGTCCACAGGGCCGTTCGGGGTATCCCGCTCAGGCGGGAGACGATCCGACCGGGGTCGCCACAGCCGCCGCACTCTCGAAGAGGGGCTCGGTAGCAGCGCGTGCATGTCACCTGTCCGTCGGGGTCACGGACCGACACCGGGCCCGCCTTCGCACAGACCTTGCAGATCTCCGCCTGAGCGGGATCCCGGCGCCAACAATTGGGGCACACGGCGGCGCGCCCGGGCCCTCGACCGCCCACCGGCCTCGTCTTGCCGCACCGGCAGCAGACCTCGGCTCGACGGACTCTCCGACACGTGTTGCAGATCCGGCCGTCGTCGACGACGTTGAGCAACGGCTTCGCACGGCGGCAGTCCAGACACTTGGGCAGGACGACCGCCCGGGCGCCGCGGCGAGCCAGCTCGTGGGCGAGGCGGCCCGCCACGTTGGGAACCGTCGAGGCTCCGCTGGTCAAGGCTGCCGGGTTGGCCTCGAGGTGCTCCCGAAGCCGGCGAAGCTGGTCGGCCGAGCGGGCCGCCGAGGTCACTGCCCCTCGAATGAGGTCGAGCTCGAGTCCGGGCTCGAGCGCGGCGACAACCTCGGTGATCCGCTCGAGCGCCGCCGCCCCCTCGCACAGCAGGCAGCTCCGGGTGTCCGGGGTCAGCTGATGGAGGCTCCGGGTGTCCGGGGTCAGCTGATGGAGGCCGGCGGGGCACTGACGGGGCTTGGTTCGCGGCACCTCAGGTCTCGTTGCGCCTGATGTGGGCGGGCCGGGGGCGGAGGTTCCGGACCGCCGCGTCGCCGCCGGCCTGGGCCCGCTTCGGCGCCTGGACCTCCTCGATGACCGGCTCGAAGAGCTCCTCCGGCGAGCAGCTGAGGATGTCGCAGAGCGCAGAGAAGGTCCGAAGACTGAGGCGCTCGGGCGTCCCGACGACCAGGCGGTAGACCTGCTCCCGGGAGAGCACGACACCCCGCTCGGCGAGCAGGGGAACCAGGTCGGTCGTGGCGAACATGCCGCGGGTGGCCATGACCTGGCGAAGGTGCCAGTGGTAGTTGGCGGTCCTCATCGGCCCTCCTGGTCCCAGGCGCGCTCCAGGGCTTTGCGCAGCATCCGGTTCTTGTAGTCGGTCGAGACGGAGGTGTAGATGGCCGTGGACGAGGCGGTCGAGTGGCCGACCTGCTGCTGGACGAAGAGCGGGTCGGCTCCGTCCTCGACCTGGTGCGACACATAGGAGTGCCGCAGCGAGTGGGCTGTCAGCTCCTCGGGCAGCCCGGCCGCCCGGCGGTAGAGGGCGAACCGCTCGCTGAGGTGGTGCACCGACATCCGGGCGCCGCGTTCGGTCAGCCACATCGCCGGGTGGCTGTCCCGCCCGTAGCAGGGCCGCACCTCGCTGAGGTACTCCTCGACGACCTCGACGGCCCAGGGCATCACCGTGGCCACGTTGCGACGCCGGGGCGTGCCGCCCCGCATCGCCTTGCCATAGCGGACCCGGAGCATCCCGAAGCGCCCCAGTTCGGGAGCGGCGGCGTTGGAGGAGAAGTCGCCCATGTCGAGCATGACCGCCTCCCGCCGGCGTAGGCCCCAGGCGTACACGACCTTGAACAGCACGGCGTCCCGGAACGCTGGCAGCCATCCCTTGCGGCCGAGGCTGCGGATCGTGGCGACCCGCTCGTCGGCGAAGTCGAAGAAGTCAGCTAGCTCGTCTCGGGTGAACGGCCGCCGGCTGGGGCCGCCCTCGTACTCGGCGACGTGGTCGGCGGTGTTCCACTCATGGCAGATCTGCACGGGGTGCTCACCGAAGCGCTCCTCGCACTCGATCGCCCACCGGTAGCGGCCGTCGGTGATGTAGGCCATGAACAGGCCGAGCACGACCTGGTAGTTCCGGACGGTCGACCGGGCCCTCTGGTCGGACATCATCGAGCTGCTCCAGGCCTCGACGTCATCCGGCGCCCACTTCCACGGGTAGTCATTTGTGAAGCGCTGGAACCGCCGGATCAGCCGTTCGCGGTCGTTGACGGTGGCCGTGCTCAGGAGGCGGCTCTGCTGCTGGGTGCGCCAGCCGGAAAGCATGGCGTCGAACACCGCCGTCTCCGGATGGAGAAGCGTGGCGCCCTCGACCAGCGCCAGATGCGCAGCCCCGGGCAGCTCCGAACGTTGCCCCATCTGACCCCTCCAGCTGGCCGAACCGATGCAACGGCGTTGCATCAAGTGCAACCTACGGCCAGGGACCCTTGTGTTGCAAGCATCCCCCGAAGGCGTGCTCTGTTCGCGACCGTCCAAGTGACGCCCGACCCTGCCTGGTACAACGTGTGCGCCGGGTGCGGAATGATGCGTCAGACGCAATTCCGCCCGGTTTTCAGAGCAGGCGTTGCATCAGCACGACATCGAGCCAGCGGCCGAACTTGCGGCCCACCTCACGCTCGATGCCGACCAGCTCGAAGCCGCAGGTTCGGTGGAGGGCGATCGACGCCTCGTGACCTCCGACGATGCGGGCCATCACGGCGTGAAACCCGTGCGCCATGGCCAGCCGCATCAGCTCGTTCACCAGAGCGCACCCGTAGCCGCGTCCCCTCAGGTCGCGGTGCACATACAGCGAGTCCTCGACCGTCGTCGAGTATGCGGGACGGTCCCGGTAGGGGCTGAGCGACGCGAACCCCACAACCTCGCCGTCGCCGACGGCGACGATGGCCGGGTAGGCGCCGGCGTGGGCTTCGAGCCAGGCCAGCTGGTCCTCGGGGGAGCGGGCGACCATGTCGAAGGTGACCGTTGATTCCGTCACCTCCATGTTGTAGATGGTTCGGATCGCCTCGGCGTCGTCTGGCCGGGCCAGGCGGATCTCCACCCCTGAGCTGGTCACCACGGCGACGCTATGGCAGAGGGAGGGGGGCCCGGGGTGTCCGGGTACTATCGACCGTGGCCGGGTCTCGTTCCGGCCCGGTCCATCCCAGACCGTCGGCCCCCTTAGCTCAGTCGGCAGAGCACAGCCATGGTAAGGCTGGTGTCGTCGGTTCGATTCCGACAGGGGGCTCCACCTCCCGTGAAACCGTTGATCCTTGCCGGAAGGCACAATGGAGGGGTACACGCCTGGCGGCGTAGCTCAGTTGGCAGAGCACTCGGCTCATAATCGAGGAGTCGGCGGTTCGAGTCCGCCCGCCGCTACTTGCTTGCTTGGGCAGCCCGGCCGGAGGCCGTAGGCTGCGGCGAAGAACGAAGGAGCAGCTGTGGCGAAGACCGACAAGCGCATCAAGGTCACCTTGGCCTGCGAACAGTGCAAGCGGCGCAACTACATCACGATGAAGAACCGCCAGAACGACCGTGAGCGGATCGAGATGAAGAAGTACTGCCGCTGGGACCGCAGCCACACCCTCCACCGGGAGACCCGCTGACCGACGACCCCTCCCGTAACCTTCCGGCTCCGACCGAGGTCGGAGAAGGGATGGTCCCTGCCGACGAGGCCCGCCTGGTTGCCGCCGCCCAGGAGGGCGATCGAGCTGCGTTCGACGAGCTCGTACGCCTCACCTACGCCGGCGTCTACACGCTCGCCTACCGCCTCACGGGGAACGAGCACGACGCCCGCGATGTCGCGCAGGAGACCTACCTCCGCGCCTTTCGGGCCGTCAAGCGCTTCCGCGGCGACTCCCGGTTCGCCACCTGGCTCTACCGGATCGCCGCCAACTGCGCCTCGAGCCTGCTCACTCGACGCACCAAGCACAGCCACGAGGAGCTGTCGGGCGACGAGCCGATCGCCGACCTCCGCCACGAGATCGATCCCGAGGGCATGGCCGAGTCCGGATTCGTCCGTGACCGCCTCACCGCCGCCCTTGCCGAGCTGCCTCCCCGCCTCCGGGCCGTGGTCGTGCTGCGCGACGTCTACGACCTTCCCCACGAGGCGATCGCCGCCGAGCTCGGAATCTCCCAGGAGGCGGCCAAGGTGCGCCTCCACAGGGCGCGGCGGAAGCTCCGTGAGCGTCTGTTCCCAATGCCCGGAGAGGAGCGTGCCCGTGCGGTCTAACAGAATGTCCAACGGGACGATCACCTGCTCAGCGGTCGCCGAGGCCCTCCCGGGCATCGTCGACGGTGCCAAGGTCGCCGATTTCGAGCTCAGCCGCCACGTGGAGACCTGCCTGCGGTGCCAGGCGGAGCTGGCCCAGTACCGCAAGGTGCTGCGTGCCCTCCACCAGCTGCGTACCGAGGTCCTCGAGCCGGCCCCCGGCCTGCTTCCCGACATCTTCGCGTCGCTCGAGGCGGCCGGGGAGCGGCGGGCCATGCGCTTCCTGCTCACCGGGCGACGAGCTGCCTACGTCGGCGGCATCGCCGCGGCGACCGCCGCCGGTGCGGCCGGTGCCATCGTCCTCACGACGAGAGCCCGTCAGAAGAAGCACCTGAGGCTCGCCAGCTAGACGCTCGTCGCTGCACCCGAGCGGCCCGGGGGGAGCAGCCCCCCGAGGTTGTGGGGTATCCTGCCTCCGGGACCAACCCAGCTAGGGCAGTAGCTCAACTGGTAGAGCACCGGTCTCCAAAACCGGCGGTTGGGGGTTCGAGTCCCTCCTGCCCTGCTCGCTCCTGAAGGGTGCTGGAAGACCATTGGCTGCAAACCGACAGATGAAGCGCATGATGCAGCGCCAGGGCCAGGTGGATGCCGACGGCTCGCCGGTCATGCGCAAGGAGACGCCGAGCCGTCCGGCTCAGCGCCCGGCCAAGGAGCGCGTCGGCGCGGTCGAGTTCACCCGCCAGGTGCGGGCCGAGCTGCGGAAGGTGGCCTGGCCGACCCGAGCCGAGGTCGTCAACTACTCGATCGTCGTGTTCATGGCCCTGATCGTCCTGACCGGGATCATCTTCGGCCTCGACTACCTGTTCGGCAAGGCCGTCATCTACCTCTTCAAGTGATGACCGACTCCGGAACCCCTTCGCCCGACGACCACGCTGACCAGGCCGCCGCCTCGGAGCAGCCCGACCAGGTCGAGCCCCTCGCGCAGGTCGACATCCCGGCCGAGGCGCCGGACACCGACCTTGCCGCCGACGGCGCCGTCGCCCTCACCGAGGACGACCTGCTCGCCGGTGCCCTCGAAGAGGAGGAGCTCGACGAGCCCGCCGTCGAGAGCCCCTACGACCGTCCCGGTTCGTGGTACGTCGTACACACCTACGCCGGCTACGAGAACAAGGTGAAATCCAACCTGCAGAGCCGGATCGCCTCCATGAACATGGAGGACCGCATCTTCGAGTGCGTGATCCCCATGGAAGACGTCATCGAGTTCAAGGGCGGCAAGAAGGTGACCGTCCAGAAGAAGGTGTTCCCCGGGTACCTCCTGGTTCGCTGTGAGCTCGACGACGACTCGTGGCGGGTCGTACGCAACACCCCCGGAGTCACCGGTTTCGTCGGATTGGGCGCCAAGCCCACCCCGCTATCGCGCAAAGAGGTCGAGAGCATCCTCTCTGTGCAGGCCGACGGCACCGAGGGAGCCAAGAAGACCCGTCCCCACCGGCCGATGTACGAGGTGGGCGAGAGCGTTCGGGTGAAGGAAGGGCCGTTCGCCGACTTCTCCGGCTCCATCGCCGAGATCAACGAGGACCAGCTCAAAGTCAAGGTCCTCGTCAACATCTTCGGCCGGGAGACGCCCGTCGAGCTGGAGTTCAGCCAGGTCGCGAAGCTCTAGGCCGGGCCGAGAGAGAACGGAAGGAACCGCATGGCGAAGAGACGCGTCGCTGCTGTTGTGAAGATCCAGATCCCCGCCGGGGCGGCTACCCCCGCGCCCCCCGTGGGTACGGCACTGGGCCCGCACGGCGTGAACATCATGGAGTTCTGCAAGCAGTACAACACCCAGACCGAGAGCCAGCGGGGCACGGTGATCCCCGCCGAGATCACCGTCTTCGAGGACCGGACCTTCACATTCGTCACCAAGACGCCGCCCACGCCCGTGCTGCTGCGCGCCGCCGCGGGCCTCGAGAAGGGCTCCACCGCCCCCGGCCGGGAGGCCGCCGGGACGATCACCGAGGCCCAGCTCACCGAGATCGCCACCACCAAGCTGCCCGACCTGAACGCCAACGACCTCGATGCCGCCAAGCGCCAGGTGGCCGGCACCGCCCGGTCGATGGGCCTCTCGGTCAAGTAGGGACCACACAATGAGCCACCGTCAGAGCAAGAAGTACGTCGACGCCGTCCGCCGCTTCGACCGTGAGCACCAGCACGGCCCGGGCGAGGCGGTCGATCTGATCAAGACCCTGGCTCCGGCCAGCTTCGACGAGACGGTGGAGCTGGCCGTCCGCCTCGGTGTCGACCCCCGCAAGGCCGACCAGATCGTGCGGGGCACGGTCGGTCTGCCAGCGGGCACCGGGAAGGCCGTGCGGGTGGCGGCCTTCGCCGCCGGTCCCGCCGCCGCCGAGGCCCGCGAGGCGGGAGCCGACGTCGTGGGCGCCGACGACCTGGTCGAGCGGGTGCAGGGCGGCTTCCTCGACTTCGACATCGCCATCGCCACGCCCGACCTCATGTCCCAGGTCGGCAAGTTGGGGCGCGTCCTCGGCCCCCGAGGCCTCATGCCGAACCCCAAGACGGGCACGGTCACCACTGAGGTGGGCAAGGCCGTCCGGGAGTTCAAGGGCGGCCGGGTCGAGTACCGCACCGACCGCTACGGCAACGTGCATGTCCCCATCGGCAAGGTCAGTTTCGGCCGCCGGGAGCTCCTCGAGAACCTGCGGGCGGTCGTCGACGAGCTGTCCCGCGCCAAGCCGGCGTCCTCCAAGGGGCGCTATATGGGAGGCGTCACGGTGTCGTCCACCATGGGGCCGGGGGTCAAGGTCGACCCCAACGGCCTCAAGGCCCTCGACGACGAGCTGGCCGAGGTCTCCTGACCTCGGAAGGTCGGGGTGGGGCGGCGTAGTAACCTCGGACGCCACATCCCAGATCGCCCCAGACGTCCGGTGCGTACCAGCGCGTAAGCGGCCTTCGAGCCCGCCCGACCAGGCGTGACGTGCCCCTCCGGGGGTCCCTCCCGCCTGGCGTGCTGCCGCCCCGACGAGGAGGACCGGCCCATGGCCATCGAAAATCCCCGGCCCGAGAAGGTCGCCGTCGTCGACGAAGTGAGAGATCGCCTGTCGTCGGCCAGCGCCGCTCTGCTCACCGAGTACCGGGGACTGCGCGTCGACGAGCTGGCCCAGCTCCGCCAGGCCGTGCGGGCCGCCGGTGGCGACTACAAGATCTTCAAGAACACGCTGGTGCGCCTGGCCGTAGCCGACCTGGGCATGTCGGCGCTCGACGACCTGCTCACCGGCCCCACCGCGCTGGCCTTCGTCGAAGGCGACGCAGTGGCCGTGGCCAAGGCCATCCGTGACTTCGCCCGGACCTCGCCCAACCTCGTCATCAAGGGCGGGGTGCTCGGCACCAAGGTGCTGTCGGCCCAGGACGCCTCGGCCCTCGCCGACATGGCCTCACGGGATGAGCTGCTGGCCCGCCTGGCCGGCGGCCTGGCCGCCCCCCTCGTACAGCTCGCCGGCCTCCTGGCCGCCGTTCCCCGGAACTTCGCCTACGGGCTCGCGGCGTTGGTGGACAAGCAGGGCGGCGTTCCCGAGGCGGCGGCCGAAGAAGCCTCCGCCGAGTCACCCGCCGCTGCCGCCGAGCCGCCCGCCGACCACCCCACGACCGACGCGCCATCCACGACCGACGCGGCAGCCCCTGCTGCCGACGAGACCCCCGCCCCCTCCGCCGGCCCGCCGGCAGCCGAATCCGCAGACAAGGAGTAGTCATGGCTACCAAGGAAGAGATCCTCGACAGCATCGCCAGCATGACCGTGCTGGAGCTCAGTGAGCTCCTCAAGGAGTTCGAGGAGAAGTTCGGCGTCACCGCCGCCCCTCCGGTCGCGGCCGCCGCCGCCCCCGCTGGTGGGGGAGGCGACGCCGCTCCCGCCGAGGAGGAGCAGGACGAGTTCGACGTCATCCTCTCGTCGGTGGGTGACAAGAAGATCCAGGTCATCAAGGAGGTGCGGTCGCTTACCAACCTCGGTCTGAAGGAGGCCAAGGACCTGGTGGACAACGCCCCGAAGCCCGTCCTGGAGAAGGTCTCCAAGGAGGACGCCGAGAAGGCCAGGGCCCAGCTCGAGGCCGCCGGCGCCTCCGTCGAGATCAAGTAGCCCCACAGCCTCTCTCCCCCCAGACTCTTGACCCGGAGGGGCGCTTTCGCTTAGCCTTCCTGGCAGGCTCGCTTCGGCCTTGCCGATGCGCGCCGGCACGGGTAAGCTCTCGATCGCCGTGCCCCCCGCGTCTCGCCCCTCGTCGTACCTTCGCAGTTGACGCGCGCCTCGGCGTCCCCCGTTCCACCTGCTGCCGCACCCACTCAAGGGAGTTGAGGTCCGTGCCCCCTCGTCCCGCTGCTCGGGAACGCTTCTCCTTCTCCAACCTCGGCGAGGTCCTGCCGTTGCCGGACCTGATCGCCGTTCAGCGCGACTCGTTCCGCTGGTTCCTCGACAACGGGCTGGCGGAGACCTTCCGCGACATCAGCCCGATCGAGGACTTCACCGGCCAGCTCCGTCTCGAGTTGGAGTTCGACGCCGCCGATCCCGACCTGCGCCCGCCCCCGAAGTTCACCGTGGACGAGTGCAAGGAAAAGGACATGACCTATTCCGCACCGATCTTCGTGCGGGCCAGGTTCATGAACGCCACCACCGGCGAGATCAAAGAGCAGACGGTCTTCATGGGCGACTTCCCGATGATGACCGAGAAGGGCACCTTCATCATCAACGGCACCGAGCGGGTCGTCGTGTCCCAGCTCGTGCGTTCCCCGGGGGTCATCTTCCAGCCCGGCCGCGATGCCAAGACCATCGCCACCGGCACCATCCACCCCTACCGCGGGGAGTGGATCGAGTTCGACATCGAGCAGAAGCCCGGCAAGGACGTCACCGCCGGCACGCGTGTGGCCCGGAAGCGTCGCCTGAGCCTGTTCGTGCTGCTGCGGGCCCTCGGCTACGACGAGGAGCTCCAGCCCGGCTTCCTCGACCGCTTCGTGCGCCATTTCGACTTTCTCGAGGGCCAGTGGGAAAAGGAGCGCGAGCTCGCTCCCACACGCGACGAGGCCCTCGTCGAGATCTACAAGCGCGCCCGTCCGGGCGAGCCGCCCCAGGTCGAGGCGGCCCGCGCCTACTTCGAGAACGCCTTCTTCAACCCCAAGCGCTACGACCTCACTCGGGTCGGCCGCTACAAGCTCGACCGCAAGCTAGGCCCCGAGATCGAGCGGATCGCCGGGCTGTTCGAGGCCGACATCGAGCGCCCGGCTCCGGGCCAGGGCGTCCTGAGCCCCTCGGAGATCCTGGCGGCCACGACCTACCTGCTGCACCTGGCCGCCGGCGAGGCGGGGTACCGCCTCGACGACCAGGACCACTTCGCCAACCGCCGCATCCGGTCGGTGGGCGAGCTGATCCAGAACCAGGTCCGTATCGGCCTGTCCCGCATGGAGCGGGTGGTGCGTGAGCGCATGACCACCCAGGACGTCGAGGCCATCACCCCCCAGACCCTGATCAACATCCGCCCGGTCGTGGCCGCCATCAAGGAGTTCTTCGGCACCAGCCAGTTGTCGCAGTTCATGGGCCAGACGAACCCCCTCGACGGCCTCACCCACAAGCGGCGCCTGTCGGCCCTCGGCCCGGGTGGTCTCTCCCGGGAGCGGGCCGGGTTCGAGGTCCGCGACGTCCACACGAGCCACTACGGGCGCATGTGCCCCATCGAGACCCCGGAGGGGCCGAACATCGGCCTGATCGGCTCGCTGGCCACCTACGCCAGGGTGAACGCCTTCGGGTTCATCGAGACGCCCTACCGCAAGGTGGTCGACGGCCGGGTCACCGACGAGATCCTCTACCTCGCCGCCGACGAGGAGGAGGAGCACGTCATCGCCCAGGCGAACGCCTCCCTCGACGGGCAGGGCCGGTTCGTCGGCGACCGCGTGCTCGTGCGTCGTGGCCCCCAGGGCGCAGGCGTGCGCATCGGCGCCGCCGGCACGTCCTACGGCACGACCAGCGAGATCGACTACGTGCCGCCCAGCGAGGTCGACCTCATGGACGTCTCGCCCAAGCAGATCGTCTCCGTGGCCACGGCCATGATCCCGTTCCTCGAGCACGACGACGCCAACCGGGCGCTCATGGGCGCCAACATGCAGCGGCAGGCCGTCTCCCTCGTGCGGGCCGAGGCTCCGTACATCGGAACCGGCATCGAGGCCCGGGCCGCCCGCGACGCGGGCGACGTCGTGTTGGCCGAAGGCAACGGAGAGGTCGTCGAGGTCACCGGCGATCACGTCCTCGTGCAGTACGACGCCGGCCAGACCGACCGCGATGGCGATTCGCTCGGTCGCAAGTTCTACCGGCTGGCCAAGTTCCGCCGCTCGAACCAGGGCACCTCGATCAACCAGAAGCCGCTGGTCGACGAGGGCCAGCGACTCGACGTCGGCGACGTCCTCGCCGACGGCCCCTCCACCGACCATGGCGACCTGGCCCTGGGCAAGAACCTGCTCGTGGCCTTCATGCCGTGGGAGGGCTACAACTTCGAGGACGCCATCATCCTGTCGGAGCGCCTGGTGCGCGACGACGTCCTCACCTCGATCCACATCGAGGCCCACGAGGTCGACGCCCGCGACACCAAGCTGGGCGCCGAGGAGATCACCCGGGACATCCCCAACCTGTCCGAGGAGATCCTGAAAGACCTCGACGAGCGGGGGATCATCCGCATCGGCGCCGAGGTCGGCCCTGGCGATGTGCTGGTGGGCAAGGTCACCCCCAAGGGCGAGACCGAGCTCACCCCCGAGGAGCGCCTCCTGCGGGCCATCTTCGGCGAGAAGGCACGCGAGGTCCGTGACACCAGCCTCAAGGTGCCCCACGGCGAGACCGGCAAGGTCATCGACGTCAAGGTGTTCTCCCGCGAGGAGCAGCACGAGCTCGCTCCCGGCGTGAACCAGCTGGTGCGGGTCTACGTCGCCCAGAAGCGCAAGATCTCCGAGGGCGACAAGCTGGCCGGGCGCCACGGCAACAAGGGCGTGATCTCCAAGATCTTGGCCGTCGAGGACATGCCGCACCTGGCCGACGGCACTCCCGTCGACATCATCCTCAACCCCCTCGGTGTCCCGAGCCGGATGAACGTGGGCCAGGTGCTCGAAGCCCATCTCGGCTACGCCGCCCGCTGGGGTTGGGACGACATGAAGGCACCCGACAGCAATGGTGCCGCAGCCACCAAGACCCGGCCCGTCACCGCGCCGGCCGTGTGGGTCTCGTCGCCCGTGTTCGACGGCGCCCACTGGGACGAGGAGGAGAGCGGCGGCCATCCCACGATCCGCAACCTGCTCGAGCGAATCCATCCCGAGTCGGCCGACGGGGAGCGCCTGATCCAGCCCGACGGCAAGACCATGCTCTTCAACGGGCGCACGGGCCAGCCCTACGACGAGCCCATCACCGTCGGCTACGTCTACATCATGAAGCTGCTCCACCTGGTCGACGACAAGATCCACGCCCGGTCGACCGGCCCGTACTCGATGATCACCCAGCAGCCCCTCGGAGGAAAGGCCCAGTTCGGCGGCCAGCGTTTCGGCGAGATGGAGGTGTGGGCCCTCGAGGCCTACGGCGCCGCTTACGCGCTCCAGGAGCTGCTCACGATCAAGTCCGACGATGTGCTCGGCCGGGTCAAGGTCTACGAGGCGATCGTCAAGGGCGAGAACATCCCTGAGCCGGGCATTCCCGAGTCGTTCAAGGTGCTGATCAAGGAGATGCAGAGCCTGTGCCTGAACGTGGAGGTGCTGTCCACGACGGGTGAGGAGATCGAGATGCGCGAGCTCGACGAGGACATCTTCCGCACGGCGGAGGAGCTGGGCATCGACCTGTCCCGTCCTGAGCGTGGTTCCGATGAGGAAGACGCCCGGCGCGCCGCCGAGCGGAGCGGGTTTTAGTGAGGGAGACGGTCTAGGTGCTCGACGTCAACAATTTCGATCAGCTTCGGATCGCTCTGGCCACCGCGGACTCGATCCGCACGTGGTCGAACGGGGAGGTCAAGAAGCCGGAGACGATCAACTACCGCACCCTGAAGCCGGAGAAGGACGGGCTCTTCTGCGAGAAGATCTTCGGCCCCACCAAGGACTGGGAGTGCTACTGCGGCAAGTACAAGCGCGTCCGGTTCAAGGGGATCATCTGCGAGCGCTGCGGCGTCGAGGTCACGCGCTCGAAGGTGCGCCGCGAACGCATGGGCCACATCGAGCTGGCCGCGCCCGTCGTGCACATCTGGTACCTCCGGGGGACCCGTTCGTGGCTGGCCTACCTGCTCATGGGTACCGAGGCCCGTGAGGAGCTGAAGGCCAAGCAGCTCGAGAAGGTCATCTACTTTGCCGCCAACCTCGTGACCTGGGTCGACGAGGAGCGTCGCCACAACGACCTCCCCGAGCTCGAGGGTGAGCTGCAGGAGGAGCTGGCCGAGATCGAGCGCCAGCGCGACCTCGACATCGACCACCGGTTCAAAGACCTCGAGGCCGAGGTCACCGAGCTCGAGGGGTCGGGAGCCAAGGAGTCGGAGCTGAAGGCTCGCCAGAAGTTGGCCGACAAGGAGATCGCCCAGATCCGCGAGCGGGCCCAGGCCGAGCTCGACCTGGCCCGGCGCGGCTTCGAGGAGTTCCGCGACCTGCACAGCCGCAAGATCATCGAGGACGAGGTCGTCTGGCGGCAGCTGCGCGACCGTTACCCCGACTACTTCCGCGGCGGCATGGGCGCCGACGCCATCTCCCAGCTGATCGGCGAGATCGATTTCGACAGCGAGGAGATCAAGCTCCGCGAGGCGATTGACGCCAACGACGGCCGCCGGCCGCTGTCGGCCCAGCGCAAGCAGAAGGCGATCAAGCGGCTGAAGATAGTCACCGCGTTCAACCGCCGCGACGACAACGCCAAGCGGGTCAACGAGCCCTCGGCCATGATCCTCGACGCCGTCCCGGTCATCCCTCCCGACCTGCGCCCCATGGTGCAGCTCGACGGTGGACGCTTCGCCACGTCCGACCTCAACGATCTCTACCGGCGGGTCATCAACCGGAACAACCGCCTGAAGCGCCTTCTCGACCTCGGCGCCCCCGAGATCATCGTGAACAACGAGAAGCGCATGCTCCAGGAGGCGGTCGACGCCCTGTTCGACAACGGGCGGCGCGGCCGCCCCGTCACCGGGCCCGGCAACCGTCCTCTGAAGTCGCTGTCCGACATGCTGAAGGGCAAGCAGGGCCGGTTCCGCCAGAACCTGCTGGGCAAGCGCGTCGACTACTCGGGCCGTTCGGTCATCGTCGCCGGCCCGACCCTCAAGCTGCACCAGTGCGGCCTGCCCAAGCTCATGGCCCTGGAGCTGTTCAAGCCCTTCGTCATGAAGCGCCTGGTCGACACCGAGCTGGCCCAGAACATCAAGTCGGCCAAGCGCATGGTCGAGCGTCGCCGGCCCCACGTCTGGGACGTGCTCGAGGAGGTCATCAAGGAGCACCCCGTGTTCCTGAACCGGGCCCCGACGCTTCACCGCCTGGGAATCCAGGCCTTCGAGCCGCTGCTGGTCGAGGGCAAGGCCATCCAGATCCACCCGCTGGTGTGCGCCGCGTTCAACGCCGACTTCGACGGTGACCAGATGGCCGTGCACCTGCCCCTGTCGGCCGAGGCTCAGGCCGAGGCGCGGGTGCTCATGCTGTCGTCCAACAACGTGCTCTCCCCGGCCAACGGCCGGCCGCTCACCGTCCCCAGCCAGGACATGGTCATCGGCATCTACTACCTCACCGAGAAGGTGGCGGGCGCCAAGGGCGAGGGCCGTCGCTACCGCCACCTGTGGGAGCTGGAGCAGGCCTACGACCACGGCGACCTCTCAGTGCACGCCGAGATCCAGATCGACCAGGGCGTCGATGAAGTGGGCACGCCGGTCCACCGCACGACCACGCCGGGACGCCTGCTGTTCGAGAACGCCCTCCCCGACACGTTCTGCGAGAAGTTCGGCTACATCGAGGCGACCGTGAAGAAGCGGCACGTAACCGACATCGTCGAGAAGCTGGTCGACGAGTACACCAAGGGTGTCGTGGCCGAGAGCCTCGACGCCATCAAGGACCTCGGGTTCCGTTTCGCCAGCCAGTCGGGTCTCACCATCTCCATGGACGACGTGAAGACACCGCCCGAGAAGGCCGCGATCCTCGACCGCTACGAGAAGGAAGCGGACAAGATCGAGGCCCAGTTCAAGCGGGGGATCATCACCGACGACGAGCGGCGCCAGAAGGAGGTGGAGATCTGGATCAACGCCACCGAGGAGGTCCGCCGGGCCATGACCAAGACCCTCGGCGGCGACACGTTCAACCCCATCGACATGATGGTCAGCTCGGGCGCCCGAGGCAACATCATGCAGGTCAGCCAGATCGCCGGCATGCGCGGCCTGGTGGCCAACCCGCGGGGCGAGATCATCCCCCGGCCCATCAAGAGCAACTTCCGCGAGGGCATGTCGGTGCTGGAGTACTTCATCTCCACCCACGGCGCCCGTAAGGGCCTGGCCGACACCGCGCTCCGTACCGCCGACTCGGGCTACCTCACCCGGCGCCTGGTCGACGTCGCCCAGGAGCTCATCATCCGCCAGATCGACTGCGAGACAACCCGCGGCATCTGGATCAACAACGTCGTCCCCGACCGTCCGGACGAGCGCCAGTTCCTCGAGACCAAGCTGGCGGGCCGGATCCTCTCCGAGCCCGTCACCCTCGCCGACGGCCGCGAGTTGCCGGCCGGCATCGAGGTCGGTGAGGTCGAGCTGGCCGCCCTGCGCGACGATCCGCAGCTCAACCGGGTGCGGGTGCGCTCGGTGCTGAACTGCGAGGCCCCCCACGGCATCTGCGGTCTCTGCTACGGCCGTTCGCTGGCGACCGGCAAGCCCATCGAGCTCGGCGAGGCGGTCGGGGTCATCGCCGCGCAGTCCATCGGCGAGCCCGGCACGCAGCTCACCATGCGGACGTTCCACACGGGTGGCATCGCCGGCGAGGACATCACCCACGGTCTTCCCCGGGTGGTCGAGCTCTTCGAGGCCCGCACTCCCAAGGGCAAGGCCGTCCTGGCCCGCACGTCGGGCATCGTTCGTCTGGGCGACGACGAGGTCAAGGGGCGCACGGTGACCATCGTCAGCGACGACGGCACCGAGGAGAGCTACCCGGTGTCCACCCGAGACGTTTCGCGCCTATTGGTGCGCGACGGCGACGAGGCGGCGGCGGGTGACGCTCTCATCGAGGGGCCCAAGGACCCCAAGGAGCTGCTCGAGATCAAGGGCATCCGTGAAACCCAGACCTACCTGGTCGACCAGGTGCAGCTGGTGTACCGGGCTCAGGGCGTGTCGATCCACGACAAGCACATCGAGCTCATCGTCCGCCAGATGCTGCGCCGGGTGCTGGTCGCCGAGGCCGGCGAGTCGGCCTTCCTGCCCGGCGAGCGGGTCGATTCCCGTCAGTACGCCGAGGTCAACCGCACCCTGGTCCAGGAGGGCAAGGTCCCGGCCGAAGGCCGTCCCGAGCTCATGGGGATCACCAAGGCGTCGCTGGCCACCGAGTCGTGGCTGTCGGCGGCATCGTTCCAGGAGACCACCCGGGTGCTCACCGAGGCGGCCATCGAGGGCAAGTGCGACCAGCTGATGGGCCTCAAGGAGAACATCATCATCGGCAAGCTCATCCCCGCCGGCACCGGCATGGAGAGGTACCGCAACCTCGACATCCAGGCCCCCGATTACGAGCCGCTCGAGTACTACTCGTCGGACACCGACCAGGACCTGGCCGCCTGGCTGGCCAACATCGGCACGCCGCAGGGGGGCAACGGCGACGTCCAGCCGATCGAGCCCGATGTTCAGGTCCCGACGGCCGGCGCCACCGCCGGCTTCCTCGAGGTCAACCCCGAGGACGCCGCCGGCTGAGCTCCGCAAACCGGCGGTGGATATGTCGGCCAGGGCCCACCTTTCAACCGCCGGTTCGTTTTAGCCGGCGTGGCGAAGCCGCCGCTCGACGGCGGCACGGAGGACGGCGGGCGACAGGTCCCAATGCGACCGCAGCAGCGCACCCACGCCCGGGTCGTGCGGCGACCGGCGACCGGTCCTCCGCGGTGGCGGCGACTCCGCGTCGCGCACGATGCCGAGCAGGACGTGCTCGGTGCCGATGTAGTTGTGGCCGAGGCGAAGGGCTTCGCGCAGGGACAGTTCGAGGACCCGCTTGGCCCGGGCCGAGAAGGGCACGCCGGTCGTGCACCTCGGGCGGGCACCCCTCCGGCGCCCGCGCTTTCGCACGGTGCGTTCCACGGCTCGCCCGACCGCCGCCGGCCCGAACGTCTCCTCGGTCCGACGCATGACCTCGTCGAGGTCGATGCCGATCGAGCGCAGGAGCTCTTCCCGCGAGCTCGGGTCCCTCGGGCCGTTCGTCGTATACGAGCGGCTCACGGCCGCCCTGGCCGATTCCACATCCGCCCCGTGGGCGGTGAGCACCTGAGCGCCGATGCCGTGGCCCTCGCGCAGGAGGCCGAGGAGGAGGTGGCCACATCCGACGAACCCGGAGCGCAGCAGACCGGCTTCCTCCATCGCGAGCATGACGACCTCGCGCGTCGGGCCGGTGAACCGTTCGAACACCGCTACCTGCCCCGCCGCAGGAGACCGGGGCCGGCGTGCTTCTTGTGCACGGCTTGGCGGCTCACACCGAGCTTGGCGGCGATGGCCTGCCACGGCCAGCCCTGGTCGCGGGCGTTCTCCACCTGGACCGACTCGAGAACGTCGAGCAGGTCCCGCAGGGCGGCGACGGCAGCGAGACCTATATCGGGGTCCCGGCTCGCCGCCTCGGCGGCCAACTTGGTGGCTTCGGTCATGGCCGTCAATCTACATTGACATACACGCCGTGTCAATAGAGATTGACTAGTCGGACCCGTGGTCATTTCTGCCGAGAGGAGGCCGTGCGCTACCTCTTCCTGCCGAGTGGGGGCGGGATCGTGGCCGCATTCGTCGTGCGGCACCTCCGCGAGCGGGGCTGGCTCTCGTCGACGCCGGCGTCGGGCGGGTCACCGCCTCCCGAATCAGAGTCGTGACACGGGTGGGGGCCGGATCGGGGCCTCGGGGTGGTGAACTACACTGGATCGGTTCGCGTCCGTAAGGAACCCGGTTGCCCACCATTGCACAGCTGGTACGCAAGGGTCGGGAGTCGAAGGTCGAGAAGACCAAGACCCCTGCCCTGCGAGGTGCCCCGCAGCGTCGGGGTGTCTGCACACGCGTGTACACCCACACACCCAAGAAGCCCAACTCGGCCCTCCGCAAGGTGGCGCGGGTCCGGCTCACCACCGGCCAGGAGGTCACCGCCTACATCCCGGGCGTGGGCCACAACCTCCAGGAGCACTCGATCGTGCTCGTGCGAGGCGGCCGGGTGAAGGACCTCCCGGGTGTCCGCTACAAGATCATCCGTGGCGTCCTCGACGCATCCGGTGTCCGCGACCGCAAGCAGGCCCGTAGCCGCTACGGCGCCAAGCGAGAGAAGTAGGCGATGCCGCGAAAGGGACCGCCGCCCCGGCGTGAGCTGATGCCCGACCCGATCTACCGGTCGGTGCTCGTGACCCAGTTCGTCAACAAGGTGCTGCAGCGGGGAAAGCGGTCGGTGGCCGAACGCACCGTCTACGAGGCCCTCGAGATCGTCAAGGACAAGACGGGGGGCGAGCCCATCGCCGCCCTGAAGCGGGCCATGGAGAACGTCAAGCCTCAGCTCGAGGTGAAGAGCCGCCGGGTCGGCGGGGCCACCTACCAGGTGCCCGTCGAGGTGCGTCCCCGCCGGGCCACCACCCTCGCCATCCGCTGGCTCGTCGGCTACTCCCGCCAGCGCCGGGAGAAGACCATGTCCCAGCGCCTGGCCAACGAGCTGCTCGACGCCTCCAACGGCATCGGCTCCGCCGTGAAGCGCCGGGAAGACATGCACAAGATGGCGGAATCGAACAAGGCCTTCGCGCACTACAGGTGGTAGTCCCTTTCGAGGGGGGAAGGAAACCTTCCCCCCTCGAGCTCCCCCCACCGGGGGGCCTCGCTTCGCTCGGCGTTCGCTCGTAGCCGGGGGGGCGGCTTCGCCGCTCCAGCGGCCACGAGAACCCCAACTGCAACCCCCACCTGCTACCCGAACACTCGCCACAGGAAGACGCACGCACATGGCTGATGCACCGGCAATCAGGGAGTTCCCGCTGGCCCGGACCCGCAACATCGGGATCATGGCCCACATCGACGCGGGCAAGACCACGACAACCGAGCGGATCCTCTATTACACCGGACGCACCTACAAGATGGGCGAGGTCCACGAGGGCGCAGCGGTCATGGACTGGATGGTCCAAGAGCAGGAGCGGGGCATCACCATCACGTCGGCGGCCACCACCTGCCGGTGGAAGGACACCTGGATCAACATCATCGACACGCCCGGCCACGTCGATTTCACCGTTGAGGTCGAGCGGTCGCTCCGGGTCCTCGACGGAGCGGTCGCCGTCTTCGACGCCGTGGCCGGCGTCGAGCCGCAGACCGAGACGGTGTGGCGTCAGGCCAACAAGTACGGGGTCCCCCGGATCTGCTTCGTCAACAAGATGGACCGCATCGGTGCCGATTTCTTCCGGGCCGTCGACGAGATCCGCAACCGCCTCGACGGCGTACCCGCCGTCGTGCACGTTCCCATCGGTGCCGAGGGCGGGTTCCGGGGGATGATCGACCTCCTGGGCATGAAGGCCCTGATGTGGGACGAGGGCATGGGCGAGAACTGGGAGGTCACCGAGATCCCCGATGGGCTGGTGGCCGACGCCCAGCACTGGCGCCAGGAGCTGGTCGATGCCCTCTCGGTGAACGACGACCAGATCATGGAGAGGTACGTGGGCGAGGAGGAGATCACGTCCGACGACCTGCGCCGGGCGCTGCGGTCGGCGACCATCGCCAACCATGTCGTGCCCGTGCTCTGTGGCTCGGCGTTCAAGAACAAGGGGGTCCAGCCTCTGCTCGACGCCATCGTCGATTTCCTCCCCAGCCCGGTCGACCTGCCTCCCGTGGCGGCAATGGACCTGAAGGGCATCGAGGAGACGGAGCGTCCGGCCGACGACAGCGCGCCCTTCTCGGCGTTGGCCTTCAAGATCATGAGCGACCCCCACGTCGGCAAGCTCACCTACTTCCGCGTCTACTCCGGCACGGTCGCCAAGGGCGCCGCCGTCCTCAACTCGAGCCGCGACCGCAAGGAACGCATCGGGCGCATCCTGCAGATGCACGCCAACCATCGCGAGGACAAGCAGGCGGTCTTCGCCGGCGACATCGTCGCCACCGTCGGCCTCAAGAACACCTCCACCGGCGACACGCTGTGCGACCCCAACGCCCCCGTCGTCCTCGAGGCGCTCGAGTTCCCCGAACCGGTTATCCACGTGGCCATCGAGCCCAAGACCAAGGTCGACCAGGACAAGCTCACCGATGCCCTGCAGAAGCTCTCCGACGAGGACCCGACGTTCCTGAAGCACACCGACGTCGACACCGGCCAGACGATCATCGCCGGCATGGGGGAGCTGCACCTCGAGGTGCTGGTCGACCGCATGCTGCGGGAGTTCCGGGTAGACGCCCACGTGGGCAAGCCCCAGGTGGCGTACCGGGAGACCATCCGCAAGCAGGTCACCAAGATCGAGGAGCGCTACATCCGCCAGACCGGCGGCCGGGGCCAGTACGGCCATGTCGTCATCGACCTCGAGCCCACGGGCCCGGGCGGCGGCTACGAGTTCATCGACATGATCAAGGGCGGCGACGTCCCCAAGGAGTACATCCCGTCGGTCGACGCCGGTATTCAGGAGGCCCTTCAGAACGGCGTGCTGGCCGGATACCCGATGTCCGACATCAGGGCCACGCTCACCGACGGCTCGTACCATGACGTCGACTCCTCGGAAATGGCCTTCAAGATCGCCGGCTCGCTGGCGCTGAAAAAGGCAGCCCGCCAGGCGTCTCCCGTGCTGCTCGAGCCGGTGATGGCCGTGGAGGTGGTGACGCCCGAGGAGAACATGGGCGATGTCATCGGCGACCTCTCGAGCCGGCGCGGCCGGATCGAGGGTATGGAGCAGCGGGGCCACAGCCAGGTCGTGAAGGCTCAGGTACCACTGGGTGACATGTTCGGCTACGCTACGGATCTACGGTCGCGGACCCAGGGTCGGGCGACGTACACCATGCAGTTCCACTCGTACCAGGAAGTTCCCGAGTCGATCTCCCGCGAGATCGTGGCACGGGTACGGGGCGAGTAGGCGGGTCACAGAGGCCACAACGGGTCACAGAGGCCACAAGAGGAATCCGGGAGTCCATTCATATGGCGAAGCAGAAGTTCGAGCGCTCGAAGCCGCACATCAACGTCGGCACCATGGGTCACATCGACCATGGGAAGACCACGTTGACCGCGGCCATCACCAAGGTCCTCCACGAGGAGAACCCCCAGGTGTCGTTCACGCCGTTCGACCAGATCGACAAGGCGCCTGAGGAGAAGGCCCGCGGCATCACCATCTCAATCGCCCACGTCGAGTACGAGACGGGCAAGCGCCACTACGCCCACGTCGACATGCCGGGCCACGCCGACTACATCAAGAACATGATCACCGGCGCCGCCCAGGTCGACGGAGCCATCCTCGTCGTCTCCGCTGCCGACGGCCCCATGCCCCAGACGCGTGAGCACGTCCTGCTTGCCCGCCAGGTCGGCGTCCCCTACATCGTCGTCGCCCTCAACAAGGCCGACGCCGTCGACGACCCCGAGCTTCTCGACCTGGTCGAGCTCGAGGTGCGTGAGCTGCTGAGCGAGTACGAGTTCCCGGGCGACGACACGCCTGTGGTGCGGGTCTCGGCGCTCAAGGCGCTCGAGGGCGACGAGCAGTGGGTCCCGGCGATCAACGAGCTGATGGCTGCGGTCGACGATTTCATCCCCGAGCCGCAGCGCGACATCGACAAGCCGTTCCTGATGCCCATCGAAGACGTCTTCACCATCACCGGCCGCGGCACCGTCGTAACCGGCAAGGTGGAGCAGGGCATGGTGAAGGTCGGTGAGAACGTCGAGATCGTCGGTCTGCGCAACACCCAGACCACGGTCTGCACAGGCGTGGAGATGTTCCGCAAGATCCTCGACGAGGGCCGGGCCGGCGACAACGTCGGCGTGCTCCTGCGAGGCACGAAGAAGGAAGACGTCGAGCGGGGCCAGGTGCTCTGCAAGCCCGGCTCCATCACGCCCCACACCCACTTCGAGGGTCAGGTCTACATCCTGACCAAGGAGGAGGGCGGACGCCACAGCCCGTTCTTCAACAACTACCGACCGCAGTTCTACTTCCGCACCACCGACGTCACCGGCCAGATCACGTTGCCCGAGGGCACCGAGATGGTCATGCCCGGTGACAACGTGGCCATGAACGTCGAGCTCATCCAGCCCATCGCCATGGACGAAGGCCTGCGCTTCGCCATCCGGGAAGGCGGCCGCACCGTCGGGGCCGGCCGCGTCATCAAGATCATCAAGTAGCGACGTGGCCCAGAAGATCCGCATCCGGCTGAAGGCGTACGACCACGAGATCGTCGACCAGTCCACGAAGAAGATCGTGGAGACCGTCGTGCGCACCCAGGCGCAGGTGCGGGGGCCGGTGCCCCTTCCCACCGAGATGCGGCGCTGGACCGTGATCCGTTCACCGCACAAGGACAAGGACTCGCGCGAGCACTTCGAGATGCGGGTGCACAAGCGGCTCCTCGACATCCTCGAGCCCAGCCCCAAGACGGTCGACTCACTCCAGCGCCTCGACCTGCCGGCCGGCGTCGACATCGAGATCAAGATCCAGCAGGCCTGATTGCCCGCCCCGGGCCGGTAGTCCCGGCCCGTGGGAGCCCCTTCTCCGCCCCGCTATACTCGGCCAGTCCGGGAGCCCTTCGGCTCCGTCAACCCCATTTCGACGTCCTCGGCGGCCGTCCGCCGGTACCCCGAGGCACAACCCATCCGTCGCTCCGCCGGCAAACCACTGCGTTCGCACGCAGCTGGTCCCGTGCGGAGCGTTCGCATGAGTCCGGAAAGCGAAACGAGACATGGCATCCAAGGCGATCGTCGGTGAGAAGGTCGGCATGACCCAGGTCTGGGACGACCAGAACCGGGCCATACCGGTCACGGTCGTGCGCGTCACGCCGTGCCGGGTCGTGCAGGTGAAGACGCCGGACACCGACGGCTACAGCGCTCTCCAGGTGACGACCGGTTTCACCAAGCCGTCGAAACTCACCAAGCCCGAGGCCGGCCACTTCGCCAAGGCGGGGGTCGAGCCGGGCAAGCACCTGGTCGAGCTGCGGCTCGACGATACGGCCACCTATCAGGTCGGAGCCGAGCTGACCGCCGAGCTCTGGGTCGCGGGTGAGCGGGTCGACGTCAGCGCGGTGAGCCGGGGCAAGGGGTTCGCCGGTGTGATGGAGCGCCACAACTTCAAGGGCCTCGGCGCTGGTCACGGGGTCCACAAGGTCCACCGGGCGCCCGGCGCGATCGGCGCCTGCGCCACCCCCTCCCGCGTCTTCAAGGGCACCAAGATGGCGGGGCGCATGGGTGCCGAACGGGTCACCACGCTCAACCTCGAGGTCGTGCAGGCCGACGCCGAGCGCGACCTGCTGCTGCTCAAGGGGTCGGTCCCGGGTCCGCGAGGCGGGTTGGTGCTGATCCGCAACGCAGTCAAGAGCGGGCGTGTGGGAGGTGCGGTGTGATGGCCACCGTCGATGTGCGCCGGCCATCGGGAGAGCAGGCCGGCTCCGCCGCCCTCGACCCCGGCGTCTTCGGGATCACGCCCAACGTCGCCGTGATGCACCAGGTCGTCGTCGCCCAGCTCGCCGCGGCCCGGTCGGGAACCCAGAGCACGCTGACCCGGGCCGAGGTGCGGGGCGGTGGGCGCAAGCCTTGGCGCCAGAAGGGCTCCGGCCGCGCCCGCCAAGGGTCGACGCGTGCACCCCACTGGCGCGGCGGAGGCGTGGCCCTCGGGCCCAAGCCCCGCAGCTACCGGCAGCGCACGCCCAAGAAGATGATCCAGCTGGCCCTGCGGTCGGCCCTCTCCGACCGGGCCGCCGAGGGCAAGGTCGCAGTGGTCGACGCGTGGGCCTTCGACGCCCCCCGCACCCGCGACGCCGGGGCAACCCTCGACTCGCTCGGGCTCGACGGGAAAATCCTGGTAGTGCTGGCGCCCGACGACCACAACGCCGCTCTGTCGTTCCGGAACATCCCGCGCGTCCACGTACTGGCGGCGGCCGAGCTGAACGCCTACGACATCCTCTGCAACGACTGGGTCGTGTTCACGAGGGCGACCCTCCCCGGGGCGTCCGCCGACGCCGACGCCGGAGTGGAAGCTGCGCCGGGCACGGAGGAGGGTTCGTGAAGGAGCCCCGCGACATCATTCTCCGGCCCGTGGTCAGCGAGAAGTCCTACGGGTTGCTCGACACCGGCGTGTACACGTTCGTCGTCGAGCCCTCCGCCTCGAAGATCGAGATCCGCGAGGCGATCGAGGCGATCTTCAATGTCCGGGTGGCCAGGGTGAACACCCTGAACCGCAAGGGCAAGCGCAAGCGCAACCGCCGCCAGGCCACCTTCGGCACCCGCTCCGACACGAAGAGGGCGATCGTCACGTTGGCCCCGGGCGCAAAAATCGACCTGTTCGAGACCTAGGACGACGCCATGACCCTCCGAAAGCGCAAGCCGACCAGCGCCGGCCGCCGGTTCCAGACCGTCTCCGACTACTCCGAGATCACCAGGTCCGAGCCGGAAAAGTCGTTGCTCGCACCCCGTCCCCGCACGGGTGGTCGCAACAACTACGGCCGCATGACCGCCCGCCACCGCGGTGGCGGCCACAAGCGGCGCTACCGGATCATCGACTTCAAGCGGGACAAGGACGGCATCCCCGCCAAGGTCGCCGGCATCGAGCGCGACCCGAACCGCAACGCCCGCATCGCCCTGCTGCACTACGTCGACGGCGAGAAGCGCTACATCATCGCTCCCGCCAAGTTGAAGGTCGGCGACATGCTGCAGAGCGGCCCCAAGGCCGAGATCCGGCCAGGCAACGCCCTGCCCCTACGCTTCATCCCGGTCGGTACGACGGTGCACAACGTGGAGCTCAAGCCGGGTGCCGGCGCGCGGATGGCTCGGGGCGCCGGTGCCAGTATCCAGCTGGTGGCCAAGGAGGGCGACTTCGCCACCCTGCGTCTGCCCAGTACCGAGATGCGCCGGGTACCCATCGACTGCCGGGCCACGGTGGGCGAGGTCGGCAACCCCGAGGCCGAGCTCGTCTCCATCGGCAAGGCCGGCCGCAACCGTTGGAAGGGCGTACGTCCGCAGACCCGCGGCGTCGCCATGAACCCCGTCGACCACCCCTTGGGTGGCGGCGAGGGCAAGTCCTCGGGTGGCCGCCACCCGGTCTCGCCCTGGGGCAAGCCCGAGGGCCGCACCCGTGACACCACCAAGCCGTCCCAGAAGCTGATCGTGCGCCGCCGCCGTACCCGCGGCGCCCGGAGGTAACCGACTGTGGCAAGAAGCCTGAAGAAGGGCCCCTTCGTCGACGAGCACCTGTTGAAAAAGGTCGACGACCTCAACTCGAGAGGCGAGAAGCGCGTCATCAAGACGTGGTCGCGTCGCTCCACGATCATCCCCGACATGGTCGGCCACACGGTGGCTGTCCACGACGGTCGCAAGCACGTTCCCGTGTACATCACCGAGTCCATGGTGGGCCACAAGCTCGGCGAGTTCGCCCTCACCCGGACCTTCCGTTACCACGCCGGCCAGGAACGGGCCGGGAGGCGCTAGGCATGACCGGACCGAAGCTCAACGAACGGCCGGTGCTGCGCGGGCGCCTCTCGGGCCAGGCCCGCCCGGCGCGCGCCGCGGGTGCCAGCGCCAAGGCCGTGGCGCGCTACGTCCGGGTCTCGCCTTACAAGGTCCGTGAGGTCCTCGACCTCGTGCGCGGCCACCACGTGGAGCGGGCCCAGGAGATCCTCCGCTTCTGCGAGCGCGACGCCGCTCTGACCGTCTCCAAGGTGCTCGGTTCGGCCGTCGCCAACGCCGAGCACAACGAGAGCGTGGCGTCCGACGAGCTGTTCGTCTCGGCCTGCTTCGCCGACGAGGGCCCCACGCTCAAGCGCTGGCGGCCCCGGGCCCGTGGGCGGGCCACCCGCATCCGCAAGCGCACCTGCCACATCACCGTGATCGTCAGTCGCCTACCCGAGTCTGAGCTGGCTCGCCGCCGGACCTCGCGTCCTGCGGCCACCGCCGAGCGCCGCCGGCGCCGGGGCGGCCAGGAGGAGCGGGGCCGCAACCGCCGCAGGGGCACTGCCGCCGAGCGAACTGCCGCCGAGGCCGAGGCGACGACCACCGACGAGGCCACCGAAGAGATCACTGAGGAGGCTGCTCCCGCGGAGACGACTGACGGGACAGAGACGGCTGCGTCCGAGACGGCTTCCACGGATGCGGCGCCCACCGCCGACCCGGTCGAAGAAGGCACGGCTGCAGAAAGCACGGCTGCGGAGGACGCGGCCGCAGAGGACACTGCCGCCAAGGATGGAGCGTAGTCATGGGTCAGAAGGTCAACCCCTACGGGTTCCGGCTCGGGGTCACCACCGACTGGAAGTCGCGGTGGTTCAGCACCCGGGAGTACAAGGACTATCTGATCGAGGACTGGAAGATCCGCGACTACCTGATGCGCCAGCTGCCCCACGCCGCCATCAGCCGCATCGAGATCGAGCGCACGCGTGACCGTCTCCGGGTCGACGTCCACACCGCCCGGCCGGGCATCGTCATCGGCCGTCGAGGCGCCGAGGCCGACCGGCTGCGGGCCGACCTGGCCAAGATGACCAGCAACGCCAAGATCCAGCTCAACATCCAGGAGATCAAGCAGCCCGAGCTCGACGCCGCCCTGATCGCCCAGGGCGTGGCCGATCAGCTGGCCGGCCGGGTGAGCTTCCGGCGGGCCATGAAGCGGGCGGTGCAGACGGCCCAGAAGGCGGGCGCCCTCGGCATCCGGGTGCAGTGCTCGGGTCGCCTCGGCGGTTCCGAGATGGCCCGCAGCGAGTGGTACCGCGAGGGCCGTGTGCCCCTGCACACCCTTCGCTCCGACATCGATTACGGGTTCCGAGAGGCCCGCACCACCTTCGGGCGCATCGGCGTGAAGACCTGGATCTACAAGGGCGACATCCTCCCGTACCGCACCTCGGGCGAGGACAAGATCTCCCGCGAGGCGGCCATGGCCGTAGGGGAGACCTCGGGCGAGGCCAAGCCTCGTCGCATCATCTCGGCCGGAGGCGGACGCCGTCGGCCCGAGACCGACGAGGCCGGGACCGCCACCCCGGTGACTCCCGGCGAGGAGGGGGCCGAAGCCGCTCCCGTGATCAAGGAGGCCGATCCCGAGCTCGAGCGACTGCTGGCCGAGGAGGAGGAGATCGAGCGACGTACGCGTCCGCCCCACGAGACCCCTCACTTCCGCTCGGGAGACGAGTGACCACATGTTGATGCCCAAGCGGGTCAAGCACCGCAAGCAGCACCGAGGACGACGCACGGGTACCGCCAAGGGTGGCACCCAGATCTCCTACGGCGACTTCGGTATCCAGGCCCTCGAACCCGGGTGGATCACCGCGCGCCAAATCGAGGCCGCCCGTATCGCCATGACCCGCCACATCAAGCGTGGCGGGAAGGTCTGGATCAACATCTTCCCCGACAAGCCGGTGACGGCCAAGCCGGCCGAGACCCGCATGGGCTCCGGCAAGGGCAACCCCGAGCACTGGGTGGCGGTGGTCAAGCCGGGCCGGATCCTGTTCGAGCTCGCCGGCGTCACCGAGGAACTGGCCCGGGAGGCGCTAGGCCGGGCCATCCAGAAGCTGCCGATCAAGGCCAAGGTCGTGGTTCGTTCCGACGAGGTGACCACATGACGAAAGCCGCCGAGCTCCGCGAGCTCCACGACGAGGAGCTGGAGAACCGCTTGGTCGAGGCCAGCCAGGAGTTGTTCAACCTGCGCTTCCAGCACGTCACCGGCCAGCTCGACAACTACGCCCGGCTGGGCCAGGTGCGGCGGGACCTGGCCCGCATCAAGACACTCCTCCGGGAGCGGGAGATCGAGGCCGCCGAGGCGGAGGAGGCGGCCGAGCAGGCCGAGGTCGAGGAGCAGACACGAGCCCGCCGGGCCCGTGTCGAGGCAAGCCGTCGGGGCGTGGTGGCCGGCGTGGGTTCGGAGGCGGGTCGCACCGACCGCCCAGACGAGGAGTCGAGCGATGGCTGACCAGCAGTCGCCGGAGCCGGCGACCGACCGCCCCAACCGCCGTAAGGTGCGCGAGGGCCTGGTCGTGTCCACGAGTATGGACAAGACCGCGGTGGTGGCCGTTGTCGAGCGCGTGCGCCACCGGCGCTATGCCAAGACGGTGCAGCGCACCAAGCGCGTGTTCGCCCACGACGAGACCAACGACCTGAAGGTCGGCGATCGCGTGCGGGTCAGCGAGACCCGCCCCCTCTCCAAGCTCAAGCACTGGAGAGTCGTCGAGGTGCTGGAGCGCGCCCGATGATCCAGCAGGAATCACGACTTCGCGTCGCCGACAACTCAGGCGCCAAAGAGGTCCTCTGCATCAAGGTGCTGGGCGGTTCCAAGCGGCGCTACGCGTCGATCGGCGACATCTTCGTGGCCACCGTCAAAGACGCCATCCCGGGTGCGGCGGTCAAGCGGGGTGACGTCGTGAAGTGCGTCGTCGTGCGCACCAAGAAGGAGAAGCGCCGGCCCGACGGCTCCTACATCCGCTTCGACGAGAACGCCGCGGTGCTGATCACCGACCAGCTCCAGCCGCGGGGCACCCGCATCTTCGGCCCCGTCGGTCGCGAGCTGCGGGACAGGAAGTTCATGAGAATTGTCTCTCTCGCCCCCGAGGTGCTGTGATGAAGCTCAAGAAGGGTGACCGGGTCAAGGTGCTCTCGGGCAAGGACCGCGGCAAGGAGGGCGAGGTCATGCGCGCCATTCCGGCCCGCAACGCCGTCATCGTCGACGGCGTGAACACGGCCAAGAAGCACCAGCGGGCCCAGCGGCTCACCATGCAGGCCGGCATCATCGACAAGGACATGCCCGTACCGGCGTCGGCCGTCGCCATCCTCTGCCCGACCGACGGGCCCACCCGCATCGGTTACCGCACCGACGGCGGCCGCAAGACCCGCATCTGCCGGAAGTGCGGGGGTGAGCTGTGAGCACCACCCAGGAGGCGACCACCCAGGAGGCGACCAACACAGAAGAGCCCCGGCTCAAGGTCCGCTACCGCGAGGAGCTGCGGGACGCGATTCAGCAGCGGCTCGGCTTGGCCAACGTGATGCAGGTCCCCAGGCTCGAGAAGATCGTGGTGAACATGGGGGTCGGGAGGGCCACCCAGCAGGCGTCGCTGCTCGAAGGGGCGGTGAAGGACCTCACCGCCATCGCCGGACAGAAGCCGCTGGTGACCAAGGCCCGGCGTTCGATCGCCGCCTTCAAGCTGCGCGAGGGCAACGCCATCGGGGCCAAGGTCACCCTCCGCGGCGACCGCATGTGGGAGTTCCTCGACCGCCTGATCAGCATCGCCATCCCCCGAGTCCGTGACTTCCGCGGTCTTCCGACCAACGCCTTCGACGGACGGGGCAACTACACCTTCGGCGTCGACGAGCAGCTGATCTTCCCCGAGATCGACTACGACGAGATCGACGCTGTCCGAGGCATGGACATCACCATCGTGACCACCGCGATCGACAACGCCGGAGGCCGGGCCCTGCTCGACGCCTTCGGGTTCCCCTTCCGCCGCGACGCCTGACAAGACGACAAGAAGAGACTGAGGAGTACCTGTTGGCAAAGACCGCACTTATCCAGAAGCAGCAGCGCAAGCCGAAGTTCCGGGTACGGGCGTACACCCGGTGTCGGCGGTGCGGCCGGCCGCGCGCGGTCTACAAGACCTTCGGGCTCTGCCGGATCTGCCTGCGCGAGATGGTGCACGCCGGCGAGGTCCCCGGCGTCACCAAGGCCAGCTGGTGAGGATCGGGAGGGCGTCCCGATGACGATGACCGACCCGATCGCCGACATGCTCACGCGCATCCGCAACGGCGCCGTGGCCATGCAGGACCAGGTGCGCATGCCGTCGTCGAAGCTCAAGGAGTCGCTGGCCATCATCCTCCGGCGCGAGGGCTACATCGCCGACTTCCGGGTCGGCGACGACCCCACCCGTCCCGGCCGGATCCTGGAGATCGACATGAAGTACACGCCCGAGCGGGTACCGACGATCTCCGGCCTCCGCCGGGTGTCGAAGCCGGGCCTTCGTGTCTACATCAAGGCCGACCGCCTCCCCCGGGTGCTCGGGGGCCTGGGCGTGGCCGTCCTGTCCACCAGCCAGGGGCTCATGACCGACCGCGAGGCGCGCGAGCGTCGGGTCGGCGGTGAGGTCCTCTGCTATGTCTGGTAACCGGTAGCGCCATGTCACGTATTGGACGAGCACCCATCCCCGTACCCTCCGGCGTCGAGATCTCAGTGGCGTCGAGCCACATCACCGTCAAGGGGCCACGCGGGACCCTCGAGCGCGACCTCCACCCCGAAATATCCGTTCGCCAGGACGACGGTGTCCTACTGGTGGAACGTCCCGACGACGAGCGCCGTCACCGGGCTCTGCATGGCCTCACCCGGTCTCTGGTCAACAACATGGTCGTCGGGGTCACCGAGGGCTACCAGCGCGATCTCGAGATCGTCGGCGTGGGTTACCGGGCGGCGGCCCAGGGATCCAACCGGCTCGAGCTCGCTCTCGGCTTTAGCCACCCGGTGGTCGTCGAGGCACCCGACGGCATCACCTTCGAGGTGCCCCTGCCCACCCGGATCTCGGTCCGTGGCATCGACAAGCAGGCCGTGGGCCAGGTGGCGGCCGAGATCCGGAGCATCCGCAAGCCTGAGCCCTACAAGGGCAAGGGCGTCCGCTACGCCGGCGAGATCGTTCGTCGCAAGGCCGGGAAAGCGGCCAAGTGATCGCCGGCGCAGCTGGCTCAGGAGCTCCCGTATGACGATGTCGTCCAAGGAAAAGGCGCTGGCTCGCACGCGCCGGCACCGGCGGGTCCGCAAACGCGTGCGAGGGACGGCCCAGCGGCCGCGCCTCGCCGTGTTCCGGTCGAACCGCCACATCACCGCACAGGTCATCGACGACGCCGCCGGCCGTACCTTGGCCGCCGCCAGCACGGTCGAGGCCGACCTGCGATCGGGAAGCACCGGCAATAGGGACGCAGCCACGACCGTCGGTCGCCTGGTCGCCGAGCGGGCCAGGTCCGCCGGTGTCGATCAGGTGGTGTTCGACCGCGGCGGGTTCCGCTACCACGGGCGGGTGGCCGCCGTGGCCGAAGCAGCCAGAGAAGCAGGATTGGAGTTCTGATGGCCCAGCGAGACCGGGGAGACCGGGGTGGTCGTTCCCAGGCCGACAGCCAGTACGCCGAGCGGGTGATCACGATCAACCGGGTCGCCAAGGTCGTGAAGGGTGGCCGGCGGTTCTCCTTCACCGCCCTGGTCGTGGTCGGCGACGGCGCGGGCACGGTCGGCCTCGGCTACGGGAAGGCCAAGGAGGTGCCGGCCGCCATCCAGAAGGGGATCGAGGAGGCCAAGAAGAACCTCTTCGACGTCCCCCTCGCCGGGACGACCATCACCCACCCCATCCTCGGCGAGCGGGGTGCCGGCCGGGTGCTGCTGAAGCCGGCCGCTCCGGGAACCGGCGTCATCGCCGGCGGCGCCGCTCGGGCCATCCTCGAGTCGGCGGGGGTGCACGACATCCTGGCCAAGTCGCTCGGATCGTCGAACGCCATCAACGTGGCCCATGCCACCGTCGCCGGCCTCCGTGGCCTCAAGCGGCCCGACGAGGTGGCCCGCATGCGAGGCAAGTCTCCCGAGGAGGTCACCCCCCCGGGCCTGCTGCGTGCCTACAACGAGACCCGGCGTGGGTCGCACGTGCCCACCGAGGTGGCGTGACGTGAGTCTCAAGGTCGTCCAGGCGAAGTCTGGGATCGGCACCCGTCCCGTGCACCGGGGCACCCTGCGTGCGCTCGGCCTCGGCCGCATCGGCAAGTGGAGGGTGCTGCCCGATCGCCCCGAGATCCGGGGCATGATCGCGCGGGTCCCCCACCTGGTCACGGTAGAGACGGTCGACGACGAGGTAACCACCCGAGCCCGCCGGGCTCAGGGTCACGCAGCGGTCACGGAGGAATCAGGCTCATGAAGGTCCACGACCTGCGACCGGCCCCAGGGTCGAGCCGGCCCAAGCGCCGGGTCGGGCGGGGGATCGGCGGCAAGGGCGGCAAGACCGCCGGCCGGGGAACGAAGGGCCAGGGCGCGCGCAGCTCGGTGAAGCCCGGCTTCGAGGGCGGCCAGATGCCACTGATTCGGCGCGTACCCAAGCTCAAGGGCTTCAACAACCCGTTCCGCGTGGAGTACGTGGTCGTCAACCTCGAGTCCCTGGCCGCCGTCGAGGGCGACGAGATCAACCCCGAGATCCTCCGGGCCAAGGGCCTGGTGCACAAGCAGGGCTTGGTGAAGGTCCTCGGGAGGGGGGAGCTGAACCGCCCCGTGCGGGTGACGGCCCATGCCTTCTCTGGGAAAGCTCGAGCGGCCATCACCGCCGCAGGCGGTACCGTTGAGGTGCTGCCACCGCCGTTCGGGAACGGCCGACCGCCGGCGGCCGGCAACGCGCTCACCAACCGCTAGAGCTACTTCAAATCGCCAGCTTCATGAGGGGCCCATGCTTTCGAGCCTGAAGAACATGTTCAAGGTTCCGGATCTCCGGAACAAGATCATGTTCACCTTGTTCGTCATCATGCTGTACCGGCTGGGGTCCAACGTCACGGTCCCCGGCATCGACTTCGAAGCCGTCCAGGAGCTCCAGCGCAGCGCCGAGCGGGGTGGCGTCCTGGGCTTTTTGAACCTCTTCTCCGGCGGGGCCCTGACCCAGATGGCGGTGTTTGCCCTCGGGATCATGCCGTACATCACCAGCTCGATCATCATGCAGCTCCTCGCGGTGGTGATCCCGAAGATCGAGCAGTGGCAGAAGCAGGGCGCCGTCGGCCAGAAGAAGATCACCCAGTGGACCCGGTACATGACGGTGGGGCTGGCCATTCTCCAGGCCACCGGCATCACCTACCAGTTCAACAACGGGCTCCTCGGTGGCTCGGAGGCCAGCAACGCCTCGCTCGTGACCAAGTTCGACGTGCCCCACGTCGCCCTGATCGTGCTCACGATCACCGCCGGCACGGCCGTGGTGATGTGGATGGGCGAGCTCATAACCCAGCGGGGCATCGGCAACGGCATGTCGATCCTGATCTTCGCCAACGTCGTGAGCCGCATGCCCGCCCAGCTCGGCAACGTGCGGGCCGAGGGCGGCAACGTGGTCTTCGCCCTCGTCATGCTCATGGGTGTGGCCATGATCGTGGCCATCGTCTTCGTGGAGCAGGGCCAGCGACGGATCCCCGTGCAGTTCGCCAAGCGGGTGGTGGGCCGGCGGATGTACGGAGGCCAGAGCACCTACATCCCCCTGAAGGTGAACCAGGCTGGCGTCATCCCGATCATCTTCGCCAGCTCGGTGCTGTACTTCCCCGTGCTGCTGTCGAACGTCGTGCCATGGAAGGGCGTCGTCGACTTCACCAACAAGTACCTCGTGCAGCCCGACAACTTCGTGTACATCACGGTCTACGGGCTGATGATCATCTTCTTCACGTACTTCTACACGGCCATCACGTTCAACCCCCAGCAGCAGGCCGACATCATCCGCAAGCAGGGCGGGTTCATCCCCGGCATCCGCCCGGGCCCGCCCACCGAGCGGTACCTCGCCACGATCCTGAACCGCATCACGCTGCCGGGGTCGCTGTTCCTCGCCGCCATCGCCCTCCTGCCCGAGATCGCACTCGCCATCTACGACATCAAAGGCTTCCCGTTCGGGGGCACCACGATCCTGATCGCCGTCGGTGTGGCGCTCGAGACCATGAAGCAGATCGACAGCCAGCTCATGATGCGCAACTACGAAGGGTTCCTCGCGTGAGCTCGCGGCAACCAACACACGTTTCGGTTCCCGCCGATCTTCTTGGCCGGGGGCTAGACCCGCCCCTTCGGTCTTGGCTCGCCGGCGTCGGCTGACGTGGATGTGAGCCGCCGGCTCGTGATTCTCGGCAAGCAGGGGGCCGGCAAGGGAACTCAGGCCGAGCGCCTGGCCCAGCATCACGCTGTGCCGCGGATCTCCACAGGCGACATGTTCCGGGCCGCGGTCAAGGCCGATACCGAGGCGGGGCGGCGGGCGCGGTCGTACATGGACGACGGTGAGCTGGTGCCCGACGCGGCCGTCCTCGACCCGGTCGGCGAGCGCCTGAGTGCCGCCGACGCCCAGGATGGGTTCGTTCTCGACGGGTTCCCCCGCAACGTCCGCCAGGCGGACGCCCTCGAGGACCTCCTCGGCGAGGGTGGTCTCGGCCTGGTGCTGGAGCTGGTCGTGCCCACCGACGTCGTCCTGCGGCGCCTGGCCGGCCGGCGCGTGTGCTCGAACTGCGGCGCCAACTACAGCGTCGAGCACCCACCCAGCAGCGACTGGACGTGTGACCGCTGCGGCGGAGACGTCGTCGAGCGTGACGACGACACCAAGGCTGCCATCAAGCGCCGACTCTGGCTCTACGAACGAGAGACCGAGCCGCTCGTGGCGTGGTATCTGGCCAAGGACAAGCTAGCGGCGGTCGACGGCACCGGGCACCCCGACTCGGTCACGTCGCGCCTGTTGCGTGCGGTCGACAGTCGCATTGGCGCGGCAGTCGCCCGCCAGGCCCGCGGACAGGACTGATGCTCAAGACCAAGGCCGAAGTGGCCAAGATGCGTCGAGCCGGGCGGGTCGTCGCCGAGATGCTCGACGAGTGCACCAAGGCGGCTCTTCCCGGAGTCACCACCGCCGACCTCGACCTGATCGCCCGGGAGGTGCTCGTCCGACGCGACGCCAAGTCGAACTTCCTCGACTACCACGGCTTCCCGGCCGTCATCTGCACGTCGCCCAACGAAGTGATCGTGCACGGCATCCCGGGGCCCTACGTCCTGCGGGACGGAGACATCCTCTCGATCGACTGCGGGGCGATCATCGAGGGCTGGCACGCCGACGCCGCCCGCACGATCCCCATTGGCTCGGTCACCGACGAGGCCGAGAGACTGATCGAGGCCACGCGGGAGAGCCTGATGGCCGGAGTCGACCACGTTCGCAAGGGCAGCCGCATCTCCGACATCGGCCACGCCGTGCAGGCGGTGGCCGAGAGCCAGGGGTTCCACGTCGTGCGGGAGTACGTGGGCCACGGCATCGGCACGGCGATGCACGAGGAGCCCCAGGTGCCGAACTACGGCGACCCCGGCCGCGGGCTCAAGCTCAAGGTCGGGCACGTGCTGGCCGTCGAGCCCATGGTCAACGCGGGGACGACGCGCACCAAGCTGTTCGAGGACGGCTGGACCGTCCTCACTCTCGACGGGAGGCTTTCCGCTCACTTCGAGCACAGCATCGCTGTCACCGACAACGGTCCCGAGGTTCTCACCTCCTCCGACTGAGGGTGCGGAAGGCTAGCGGCCGGGGAGCGCGGCACGGCGGACCTGCTAGCATGAATCTCTGTCCCCCGGCAGTTCGACGGTTTCGGCCGCGCGTGCGGGGGCTTGTGCACGTCCCAGGAGGAAGTTCTGCCCAAGCCCAAGGAAGACGCGATCGTTCTCGAGGGAACGGTCGTCGAGCCACTCCCCAACGCCATGTTCCGGGTGGAGTTGGAGAACGGGCACAAGGTGCTTGCCCACATCTCGGGCAAGATGCGGATGCACTACATCCGGATCCTCCCGGGTGACCGGGTGCAGGTCGAGTTGACGCCGTACGACCTCAGTCGGGGTCGCATCACATATCGCTACAAGTAGCAGTCGGCCCCGGGGGATGAGTTGAAGGTACGGCCCAGCGTCAAGAAGATGTGCGAGAAGTGCAAGGTCATTCGGCGACAGGGAACGGTGATGGTCATTTGCGTCAACCCGCGTCACAAGCAGCGGCAGGGATAGGCGGCAATGGCCCGGATCGCCGGCGTCGACGTCCCCCGCGAGAAGCGGTTGGAGATCGCGCTCACCTACATCCTCGGCGTCGGCCGCACGACCGCCAACCAGGTGTGCGAGGCGACGGATATCGACGCGTCCACCCGCGTACGCGACCTCACTGACGAGGAGGTCGCAAAGCTTCGGGGCTGGATCGACCAGAACCTCAAGGTGGAGGGTGACCTCCGCCGCGACACCGCGCAGGACATCAAGCGCAAGATCGAGATCGGCTGCTACCAGGGCATCCGCCACCGCCGCGGCCTCCCTGTCCGGGGCCAGCGCACCCACACGAACGCCCGTACCCGCAAGGGCCCGAAGAAGACGGTCGCCGGAAAGAAAAAGGTGAGGAAGTAAGCGTGGTCATTCGTGCCTAAGCCGAAGCCGGGCGGTCGCCGCCCCCGCCGCCGTGAACGCAAGAACGTCACGTACGGCGTCGCCCACATCAAGAGCTCGTTCAACAACACCATCGTGTCCATCACCGACACCGAGGGGAACGTGCTGGCATGGGCGTCGGCCGGCAACGTCGGGTTCAAGGGGTCCCGCAAGTCGACCCCGTTCGCCGCCCAGATGGCGGCCGAGGCCTGCGCCCGGCGCGCCATGGAGCACGGCGTGCGCCGCGTCGAGGTGGTCGTGAAGGGCCCGGGTTCGGGCCGCGAGACGGCGATCCGCTCGCTGGCTGCCGCCGGGATCGAGGTCGGGGGCATCAAGGACCTGACCCCCATTCCCCACAACGGCTGTCGCCCTCCGAAGCGGAGGCGTGTCTGATGGCCCGTTACACCGGCCCGGTGTGCCGGCTCTGCCGGCGCGAGCGCATGAAGCTGTTCCTCAAGGGCCCGAAGTGCGACTCGATGAAGTGCCCGATCGAGCGCCGCCCCTATCCGCCCGGCGACCACGGTCGAGGTCGGATCCGGGAGTCCGAGTACCTCCTGCAGCTCCGGGAGAAGCAGAAGGCCCGGCGCATCTACGGGGTCCTCGAGAAGCAGTTCCGGAACATGTACCAGGAGGCCAACCGCCAGGGTGGCATCACCGGCGAGAACCTGCTCCGCATGCTCGAGCAGCGTCTCGACAACGTTGTGTTCCGCGCCGGTTGGGGTGCCAGCCGAAACCAGTCCCGCCAGTTCGTACGCCATGGGCACATCTCCGTGAACGGGCGCCGGGTCACCATCCCGAGCTACCAGGTGCGCAAGGGCGACGTCGTCAGCGTTCGTGAGAAGTCCAAGGCGATGATCGTTCTCCGTCACAACATCGACACCCTCGACCGGACCACGCCCCCGTGGCTCGAGACCGGCGAGGCGGGCATGTCGGTCACGGTTCGTGACCTTCCGCTGCGGGAGCACATCGACGTCCCCGTGCGCGAGTCCCTCATCGTCGAGCTTTACTCGAAGTAGTCCTCTCGCCGGCTTCGCCGGCTTCGGCAACGCATACCCGTAGGAGCAGGCCATGCTGATCATCCAGCGCCCCACCGTCGAGCCTCTCGGAGAACCGGAGGGCGACCGCCAGCGGTTCGCCATCACCCCTCTCGAGCCGGGCTTCGGTCACACCCTCGGCAACTCCCTTCGGCGCACGCTTCTGTCGTCGATCCCCGGCGCGGCCGTGACCCAGGTGCGCTTCGACGACTCCCTCCACGAGTTCGCCACCATCCCGGGGGTGAAGGAAGACGTCACCGACATCATCTTGAACCTCAAGGACCTGGTGCTTCGGGTGGAGTCCGACGAGCCCGTCAACGTGCGTCTCGATGCCCGCGGCCCGGCCGAGGTCACCGCGCGTGACATCCAGCCCCACGCCGACGTCGAGATCCTGAACCCCGACCTCCACATCGCCACCCTGGCAGCGAAGGGCCGCCTGGCCCTCGACATCACGCTCGAGCGCGGTAGGGGCTACGTGTCGGCGGAGCGGAACAAGAAGAGCTCGGTGATCGGCGTGATCCCCGCCGACTCGATCTTTTCGCCCGTCAGGCGGGTGGCGTTCGACGTCGAGCCCACCCGGGTCGAGCAGGCCACCAACTACGACCGCCTCACGCTCGACATCGAGACCGACGGATCGATCTCACCCCGCGAGGCGCTGGCCTCGGCCGGCGGCACCCTGCGTTCGCTGGTGTCACTCGTCGCCGAGATGAGCGACGATCCCCAGGCTCTGGAGCTGGGCGAGACAGGCACCGTGGGGAGCGGGTCTCCCGACCTCGACCTTCCCATCGAGGACCTCGACCTCTCCGAGCGCCCCCGCAACTGCCTCAAGCGGGCGCAGGTGAACTCCGTGGGCGAGCTGGTGATGAAGAGCGAGGAAGACCTGCTGGCGATCACCAACTTCGGCCAGAAGTCGCTCGACGAGGTGCTCGTGAAGCTCGACGAGCGCGGGCTGGCCCTCCGCGGGAAAGAGGCCTGAGCCGTGCTCGGCACGCCGAGGAAGGGCCGCCGGTTCGGCGGTACCGCCTCCCACCAGAAGGCCATGATGGGCAACCTGGTCGCCTCGCTGATCGCGGCCGAGGCGATCGTAACCACTGAGGCCAAGGCCAAGGCTCTGCGCCCGGTGGCCGAGCGTGTCATCACCAAGGCCCGCCGGGGCGGCGTGCACCGCCAGCGCCAGGTCGTCGCCTTCATCGGCGACAAGGACATGGCCCACAAGCTGTTCTCCGAGATCGGCCCCCGCTACGAGGACCGTCCGGGTGGCTACACCCGGATCCTCAAGCTCGGCCCCCGCCACGGCGACAACGCGCCGATGGCCCGTATCGAACTGGTGTAATGCCCCCGGTGGAGGGCCAACCGCCTCCGCCGGTGCAGCTGTCCATCATCGACGGCGGTTCGGAGACCTTGCAGGCCAAGCCCCCCGCGAAGCAGCCGACCGACGTCGGGACGGTCGTCCGGGTGCGCATGACCGTGGCGTACGACGGTCGGGGGTTCCGGGGCTTCGCCGCCCAGCCGGGCGGTGTGCGCACCGTCGCCGGCACACTCGCCCTCGCCCTCGCCCGCCAGCTCCGCCAGCCGGTCACGCTGGTCACGGCCGGACGCACCGACGCCGGCGTCCACGCCTGGGGCCAGGTGGTGAGCTTCGACGCCCCGGTCGACCGTTTCGATCCCGAGCGGCTCCAACGCTCGCTCAACCGGGCCCTCTCGCCGACCGTCGTGGTGCGGGCCGTCGAGGCGGCGCCGCCGGGGTTCGACGCCCGAAGGTCGGCCCTCAGCCGCCGCTACCGCTACACGATCCTGAACCGGCCCGTTCCCGACCCCTTCCTGGCGCCGACCGCCTGGCACGTCCCCGGCGACGTCGACCTGGCGGCCATGCGCCTGGCGTGCGATCCTCTCCTCGGAGAGCACGACTTCACCTCGTTCTGCCGCCCGCCCCGCAAGGCCGTTCAGCCGAGCATGGTGCGCAACGTGCTCGACGCCCGTTGGTCGCAGCCCGACGACGAGATCCTGCGCTTCGAGATCGAAGCCAGCTCGTTCTGCCACCAGATGGTGCGCTCGGTGGTGGGGTTCATGGTCGCTGTGGGTACCGGCCGGCGCCGAGCCGGCGAGATGGCCGGTGTCATCCGCGCTCGCGACCGGTCCTTCGCCCCCAACCTGGCGCCCGCCCACGGTCTCTGCCTTTGGGAGGTCAGGTACTGACGCATGACCGCGGCTTCACGCCTGCAAAGGCACTGGGTCGCCCGGAAGACAGCCGATCGCTTCGGCAGCGGCGGCGCAGATTCGTTGCATGGTGAGGGGCCCAGCCCTGCCCACGCGCCGGACGAGCTTGTTCCTCGGAAGCAGCTGCAGGTTGTCGAGGTTGACGACCGAGCGGGTCCGCAGCCCGTCGGCTTCGCTCAGGTCGACCTCGGTGGACAGCCCTCGCACCGTCGACGTGACCGGTCCGACGATCACGGAGTGCAACACTCGACCGAACGGGTTGCGAGTGAGCACGACCACCGGTCTGCGCTTGTCGAGCTCTGCCAGCCAGATCTCCCCGCGGCGAGCCGCCGGCGGCGTCACCGGTGTTCTGGCCACTGGTCGTCCCAGTCGGTGTCGTCGAAGAGATCCGCCCATTCCGGGCGGGCCTCGGCGAACCACACCCTCATCGTGATCATCTGGCACGTGCTGGCCAACGACTGCGACTACCAAGACCCCGGAGGGGACTACTTCGACAAGCGCAACAGCGCGGCGGCTCGCCAGCACTACCTCGTGCGGGAGCTCGAGAAGCTCGGCCACACCGTCACCCTGCAACCCGCAGCCTGAGCTCATCCCGCGCCGTGTTGATCCGGGGCTCCGCCCCGGCTCTGGCGCGCCCGCATCTCGCGGCACTGGGGAGATGTGTTGTGTCAGAAAGATAACTTTCTGCGCGTTCGGTAAGTCACCCACCAGGGATTTTGACCATCACAATGCGCAGGTAGTTATCTTCTGGACCCTTAGGCCGTCCTGCGGTAGCGGCGGACGGCGACGGGGGCGAAGACGACCACGATGCCGATGATCCAGGCCAGGGCCTTCAACAGGGGACGGGTGGTGGCGCCACCCGTCATGAGGACCCGTACGGCGTCAACGGTCGCCGACACCGGCTGGTGTTGGGCGAAGGGCTGGAGCCATCCGGGCATCGAGCGCAGTGGAACGAAGGCCGTCGAGGCGAACACCAGGGGTGCCAGCACAGGGAACGACATGGCTTGGGCGGTCTCTGCGTCGCGCGCGACGAGGCCGACGGTGGCGAAGATCCACGACCCGGCGTATCCGAACAGCACGACGAGCAACACGCCTGCCAGCACCGTGATCACGGTGCTGTCGTGGGGGCGGAACCCGACGGCGAAGCCCACGGCGAGCATGAGCACGACGACGAAGAGGTTGCGGACGAGGTCGGCGAGCGTGCGGCCGGCGAGCACGGCGGAGCGGGCCATGGGCAGGGAGCGGAACCGCTCGATGAGCCCGGCCCCCCGGTCGGTGGCCAGGCCGATGGCAGTCCCCATGGAGCCGAACACCACGGTCTGGGCGAAGATGCCCGGCATCAGGTAGTTGACGTAGCTCTCGCCGGTGATCCTGATGGCCCCGCCGAACACGTAGCGGAACATGAGCACGAACACCACCGGCTGGATGGTGGAGAAGACCAGCAGCTGAGGCACGCGGCGGTAAGCGACCAGGTTCCGCCAGGCGACGGCAGAGGTGTCCGACGCCGCCTGGGTCACGCCGCTCAGCCGGCGGCGGTCGGTGGGGGCGGGGAGGGTGAGGGCGGGAGCGGTCATGCGGCACCTCGGGCGGGATCGGGCTGGGGGCCCGGGAACGGTGCGGGCTCGGCGCGATGGCCGGTGAGAGTGAGGAAGACGTCGTCGAGGCTCGGGTCGCGCAGGGCGATGGTGGCCGGTGCGACGCCCTGGGCGTCCAGAGCCCGGAGCACGTCCATGAGCAGGCGGGCGCCGTCGTCGGCCGTGAGGCGAAGCAGGTCACCGTCGACCTCGGGGTCGGGCCCGTCGAGGGGGGTCACGACCCTGGCCGCTGCTGATGCCGATGCCGGGTCGCCGAAGCCGATCTCCACGACCGTCGACCCCATCTGCGACTTGAGCGCGGCGGGAGTCCCCTCGGCGATCACCCGGCCGTCGTCGATGACGGCGATGCGCGAGGCCAGGCGGTCGGCCTCCTCCAGGTACTGGGTGGTGAGCAGGACGGTGGTGCCTTCGCCGACCAGCTCCCGGATCATGGTCCATAGGTCGTTGCGGCTCTGGGGGTCGAGCCCCGTTGTGGGCTCGTCGAGGAACAGGACGGGCGGCCGGTGGACGAGGGCGGCGGCCACGTCGAGGCGGCGTCGCATGCCACCCGAATACGTGCGCGCCGGGCGGTCGGCGGCGTCGGTGAGCCCGAAGCGGTTGAGCAGCTCGGCCGTCCGGGGCCCGATCACGGGCCGGCGCAACTGGGTGAGGCGCCCGATGAGCCGGAGGTTCTCCCGTCCGGTGAGGTTGCCGTCGATCGCCGCGAACTGCCCGGCCAGCCCGATCAGGTGGCGCACGGCGTCGGGCTCTCGGGCCACGTCGTGACCCAGGACGGAGGCGTGCCCCCCGTCGGGGCTCAGGATCGTGGTGAGGATGCGGACGGCGGTCGTCTTGCCGGCACCGTTCGGCCCGAGAAGGCCGTACACGGTGCCCGGCGGCACGTCGAGGTCGATGCCGTCGAGGGCGACGACGTTGCCGAACCGCTTCCGGAGCCCCTCGACGACGATGGCGGAGTCGTTCATGGGTACAGGCTCGCATGATTGTGCGCTGCTGACACCCAGATTGCCGCCGGTTCAGGAGCCGCTAGACTGCCGAGGTTCGGCACGCCCAGGAAGGAATCGCGTGCGTACCTATTCTCCCAAACCGAGCGAAGTCCGCCGCGCCTGGCACGTCATCGACGCCGACGGGCTCGTGCTCGGCCGCCTGGCGACCGAGGCGGCCACCCTTCTCCGGGGCAAGCACAAGCCGATGTACGCCCCCCACATCGACACCGGCGACCACGTGATCGTCATCAACGCGGCGAAGGTGGTGCTCACCTCCGACAAGGCGGCGAAGAAGGAGGCGATCCGCCACTCCGGCTACCCGGGCGGCCTGAAGCGCGAGATCTATACCGAGATCCTCGCCACCAAGCCCGAAGAAGCCATTCGTCGGGCCATCCGGGGCATGCTGCCCAAGGGCCCGCTGGGTCGACAGATGCTGCGCAAGCTCAAGACGTACTCCGGCCCCACGCATCCGCACGCCGCACAGACACCGCAGGACCGCACGGTCGAACACGCCCGGCGCCGGGTCCAGTAGAAAGGGACCGCTCCATGCCGAAGCCGCTCATCCAGTCGACCGGTCGCCGCAAGCAGGCGGTGGCCCGGGTCCGCATCCGTCCCGGGTCGGGCCAGCTCACCGTCAACCGGCGCGCCCTCGACAGTTACTTCCCGTCGGAGACGCACCGGATGATCGTCACCGAGCCGCTGCGTCTCACCACGACGGCTGAGGTCTACGACATCGACGCGACCATCGACGGCGGCGGCATCGCCGGGCAGGCCGGTGCGCTCCGCCATGGCATCGCCCGCGGCCTGGTCTCCCTCGACGAGGAGCTGCGGATCCCCCTGAAGCGCGCCGGATTCCTCACGCGTGACGCACGTGAGAAGGAAAGCAAGAAGTACGGGTTGAAGAAGGCCCGCAAGGCGCCTCAGTACTCGAAGCGGTAGGCAGTGCCCGACAACGCGGCGGGCGGTTGCTACCGGCCGGGTCAGCCGTGACCCTGCGGTTCGGCACCGACGGGGTGCGGGGCGTCGCCAACTCCGACCTCACGCCCGAGCTGGTGGTGGCCCTGGGCCGGGCCGCAGCTCGGGTTCTTCACGCCGACCGCTTCCTCGTCGGACGAGACACCCGCGTCTCGGGGCCAATGCTCCAGGGGGCTCTCAGCGCCGGCTTGGCGGCCGAGGGCGTCGAGGTTCTCGACCTGGGCGTGCTCCCCACCCCGGGCGTGGCCTGGGCGTCGGCCGCCGAATCCCGACCGGCGGCCATGATCTCGGCGTCGCACAACCCGTTCCCCGACAACGGGATCAAGTTCTTCCTTTCCGGCGGCCGGAAGCTCTCCCACGAGATCGAGCAACGTCTCGAGGACGAGCTGGACAAGCTCCTGACCGCGGAGGGCCTCTCTCTGGCGGGACCCACCGGAGCCGGGCTCGGCCGGGTTCACTCCTCCAACGGCAGCTCGGGCTATGCCGCGGCCCTGGCGGCCACGCTCGACGGGCGAGGCCTCGACGGGCTGTCTTTGGTCCTCGACTGCGCCAACGGGGCGGCCTGCGCGGTCGGTCCTGCGGTGTTCGCCGATCTGGGGGCGGAGGTGGCCGTTCTCAACGACAGCCCCGACGGCATCAACATCAACCGTGACGCCGGCTCCAACCATCCGGAGGGTTTGGCCGCCGCGGTCGTCGCCACTGGTGCCGATGTCGGCCTGGCGTTCGACGGCGACGCCGACCGCGTGGTCGCCGTGGACCACACCGGGGCCGTCGTCGACGGCGACCAGCTCATCGCCATCTGCGCCCTCGACCGCCAGGCTCGCGGCCTGTTGGCCGACGACACGGTCGTCGTGACGGTAATGGCCAACCTCGGGTTCCGTCAGGCCATGCGGTCGCACGGCATCACGCTGGTGGAGACCAAGGTCGGTGACCGCTACGTCCTCGAGGCGCTCGAGCAGGGGGGCTGGTCGCTCGGCGGCGAGCAGTCCGGCCATGTCGTCTTCCGCGACCTGGCCACCACCGGCGACGGCATCTTGACCGGGCTCCAGGCGCTCGACGTGATGGGCCGCACCGGGCGTTCGCTCGAGGAGCTCTCCCGGGTCATGACCCGGCTCCCCCAGGTGCTGCGGAATGTCCGCGTGACCGACCGGGGCGGGCTCGACCGGGCGCCCGGGCTGCAGGAGGAGATCGACAGCGTCCGCCGGCGGCTGGGCGACGAGGGAAGGATCCTCATCCGCCCGAGCGGCACCGAGCCGGTGGTCCGGGTGATGGTCGAGGCGCCGACGGTCGACGACGCCGAGGCCGTGTGTGACGAGCTGTGCGCAGCCGTCGTCCGATCGCTGGGTGCCGCCGCGGGCCCCGGGTAGCCTGACAGCCATGTGCGGAATCGTCGGGGTGATCGGGAACGATCCCGCCCTCCCACTCCTCGTCGAGGCTCTGGCCCGTCTCGAGTACCGGGGCTACGACTCCGCCGGCGTGGCCCTGCAGGTCGACGACGGCATCTGGCGCCGGCGGCGCCCGGGCAAGCTGGCCGAGTTGGCGGCGGCCGTCGACGACGCCCCTGTCGGTGCGACCGCAGGAATCGGCCACACCCGGTGGGCCACCCACGGTCCGCCGGTCGAACGCAACGCCCACCCCCACGTCGACTGTGGTGGAAGGGTGGCCATCGCCCACAACGGCATCATCGAGAACTACGTGGAGCTCAGCGACGAGCTTGTCGCCAGCGGTCACCAGATGGTCTCCGAGACCGACACCGAGGTTCTCGCCCACCTCGTCGAGGACGGACTGGCGGCAGGGATGCCTCTGGCCGGCGCCGTCCGCGCCAGCCTCCGCCGGGTGCGCGGCTCGTTTGCCCTCGCCGTCCTGTCGGGCGCCGATCCCGGCCTTCTCGTCGCCGCCCGGCGCAGCTCGCCGCTCATCGCCGGGCGGACCGAGCACGCCGGTCTGGTGGCGTCCGACATTCCGGCGCTGCTTCCGCACACGCGCGAGATCTACGTCCTGCGCGACGACCAGGTTGTCGAGGTGGGGCCCGGCACCCTCCGGGTGACCGATCTCGACGGCGTCGAGGTCGCGCCTGTCCGGCGTCACGTCGACTGGGACCTCGAAGCGGCCGAAAAGGGCGGCTACCCCGACTTCATGCTCAAGGAGATCCACGAGCAGCCGACGGCGGTGCGTGAGACCTTGCGGGGTCGTACCGCCGGCACCCGCCTGATCCTCGACGAGGTGCACCTCACTGACGACGACCTACGGGCCGTCGACAAGGTGTTCATCGTGGGCTGCGGCACCAGCTACTACTCGGGGCTGGTCGCCAAGTACGCCATCGAGCACTGGGCCCGGCTGCCGGTGGAGATCGACGTGGCCAGCGAGTTCCGCTACCGCGACCCGGTGCTCGACGCCCGCTCCCTCGTGGTGGGCGTGAGCCAGTCGGGCGAGACGCTCGACACCATGGAGGCGTGCCGCTTCGCCCGGTCGCCAGCGAACAAGGCCAAGGTCCTCACCGTCTGCAACGTCGTCGACTCCTCGATGGCGCGCGAGGCCGACGCAGTGCTCTACACGCGGGCCGGTCCCGAGGTGGGAGTGGCCGCCACCAAGACCCACGTGGCCCAGGTGGTGGCCATGGAGCTGCTTGCCCTGCACCTGGGCGTGCTGCGCGGAGAGCGCTATCCCGGCGAGATGGCGCGCATGGTGGAGGAGCTGCACCGGGTCCCCGAGCGAATCGAATCGGTGCTGGCTCGTTCCGAGGAGATCTGCGCCGTCGGTACCCGCTACGCGGACACGCGCGACTTCTTCTTCCTGGGCCGGGGCGTTGGGTACCCGGTGGCCCTCGAGGGCGCCCTCAAGCTCAAGGAGATCTCCTATGCACGGGCCGAGGGCTACCCCGCCGGGGAGATGAAGCACGGCCCCATCGCCCTGATCGAGCCAGGAACGGTCGTGGTGGCCGTCGCCACCCGCGGCCGTCTCCACAGCAAGGTGATGGCCAACATCTCCGAGATGCGGGCGCGAGGCGCGACCGTCATCGCCGTGGTCACCGAGGGCGATACCGCCACTGCGGCCAGGGCCGACGACGTGCTGTGGGTACCGGCCACGCCGCCCGACGCCGAGTTGCTGGCGCCGGCCGTCGACGTCGTCGCCCTGCAGCTGTTCGCCTACGCGCTGGCCAAGGCCCGGGGCCGCGATGTCGACAAGCCCCGGAACCTGGCCAAGACCGTCACCGTCGAGTAGCGGTGGTGGCCGCTCCATGATCGGCATTGGGATCGACGCAATTGAGATCGACCGGTTCCGCAGGGTCCTCGCCCGACGGCCCGGTATGGCCGCCCGACTGTTCACCGACGGGGAGCGGGCCGACGGCGAGCGCCAGCGCGACCCCGCACCCCGCCTGGCCGCCCGCTTCGCAGCCAAGGAGGCGGTGATGAAGGCCCTCGGCGTCGGTCTGGGTGCCTTCGGGTTCCACGATGTCGAGGTGTTGTCGGCGGCATCGGGGGCGCCTTCGCTGGTCCTTCGGGGCGGGGCGGCGGCGCTGGCCACCGACCGGGGCGTCGTCGACTGGCGACTTTCTCTCACCCACACCGCACACATCGCCGAGGCCGTCGCCGTGGCTCTGTGAAGACCCATCCGTCGAGAGGGGGGGCGGCGTGATCCCGGTTCTCACGCCGCAGGAGATGGCGGAGGTCGACCGGGCCGCACCGGAGGCGGTCGAGGCACTGATCTCCCGAGCGGGAGCGGCCACCGCTCGGACGGCGATCCGTCTGCTCGGCGGCACCTACGGCCGCCGGGTGGTCGTCGTGGCCGGCAAGGGGAACAACGGCGCCGACGGGCGCGATGCCGGCGTACGCCTGGCTCGGCAGGGCGTGCGGGTGACGGTCGTCGACGCGTCCGATGCCGGCGACCGACTGCCGACCTGCGATCTCGTCGTCGACGCGGCCTACGGCACCGGCTTCCGCGGCGGGTACCGCGCCCCGGATCCCGGCGGCGCGCCGGTCCTGGCCGTCGACATCCCCTCGGGAGTTGACGGCCTCACCGGCGAGGCGGGCGAGGGTTCGGCGCAGGCTGCGGTCACTGTCACGTTCGCCGCCCTGAAGCCCGGTCTGCTCCTCAACCCGGGTCGTGAGCGGGCAGGCTCCGTCGAGGTGGCCGACATCGGGCTCGACGTCTCCGGGGCCAAGGCCGTCCTGGTGGAACCGGACGACGTCGCCGACTGGTTGCCGGAGCGGCCGGTCGCGACCCACAAGTGGAAGAGCGCAGTGTGGGTGGCGGCCGGCTCCCCGGGCATGGCGGGAGCCGCCCACCTCTGCGCCCGGGCGGCGATGCGCGCCGGCGCCGGGGCCGTGCGGCTCGGCATCCCGGGCTCGGCGCCCGATCCCGGGGCACCCGAGGTCGTGGGCCGCACCCCGCCGCGAGACGGCTGGGACGCGTACGTACTCGAGGACTCGTTGCGGTCGAAGGCGCTCGTCGTCGGCCCCGGACTTCCACGCACTGACGCCACCCGGGAGGCGATCCTCCGCCTGCTTCCGGCGTCGCCTCTCCCGGTGGTCCTCGACGCCGACGGGCTGTACGCGCTGGGGCAGCGGTCCGAGGCGGCACGGGTGCTGGGGGCGCGGAGCGCGCCCACCGTGATCACGCCCCACGAGGGTGAGTACGCGCGCCTCGCCGGGTCGCCCGTTGTCGCCGACCGCCTGGGTGCGGCGCGGGACCTCGCCGCCGGGCTGCGCGTGACCGTGCTGTTGAAGGGCTCGACGACGGTCGTGGCGTCGCCCGACGGCCAGGTGATGGTGGTCACGACCGGCGACTCCCGGCTCGCCACCGCGGGGTCGGGCGACGTGCTCGCCGGGATCGTGGGCGCCTTCCTGGCCATGGGGGTCGACGCCCTGCATGCCGCGGCCGCTGCCGCCTTCGTCCACGGTTGCGCCGCCCGCCTAGGCTGGCGCCGCGGTCTGGTGGCCGGCGACCTGCTCGACCTGCTGCCCGCCGCCCTCGTCCAGCTCGCCTGAGCCCGGAGGCGCCGTGCCCCGCACCACCCTTGTCCGCCAGGTGATGACGACCGACCTGCTGGTCTTCCGGCCTGCCGACACGGTCGAGACCGCAGCCCGAGCGCTTTCGGAGCGGCACCTGGGCGGGGCCCCCGTCGTCGACGACCACGGCCGGCTCGTCGGGCTGCTGGAGGACGACGACCTCATCGTGCAGGACGCCCGCATCCACTTCCCGACAGTGATCTCCGTGCTCGGCGCCTACCTGGAGCTGCCATCCTCGCTGGCCCGGATGAAGGCGGACCTTCGCAAGGCCGTGGGGGCGACGGTCGCCGACGTGATGGACCCCCACCCGTCGACGTGCGGCCCCGACGACACCCTCGAGACCGTGGCCACGGTCATGCACGAACGGACCGTGTCCCGCCTCCCCGTCATCGAGGGCGACCGAGTCGTGGGCATCGTGTCCCGGGGTGATCTCGTGCGGGCGATCGTAGGCGACACGACCGGTCCGTCCGCCGGGGCGGGCGCCGACCTGTCCGACGGCGACGGCGACTCGGGGGTGTAGGACGGCGATCGTGGGGTGGCGCCCGGCCTGGGCCGAGGTCGACCTCGGAGCCGTGCGTGACAACACCGCCACCCTGGCCGGGCTGGCTGCTCCCGCCCGGTTGTGCGCCGTGGTCAAGGCGGAGGCCTACGGGCACGGCGCCGTCGCCGTCGCCCGCGCTGCGCTCGACGGTGGCGCCTCGTCCCTGGCGGTGGCGATGGTCGAGGAGGGGGCCGCTCTGCGGGGTGCGGGGATCGACGTTCCGGTACTCCTGCTATCCGAGCCTCCCGTTTCTGCGCTGGCTGACGTGATCGCCCTGGGCCTGACGCCGACGCTGTACAGCCACGGCGGGGTCGAGGCGGCGGCCAAGGCGGTGGCCGCGGGTGGCGACGGTGGCCGGTTGGCCGTCCACGTGAAGGTCGACACGGGCATGCACCGTGTCGGCGCACGTCCAGCCGATGCGGTCGGTGTGGCCTTGGCGGCGACGGAGCGGGCCGAGCTCCGACTCGTCGGATTGTGGACCCACTTCGCGGTAGCCGACGCGCCCGACGACCCGTTCACGACCGAGCAGCATGATCGATTCTGTGCCGTGGTGCGGGAGCTGGCGGAGCGCGGGGTTCGGCCTCCGGTCCTGCACGCCGCCAACTCGGCCGCCGCTATCGCCCATCCCGGCACGCGCCACGATCTCGTTCGCTGCGGGATCGCCTTGTACGGCGTGCCGCCCAGCCCGGCGCTCGCCGGCCGTGTCGGTCTCTGGCCGGCCATGTCGTTGAAGGCGCGCGTCTCGCAGGTGAAGGAGGTCGCCGCCGGGGAGGGGATCTCCTACGGCCTGCGGTACCGCTTCGAGCGGCGATCGGTCGTCGCCACCGTCCCCCTCGGGTACGCCGACGGGATCCCCTGGCGACTGGCGGTCACGGGTGGCGAGGTGCTCGTCGGCGGACGGCGTCGCCCCATCGCCGGGAGCGTCACCATGGACCAGATCACCGTCGACTGCGGAGACGACGACACCGTGGCTCCCGGCGACGAGGTCGTGTTGCTGGGACGCCAGGGCGACGAGTCGATCGACGCCTGGGAGTGGGCCGGCCGGCTCGGCACCATCGCCTACGAGATCATATGTGGCCTGGGACGACGCGTCCCCAGGATCTACCTGTCGGCCTGAACGGACGGTCGATCCGGGAAGGGTGTTTCCATGGCCGGGCAGTACCATTGACGACGATGTCGTCGCTGGCCGAGCTGGAGCGAGAGGCCTCGGGGTGCACCCGTTGCCTGCTGGCTCGGGGCCGCACGAACGTGGTGTTCGGTGTCGGCCACCCTGACGCCGATCTCATGTTCATCGGCGAGGGGCCGGGTGTCCAGGAGGACCTCCAGGGCGAACCGTTCGTCGGGCGCTCGGGCAAGCTCCTCGACCAGCTCATGCAGGAGGAGCTGGGATTCGGCCGCGACAAGTGCTACATAGCGAACGTCGTGAAGTGCCGGCCTCCTGGGAATCGCGACCCGATGCCTGAGGAGATCACCGCATGCCGGCCGTACCTCGAGGGCCAGATCGAGCTCGTCGACCCCAAGGTGATCGTGACCCTTGGCAACTTCGCCACCAAGCTCCTCCTCGACACGACGGAGGGCATCACCCGCCTGCGTGGCCGGTCGTACCCCTTCGGTCGCGGCGTGCTGGTGCCCACGTTCCACCCCGCGGCCCTGTTGCGCTCCGGGGGCGAATCGGTCGCCCGCATGCGCGCCGACCTCGTCAGAGCCAAGCGGCTCCTGGAGAGCCCATCCGAGGCCAACGGGAGCTCGGCGTGATCACCGTCGTGACGAAGTCGGTCGACGACACCCGTGCGATGGGAGCGGAGGTGGCCGCGCTCACCACCCCCGGCGACCTGCTGGTGCTGGCGGGCGAGCTCGGCACCGGCAAGACGGCGTTCACCCAGGGGCTCGCCCGGGGCCTGGGCGTCGCCGAGCCGGTCACGAGCCCGGCGTTCGTGCTCGTGCGCTCCTACGACGGGAGGATCCCCCTGAACCACATCGACGTCTACCGCCTCGACCACATCCAGGAGCTGGTCGACCTGGGGATCGCCGAGCTGACCGACGGCGAAGGGGTCTCCGTCGTCGAGTGGGGCGACGTGGTGTTGCCCGTCCTGCCCGCCGACTACCTCGAGCTGCGCTTCGAACACGGTGAGGACGACGACCACCGCGCCGTCGTGATCGACGCCGCCGGTGCCTCGTGGGTCCCGAGGATGTCCGCCCTCGGCGCTGCGGTGGGACGCTGGAAGACCGAGGTATGACCCCTACGTGCTGATCCTCGGGATCGAGACGGCCACGCTCCAGGTGGGCTGTGCCCTGGGTGGCCACGAGGGCGTCCGGGCCAGCTTTCACGCCGCCCACGGCCGACGCCATGTGGAGACCCTCGCCCCCGCCATCGCGTTCATCTGCCGCCAGACGCAGGTCGACCTCGTCGAGGTGGGGGCGGTCGCCGTCGACGTCGGGCCCGGCCTTTTCAGCGGGTTGCGGGTCGGGGTGGCCGCGGCCAAGGCCTTCGCCCAGGCCTTACGGGTCCCCGTCGTGGGCGTGGCCAGCCTCGATCTCCTGGCCTTCCCGGTCCGGCACACCAACCGTCTGATCGTCTCTGCCATCGACGCCCGCCGCCGCGAGCTCTTCTACGCGTTCTACCGCCAGGTCCCCGGCGGGGTCCAGCGCCTGTCGCCCTACAACGTCGGTACGGCCGAGGAGCTGGTATCGGAGCTGGTGGCTCGGGGCGAGGAGAGCCTGTTCGTGGGCGACGGCGTGCTGCGCTATCCCGAGATGCTTATCGAGGGGGCGCGCACCGAGTCGGGCGGACCGGCCACCGCCCATCCGTCGGCGGCCGCCCTCGTCGAGCTGGCCCACCCTCTGGCGATGCGCGAGGAGTTCGTGCAGTCGTGGGAGCTGGAACCCCTGTACCTGCGGAAGTCTGACGCCGAGATCAACTGGGACCGGCGGACGCCTCCCGGCTGGACAGCGGCAGCCATCTGATGGCTGCGGTGCGCAGGATCGAGGAGAGCGACGAGGAGCTGGTCGTGCACATGGTGCCCATGCGGCGGCGCCACCTCCGGTCGGTGTTGCGCATCGAGGCCCAGGTGTACCCCCGCCCCTGGTCGCTCAGCCTGTTCATGAGCGAGTTGGCCCTGCGGAGCAGCCGCGCCTACTGGGTGGCAAGGGTCGACGGTGCCGTGGTCGGCTACTGCGGGCTCATGGTCACCGTCGACGACGGTCACGTCACCACCCTGGCGGTCGACCCCGCCTGGCAGCGCCGCAAGATCGGTTCGCGGCTGCTCCTCACCCTGGCGCGAGAGGCCATCTCCCGGAGGGCCACGAGCCTCACTCTCGAGGTGCGCATCGGGAACCGGGCGGCCCAGGAGATGTACCGGCGGTTCGGCTTCCGCCCGGCCGGGATCCGGAAGAACTACTACGTGGAAACCAGCGAGGACGCCCTAGTCATGTGGGCCGACGAGATCGACACCGCCGAGTACGCTCGCCGGCTGGCCGATCTCGAGGCCGCCATCCCCGGGGTCACGCTGGTGGAGGAGGCACGGGCGTGGTGACGGCGCCGGAGCCGTCCGCCGAGCCCTTCTTCATTCTGGGTATCGAGACCTCGTGTGACGAGACGGCGGCCGCCGTGGTCGGCGATGGAAACCAAGTACTGTCGTCGGTGGTCTCGAGCCAGCTCGACCTGCATGCCCGTTTCGGGGGCGTGGTGCCGGAGATCGCCAGCCGGGCCCACGTGGAGCTGCTGAGCCCGACGGTGGCCCAGGCCCTGGTCGAGGCGGGCAAGGAGGGACCACAGATCGGTGCGGTCGCGGCCACCGTGGGCCCGGGGCTGGCCAGCGCGCTGCTGGTCGGCGTGAGCGTGGGTAAGGCCCTGAGCCTGGTGTGGAAGGTGCCGTTCGTCGGGGTCAACCACATGGAGGGTCACCTCTACGCCTGCTTCCTGCACGAGCCCGAGCTGGAGCTGCCGCTCGTGGCCCTGCTCGTCTCCGGTGGGCACACGCTGCTCGTGCACATGGAGGACCACGGTTGTTATCGGGTGCTCGGCACGACCATCGACGACGCCGTCGGCGAGGCGTTCGACAAAGTCGCCCGCTTCCTCGGCCTGGGCTACCCCGGCGGACCCGCAATAGACCGTATCTCCGCGTCGGGTGACCCCCAGGCCTTCGACTTCCCGCGTGCGATGGAGCGGGAGGGCTACGACTTCTCTTTCAGCGGGCTGAAGACGTCGGTCACCCGCTACGCCAGGGCTCACCCGGAGGCCGACGTCGCTGACCTGGCTGCCTCCTTCCAGCGGGCCGCCGTCGAGGTACTGGTCAGCAAGGCCCGCCGCGCCGTTGACGACACCGGCGCCCAGACGCTCTGCGTCGGGGGCGGCGTGGGCGCCAACACCCTCCTGCGTCGGCGCATCGCCGAGGTCTGCGAGCAGGACGGCGTGGCTACCGTCATCCCCACGCCCCACCTCTGCACCGACAACGCCGCCATGGTCGCCGCCGCCGCCTGGTGGCGCATGAGGGCCGACGGGCCCACCTCCCTCGAAGCCGGTGTCGACCCGAACCTCAGACTGGCGTAGCGGGGCGGCGAGGCTGCCGAAGCCGCACGGGGACACGGTTGACCGGGCGTCTCGGGTGCCTGCTATCGTTAGCACTCGTACACTGAGAGTGCTAAAGCTTCGGCTCACGAAGCCGCCAGATGGAGGACTACCCGTATGAACCTCAGGCCCCTCGAAGACCGCATCGTCGTCCGGCCCACAGAGGCCGAAGAGACCACGGTGAGCGGCATCGTGATCCCCGACACGGCCAAGGAGAAGCCCCAGCAGGGTGAAGTCCTCGCCGTAGGCCCCGGTCGTCGCTCCGAGCAGACGGGCGACGTCATCCCCCTCGACGTCAAGGTCGGCGACACCGTCGTCTACAGCAAGTACGGCGGTACCGAGATCACCGTCGACGCCGAGGACCTGCTGATCCTCAACGGCCGCGACGTGCTCGCCGTCACCGACAAGAGCTAGGCGATGCCCAAGCAGCTCAAGTTCGACGATTCCGCCCGCCGAGGCCTCGAAGAAGGCGTCAACAAGCTGGCCCGCACGGTCCGGGTGACCCTCGGCCCGAAGGGCCGCAACGTCGTCATCGAGAAGAAGTTCGGTACGCCCACGATCACCAACGACGGTGTCACCATCGCCAAGGAGATCGAGCTCGAGGACCCCTTCGAGAACATGGGGGCCCAGGCGGTCAAGGAAGTCGCCACCAAGACCAACGACGTCGCCGGCGACGGCACCACCACTGCCACTGTCCTCGCCCAGATCCTGATCCACGAGGGCATGCGCAACGTGGCCGCCGGCGCCAACCCGATGTACCTGAAGAAGGGCATCGACGCCGCCGTCGCTGCCGCCGTCGAGTCGATCGAGGCCATGTCCAAAGAGGTCGACGACCGCAGTGAGATCGCTCATGTCGCCGCCATCTCCGCAGCCGACCCCGAGATCGGCGAGCTCATCGCCGAGGCCATCGACAAGGTGGGCAAGGACGGCGTGGTCACCGTCGAGGAGTCGAACACTTTCGGCATGGAGCTCGAGTTCGCCGAGGGTATGCAGTTCGACAAGGGCTTCCTCTCGCCCCACTTCGTCACCGACCCGGAGCGTCAGGAAGCCGTTCTCGACGAGCCCTACATCCTCCTGGCCAACCAGAAGATCAGTGCCGTGCACGACCTGCTGCCCATTGTCGAGAAGGTCATGGAGACGAGCAAGCCGCTGCTGATCATCGCCGAAGACGTAGACGGCGAGGCTCTCGCCACCCTGGTCGTCAACAAGATCCGGGGCACGTTCAACGCCGTCGCGGTCAAGGCACCGGGCTTCGGCGAGCGCCGGCGGAGCCTCCTGCAGGACATCGGGATCCTCACCGACGGCCAGGTGGTGTCCCAGGAGCTGGGCCTCAAGCTGGAGACCCTCTCCCTCGACCACCTCGGCCGGGCTCGGCGGGTCACCGTGACCAAGGACGACACCACCGTGATCGACGGCGCCGGCGGCGCGGCCGACGTCGACGAGCGCACCCGCCAGCTGCGCAAGCAGATCGACGAGTCCACCTCCGACTGGGACAAGGAGAAGCTCCAGGAGCGCCTGGCCAAGCTCTCCGGGGGTATCGCCCTGATCCGCGTCGGTGCGGCCACCGAGGTGGAGCTGAAGGAGAAGAAGCACCGCATCGAGGACGCCGTCTCCGCGACCAAAGCGGCGGTAGACGAGGGCATCGTCCCCGGCGGAGGCACCGCCCTCCTTCGGGCCCGCGAGGGCGTCGACTCGGTCAAGAACGGGGGCGACGAAGCCACCGGCACGGCCATCGTTCGCAGGGCGCTCGAGGAGCCGCTTCGGTGGATCGCCCAGAACGCCGGGCTCGAGGGCTCGATCGCGATCCGGGAGGTCGAGGCCGAGACCGGCTCGATCGGGCTGAACGCCCTCACCGGCGAGCTCGAAGACCTCGTGAAGGCCGGCATCATCGACCCCGCCAAGGTCACGCGGTCGGCGTTGCAGCACGCCGCCTCGGTCGCCGGGATGCTCCTGACGACCCGGGCCCTGGTCGCCGACAAGCCCGAGAAGGAAGCCCCTCGCGCTCTGCCCACGCCTGCTGGCGCCGGCATGAGCATGATGTAGCTCCTGTTTTTCGGAGTTTGCAGTCCGCCGCCCGGCCTTGTGCCGGGCGGCGGCGCGCCCGGGGGCCCCGCAGCTGAAGTGGACGCCGGGGGTGGTGGGGGGCGTGCAGGGAGTGGGTGGAGATGAGCAATGGCCCGGCGCACCGACATGAGCAACGGCCCTGCGCTCCGGCCTCGAGCCGCCCGGCCGAGATGAGCAAACCTTCGTCGGACGGTCAGAGTGGCACCCACGCTACGGCAGGCAGGTTGCCGCAGGACCAGCGGGACCGGACGGTATCCGGCGGTATTTATCGGTCCTGGGCGACATTCGACGGAGACGTGTGCTGTATGCTGGTGCTGTATGGGACCGACCCGGACGCAGGTCTACCTCACCGACGATCAGCGGCGGATGATCGACGAGATCGCCCTGGCGGAAGGCGTGACCCTCGCAGAGGTGGTTCGACGAGCCCTGGACGCCTATCTCCTGGCCGAACGCGACGCTGCCGCCTCGCTGGCATCGGCCTTCGGCGCCGATCCTGAGGCGTCCATGCCGAGCCGCGACGAGTGGGACCGTGGCTGACATCCTCGTCGATACGGATATCTTTATCGACCATCTTCGGGGGGCCGTGGAGGTGAAGCCGGGTCGACACAGGCTCCACTATTCGGTGATAACCCGAGCCGAACTCTTCGCCGGAGCTACGGGCACCGGGTTGGCTGCTCAGGTGCTCGCGCCATTCAGGGAGATACCCGTGGACCGCCCCATCGCCGAACGCGCCGGACGCATCCGCCGCGAGTCCGGGCTGCGGATGCCCGACGCGCTCATCGCCGCAACTGCGCTGGAGCGGCGTCTTGGTCTCGCAACACGTAACACCAAACACTTCGAGCAGGTTCGGGGTCTTCGAATCCGAGCACTGCCCTGAGTCTCACTGGGTGCGGGAAGGACGTGCCGATACTGGTGCCTCCGAAGGCTTCCAAGACTTACGCAGGGCGCCGATGCCCGACGCCGTCGCCCGTGGATGGACCGGGCGAGGAACCAGCCGGTCAGCGATGGCGGGCTCGCCTTCGAAGGCGACTTCATCCTATGACTCATTCGGACGACCGGGTGAGGAATAGGTGCCGGTTCATCTCGGGTGGCTCGTCCCACGCTTCGGACGGTATCGCCGTCGGAGCGCGATACTCGCCAGACGCGACATCGATCGTGACCATCCCGGTGGATTCCCCGTGTTCCTCAGAATGCCTGCATAGAGCAGACTCTCCGCTGTGGCATCGAAGCTGGAGAGAGGGACGGTGAGTCTCCCGTGATGGTGCGCAGGTTTGGTGGCGCAGTCGCGGCGACGGTTTGCAGCCTGGGCTTGCTCTACGTAAGCGTCATCTTGTGGTGGGTGTGGAGCAACCCGCCGTTTGACCTCTCTGGCATGGACGACGAGCTGGTCCTGTCCGATCGGCAACACGGCGTCTCCGTGCTCTGGCCGATCATCCGCAGCGCTCTCGCAATTCTCTCCGTTGTTCTTGCGGCGATCTCATGGGGTCGCGCTCGGCACGGTCAGCCACGAGATTCCCGGTAACCAGTACGTGCCGCACCTGGTCGGCGGTTCGCGGCGCCGGCTCGAGCAGTAACGACGGCCACCCCGGTTACTGACGGCGCCACGCCGGAGCGTGACCGTGTGGAGCCGGCAATTCTGATCGGGTCGTCCGTCGTCTTGCGTGGTCTTGGCAAGTTCCTCGATGAGACCTGCCGGGCGGCGGTCCTTACGATGAGACCAGCGGGCAGCAAGATGGCGCGTGGGTGAGCAGGTAACCCCTTAGTGCCCCACCCGGAAGGCGTCGAGCGTCCTCACACGCGGGTGGAGAAGAGCGGCGGGAGTGGCAATCATCTGACCTCGACCTCGACCTCGTCTCGTCCCTCATTCTCCGCCGCCTGGATCTCATCGGCAACCTGACGAACCAAACCCGTGGCGAGCATCAACGCCGCTACGGCGTTGACCTTCGTGTACTGACGCGGATCCACGGTGTGGGCCGCGGCGTGCCGGTTGAAACGATCGGGAATCTCGTCACCGTCGTCACACCGAAAGCGGCTGAGGGCCCGAGGGATTGTCGACACGACAAGCCAGAACCGGAAGTACGGCATCGGCATCTCTCCAGGGTCCTCGTCCAGCTCCTTCACGGCAGCAGCGAAGGTGAGACCAAGGTTTCGGTAGATGACGTCTCCCACTACGGAAGCTGCGGTCGCCTGGGCCGGAACCATGAGGTCGGCATCCAGAGCGTCAAGTGCCTGGCCGAGGGCATCGACGAGGTGTGACATCTCCGTTTGAGTCACCTCGCCGAGGCATGCTCGACAGTCCGCTGTGATGTCTTTGGCGTGGTCCAGCACTACCCGATCCCGATCCGCAGGCTCAGCGTCCAGGAGGTCCCTGATCACCTCGGCCCGTGGCACATAGGTGAGTGACCAGCCTGTCTCAGCGATCAGCTCGCACATCTGAGATGCCGACACGTCGTTCGGCCAGTTCGGCGGATCGACACCACGGCACAGTTCTGCGGCGCGTGCCAGAGCCTCACGGAGGGGATCTCCGAACATGAGCCCGGCCTTGGCGATCATCTGCTCACCCAGGTTGGCGAGCCCGGCCTTGGCGATCATCTGCTCACCCAGGTTGGCGAGCCCGGCCTTGGCGATCATCTGCTCACCCAGGATGGCGAGCCCGGCCTTGGCGATCATCTGCTCACCCAGGATGGCGAGCCCGGCCTTGGCGACCATCTGCTCACCCAGGTTGGCGAGCCCGGCCTTGGCGACCATCTGCTCACCCAGGTTGGCGAGCCCGGCCTTGGCGATCATCTGCTCACCCAGGATGGCGAGCCCGGCCTTGGCGATCATCGTGCTCACCCAAGACCTGAAGGGCAGGGATGGCCGCCAAGTCGGCGAGAGTGCTCATCTCGTTCTCAGTCTTCCGACGTACTCTCGCTTCGTGACTTCGCTGTCGGTGCGCGGGCGAGCAATACTTCGGCGCCGGGCCTTTCTTGCTCCTCCGCTCGAACTCCGCGCCACACCAACCGCAGATAGTTCGGTTACCTGTCACTGTGACGAGTATACGGTGTCCGGTGGAAACGGGCGGAGTGTCTTGTCCTCCCCACGTCGATGACGTAGCGCTCGGTCAGATAGACCGGGGTCAGCGACACTCCGCGCGGCGGGTATGTGCCGCACCTGGTCGGCGGTTCGCGCGGCCGGCTCAAGCAGTAACGACGGCCACCCCGGTTACTGACGGCGCCACGCCGGAGCGTGATCGTGTGGAGCCGGCATGTTGTATCGGTACACAGGAACTGAATTTGAGACGATTAGCGGCCATCTTCGTGATGCCACTGCGCAGGCTGTCGGGGCTGCCTCGATGAAGACACTGGGTACTAGTGAGGGGGATGTGCGGGTTGACAAACCCATTGGGCCGACGGGGCGATCGGCTCTAGTCGGTGGTCCCTATCCGGATTGCCCTACTTCCGCCTATCCCGCCACTTCCGCCACGATGCGAAGAAGTAACCGATGATCATGGCGGCGAGAAGCGATAGCTGGAGCCAATTCGTGGCGCCCTCCCTCATCAGGCAGAGTCGCCGGCTTCCGATTGCTCGTCGTCGTCCGGGTGCGGCCCGGTCGCCAGGATCGCCGCGATGGCTTGCTCAGGCGGCAGGGGCAGGCTCACCCGCTCGTCGCGTTCCTCGGGGGTGGGATGGTGCTTCTCGGGCACGACCTGACGCTACTACTCGTCGTCTTCCTCAAAGGAGAGCTGTCCCTCGCGATGCTTGTTCACGTGCTCCGCAACGCGTCGCTTCGTCCGCTCAGCCTTGCGGAAGCGTCGTTCGGCCCGTTTGCGTGCTTGGTCGAGGCTAAGAACATCCGTCGTTCCGCGACCGGTCTTCAGGCAGGCTACGGACGAAGCGGATAGCTCCGACTCCCAATGTTCCCACTGCCGCAGGAAGATTAGGGCGGTCTCGATCTTCGTCAGGCTCCGGCCCCGTTGGTCGAACCAAATGAACCGCACACCCAGTTCGCATGCAGCTAGCACCATGTCGAAGTTGACGGTAACTAGGACTCGACGTTGACGTTTGGCTGACCTAGCGACATCGCGGTCGGACGTCCCCTTCGACACCTGACCGTCAGCACCAACGTAGGTAACCGGCTTGGCCGCTCAGATCAACGAGTGGCTTCCCGACGCCGTGGTCGACGCCCGGGACCAGGAGTACTCCTGGTCCGAGGTTGCCCGCCTGGTCGGCGTCAACACGGCAACGGCTCGACGCCGCTTCGCATCCCACGCTAGGAACGGGGAGCCGCCGCTCGACGCCGACTGACGACTACACGTGCCGGTGGTGGCAGCCAGCAGGTCGCCATCGGCACCTCCGCCTGCCTCCCGATCACCGGCATATCCCGTAGGTACTTGACAGGATCACCGGCATAAGTGCCGGAGGTCATCGGCTGCCGGTCCCGGCCGACCGGGCAGTATCGGCGGAAGGCGCTGCTATGGGCCCGCGTGACGATCACAACCGTCCGCACAGCCCACACCGATCCACGGCCACGAGCAGAACCAGGGCCGGAGATGGCGCGATGGAGACCCCCAAGGAATGGAGGAGTCATGTCCACCGACACCACGACGATTGTCAAACCGACCGCCCCGCTCTTCGACGACGCCCGCCTCGCCGTCGCCGGCTTCCTGGCCCGCTACTCGGGCGCCACCCGAGTCAGCTACACCGGCGACCTGCGCCAGTACTTCTCCTGGTGCGCCCAACACGACCTCGAGGTCTTCGCCGCCAAGCGGGGCCACATCGAGCTGTACGCCCGCACCATGGAGGAGCGGGGTCTCGCCCGGTCCACCATCGGTCGTCGGCTGTCCACCGTGGCCGGCTTCTACCGTTTCGCGGTCATCGACGGCGCCATGGAGGCCTCCCCCGCCGAGTACGTCCGCCGGCCCAAGATCGACACCGAGTCGGCCACTCTCGGCCTGGACCGCATGGAGCTGGGAGCCTTCATCGCCCAGGGCGGCGCGGGCAGCGCCGTCGACCACGCCCTGGCCTGTCTGCTGGGCCTGCTCGGACTACGGATCTCCGAGGCCCTGAACATCGATATCGAGCACCTGGGCATCGAACGCGGCCACCGCACCGTCACCGTGTTGGGCAAAGGCTCGAAGCTGGCCGTCATCCCGCTGCCTCCTCGGGTGGCCCGGGCCGTCGATCTCGCCGCCGGCGAGCGCGTCGGCGGGCCGCTGCTGCTCGGTCGCTCGGGGGAGCGGCTCAACCGTCAGGCCGCCACCCGCATCGTGGTGCGGCTGGCCAAGCGGGCCGGGGTCAGCAAGCACATCTCCCCGCATTCGCTGAGGCACAGCTACATCACCGCCGCCCTCGACGCCGGGGTCCCGCTCCGGGACGTCCAGATCGCCGCCCGCCATGCCGATCCCCGCACCACCACTCGCTACGACCGAGCCCGCAACAACCTCGACCGCCACGCCAGCTACATCGTCACCGCCTTCATCGCCGGTGCTTCGTAGGTCCGACCGAGTCGAGCTCGTCGTCAGCCACAGCGCCCGGCCGGTATCGCCAGCCGATGCCGATACCGGCCGGCATCTCACCAAACGACGCTGGGCGCTCCCGTCCGGGTCCCGGCAATATCGAGCGGTGATGCGCTTCCGGCGACGCCGCGATCGGGTGCAGTTCTACGGGGTGTGTCCGGGCTGCGGGCACGATTGGCAAGAGCACGTAGGCGGGATCACCGGTGAGCCTGCTTGTGGGGAGTGCCGGTACGAGATCGAACATGGTGAAGCCGGTGCTCCAGCCGAACCTTGCCGGACGCCGGCTCCGCCCCCGCTTCCGTGCGGCCGCTAGCTGCCGCCCGTCGTGGATCTTGACCACAGTTGGTGACCCTCGACTGGGTAGGTGACCGACATGAGCGACGACGTGCGTTATCCCGGTCTGGCCCGAGCCTGCGCATTCCTCCTACTGGCGTGGACGTTGCTCCTGGCGCTTCGGGTAGTGGTCGCGGTCACGCGGGGCGACTGGGTGCTCGGGCTGGTCGGGGTTGCCGTCCTCGCCGGTAGCACAGGCATGACAGCGTGGGCCTGGTCGGCGGCGCGCCGGTAACCGACGAAGAAGTGCATCGTTGCTGACCGCCTGATGGCCGGGCGCGGCATCATGTCGTTCATGAGCGAGAAGGCCGTCTGGGTGAGATCAGGGGTCAGACGGGTCCGGGCCAGCCATCACGGAGCCGCAGGGTGATTGAACTGTAAAATGCTCTCTCTCCTAGCAGCGGTTTCCGTCCTCTCACTGGCCGCCTACTTCTGGCGTACACGAAACTCAAGGTGGTCTGATCTCGCTCACCTCAGGCCGGTCCGCCACGTGGGATTCGTCGGCGAAACCACTTTCAAGGTACTGCCGCCGCTTGCGCTGTTCTTGCTTGGAATCCTCTTGATGGGAACCGCTTTAGCGCAGTTGCTGTAGGCGTGGACCCAGCCCACTCGGTCGACCTGCTCGTCGGTCTAGGCGTGCCGAGCGAGGTCCCGAATGACCGTCCACCAGCGGTCGAAGTCTTGCACTGCGGCTCTCCCGACCAGTTCCTCGTGGGCGTCGTCGATGGGGAAGCGGAGACCCCGCATCCACCGCTCGCACTCCTGTCGGATCTGATCATCACTTTCGAAGGGGCAGTGGGCTCGCCACGAACCAGGATGGCCTCCGCTGGGCGTCCTCTGCGATGGGATTCCCCGGTCACCCGTCAGCTTGTGCGCGGCCTGTCACGAAGACTGCTCGAAGAGGTCGATGGCGCCTGACTGGCGGTCAGGAAGTGCCGCACGAGCTCGGTCGGCTCAGCCACGCACCCGAACGGTATCGCCGGCGGCGGGGGTTACCGACTGCGCCCTTCGCCCCTCACAGGGGGCGATTTCCCACTGCGGCATGGCGCCCCCTCTAGCATCGAGAAAATGACCTTCTGGCGCAAGGTTGAGCATCTTCTGCGACCGCCTGGCCACGTTCCGCTCGGCACGCCGAAGGCTCACGCCCACCTGGCGCGTTGGCGACATTGGTACGGCGCTGCAGCGATCGCCGTTCTAGCCATCACCGTTCTCTTGATGATCATCGGTGTGGCCGGCGCACCAAGCTTCTTGGCCTTGAGCCTGGCGCTGGCGTTCAACTACCTCGGTGGCTGGCGAGTTGCACACCCCCCACACGACTTCGACTCGGACCCGGCCCGCACCGCCGGAGACCAATGAGGATGTGCTCCCGCTCGCTCCACACGGCGCGATGATCGTCCCGTGACCGACGAGGGTTGGGAGGCGAAGCACAGCCCTTACACGCCCGAGGGCAAAGTGGAGTCGGCTCGCCGGTTTGCCCGAGCAGCGTCGAGACGCCCGCGCGGACCAGAGCTCCGCCGGTTTGTGGTGGCCATCGTCGTGGCGCTGGTCGCAGTGGTCCTGATCGTCATCGTGGGCGCTCTGTTGACTCGGTGAGCGACCGTGAAGGATGTGCCGTTCTTCATCGGTTGCCGCTGACGAGGGCGATCGGCGCTGCCGAGGACTACGCCCGAGCCACCCCGAGCCACCCCGAGCCTCACCAGGGCCCTAGCTAGCCGTGGAGAAGATCCGCGCCGGCAAGGTCGTCGGCAAGGTCGTTGGCAAGGGGAGCCCATTGTTAATCCTGCCGGCACGATTGCTGAACGGTTGTCCACATCAGTCGACGGGCGATTGCTCATCTTCAGGGGTTCCCTACAGCGCAGACCGCTGAAAAGTTCTTGCCTCTCTCGGCGATGTGCGTTACTATACGAACACCAGTTCGGTCGGGAGCTTCGGTGCCTCCCCTGTGTACGTCAGCCATGCGGGAGCGGCCGCCATGTGCGACAACCTGTTGGAGCTGCGAGCCGGATTGAGCTCTTATGCCGGCTCGTTCGACGCCGCTGTTCTGTCGGCTGCCCAGGCCGAGGTCGCCCTCTCTGCCGCCACTGTTATTGAGCGCATGGCCGCCACCGTCAAGGCCAAGGCTGCCGCCCGGGTGGCCGAGACCCGGGCCTGGAAGGGCGCCGGTGAGCGCTCGGCGGCCTCGCATCTGGCTCGCAGCACTGGCAGCACGCTGGGCCAGGCGGCGGACACCCTGGCTACGGGGAAGCGCCTGAAGGACCTGCCGGTGCTGGATGCGGCTGCCCGATCGGGTGAGCTGTCGGCGCAGCAGACCGCGGCCATCGCCGATGCCGCCACCGCCGACCCCGCGTCCGAGGCCCGCTTGGTGGCCAAGGCCAAGGACACGTCGTTGGCCGAGCTGCGCCAAGAGTGTGCCAAGACCAAGGCGGCGGCGTGTGCCGACCTGGAGGCCCGGCGTCGCCAGATCCACGACCGGCGCTTCCTGCGCGACTGGACCGATTCCGAGGGCGCCTGGCACCTCCACATGCGCAACAACCCCGAAGTGGGCGCCGAGCTCATGGCCGCGCTGGCGCCCATCCGGGACCGGCTGTTCAACGCCGCCCGGCTCGAGGGACGACGGGAGCCGCTGGAGGCCTACGCCGCCGACGCCCTGGTCGAGGCGGTGTGCGGGACGGGTGGCGAAAAGACCGCACCGTCTCGGGGCCGGGCCAAGGTCATCGCCCGCGTGGATCTCCCGGCCCTGCTGCGTGGGTACCCGACCGGGGGCGAGACCTGCGAGATTGCCGGGTTCGGACCGGTAGCGGTGTCGGCGGTCCGCGACCTGATCGACACCGGCGATGCCTTCCTGGCCGCGGTGGTCACCGCCGGAGAGGCGGTGGTGGGGGTGGCCCATCTGGGGCGGCGGGCCCGGGCTGTCCATCAGACGGCGCTGGAGTGGCTGTACCCGACCTGTGCCGTCGAGGGCTGCACCACCACCGCATGGTTGGAGATCGACCACCGCGTCGACTGGGCCGACAGCCACGTCACCGTGTTCGACCTGTTGGACCGGCTGTGCTCGCACCACCACGACCTCAAGACCCTCGACGGGTGGGCCCTGGTGGATGGCCGGGGCAATCGGGCGTTCGTGGCCCCCGACGACCGGCGACATCCGAGGCATGCTCGAGCGACGGAGCGGCCGCCGCCCGACCGGGCGCACGACCCCACCGACTGAGGCGTGACGAGCCCGAACAGCTGACCTCGAGCCCCGAAGACGGGTCGAGTTGTCGTCGTGCCCGGCCGCGCCCACGAGCTCTCTAGGAGATCCGCACGCCGTCCTTGAACACCGAGATGGCCCCCGTGGGGCAGCACTCGGCGGCGTTCACCACGTCGGCCTCAGGATCGGCCTCGGGGTCGACGACGGTTGCCACCCTGGTCGGGTCGAGCCGGAACGTGTGAGGAGCGGCATTGATGCAGGACTTGCTGGCGATGCACACCGCCCGTTGGACGCGGACCTCGAGAGCCACGGACAGAGCGTACCGGGCACCCGCCGGAGCGACGTAGGCTCGCGTCATGGATCCCCGCCCGCCGCCCGAGCCGGCCAAGCTGCTTGCCGCCTGGATGGAGTGGGAGAAGGGCGAGACGCCCCCCGGTCGGGTCATGAGCAACCTGAAGACGGGTGGGCTGCGCGAGGTGCTCGAGGCGCTCGCCGCCGAGGCCGAGGCGGCCGCGGCCGCGCTCGACCCCGCCGCTTCGTCCTGAGGGACCGCTGCGCCGCCAGACCATTCCCCGGCCGCCCGGAGCGCGCCGCGGCGATCCGCCTCCCTGGGCGGGCTTGCCTGCCGGCGACCGCATCGTCGATCTTCCTCGCGTGCGCCGCGCCGTCACCGGAGCAGCCGAGGGGTCGCCCGGCGTCGCACCGGCCGGAGCCCGTGTCGCCGCCGTGCTCGTCCCGTTGTTCGAAGAGGACGGGGAGGCCCGGGTCATCCTCACCCGGCGTGCCGCCACGCTCGCGTCCCACCGCAGCGAGATCGCCTTCCCGGGCGGCGTCGTCGGCCTCGACGAGAGTGAGGTGGACGCCGCCCTTCGCGAGGCCGACGAGGAGGTCGGTCTGATCCCGGGCGCGGTCTCGGTGATCGGCCGTCTCGACCGGCAGGTCACGCCCACGACCGGCTTCATCCTCACCCCGTTCGTCGGCCTGCTCAACGGCCGGCCGGCGCTGCAGCCCGTGCCCGGAGAGGTGGAGGAGGCGTTCGACGTGCCGCTGTCGCTGCTGCTCGACCCGGACGTCTACCGGGAGGAGCGCTGGGACCAGCCGCTTCCCGACCGGGCCGTCCACTTCTTCGAGCTCGATCGCGACACCGTATGGGGAGTCACGGCGCGGATCCTGTACCGGCTCCTCGGTCTGGTGACAGCCGACGTCAGCGGCCGCACAGGGCCACCGGCACCAGGGCGGGCAGGAGAGACATTGCCGGGACCTCCCTGATCTCGGGCAGACGAGCCCGGTCGACCCCACAACGTTGCCAGGGCGACCGTACCGTCCCCCGGGTCGGGCGTGGGTCCCGGGTATCGTTGGGGTGTCCCCCCACCCCCAGACTGCGCACGAGGTGTCGAGTGGCTGAGATCGAGATCGGGATCGGCAAGTCGGGCCGGAGGGCCTACGGGTTCGACGACATCGCCATCGTCCCGAGTCGCCGTACCCGGGATCCGGAGGACATCGACATCTCCTGGGAGATCGACGCCTTCACCTTCGGGTTGCCCCTCATGGCCGCAGCCATGGACGGTGTGGTGAGCCCGGCGGCGGCCATCGAGATCGGTCGCCTGGGTGGGCTCGGGGTGCTCAACCTCGAAGGCCTCTGGACCCGCTACGAGGACCCCGAGCCTCTGTTCGAGGAGATCTCCACCCTCGACACCGACAAGGCCACCCTGCGCATGCAGGACATCTACTCGGCGCCGATCAAAGAGGAGCTGATCGGCCAGCGCATCCGGGAGATCAAAGAGGCAGGCGTAATCTCGTGCGCGTCGGTCACCCCGCAGCGCACCGACCGCCTCGCCAAGGCGATCCTCGAGGCCGAGCTCGACCTGTTGGTGATCCAGGGCACGGTGGTGTCGGCCGAGCACGTTTCCAGGACCACCGAGCCCCTCAACCTCAAGCGCTTCATCCGCGAGCTGGAGACACCGGTCATCGTCGGTGGGTGTGCCTCCTACAACGCCGCCCTCCACCTCATGCGCACCGGGGCCGTCGGCGTGCTCGTCGGTGTCGGGCCCGGCCATGCCTGCACCACCCGCGGGGTGCTCGGGCTGGGCGTGCCCCAGGCCACCGCCATCGCCGACGCCGCCGGCGCCCGCATGCGACACCTCGACGAGACCGGCGTCTACGTCCACGTGATCGCCGACGGGGGCATGAGTACCGGCGGCGACATCGCCAAGGCCGTCGCCTGTGGGGCCGACGCCGTGATGGTGGGCTCGCCCCTCGCCGCTGCCCTCGAGGCCCCCGGCCGGGGCTACCACTGGGGCATGGCCACGTTCCATCCCACCCTGCCCCGGGGCGCCCGGGTCAAGACGGCCGTCCGGGGGACGCTCGAGCAGATCCTCGTCGGTCCCGCCCACGAGAACGACGGCCGCATGAACCTCTTCGGCGCCCTGCGCACCTCGATGGCCACCTGCGGCTACGAGACGGTGAAGGAGTTCCAGAAGGCCGAGGTGATGGTCGCCCCCTCGCTTCAGACCGAGGGCAAGTCCCTGCAACGCAGCCAGGCCATCGGCATGGGCTCTTAGATCCGCCTGTCCTGGTGACGAATCCTCGGGCCGTGGCCCCGCAAACCGTCACCAGGCCGAGCGACGACTTCGACACCGTCCTCGTCGTCGACTTCGGTGCGCAGTACGCTCAGCTCATTGCCCGGCGGGTGCGCGAGGCCCACGTCTACTCCGAGATCGTGCCGCGCGACATGCCGGTAACTGAGATGCTCGCCCGCCGGCCCGCCGGCATCATCTTCAGCGGGGGCCCGGCGTCCGTGCACGTGGAGGGCGCCCCCAGCATCGACCCGGCGGTCTACGCCGCCGACGTCCCCGTGCTGGGCATCTGTTACGGCGCCCAGCTCGTGGCCCAGCAGCTCGGCGGGGTGGTGGCCCGCACCGACGTGGCCGAGTACGGCCGCACCGCGCTCGACGTGACCGCGGGGTCCGTCCTGTTCGGCGACCTACCGCTCAGTCAAGACGTGTGGATGAGCCACGCTGACTCCATCGTCACCGCCCCTCCCGGCTTTCGCGTGACGGCCCGCACGGGAGCCGTGCCTGTAGCCGCGCTCGAGGATCCCGAGCGCCGGGTGTACGGCGTGCAGTTCCACCCCGAGGTGGCGCACACGCCCCGGGGCCAGGAGATCCTCAAGCACTTTCTCTACGACGTGTGCGGCTGCCTGCCCCGCTGGACCATGACGTCGATCGTCGAGCGGGCGGTCGAGTCCATCCGTGCCCAGGTGGGCGAGGAGAAGGTCATCTGTGGGCTCTCGGGAGGGGTCGACTCGGCGGTGGCCGCCGCCCTCGTGCACAAGGCGGTGGGTAACCAGCTCACGTGCGTGTTCGTTGACACCGGGCTCATGCGGTCGGGCGAGTCCGAGCAGGTCGAGGACACGTTCCGCCGTCAGTTCCAGGTCGACCTCGTCCACGCAAAGGCGGCCGACCGGTTCCTCGAGGGGCTCCGCGACGTCGAGGACCCCGAGGTCAAGCGGCGCGCCATCGGCAATACGTTCATCCGCGTGTTCGAGGAGGTGGCCGCCGACCTCGAAGACGCCCCCTTCCTCGTCCAGGGCACCCTCTATCCCGACATCATCGAGTCGGGCACCAAGGACGCAGCCCGGATCAAGTCGCATCACAACGTGGGCGGGCTCCCCGACGACATGCAGTTCGAGCTGGTCGAGCCCCTGCGCAACCTGTTCAAGGACGAGGTCCGGGCGGTCGGCGAGGAGCTGGGTCTGCCCGAGGACATCGTCTGGCGCCAGCCGTTCCCCGGCCCCGGCCTGGCCGTGCGCATAGTGGGCACGGTTACTCCCGAGCGCCTGGAGATCCTGCGGTCAGCCGACGCCATCGTCGTGGAGGAGATCAAGCGGGCGGGGCTCCATCGTGAGCTCTGGCAGGCGTTCGCCGTGCTGCTCGCCATCCGTTCCGTGGGGGTGATGGGCGACGAGCGCACGTACGCCCACCCGATCGTGATCCGGGCCGTCCGCAGCGACGACGCCATGACCGCCGACTGGGCCCGCCTTCCCTACGACCTGCTCGAGCGCCTCTCCAGCCGCATCATCGCCGAGGTCCCGGGCGTCAACCGGGTGGCGTTCGACATCACGTCGAAGCCGCCCGGCACCATCGAGTGGGAGTAGACCGGCTCAGCTCGCGTTGGCGAGGAGCCCGGTCATGATCTCCCGCAGCACGGCCCTGTTGCCTTTCTCGCCGGCCACGATGAGGAAGGTCCCACTCTTGTAGGCGGCCAAGCCGTCGGCGCCTTCTTCGGTGTAGTACACGGCCTGCTCTCCCCTGATCGTCGTTCGTTCGGAGGGGTCGCCGGACCCGAACTCGGACAACGCGTCGTCCGGCGAGACCTGGGCGGCCCATCGGGCGTCGAGCACCACGGCGAGTGCCAGAGCCACCTCGTCACCGCGCCTGAGCACGGTGCGCCCGGCCATTCCGACCACGACCTGGTTGACGTCGACGTCGACGCCGGGCAGGTTGTCCAGCGCACCCCTGAAGCCCCGCTCGAAGTTGTCGCGGGCGTCGCTCACGACCGACGACGGTGCCGACTCGTACGTGAACCCGGGAATCGGACCGAACACGCCATCCGGTGACGCGGTGGCGGCGGTGGTCGGCGGAGGTGCAGTGGGCGCGGTGGTCACCTCCGTGCGCCCCGCCTCCTCGTCGCTGTCCGACCCGCCGGCTGCGACCAACACGACCACCAGTGCGATGAGGCAGAGGGCCCCGAGCACCAAGCCGCCGAGAAGGAGGCCCTTCTTGCTGCCGCCACCACCAGTCGGCGGGGGCGGAACCGGCATCGTTGCCCCAGCCGGAGCCCACCCCGAGCCCGGAGGGGGAGGTGGCTGGTACTGGGGCTCACGGGACGGAGGCGGCCACGTCGCGGGCGGGGGCGGTGGCGGTGGCGGGGGCGGTGGCGGCGGCGGTGGCGGCGGTGCTGTCGTGGGCCGGTGGGAGCCGGACGGTTCTGTCGTCATCGGCGAGGATTGCGGATCGGTACCCGACTCGGTGGTCTTGGCCTCGACCGGTTGCGTCTCTTCCTTCGGTGCGCCCGTCTCGTCCATGCCGATCCCCTTCTCGATACCGTTCCCACCCGGTTGCCAGCCGCCTCGGTGGCGGCCCGCCAGCGGGGCCCGAGGAAGGCGCCGCTCCAGACTCAGCCCTAGCCGACCACGCCATGGCGAGCCTTGCAAGTGGCACACCCCGCCGGTACCGGGGCGCTGACCTACCCCGCCGGTAGGTTGGGTCCGTGACCGACCTCCTCGCCGGCCTGAACCCGGTCCAGCGTGAGGCCGTCACGCACCCCGGCGGGCCGCTGCTGATCGTGGCCGGGGCGGGTTCGGGAAAGACCCGCGTGCTCACCCACCGCGTCGCCTGGCTGGTGCGCGAGATGGGCGTGTCGCCGTTCGAGCTGATGGCCATCACCTTCACCAACAAGGCGGCCGACGAGATGAAGAACCGGGTCGGCGCCCTCGTCGGCCCGGTGGCCCGGCGCATGTGGGTGTCGACCTTCCATTCGGCGTGCGTCCGTATCCTGCGACGCGACGCCCACCACCTCGGCTACCGATCGGGCTTCACGATCTACGACCAGGCCGATGCCACCCGCCTCACCGGCTACGTGCTGCGCGATCTGAACATCGATGCCAAGCGGTTCCCGCCCCGCGCCGTTCACGCCGTGATCAGCCAGGCCAAGAACGAGGTGCTGGGCGTCGACAACTACCACGACCGCGCCGCCAGCATCTACGAGCGGCGCATCGCCGACGTCTACCGCGAGTACCAGCGGCGGCTGCGCGAGGCCAACGCCATGGACTTCGACGACCTGTTGCTCGTGACCGTCGAGCTTTTCCGCCGCCAACCCGACGTCCTGGCCCACTACCAGCAGCGGTTCCGCCACGTGATGGTCGACGAGTTCCAAGACACGAACCGCGCTCAGAACGAGATCGTGGTGAAGCTCGCCCAGCACCACCGCAACGTCTGCATCGTCGGCGATGCCGATCAAAGCGTCTACGGCTTCAGGGGCGCCGACATTCGCAACATCCTGGAGTTCGAGGACGCCTTCCCCGATGCCACGTTGATCGTGCTCGAGCAGAACTACCGCTCCACCCAGACCATCCTCGACGCCGCCAACGCCGTCATCGCCAACAACCTCATGCGCAAGCCCAAGGCACTGTGGACCGAGCAGGTGGGCGGGGAGCTCATCGAGCGTTACCACGCCGAGGACGAGCACGACGAGGCGGCATGGGTGGTGTCGCGCATGCGGCGCCTCCACGAGTCCGACAACTACCGCTGGGGCGACCTCGCCGTCTTCTACCGCACCAACGCCCAGAGCCGGGTGCTCGAGGAGCAGCTCGTCCGCAACGACATCCCCTACAGAGTCGTGGGCGGCACCCGCTTCTACGATCGCCGCGAGGTGAAGGACGCCCTGGCCTACCTCCGGGCGGTGGTCAACCCCACCGACGAGGTGTCCCTCCGCCGGGTGCTCAACGTGCCCAAGCGGGGCATCGGCGACACCAGTGTCACCCGCCTCGAGGTCTGGGCGGCGAGCAACGGGCGCACGTTCGACGAGGCGCTCGCCCATGGGCGCCAGGCCGGCGTCGGCGGCCGGGCGCTGACGGGCATCGAGGAGCTCGAGACCCTGCTGGCCAGGCTACGCACCATCAGCGGCGGGCCGGGGGCCGTTCTCGAGCAGGCACTCACCGAGACCGGTTACCTGGATGAGCTGCAGGCCGACGGGTCGATCGAGGCCCAGGGCCGAGCCGAGAACCTGGCCGAGCTGGTGGGAACGGCACGCGAGTTCGAGGCGACGGCCGCCGAGGCGGGCGAGGACGCAAGCGCCCAGGCTTTTCTCGAATCGGTGAGCCTGGTGGCCGACGCCGACGAGATCGACCCCGACGAGTCGAGCGTGGTACTGATGACGCTGCACACCGCCAAGGGCCTCGAGTACGACGGCGTGTTCATGATCGGAATGGAGGACGGCATCTTCCCTCATCTCCGGTCGTTGGGCGAGCCCGACGAGCTCGAGGAGGAGCGCCGCCTCTGCTACGTGGGCATCACCCGTGCCCGCCGGCGCCTCCACCTGTCCCACGCCTGGAGCCGGACCCTTTTCGGGTCGACCCAGTACAACCTGCCCAGCCGCTTCCTCAAGGAGATCCCCGAGCAGCTCACGGCCATGTCGGAGTCGGCCCGGTCGCGGGACCGCTTCGCCCGCAGCACTTCGGGGCGGGAGCGGATCGTGCAGACGGCCATGGGCGGGGGCATGAGCGCCGGGCGGCGGCCGGGGTCGCCGGCACCCGTGCGCACCACTGGCGCCGAGCGCCTCGGCCTGTCCGTGGGCGACGATGTGCTCCACGGCAAGTGGGGCGAGGGAGTTGTGCTCGAGATCGTGGGGACGGGCGATTCGGCCGAGGCCGTGGTCCGCTTTCCCGGGCTGGGCGAGAAGCGGCTCCTGTTGGCGTGGGCTCCGTTGAAGAAGGTCCCCCGCTGAGGGGTTGTGCGCGTTCAGCCATGACCTCGGGCTACCAGGCCGGTGCTGCCGTCACCCGTCTCCTCTCACTCCTGGTATGGGTCTGATGTCCGCGGTGCGAGGTGCGCTTGGTCGTCGAGTGACTGCCGGTACGCCACGCAGCCGCGGATGAACTGCGGCCACTCCGGAACGACGGGCACCGGGTCTGTCTTCTCGGGCAACAGGCCCCAGAGGGCCGGATGGTGCCAGCAGAGCCCGTGCCGAGAGCTGTCACGATGCTCCCGAATCCCTTGCCGGAGCTTCCTCACCTCGATAGTGAGGTCGGCGCGAGACATCTGATCGAGATCGGTGTCCATCCCGCCTCCTTTCCGAGCCGGCGCCCTGGGAACCACGCTCACACTCTCACAGGCCGACGCGACCATCTCCTACTGCCGGCTCGAGGTCGGTCCGACTAGTACCCGTGCACGGTCCGATGGCGGAGCCGCGCCGGTTGTTCCCGGCCGACATCAGGGAAGCGCCGCCTCGCCGAGCACGGTGAAGTTTCACAGCAGTGCCGCACCGCGGCGATGGGTGCGTGCCGGCATTTCCGGGAGCGATGCTCGCCCAGCAAGGACACACGAGCATCAATTTGGGCTGGCCACCGCCGCTAATGCAAGCATGCCGAACGTTCTGGTACGCGGCATCCCCGAGGGCGTCCATACCGCACTGCAGCGACGAGCCGCGGAGCGCGGGCAGTCCCTCCAGCAGTACCTCGCGAGCGAGCTGAAACGCTTCGCGGAGAAGCCGAGCCTCCAAGAGGTGCTCGAGCGAATCGACCGGCGCCGTGGTGGCGGCCACGTGGGGTTCGGTCAGGCGGTGGCAGACCTCACGGATGAGCGGCACCGCCGTTAATCGTGGTCGACGCATCGGTCCTGGCCAACGCGATCGGCGACGATGGCGTCGATGGCCGACGGGCGCGGCGCGAGCTTCGAGATGCCGACGATGTTGCGGCCCCGGACCTGGTCGACGTCGACACCGTCGCCGTGCTGCGGAAGCGCTGGCTCGCAGGCACGCTCTCCGAGCACCGCTTCGCCGACGCAATCGACGATCTCGAAGCGATCGAACTGGACCGGTACCCGACGCTGCCCCTCGCGCCCCGGTCGTGCCGAACTCGGGCGCCCGGCAAGGCCCGCGAGTCCGGAAGGGCTCGCCCACTCGGGGCTCTATTCAGCTGTCTGCTCAACCCGAAGCGAGCCGGCGCTGGGGACGAAAGTCGACTGCTCGCCATCTTCCCAGCGCACGGTGAGCATGTTTCCCGAGAGTTCTATTACCTCTCCTCGCCGGGGTGGCACGCCAACCTTCTCCGACTCGACAACGATGCGGTCGCCCACATTCAAGAGCTCGACCTCCTGTCCGCTGCCTTTCGACCCGAGACTATCTGACGTGGCGCGAGAGCGCCCCGCCGGGGCCATCTCTGATCGGACTTACCGACCGACCTGACCTCAGGATCCGTCCGCTCGGGGTCGCCTCGGCGACCGAGCGTTTCCCGTGCGCCGGATTCGTGCCGTACTCGGGCGGTCGCCGGTCCACGCGGGCGCCGGCAGCGCGATCGGTCGCAACATCGGTCACCCCAACGAAGGCGGCCCTCGATGATGGCTTGCTGCAGGGCCTCCAGGTGGGGTGGGGTGGACGGGGCCGCCGCGCCCCACCCGGCCAGGTTGAGCACGATCGCCGCCTTCTCCTTCTCCGCTTCGGCGCGAAACGTCTCGGGCAGGGCGTGAACGAGCTTGTGCAGCGCACGCTGATCACCTGCTATCAGCACCCCTGCGACGAGGTCAGCTGGCGTCGGCGACAGAGGTGGGCACCGTCCCGCTCGGAACGGTCGTTCCGGGCGAATCGTCAGCCGAAACGACGGTCGTCGATGCCGGCACCTGGGGGCGCCGGAGGTCCACCGCCACCCGGCCGTCCTGTTCGACTTTGGCCGGATAGCTCGTGAGGCCCGTCCCGTCGGCCGGGTACTCGCGACCAGTGCACCGGTCGACGAAGATGCGGCGCTCGGGCCTCCACTGTGCGGCGCACTCGGGGGGCGAGTCGGGTGCCCGCACCTCGAAGGCGCGCCAATCACCTCCGCCCAGGTGCTGCACGTAGATGTCACGACCCCTCTCCAGGGGGTCGGGCAGGATCAGGGGCCCCTTCTCGGCAATGGTGGTTGCCAGCGGCGTGGCCTTCCCGACCACGAAGAGGTCGGTGCCCGGTCGGCGGCCTCCACCACCCGAGCCGAAGACGTTGAGTACGCCCACGAAGAGGAGCACCCCGGCGAGGAGGCCGCCGACGGCCACGAGGATCGCGGCCGTGCCGCTCGTGATCCGGAGCTTGCGGCCGCCGGCACCTGGATATCTCCGAGGAGGCACCTGCCTAGTATGCGTGCGTGCTCGACGTGAGGCTCACGTAGCCAGTGGACCTGTTCGAGTACCAGGGCAAGCAGCTGCTCGCCCGCCACGGTGTCGCCGTGCCCGAAGGCGCGGCCGCCGACACGCCCGAGGAGACGGTGGCGGCCGCCGACACGCTGGGCTACCCGGTCGTGGTCAAGGCCCAGGTGCAGGTTGGGGGACGGGGAAAGGCGGGCGGCATCCGGGTGGCCACCGACGCCGGAGAGGCCCGGTCGCATGCCCAGGCCATGCTCGACCGTCGGCTCCGCGGCCATGTCGTCCGACGCCTGTGGGTGGAGCGCGCGTGCGACATCGACGCCGAGTACTACGCGTCGTTCACGCTCGACCGGTCGGCCCGCCTCCACCTGGCGATGGTGTCGTCGCGCGGAGGAGTCGACATCGAGACGGTGGCCGAGGAGGACCCGGCGGCCATCGCCAGACTTCACGTCGACCCTCTCGATGGCCTCACTACGGCTGACGCCCGCTTGCTGGTGGAGCAGGCCGGTCTCGATCTCCGGGCGGCAGACCAGCTCGCCGAGGTACTCGTCGGGCTCTGGAAGGTCTATAGCGAGGCCGACGCCGAGCTGGTCGAGGTCAACCCGATCGTGGTCACGTCCGACGGCGGGGTCCTGGCGCTCGACGCCAAGGTGACCCTCGACGAGAGTGCGTTCTACCGGCATCCCGAGTGGGACGACCTGCGGGCGTTCCAGGTGCTCGACGAGCGCGAACGGCTGGCCCGGGCCCACGGTCTGAACTACATCGGGCTGGCCGGCACCGTCGGCATCATCGGCAACGGTGCAGGACTGGTCATGAGCACCCTCGACGTGGTGAACAAGGTCGGAGGAACGGCCGCCAACTTCCTCGATGTGGGTGGGGGAGCGGGTGCCGACCTCGTAGCCGCCGCCCTCGAGGTCGTGAACAGCGATCCCAACGTTCGCGCCATCCTCGTGAACATCTTCGGGGGAATCACCCGGGGCGACCAGGTGGCTCAGGGAATCGTCGAGGCGTTGTCGCGCGTCGATCTGCGCAGCCCGATCGTGGTCCGTCTCGACGGCACCAACGCCGTAGAGGGCCGGGCGATCCTGGCCTCCCACCAGTCCGACCGCCTGGTCTCGGAGCCGACGATGCTTGCCGCCGCCCAGCGCGCCGTCGACCTCGCCGCCAGCGGCGTGCCCCTCCGGTGAGGGTGCGCGGGCGACGATGAGCATCCTGGCCGACCAGAGCACGCGGGTGGCCGTGCAGGGGCTCACCGGCAGTCAGGGCCGGTTCCACGGGCTGCGAAACCGGGCTTACGGCACACAGGTCGTGGCCGGGGTCACGCCGGGCAGGGGTGGCAACGATGTCGAGGGCATCCCCGTCTTCGACACCGTCGCCGGAGCCGTCGAAGAGACGGGCGCCGACGCAACGCTGGTCTTCGTGCCCCCGAAGACCGCGGCGCGGGCGGTCTTGGAGGCGGCCGACGCCGGCGTGCGCCTGATTGTGTGCATCACCGAGGGCATTCCCATGCATGACGAGGTCGAGGTCTCCAGCTACCTCCGGCGCAACCACCCCGACACTCGGCTGGTGGGGCCCAACTGCCCGGGAGTCATCTCACCAGGGCGGTGCAACATCGGCATCACGCCCGGGGAGATCGCGCTGGCGGGAGGACCTGTCGGTGTGGTGTCGCGCTCGGGGACGCTTACCTACCAGGCACTTCACGAGCTCACCCGACTGGGCATCGGCCAGACGACCTGCGTCGGAATCGGCGGCGATCCCGTTCCCGGCACCGGCTTCATCGAGTGCCTCCGCCGGTTCGAGGCCGACGCGGAGACCGGCGCCGTGATCCTGATCGGGGAGATCGGCGGGTCGGAGGAGGAGGAAGCCGCCGAGTTCATCGCCGCCGAGATGACCAAGCCGGTCGTCGCCTACATCGCCGGGGTGACGGCTCCCACCGGCCGGCGGATGGGCCACGCCGGGGCGATCGTGTCGGGGTCGAGGGGCGGAGCCCGCTCCAAGATGGACGCCCTCCACCGGGCAGGGGTCGAGGTCGTGGACGACCCCACCGAGGTCGGCTCCCGCATGGGGTCGGTCGTCGCGGGGCTCGCCCCTCGCGCCAGTGGAGACGGTGCCGGCTCCTGAACGACTGCCCTGGTCCCCAAGAGGCGTGACGCGGGCGCGGGTGGTGATCCTGCTGGTCGCCGTGGTAGTGATCGTCGGATGCAGTGACGGTGGCCCGGAGGCCTTCAGCGGCAGGCCGATGCAGGGGACGCCGACAGTCCCGCCGGCGCCGGTAGCGCCGGTGCCCGAGGACACGGTCCCCTCGACCGGCATGGGGGTCGTGGTTACCCCCACGGGCGTGGTCGTCCCCATAGTCTCCGCGGCCCGCGGCGGTTGGATCGTGACGACCCCCTGCGGTGCCGAGCGCCGGATCACCGAGGGAACCAAGGTCGGCCAGGTCACCGTCGTGCTCGACCCCGGCCACGGCGGACCAGCGCCGGGAGCGGTCTCGTCCGCAGGCCTGGCCGAGGCACCGCTGAACCTCGACGTGGCCCGTCGGGCCCAGGCGGGGCTGGAGCGTGAGGGAGTGTCGAGCATGCTCACCCGCACCGGCGACTACGACATCGACCTGCCGGCGCGGTCGAGGATCGCCACCAGCCTGTCGGCTCGCGCCTTCGTGTCCATCCACCACAACGCCGAACCCGACGGGCCCCACGACGGCCCGGGCAGCGAGACCTTCTACCAGCGGGCGTCGGCCGACTCGAAGCGCCTGGCCGGCCTCGTTCAGGAGGAGGTCTTCGCCGCACTGTCCCGCTACGACGTGGCCTGGGTCGGCGACACCGACGCAGGGGCCAAGTACCGCCCCGGAGCGCGGGGCGACTACTACGGGATGCTCCGCCTCCCGGCGGCGGTGCCGACCGTGCTGGCCGAGCTGGCCTTCATCTCCAACCCCCCCGAGGCCGAGCTGCTGAAGCGTGACGACGTGCGCGAGGTCGAGGCCCAGGCGGTCGTGCGGGGCATTCTCCGCTATCTGCGCACGCCGGACCCCGGCTCCCGCTTCACCGAGCCCTACCCGAGAGACGAACCTCCGGGCGGGGGTGGCACGGTCCGCTGCGTGGAGCCGAAGCTGTAGACCGCGGATGAGGACCGGGTCCGAGGCGCGCTGGTAGGTTGCGGGGGTGAGACGTCTCGGCGTGCTGGCGTCGGGAGGCGGCTCCAACCTGGCTGCCATCCTCGAGGCCGGCCTTCCCGTTGTGGCCGTCGTGGTCGACCGCCCGTGCGGTGCGACCGCCATTGCCGAAGCGGCCGGCGTGCCGTTCCGGGTCGTGGCCCTGGGATCTGACCGGGTCGAGTTCACCCACCGCGTCGTCGACGCCCTCGAGGCGCACGACGTGGACCTGGTGGCCATGGCCGGGTTCATGACGATCCTGGAGAAGCCGATCTTCGACGCCTTTCCCGACAGCGTGCTCAACACCCACCCTTCGCTCCTGCCCGCCTTCCGGGGCGCCCATGCCGTGCCCGACGCCCTGGCTGCCGGGGTCAAGGTCACCGGCTGCACGATCCACCTGGCCACGCCCGAAGTCGACTGCGGGCCGATCCTGGCGCAGGAGGCGGTGGCGGTCCTGCCCGGCGACACGGCCGACGACTTGCACGAGCGGATCAAGGTCGTCGAACGCCGTCTCTACCCGGATACCATCCGACGGTTCGCCGAGGGGACGCTCGACCGGTGAGGGCGCTGCTGTCGGTGTACGACAAGACCGGAGTGGTCGACCTGGCCCGCGGCCTGGTGGACCTGGGATGGGACCTGGTCTCCAGCGGCGGCACGTCTCGGGCCCTGGCCAACGCCGGGGTGCCGAGCATCGGGGTCGAGTCGGTCACCTCCAGCCCCGAGATGCTCAGCGGGCGGGTCAAGACCCTGCACCCGTCGATCCACGGCGGGATCCTGGCCGAGCGCGACAAGCCCGACCACGTGACCGACCTCGAGACCCAGGGGATCGCTCCCATCGACCTGGTCGTCTGCAACCTGTACCCGTTCCTCGCCCGGCCGTCGATCGAGACCATCGACGTGGGCGGGCCCACGATGGTGCGGGCGGCGGCCAAGAACCACGCCCACGTGGGTGTTGTCGTCGACCCCGCCGAGTACCCGGTGGTGCTCGAGGAGCTCGAGCGGGCCGGGCGGTTGAGTGCCGCCACACGCCGGCGCCTGGCCCGCGACGCCTTCGCCCACACCGCCACCTACGACGCGGCCATCGTCTCCTGGTTCGACGACCGCGAAGCCTCCGCTTCCACCGACGGGCGCGAGCCCTTGCCGCCCACCCTGCACCTTTCGCTGGAGCGGGCCCAGGACCTCCGCTACGGCGAGAACCCGCACCAGCGGGCCGCCCGATACCGCATCGCCGGCGTCACCACGTGGTGGGACCGCGTGGTCCAGCACGGGGGCATGGCCCTGTCCTACCTGAACCTGTTCGACGCCGATGCCGCCTGGGCGCTGGTACACGACCTGGGCGACGGCCCGGCGGCGGCGATCATCAAGCACGCCAACCCGTGCGGGGCGGCGGTCGCCGACGGCATCGCCCCCGCCTACGAGCGGGCCTTCGACTGCGACCCGATGTCTGCCTTCGGTGGCATCGTCGCGCTCAACCGCCCGGTCGGCGACGAGCTGGCCGAGGAGATGACGGCCAACCCCAAGGCCGACGTGGTCATCGCTCCGGGCTATTCGGCCGGAGCGCTGGCCCGGTTCGCGGACAGGCGCAAGAACATGCGGGTTCTGGAGGCGCCGCCGCCGGCGGCCGAGCCCTTGCACCTGCGTCAGGTGAGCGGCGGCTTCCTCGTGCAGGAGCCCTATCGCTTCGCTGCCGGGCGCGACGACTGGCGGGTTGTGACCAAGGTCGCCCCCACCGAGAGTCAGTGGCGCGACCTCGAGTTGGCCTGGCGGGTGTGCGCCCACGTCCGTTCCAATGCCATCGTCCTGGCTGCCGGCGGGATGGCTGTCGGAGTCGGCGCCGGCCAGCAGAACCGGGTCGACCCAGGTGACATCGCCGTGCGCAAGGCGGCCGGAAGGGCCCACGGAGGCGCCTGTGCCAGTGACGCCTTCTTCCCCTTCCGCGACGGTCTCGACGCGGTGGTGGGGGCCGGCGTGGCAGCCGTAGTCCAGCCCGGGGGCAGCATGCGCGACGACGAAGTGACGGCTGCGGCCGACGAACACGGCATCGCCATGGTCCTCACCGGCGAGCGCCAGTTCCGCCACTGATGAGCGCCGTGATCATGGCCGGGGCGCCGGTGGCCGAGGCGGTACTGGCCGATGTGGCGGAGAGGGTGGCCAAGCTCGCGACTGACGGCATCACACCTGGGTTGGGCACGATCCTGGTGGGCGACGACCAGGCCAGCGTCGGGTACATCCGTAAAAAGCACGAGGCGTGCGAGCGGGTAGGTATGGCTTCGTTTCACCAGGAGGTACTCGCGGGCGCGACCCAGCTCGATCTGATTGCCGCCATCCGCCGGTTCAACGAGGACTCCGCGGTGGACGCCTTCATCGTGCAGAACCCGGTTCCCCGGGGGTTCGACTTCAACGCCGCCATGGAGGCGGTCGACCCGGCCAAGGACGCCGACGGCCTCCACCCCCACAACCTCGGCAAGCTTGCGCTGGGCGCCGTGGGTCCGCTGCCGTGCACGCCCGCCGGAATCCAGGCGATCCTGGCCCACTACGAGGTGGCGGTCGAGGGCCGCCACGTCGTCATCGTCGGCCGGGGGCCCACGCTGGGGCGGCCCCTGTCGATGCTTCTGGCCTTGAAGCGGCCAGGCGCCAACGCCGCTGTCACCGTCGTGCACACAGGGGTGGCCGACCTGGGGGCATACACCCGCGAAGCCGATATCGTCGTGGGCGCCGCCGGTGTGCCTGGCATCATCAAACCAGACATGGTGCGATCCGGGGCAGCAGTGGTGGGAGGCGGGATGGTCTACGAGGGCCGTAGGGTGCTGTCCGACGTCGACGAGGCGGTCGCCGACGTGGCCGGTTGGGTCACTCCGCGCGTCGGCGGCGTGGGGCCGACGACGGTGGCCATGCTTCTGCGCAACACGGTCGACGCCGCCCGGCGAAGGGCACGCTGAGGTGGCCCGCATCGTCGACCTGCTCGCGGCCGGGCGCACGTTCTCGTTCGAGTTCTTCCCAACCAAGACGCCCGAGGCGGAGATCACCCTCGAGATGACGCTGACCGAGCTGGAGCTGCTCAAGCCCTCGTTCGTGTCCGTCACCTACGGCGCCGGCGGCTCGACGCGCGAGCGCACCCACGACCTGGTCGTGTCGATCAACCGCAGCACGTCGATGACGGCGATGGCCCATCTCACGTGCGCCGCCCACTCGCGCGCCGAGCTGGTCGAGGTGGTGGGCCACTACCACGACGCCGGCATCGAGAACGTGCTCGCCTTGGGCGGTGACCCTCCCGCCAATCTCGACCTCCCCCCCGGCGAGCTGCACTACGCCCTCGAGCTGGTCGAGCTGGTGCAAGGGGTCGGTCCGTTCTGCGTTGGCGTGGCCGCCCATCCGGAGCTTCACCCCAAGTCGCCCGACCGGCCCAGCGACCGCGACTTCCTGGCCACCAAGCTGCGTCGGGCCGACTTCGCCATCACCCAGTTCTTCTTCCGGACCGGCGACTACCTCGGCCTGGTCAGCGACCTCGCCGAGCGCGACGTCCACAAGCCCGTCATTCCCGGCATCATGCCCGTCACCAACCTCTCGTCGGTACAGCGCATGGCCAAGATGTCAGGGGCGGCGGTTCCCCCCGAGGTCGTCGCGCGCCTCGAGGCGGTGGCCGACGACGCCGAGGCCGTCCGCCGGGAGGGCGTGACGATGGCCACCGAGCTGTGCCAGGAACTGCTCGACGCCGGCGCCCCGGGGCTGCACTTCTACACGCTCAACCGCTCGACGGCGACGCGGGAGATCTACGCCAACCTGGGCCTGTCAGCCACCTCCTGACCCCACCGGTGGCGGTCCCTCGGGAAGGCCCTGGCGCCACATTGCCAGAGCGCATGTGAGGCCCCGTTCCAGCCATCCGTCGAAGCGTGCAGAGACAGAGGACTCGTCCTCGTTGTAACTGATCTGGAAGAGGTCGTCGGAAGCTTCGGTGAGGTCCACCACCCGCCTCCGGCCCTCCTCGACCTCCTCTCGGCGGAAGAAGCACATGGACGCGCCGATCAACCCTCGAAACTCGCGACCGACCGCCGTCAGGGAGAGAAGCACGAAGGCCTCGGTGTCGGTCATGAGTTTGAGCCGGGCCCACGCCCGGTACTCACGATTGTTCGCAAAGTACTTCAGCCGATGCGCGGTCTCGATGGTCTCTGCCCGGTGCCATTGACTCTTCTCGCCGCCGTCAGGTTGCACGTCGACGTAGAAGCGCTGGCCGGTGGCGACGGTGAGCTGTTCCCGCACCGCGTTCATCCGGTGCCGAGCCTGCTCGAGTATCCGGTCGGCGACGACCTTCGCCTGCTCCCAATCCTGCCTACGGGACTCTTCTCGCTCTGCGAAGATATCGGCCAGCGAGGCAATGACCTGGTCAAGCCGCTCTCCCTCCCGGAGCGCCTCTCGCCCGATACTGATTGCCTGGGCGAACGATGCCTTCTGAAGCTTGACGAACAGATCGACCAACGGCGCGAGGTCTCCGCCATCGGCGTGCTCCAAAGCGTCAAGGTAGGTCTCGCGGTGATCCCGGGTCACCACCAACGGGTACCAGCCGAAACGAATGAACACGAGTGACGTGATTGCGCGAGCCACTCGGCCATTGCCGTCTTGAAAAGGGTGGATCTCCGTGAACCGATGATGGAGCCAGGCAGCCTCGACCTCGGGAGGAACTCCGGTCGCAGTGTGTTGAAGATGGAGCTCGACGAGACGGTCCATCTCAGAGGAAACGTGTTCGGGTGGGCAGTACTCGTGAACGGAGCCATCCGGTAGCGTGGGATCGTTCGGCACCTGCTTCCACTCCCCATGGCGGAGGTCCACCTGAATGAGGCCGCCGAACTGGTCCCTTCCCGATGCTGTCGACTGGTGACGGGTCATGAGGGCGTGCAGTTCCTTGACGAAGGAGGTCGAGAGCGCGCGGTCGCCACGGACGATCTCGAAAAGCCAGTCGATGGCTGCCTCGTGGTCTCGGATGATCGCCGTTACCAGTTCAGGCTCCGTGTCAGTGCTCCCGTGGGGGATCAGGCTCGAGTCAATCCCCCGCTCAATCAGTACCTCGGTGACTCCGCGATCGAGCGAGTAGACGCGCTCGATCACTCCCGTCTCGATCGCCCACTCTCGTCGGAGTCGGTCATTGAAGCGGGCCAAGGCCCCCGATGCCTCGAGTTGTTCCCTTTGCTCTCTCCAGACCTCGTCGAGCGCTCGCAGCTGGCTGCTGCCAAGTCGCGGCCAGTCGGCGGGCAGGTCTCCGATCGGCTCCCACTTGTGAGCGATGCCGCTGGTCACCCGACCATTCTGGCGCCTTCCGGGACCCGAACGGGCGACCGGTAGGCTCCGGCGATGGCCGCTGAAAGGATCACGGTTGGGCCTGACGGGAGTCTTTCGGTGCCCGACGAGCCCATCGTCCCTTTCATCCGGGGCGACGGTATCGGCGTCGACATCTGGCCCGCCGCGCAGCTGGTGCTCGACGCCGCCGCCGCCCGCCACGGGCGGGGCATCGCCTGGAAGGAGGTGCTCGCCGGTCAGGCCGCCTACGACGAGACGGGCAGCTGGCTGCCGGACGACACCGTGGCCGCGTTTCGCGAGCACGTCGTCGGCATCAAGGGCCCGCTCACCACTCCGGTGGGCGGCGGGATCCGCAGCCTCAACGTCGCCCTCCGCCAGATCCTCGACCTCTACGTGTGCCTCCGCCCGGTGCGGTGGTTCAAGGGCGTCCCGTCGCCCGTGCTGCACCCCGAGAGGGTCGACATGGTGATCTTCCGGGAGAACACCGAGGACGTCTACGCCGGGAACGAGCTTCAGGAAGGCACGGCCGAGGCCAAACGTCTGATCGAGTTCGTGCGGGAGGAATTCGGCTGGGACATCCGCTCCGACTCGGGCGTCGGCCTGAAGCCCGTGTCGGTCACCGGCTCGAAGCGCCTCATCCGGGCCGCCGTCGAGTACGCGGTGAGGAAGGGTCGCCGGTCGATCACCCTCGTGCACAAGGGCAACATCATGAAGTTCACCGAGGGCGCGTTCCGCACCTGGGGCTACGAGCTCGTGCGCGAGGAGTTCTCCGACGTGGCCGTGAGCTGGGAGGACTGCGGCGGTGAACCCGGCGCCCGCATCCTCGTGAAGGACGCCATTGCCGACATCTTCCTGCAGCAGGTGCTCACCCGCCCCACCGAGTTCGACGTGATCGCCACCACCAACCTCAACGGCGACTACGCGTCCGACGCGCTCGCCGCCCAGGTGGGCGGGATCGGCATCGCCCCCGGCGGCAACATCAACTACGTCACCGGCAACGGGATCTTCGAGGCCACCCACGGCACCGCCCCCCGCTACGCCGGACAGGACAAGGTGAACCCCGGCTCGCTCATCCTGTCGGGCGTGCTCATGCTCGAGCACCTGGGCTGGCAGGACGCAGCCGACGAGATCGTGGCCGCCCTCGAGGCCACCATCGCCGACCGTGTCGTCACCTACGACTTCGCCCGCCTCACCGAAGGGGCCACCGAGGTCAAGACGTCGGAGTTCGCGTCGGCCATCGTCGACCGGATGTCGGGACAATGAAGGTAACCGTCGTCGGAGCTGGCTTCTATGGGTCGACCCTCGCCCAGCGGGTGACGGAGGCCGACTACGCCGGCGAGGTCGTGCTCACCGACATCATCGAGGGCCGGCCTCAGGGCATCGCGCTGGACATCATGCAGAGCCGGCCGATCGAGGGCTTCGAGACCCGCATCGTGGGCACCAACGGCTACGACGAGACGGCGGGCTCCGACATTTGCGTGATCACCGCGGGAGTGCCCCGCAGTCCGGGCATGAGCCGAATGGATCTGCTGGAGACCAACGCCCGCATCGTGTCGGGCGTGACCCAGCACCTGGTCGAGCGGTCGCCCGAGACCGTCCTGATCGTCGTCTCCAATCCGCTCGACGAGATGACCGCCCTGGCCGCCGCCGTGTCGGGGCTGCCCACCGCGCGCGTGATGGGCCAAGCGGGCATGCTCGACTCCGCCCGCTTCAGTCACTTCCTGGCCGAGCGGCTGGGGGTCTCGCCGTCGACGGTCGAGGCTTTCACTCTGGGGTCCCACGGCGAGACCATGGTGCCGGTGCCGTCGCGGGCCCGGGTCGGCGGTCGGCCCCTCAGGGAGCTGCTCGACTCCGAGGCGGTGGCCGAGGTCGTGGCCCGCACGCGTGAGGGTGGTGCTGAGATCGTGTCGCTTCTGCGCACGGGCTCGGCCTACTACGCTCCCTCGTCGGCCGCAGAGGCCATGGTGCGGGCGGTCGCCCGCGACACCGGGGTCGTCATGCCGGTGAGCGCGTACGTCGACGGCCCGTACGGGATCTCGGGCGTCTGGCTCGGGGTCCCGGCCAAGATCGGCCGCCAAGGCGTGCAGGAGGTCGTCGAACTGTCCCTCGCCGAGCCCGAGATGGTGGCGCTGCTCCAAGCCGCAGAAGCGGTCCGCTCCCGCCAGGCCGAGGTCGCCGCCCTCGCCTGAGGGGCGTCCCGCTCAGTCCTTGGAGCGGGCCCGCGACCGGCCGAGCATGGACACGAGGGGCATGGCCATGAACGTCACGAGGACCACCGGCACGAGCACCAGGGAGAGCGAGAACATCGCCGGCGACTGGAGCATCATGCTGAGAGCGAACAGGCCCATCGCGAGGACGGCCAGCCCGACGGGCACGAACACCACGACGTCGACCGGGCCCCGGTGCCCGTCGTCGGGGTCCTCCTCGAGGTAGGCGACCGGCGTCTCGTCGGGCTCGAACCATTGGGGGTGCTCCCGCCCGGGGTCGGTGGCGTTGTCGACGGGTGTCGTTACCGGCGGGCACCTGCCGATCTCGGCGTCGTAGGCCCGGCGCTGCGCAGGGTCGCCGAGTACGGCCCATGCGGCGTTCACCGCGGTCATGCGGCGTCGGGCTTCGTCGAGGATCTCGGGACCCGACCCGCCATGGCTGTCGGGATGGTGGCGACGGGCCTGGCGGAGGTAGGCGCGCCGGATGGCGTCGTACGACGCCGCCGGCTCGACCTCGAGCACCTCGTAGTGCGTGGCCATCAGTAGGCGGTGGACTCCCGAACCGAGGCGAAGGCGTCGTCGAGGCCGGCGAAGGCGTCACCGTAGGAGACGAGCAAGCCCACCCGACCACCCAGCTTCAGCCGGCCGTCGGCGAAGGCCGCCGCCGGGCTCAGGGCCCCTCGGGTGATGGCGACGGCGGTGTCGTAGTCCTGGGTGACGTCGAGGTCGCTGGCTTCACCCTCCGGCTCGACGCCGACCGACCCGCCCGAGAGCCGCACGGTGTAGGTGACGTCGCCCCTCGGCCCGCCCCGCACGACCTGGCGCACGGTGAGGTCGACGCTGGCGGCCGTGCGCCGCAGGCGTTCGGAGCGGTTCGCCGCCTCTTGCACCTCGGCCAGCCACTCGGGGGACAGGAACTGCGCCACGCCCCATTGTCGTCCACGTGCCGTCCTCGTGCGGTCGCTGGGTACGGGTACGGTGCCGGCGATGCCCGTTCCTTGCCCTGCTGACGAGCGCCGGCATCCTCCGGGGCCCGAGCGTGGGTGGGAGGAGTCATGGGACTTCGACTTCGTGACCGGCGACGGGGATCTGGCCGGTTTCGTGCGCCTGGCCCTGCGCCCGAACGAACGGGTGGCCTGGTACTGGGCCTACCTGGCCGGGCGCGATCGCGACCTGGTGGTCGTCCGTGACCACGAGGTGGAGCTGCCGAGCGGCCGTGCCCTCGAAGTGCGGGGCCCCGGCCTGTGGGCCCAGGTCACCTGCGAGACGCCGCTGGATCACTGGAGCATGGGCCTCGAGGCGTCGGGCGTCGCCCTCGACGACCCCACCGAGTCCTGGCGCGGGGAGTGGGGCCAGCCCGTGCCCCTCGGTCTCGATCTGGAATGGGAGGCGACGGCGTCTGCAGCCCCGCTGGGGGAGGCCGACGGCTACGGCCAGCCCTCGGTGGTGCACGGCGAAGTGCTGCTCGGCCCGGCCACGTTGGAGGTGGACGGGACGGGGTGGCGTAGCCATGCGTGGGGACCGACGCGGCGCGACGATGGCTGGTGGCGGGCGACCGCCCATTTCGACGACGGGACCGCCGTCTACGCGTCGTCTGGAGGTTCCGCCCGGACCTACCCGCTCGGAGGCGGCGAGCCGGCGGCCGTCAACAGCAAGGCAACCGTCGAGGTCAGCCCCGACGGCCTCCCCGCCTCAGCCACGTTGACCGTCGCCGACGTGGAGTGGTCCGTCGCCCCCGTCGCCTGGGCACCGGTTCCGGTCGACGACGCACCACGGGCTCCCCGCCTGATCCGCGCCCTTTGCTCGTTCTCCGGAGCCGGCCACCGGGGTTGGGGCTGGTGCGAGTGGGTCAGCGGCGGCGGGTGAGGCCGGCACGGTTGAAGGTGCCGGCGCCGACCACCCGGACGCGGAACTCCGGGGCGTCGCGGATAGAGTCGAACGCCTGGCCGTTGGCCCCCTGCCACACCCAGAACGACACGCCCGCCGCCCCCTCGTCGTACGCCACCTCGAAGAACCGCAGCAGCTCGGCCCGTGGGGGCACACCGGAGCGACCCCCCTCGGAGGCGCCGTCGTAGGCCTGACCGATGGGGAAGACGGGCTTGTCGAACCGGCGGAGGTCGTCGAGGGCGCCGGCCACGTCGGGCCCCGGCTCCCGGTTCAGCCAGTAGACCATCGGTGCAATGGCGTCGAACTGCGCCACCACCTGGGCATAGGGGAAATTGGCCCGCTCCCGCGATGGGCGAGGGACCACCGCCACGAGGGGCACCGACGTTCCGACGGCCTGTCGCAGGCTGTCGCCGTAGGCGCTGGCCGCCTCCGGGCTGATGTGTGTCCCTTCGGCCTGAGTCTCGACGTCGGGGGCGAAGCCGTCGATGCGGTGGCCCTTGGGCGTGCGGTAGGAGATCGCCGCCACCGCCCGGGCCACGTCGGCGGCGGGGTCGATGAGACGCGGGAAGTCCCACCCGTAGACCCGGATGCCGGCGGCATGGGCGGCGGGCAGGATCTGATCGAGGAATTGCCCGGCGTAGAAGCCGTCCCACGACGAGCCAGTACGCACGTACAGGTGGGTGAAGCCCACGTGCTCGGCCCGCGCCACGATGGCGTCGACGTCGCCGCTCTCGGTCTTGTCGGGTTGCCAGATCCACATGCCCTTGCCGTACGGCAGGCTGGACGGCAGGGCCTTGGCCATCGACTCGTCGCCCTCGGAGGCGGTGGCCCCTCCCTCCGAGTGGGTGGCGACAGCGGTCACGCCGAGAAGGGCGACGACCATAGCGGCGACCAGGCCGACCTGGGCCCGCCTCCGGACATCGGTCTCGGCCAGGCGGTGCGGCGTGGGGGAGACGGCGACGGCGACGGCGGCGGTCGTAGCCCCGGCCGGAGGGCCGGATCCGGTCCCGGGGGCGATTCCCCGGCCGTGGGCGTGGTCTGGGCGCGACATGTCGGCAGTGTGTTTGGGCTGCCGACTCCCATCCCCCTCCCAGGCGGACCTGGCCCCGGCTCCCTCTGGCCGTCACAATTCGCCACGGAACCGGATGAATCCTTCATTAAAGATCTACGGACCGTCAGATCCTTTGAGGAGGGTGCGCTTGACGTCTTCTATGGCCTCGGTGACCTTGATCCCACGCGGGCACGCATCGGTGCAGTTGAAGGCGGTCCGGCACCTCCAGGTGCCCGACCGGTCATCGAGGATCTCCAGGCGCTCTTCGCCGGCCTGGTCGCGGGAGTCGTGGATGAACCGGTGGGCGTTGACGATGGCCGCCGGCCCCACGTAGGACTCGTTCCCCCAGAAGACGGGGCACGAGGTCGTGCACGCCGCGCACAGGATGCACTTGGTGGTGTCGTCGTAGCGCGCCCGCTCCTCGGGGCTCTGGGGCCGCTCCCGGTCTCCTGGATCCTCGTCGTTGACGAGCCAGGGCTTCACCGAGCGGTACTGCTCGAAGAACGGCTCCATGTCGACGACCAGGTCCTTCACCACCGGCAGGCCCCGGAGCGGCTCGATGGTCACCGATCGGCCGACGTCGCGAACGAGGAGCACGCAGGCCAGGCGGTTCTGGCCGTTGATCACCATGGCGTCGGAGCCGCACACGCCGTGGGCGCACGACCGGCGGAAGGCCAGGCTGCCGTCCTGGTGCCAGCGCACCTGGTGCAGGGCGTCGAGCAACCGGTCGGTCTCGGTGACCTCGACCTCGTAGGTCTCCCAGTGGGGTTTGCGGTCGCGCTCGGGGTCGAAGCGCTTGATGCGCAGTTCGAGGCGGACGGCGGCGGTCATGTGCGTTCCAGTGTCGCACGGCCGACGCATGACACCCGGGTCGCTCGTCAGCCGGTGAGCAGGTCGTGGCGGACGGCCCACGAGAGCACGGCCCGGGCGGCGGGCACGTCGAGCCCCTCCTGCTGGAGCCGGGCGAGGAGGACGATGCGGGGCACCGGATCGGCGGCCAGGCGGGCGAGGACCAGAAGGTCGAACGATCCGAGCCAGCGGGTCAGGGTTCCGTCGGGGAGCCGGACGGCGGGCCCCGATCGCACCACTCCGTCGATCACCAGGGACGTCTCGACGAGAGGGGCCACGAAGCGCACGACCTCGGGTACCGGCTCCGGCTCGACGAGAGTCGCCTCGCGGTCGCCGGAACGGATGGCACGCCGGGCCTCCAGGTGGCGGCTGTGTTCGCCAGCCACGAGCTCGTCGTAGTAGGTGGCCGCAAGGCCGTGGCGACCGGCGTCGTCGACCCAGGTGGCGATCGCCGCCGCCGCCGCCACCGCTGACGCCAGGGCGAAGCGGATGCCGCCACCGGCGATGGGGTCGTGGGCGAGGGCGGCGTCACCCACGGCGATGCGCCGCCCGACCACCGGGCGCACGGCGCGCTGGACCCGGGCCGCCCGCCGGCCCCGGGAAGCCATCACCGCGGGGTCGAGCCCGAGCCGGCGGAGTCCTTCGTCGGCCGCGGCCAGAGCGCCGTCGGCACCGCTGACGACCACCCCGGCCCAGGTCGTCGAGGGGATGCCGAGGCGGTAGGCCCACCACCCTGTGCCTCGCACGACCCGCAGGGCGAGGTCGGGCAGCGGAGGACCTTCGAACTGCCAGGCCACGTCGTGACCGTCGGTGATGAGAGGCCTCGACCACGCCGCCGCCCGGCCGGTGGCGTCGACCACCGCGGCCGCCGGTGGGGCCAACTCGGCCGCCGGCGGCAGGCGCTTGATCGTCTCGAGAGCCGCGCCCCGGGCCGCTGCCCGGTCGACCAACGCCCGGGCAAGGGAACGACGGTCGACGTGCACCATGTCGTGGCCGGGCCCCGCCACCTCCACCCCGCCCGCCTCCGCCACCACCTCGGGTTCGCCGATGACGTCGAGCAGGCCCAAGGCCCGCGCCGGTAGCGCCTCGATCCCGGCCGCGCCGGCGCCGTGCCGCACGAGAAGGCGGACCCCGAAACCGAGCTTCCGTAGCCTGATGGCGGTCGCCGCAGCGGCGATGCCGCCGCCGGCGATGACCACGTCTCGGGCTGGTGACATCGATGGGCCGATCCTCTACAGTGCCGCAGGAGTCCGGTTCGACCAGGGCGAGGAGGCGGCGGATGACGGAGCGAGCGGGTGTGCGGTCCCTCTACTTCACCCCGCCGATGGCGGTGGCCCGCCTCGGGGGGAGCGACACGCCGCTCGATGCGTTCGTGTGGCGGGAGGACCCCACTACGCTGGGCGGGGGTCTCACGGCGCTGGAGCCGGCGGTCTCGTTGCGGGTGGAAGACGACGGATCGGTATCCTCCTTCCGGCCGACAGAGCTGGTGTTTCGCGACGGCGACCTCCTCCGGCCCGTCGCCCCCTTCCTCGAGCTCTGGGTGGAGTACGACGACGGCGCCAGCGAGCCGCTCACCGCTGCGCTGCTCACCGAGCTCGGGGGCTCCCTGGGCGGTGTCCGTCACCGGGTGGCGGCCGCCAACCACAAGGCGGCCCGCCGCACCGGCGATCCCGCCTGCGCGTTCGCGGCGGTAGCCGAGCTCGACCATGCGACCTTCGCGCCGGTCGAGCTGCTGGCGTCGAGCGCCGGTGACCGGCCCCTCGTGCCGGTCGACCATCCCATCTCTCTAGGGCGGGTCCGGGTCGTCCGCCCCATCGCCGGTCCGGTTGACCTGCGGGGCGTCGACCCCGACGTGCTGCGCCTGCGGTTCACGCCGGCCAAGGGTCTCGTCTACGGGCCGCCGGGGGCGGTCGAAGGGGTGTACGACGCCGGCGGCGAAGGACGCCAGCTCCGGCACGAGATCGTCCCGCCCGAGCGACGCACCCTCAACCAGGACTCGGCTTGGACCGAGTACACCCTGAACCGTCCCGAGCTGCGCCACCCGTCGCCGGCCGACACCTACGACGGCAGCGGCGACCCCACCTCGCCCGACGACACGTCGTGGGGAGTGGTCGACGACACCTGCGACGTGCTGATCACCACCACGGTGTCGCTCGGTGGCACCAACCACGTGGCTCACGCCCGTGTGTTCGTGGGGCCGCCCGACTACGGCCCCGACAAGCGCCCGTTCGTCTCCCTGGTCGACGACCTGCTCGACCGCACCGAGCCCGACGTCGAGATCGACGGGCCCCTGGCCGCCGACGAGGTGGCCGACCTCCTGCGCCGGGTGTTCGAGACGGTGAGCCTCGACAACATCGACCTCCAGCGCCGGCGGGGCCTGCGGGAGAACGAGCTCAACCGTGACGCTCTCCTCTCCGCGGCCGACGACCAGGGAACCGGCGCCTCCCTCCGGGCCCGCTACGCCGCAGACCCGGGCGTCACCGCGGCACCCCGCGCCGACCGGGGGTCGATGACCGATGCCGACGTCGGCTACCGGGCCGCCGACCGCCGCCAGCTCCGGACCGACACCCGCCTTCCGTTCAGCACCCTCGGCCGCGATGCCCACACCGAGCTGACCGCCACGCCCGTGCTCCTCGAGTTCCTGATGAACAACGCCGAGCGGGTACGGCGTCTCATCCGGCCTCCGTACGCCCTCGTTCGGGAGTCCGAGCCGTCGGTCGTCCCCCAGTCCACCGGCTTCCGTCGCCCCTGGGACGCCGATGCGCGGGTCCACGACATGCGCATGCCGCCGTACATGCGCGACTCCGACGCCTCGCCCCTCTCGCTCACCCGGCGCCAGTACGTGCAGCTCATGGCGCTGGTCGACAGCCTGGCCGGTCCGGCGCCGGGCCGCCTGGCGGCGGGCGGCCTGGCGGAGCGGGACGCGGTCGCAGGGGCGGCCACTGCCGACGAGCTGTTCACCGCGTTCCGCGGCACCGACCTCACCGCCGACGTCCCGGTTCCCGCCGGTCCGTGACCGCCGTCGACGCAGGTCAATGGACGCCTGTCACGCTCGGCGGTCACCCCAAGGCCACCGTCGAGAACGCCGGCGAGCCGTCCTGGTTCCACCTCGTGCCGGGCGACCAGCCGTTGGTGTGGTTGGTGGGCGGCTCCCAGTTGTTCGAGGTGACCCAGTCTCACTTCGACCAGTTGGCGGCGGGCGACGCCACCGCCCTGGCCGTCCTTGGCGGTGCCACCGTGGCCGGCCCGGCGTGGCCGGGCACACCACCCGAGCCCCCGGCGGCCATGTCCCTGGCCCTGGCCCAGTCGTGCAACCTTTCGTGCTCTTACTGTTACGCCGACGCCGGCCAGTTCGGCGGCCCGGCCCGCCGGATGCCGGTCGAGGTCGCCCGCCGTGCCGTCGATACCCTGGTGGACGGGTCCGGTGGCCGGCGGGTCACGCTCGGCTTCATCGGCGGCGAGGTGCTCCTGCACCGCGAGGCGCTGCACGACGTCGTCGCCTACGCCGAGGAGCGGGCTGCGACGGCGGGCGTGCCCATCGGTTTCTCGATCACCACCAACGGCACCCTCGTGACGCCGGCCGACGTGGCGCTCTTGCGCGCCCACCCCTTCGCCGTCACCGTCAGCCTCGACGGTGGCAACGAGGCCAACGACGCCCACCGGCGCTCACGGCGCGGCGAGGGCAGCTTCGAGCGTGCCGTCGCCGGCGTGGCCGACCTGCTGGCCGATCCCGGCCGCGCCAAGGTGGCGGCCCGCGCCACGGTCACGCGCCACGACCTGGCGGTGCACGAGCGGGTGGAGGCACTGGCGGCGGTGGGTTTCGCCGAGGTCGGTGTGAGCCCCTTGCGCACCGGCCCCGACACCGAGGCGCGCTTTGCGCCCGCCGACTGGTCACCGTTCCTCGCCGAGATGGTGCGGGCGGCCGACGCCGAGGTCGACCGGGTCAGTGGCGGCCACGCACCTCGGTTCACCAACCTCTCCACCGGCCTGCGCGAGATCCACCGCGGGTCGGCCCGACCTCTCCCGTGCGGCTCCGCCCGCAGCTATGTGGCGGTGGGCGCCGAGGGCGACTTCTGGACATGCCACCGCACGGTCGACAACCCCGCCTACCGCCTGGGCGACCTCGACGAGGGGCTCTCGGCGGCGGCCCGCCAGGCCTTCCTCGACCGCCGTCAGGTCGACGCTCAGGAGCCCTGCCGCTCCTGCTGGGCCCGATACCTCTGCGGCGGCGGCTGCCATGTCGAGGTCGACGAGGTCGGCCGGGAGGGCTGCGACTACATCCGGGGATGGCTCGAGTACTGCATCTCGCTCTTCGCCGAGTGCCAGTCCCGCCGTCCCGAGGTGCTTCGATCGATGGGAGTGTCGACGTGAGCGGTTTGATTCCCCTCAACCTGAGTGCCCGGCTCCAGCGGTCGGCCACCGGCAACCCCGCCGGGGCCATGCTGGCCAGTGGGGTGGCCAACTGCTTCCCCGGCCTCGAGTTCGACCACCGCAACCTCGATCGCCGGTTCTTCCCCGGGCTGGTGGTGGAGTTCGCCGACCCCCTGGTGGCACAGCCGTCGATGGGCGGAGTGGTCACGGCTGTCGACCTCGACGACCCCGCGCTGGCCGACGCTGCCGCCAGCCATCCCGGCCTCGCCGGCAACCTGGCCGACCTGCAGGCGGAGATGGCGGCCGACGCCCGTGCGTGGTGGATCGTGCGGATCGCCCAGGGCGGTGTGGTCATCGACCCCCAGGACATCCGAGGCCTGGGGCTCGATTCTCTCGGCACCTGGCGGGTGGTCCGGTCGATCGACCCCGGCGCCGTGCAGATCGTGCTCGGCCGCTTCGGCGACGACGGGGTGGCGGCCGGCGAGGTCACCCTCGACGGCCCGCGCCGGCCCTACCTGGCGGCCGGCGACACCATCGACGAGGGCTACGCACCGGGCGAGCTCACCCAGAGCCTGTGCTCGCCGTGGCAGCACGACTTCCGCGACTGCGGTTGCTACTACTGGGCCTCGAACCACCCCGATATCGCCATCGAGGCGGTGGAGCCCGGCGAGGATCCGGGGGTGCCGCCGCCGCCCGGCACCGGATGGCTCAATTGGCAACGGGCCCGGCCCCCTCGCGACAACGTGCCCGAGCTCGGCTACTACGAGATCAGCGAGCGCTACCAGGACCTCGCCGTGGTGCTGCGCGACAGGGAGTCGGCCGATCCCTACAGTCCGCCGACCGTTGACGGGGCCGAGCCCTATGCCACTACCGACGAGCTGGTGGCCCAACTGCGCAACAGGCTGGCTCCCCTCGAGCACGCCCTCACCCTCGAGTACCTCTACGCCTGGTCATCGGTGCGGTCTCCTCAGGAGGCGGCCGCCCTCTCCGACGCCGAGGTGGGGGAGAGCCTACCGCTCCGGTTCCGGGCCGACCCGGCGCGTCCCCTCGACGGGATCTCCGACCGGGCCGGCGCCGTCACCTATCTGCGCGGCCGGCTGCGTCGCGACGTTACGTACCTGCGCGAGCAGCTGCGGATCACGTTCATCAGCGAGATGCGCCACCTCTCCTGGGTGAACCTGCTCCTGCGCAAGCTGGCCGATTTGGGCATCGGCGGCCCGTACGCACCAGCCCTCGGCGTGGCCGCCGACATCCCCGCAGGCCCACCGGGCGCCACCCGGCCGGCGGCCCTCCGCCCGTTGGTTCACGCCGCCGCCGTCGACTTCGAGGCGGTCGAACGGCCCAGCGGGGGCCTCGACGGCGCCTACTCGCGGGTCCGGGCCACGCTCGACGCGTCCGAGCTCCCGGGCGAGCTGTACGACATCGCCAGCCGCATCGTCGACGACGGCGTCGACCACTACAGCGCCTTCCGGCGCATGGTGGCGATCGTCGACCTCTACGACCAACCCTCGTCGCCCCACCTGCGTCCCGGGTTCACCCTCGCCTCTCCCGACGACCCGGAGGTGGGGCCCGCCCTACTCGCCCAAGGGCGGATCATGAGCCTGCTGACCCGGGGCTACCGGGGTGACAGGTCGAAGATCGACGAGGCCCGCCAGGTCATGCTCGCCGAGCTCGAGAGCGCCATCGAGGTGTCGGCCCGCAACGGCTTCGGGGTGCCCTTCTTCTGATCGCTCAGTACTTGCGCTCCATGGGCAGGTAGGGCCCCGGGTCCACCGGCTTGTAGTCGAGGTCGAGGACGCCGTCCGGACGCCGGGACACCAGCGTGTGCCGCATCCAGTTGGCGTCGTCGCGTAGAGGATGGTCGTCGCGGAAGTGGGCGCCACGACTCTCCGTGCGGGCCAGAGCGCTGGCGACGAGCGCCTCGGCGAGGTCGAGGAGGAAGCCCAGCTCCAAGGCTTCGGTGAGCTCGTAGTTGTACACCCGCCCGTCGTCCTGCACCGTCGCCGCCCGGTACCGGTGGCGGAGGGCGGCGACGGTCGCGCCGGCCGACCGCAGGGTCTCGTCGGTGCGGAAGACCGAGGCCTTGGCGGTGAGCTCGGTCTGCAGCTCGCTGCGGATATCGGCCACGTTCTCGCCGGCGGCCCTGCCGGCCGGCCGGAGGCTCTCGATGAGCGTACGAGCCGTGCCGGCGGCATCCTGGGGCAGCGGTGGCCGCTCCGTCCCGGCGACGAATTCCGCCATCGCCGCGCCTCCCCGACGGCCGAACACCACGATGTCGAGAAGCGAGTTGGTGCCCAACCGGTTGGCCCCGTGCACCGAGACGCAGGCGCACTCGCCGGCCGCGTAGAGGCCCGGGGCGACGGTGCCCGACGGGTCGAGCAGCACCTCGCCGGAGACGTTGGTGGGGATGCCGCCCATGGCGTAGTGCGCTGTGGGCTGAATGGGGATGAGGTCGGTCTTCGGCTCGATGCCGAGGTACGTGCGCACGAATTCGGTGATGTCGGGGAGCTTGGCGTCGATCTGCTCGGGAGGAAGGTGGGTGAGGTCGAGGTGGACGAAGTCCTGCGTCGTCCCGCAGCCCCGGCCCTCACGGATCTCGGAGAGGATCGCCCGGCTCACCATGTCGCGCGGGGCCAGGTCCTTCACGGTGGGGGCGTAGCGTTCCATGAAGCGCTCGCCGCCGGCGTTGCGGAGAATGCCGCCCTCGCCCCGGGCCGCCTCGGACAGGAGGATGCCGAGCTTGTAGATGCCGGTGGGATGGAACTGGAAGAACTCATGTCCTCCAGCGGCACGCCCCGGCGGAAGAGCAGCCCGGGCCCGTCGCCCGTGAGGGTGTGGGCGTTCGATGAGACCCGGAACATCTTGCCGAAGCCGCCGGTGGCGAAAAGGGCGGCCTTGCACTCGAACACGTGCAGATCACCGGTGGCCTGCTCGTATGCCACCACGCCGGCGACGGGTGCGCCAGGCGCCGCCCGCCCGTCTTCAGCGGCGAACAGCACGTCGAGCACGACGAACTCCGAGAAGAAGCGCACGTCGCGCGCCTCGCACTGCTGATAGAGGGTCTGGAGGATCATGTGGCCGGTCCGGTCGGCGGCGAAGCAGGCACGCCGCACCGGGGCTTCGCCGTGGTTGCGGGTGTGGCCGCCGAAGCGCCGCTGGTCGATACGCCCGTCAGGGGTGCGGTTGAACGGCAGGCCCAGGTGCTCGAGCTCGATGACGGCGTCGACCGCCTCCCGGCACATGATCTCGGCCGCCGGTTGGTCGGCCAGGTAGTCGCCGCCCTTCACGGTGTCGAAGGCGTGCCACTCCCATGAGTCCTCCTCCACGTTGGCGAGGGCGGCGCACATCCCTCCCTGGGCGGCGCCCGTGTGCGACCGAGTGGGGTAGAGCTTGGTCAGCACGGCTGTGCGGCACCTGCCGGCGACCTCGATGGCCGCCCGCAGACCGGCTCCGCCGGCGCCCACGATCACCGCGTCGTAACTGTGCCGGTGGACCTCCATCGGCCGATCCTGACACCTCCGCAGCGGCTCCGTGAACGCCGGCCGTACCCCAGACAACAGATCGAGTACTGGCGGTGAACACTCGCCTGCCGCCCTCGTCGACCCAGGGAAAGTGGCGCGATGCTCGCGGCATGGTTTCGACGCAGCTCCAGCGCAACGATGCCCGGGCAATCGTCGAGTGGGTCCTGGGAGTGACGGCGCGGCCGCCACGGGAGACAAACGGGCCTGATTTCGACCTGTGGGAGAAAGGCGAGCCCGTCGGTGCGTTGCTGGTGGTCTCCGCCGCCGGCGGCGCCGGCGGCGCCTGGTCCGGATCGCCGGCTGTCGTGAACGAGGTCATCGAGGACGAGGCCTGGCGGGCCGAGAACCTGGCACGCTTCGGAGGCGTCGAGCGCGGTGAGCGCCACCTGTTCGTCTGGCTCGGTGAAGACCACGGCGAAGCGTCCCGCGCGATGGGCCCGGACGAGACACCGGAGGCCCCGTTGCCGCCCCTGGGCATCACCACCCTGTGGGTCGCACGGCGGCCGGCGGCAAGGGCCGGTTGGCTCGCCGACAGGGTGTGGCAGACGAACCCTAGGGGCGAGTGGGAAGCGTTGGAGGCCGTACCCCGCTCGTGCGACCACGGGGCAGCTCGACAGGCTTCACTGTCGCCGCTGGCGCTACAACGTCGCTGAGGCCGAGCCGGACGGCTGACAGCGACCGGAGCAGGACCCCGGCGGCGCTCGATTCCAACTCGAGTGAGCGGAGCATCGTGACGGCGCGCAGGCACATGCTCAGCTCGTCGCCCAGCGTGAGCAGTCGGGCCGCGAATTCCGGCGGCAGACGGGTGTCGCATGCGAGCCGGCGGACGTTCTCCTCTGCCGGTTGCAACCGCTGCACGACGTCGACGAACCCTTCCCTGGTGCCCTGGCGAACGGACTGCTCGGCCGCCTGCAACTGTTGCAGGAACGACAGCAGTGGAAGACGGAACTCCGCGTCCAGCGCCTCCGGGGCCGCTTCGGGAACGGGCATGGGCGTCACGTGCCCGGACGTCCGCCCGACGCGAGGTAGTCGATCCGGCGGGCGACATTGACGGCGTGATCACCCAGTCGCTCGTAGAACCGGGCGACAAGGCCCATTTCGATCGCCGCCGCCATCGACGTCGTGCTCTCGGCCAACTCGGCCGTCAGGCGGACGTGGAGGTCGTCGAGCTGGTCGTCGAGTCGCCGGAGGCCGATCACCGCAGAGGCATCACGGGTGCACCAGGCGTCGGCGGCCCGCGACCACATCTCGACTCCCAGCCGGCCCATCTCGCCGATCAGGCCGCGGGCGAGCGGGGTGATCCGGGTGACCAGGCCCGGTTGCGTGCGTAGGGCGATGTGCTCGACGAGATCACCGCTGCGCTCGAGCTCGGGGACGATCCGCAGGATGGAGACCAGGAGCGGGATGCGCTCCGAACGGCTTGCCGACCGGGCGAGATCGAGTTGCACCCACTCCTCGATGGAGAGCTGGAGATCGTCGATCAGCACGTCGCCGGCCGCCACCTTCCGAGCCGCCTCGCGGTCTCCCGCCAGGAAGGACTCCGTCGCTGCCGCCAGACCTTCGCCGACGAGCGCGAACAGCCGGAGTACCTGACCGTCGATCTCCTCGAGATTGAGCGGGCGCGGTTCGGTGACTGTCGGAAGTTCCTGCTCCGGCGTCAACAACCGCCCACGTCCAAGCCACTGCATCGTGGACCGACCGTAGGCGCCGACGCCTGTGGAGAGCTAGAGGGAAGGCCTGTGAATTGTGGTGTCGGGAAGACTCGTGTCGCCGTCCCGTCACCGTCCGGACAACACCGGTCCACCATCGGTTCAGTTGGCGTTCGCTTGACCACTCGGGCCGTTGATGCTGCTGCGAAGATCAGGCGGCGGTGAACGTGCCCTGGAGGACACTCTCGATCGTCAGGCCGCCCGTGGCCGGGACGAGTGTGAGCGTGAACGGGCCCGGCCCGAAGGTCACCGACCCGGCGGCGCGCTTCGAGTCCGGCGTCTGCACCTGCAGCCGTCCGGAGATGCTCAGCTTCCCCGGGCCCTTCAGCTCGACCCGCTGCAGATCCCGCCGCACGACCACTCCACCCCTGCCGGTGAAGACGGTCTGCTGGTCGGCCGTGAACTCGACGCTGTCGCGGGATGTGGCGAGCCCGGCCGTGCCCACTGCGACGGAGGCCCCCGCCCGGTAGGTGCCGGGGACGAACGACCAGGTGCCGTCGATGCGGAGGGCCACGCCCCTGGCGTCGACCTCCAGGTGCACAGGCCCGAGCTCGAGACCGCCGGCACCGGTGATGGGCAGAGGCGTTCCGCCCCCCCAGGAGATCGTCGTGCGCTTCCCGCCGACGAGGGCCTTGTCGATGGTGGCGCTGCCGGTGCCCCGTTCGACGCCGGCGATGGTGAAGGGTGAGGTCAGGGGTTCGGCCACCTGGGCGTCGTCGGCCACCAGGCGGGTGACCTCGCCGGTGACGAACGCCTGGCCGGCGCTGGGGACGATCGCGCCGGGCCCTGCTGCGGTCGACGACCCGCCCGAAGAGCAGCCCGCGAGCGCCCCACCGACACACGCCAGGGCGACAACGAGTAGGAGCCTGACGAGGCGTGCCATTCGCCCCAGAGTACGTTGACACGGTGTCCCGACCCGCCACCCTCGGCCAGCTCAGGGAGTCCGGCTGGGAGTCCGTACCCGTCAAGGACGAGGTGCGCGGCAACGCCGCCGCGCGCATCGCCGCCGGCCGCCCGCTCGTCGACGGCGTGCTCGGGTACGACGACACCGTCTTCCCGCAGCTCGAGAATGCAGTTCTCGCCGGCCACGACATCGTGTTCCTCGGAGAGCGGGGGCAGGCCAAGACCCGTCTGATCCGCTCGCTGGTCGAGCTGCTCGACAAGTGGGTGCCGATCATCGCCGGATCGGAGATCAACGACGACCCGTACAACCCCGTGTCCCGCCACGCCCGCGACCTCGTTCGCGAGCACGGCGACGACACGCCGGTCGAGTGGGTGCACCGGAGCACCCGCTTCGGGGAGAAGCTGGCCACGCCCGACACGTCGATCGCCGACCTCATCGGCGAGGTCGACCCCATCAAGGTGGCCGAGGGCCGCTACCTGGCCGACGAGCTGACCCTGCACTACGGCCTCGTCCCCCGCACCAACCGCGGCATCTTCGCCATCAACGAGCTGCCCGACCTGGCTGAGCGCATCCAGGTGGGCCTGCTCAACGTGCTCGAGGAGCGCGACATCCAGGTACGGGGCTACAAGATCCGCCTTCCTCTCGACGTGCTGCTGGTGGCCTCGGCCAACCCGGAGGACTACACCAACCGGGGCCGGATCATCACCCCGCTCAAGGACCGCTTCGGCGCCCAGATCCGTACCCACTACCCGCTGGACACCGCAACGGAGCTGGCCATCGTCGCCCAGGAGTCGTCGACTCCGGTCATGCCCGGCGTGCGGGTCGACGTGCCCGAGCACATGACGGCGATCGTGGCCGCCATCTCCCACGAAGCCCGGACCAGCCCTCACGTGAACCAGAGGTCGGGGGTGTCGGTGCGGCTGTCGATCGCCAACTACGAGACCATGGTCGCCAATGCCACACGCCGTGCACTTCGGCTCGGCGAGACCGAAGCCGTACCCCGGGTGAGCGACCTCGACGCGCTCACGTCGTCGACCGCCGGCAAGGTCGAGATCGAGGCCTTCGAGGAGGGCCGGGCCGACGCCACCCTGGACCGGCTGGTGAGGACCGCGGTGCTCGGCGTCTTCAAGCAGCGTTGCCCCCCGGAGAGCGTCCGCGAGGTGCTGAGCGACTTCGACGACGAGGCCATTGTCCACACCGGCGACGACGTGCCCTCGGGTGACTATGTCGAGGCGCTCGGACGCCTTCCCGCCCTGCGTGCCGCCGTGGTCTCCCTCGCCGGCAGCGAGACGCCCGCCGCCTTTGCCAGTGCCACCGAGCTGGTGCTCGAGGGTCTGCACCTGTCGCGCCGCCTGAACAAGGACTCGCTCGGCGCCCGGGCCACCTACCGGGGGCGCTGAGCCGCCGCAGGCTCAGTCGGTCCGCGTAGGCGAGGTCCCCTTCGGCGACCGCCATGACGGGCGGCGGGTTGGGCGCAGGCGTGCCCGGGGGTCGCGGAACTGCACCCAGCGCCCGTCGAGACGCTCGCCGGTGGGATGGGAGTAGGTGGCGGTGAGGGTGAGCTCTCCCGGTGGCGCCGGTCGGCCACAGCCGGTGAGGCGACGCCCGGCGTGGTCGGTGAACTCCAAGCCGTCGGGATCGTCGGCGTTGCCCGAGATCCCCAGCAGCCCCCGGTGGTGCAGGCGGTGATGAGCCGAGCACAACGCCACCAGGTTGGGGGGGTTGGTGCGCCCCCCGTCCTCCCAGTGGAGGAGGTGGTGCACCTGCAGCCAGCGTCGCCGGCACGTGACCCGACAGGCGCCGTCGCGGTGCTCCACCGCCACCCGGGTGCGCTCGGCCACGATGCG
>Ga0183260_10000002_pt1 | contig 178011 bp, 189 predicted proteins | sample AntDrymUQ4972206_2_FD_129768 | JGI IMG/M metagenome (GOLD analysis project Ga0183260, IMG submission 129768) | Polar desert sand microbial communities from Dry Valleys, Antarctica - metaG UQ497 (22.06) (version 2) (version 2) | ecosystem: Environmental > Terrestrial > Soil > Desert | place...
CACCACGGACCGACCCACCACCCAGCTTGCCGCTCTCTGCCTGACCTCCCGTCCTCCGTCCCGGCCACCGCGCCCCTCGGAGCCCCGATCAGGCAACGAGGGAGCGGAAAGGCCCGGAGAAGGTAGGCAGGACAAGGAGATTCGACCTGGACCGGCGCGTTCAGGGCGCGTCAGCCGTCGCGCCCGTCCCGTTCTTCACCAGGAAGTAGCTAGGCCTTCCCTGCCTGACGATGCGGGACACCACCGAACGGCCCATCACGATCACGGAGGGCACGAATATGCTCGTGGGTCGAAATCCCACGCGCATTGTGGCCGAAGCTCTACGGGTGATCAGAGACGGAGTTCCGGCCCGGAGGCCGGTGCTGTGGGATGGCTGCGCGGGAGAACGAATCGCCGACGTTCTCATGGACGAGAGCCTACCTCGGCAGCCCGGAGCCATCAATCCCCGGTGAGCGCGATCCTGAGGAAGCTGCGTTCCTATACGCCCGTCACTCTGACGGCGGCGCTGTTCCTGCGGTGCAACAAGGGAGTGAACCAGGTCTTCAACGTGGTCGCCGGCGTGTCCGACGGCCTGTGGCTCGGCGTGATGAACGACGCCGTCCTGCACCGCATCGACGAGGTCCACTACCAGGGCCAGACGTACTACTTCCGGCCGGACTACAACGTCCGGGGGCTGCTGAGCTGGGAGCGCGACGCCGTCGACCGGTACTTCGCCGACGTCAAGCGGGTGGTGGTCACCGCCGCCGGGGGCGGGCGGGAGACCTACACCCTCCTGGGCGAGGGGTACGACGTGGTCGGCTTCGAGTGCAACGAGCAGATGGGTCCGGCCGGCAACGACCTGCTGCGGGACGCCGGTACATCCACATCCGGGGCCGGGCCAAGCGGGTGGAGTTCCTGCGCCAGGCCCGCTCCCACATCACCGAAGGTGCACCTCTCCTGGTGTCGTTCTTCGCCCGGGACGGGGACACGATCTACTTCCGGATGGTGGCGGCCATGGCCAACGCCATTCGCCGGCTCCGGCGAGACGAACCGGTCCAGATAGGCGACAGCCAGGCGCCCAACTTCGCCCACTTTGTCACCGAGCAGGAGGTCCGCGAGGAGCTGGCCGAGGCCGGCTTCGAGATGGTGTCGTTCGACACCGAAGAAGAACGCTCGCTCTGTCGCCCTGGCCCGTTGAGTTGAGGGGCCCGACGAGAGGATCTCCTGGATGAGCACTGACGGTGTGGGCGACCGGATCAAGGTGCGAGACGGCGGCCGTGTGGCGGCGGATCGAGGGCGAGACGGTGCTGCTCGACCTCGAATCCTCGCTCTACCTGGGCATCAACGACACCGGAAGCGTGCTGTGGCCAGTCATGGTGCGGGGCACCGACCGCGGCGAGCTTGTCGACCTGCTGGTGTCCACCGACGGCGTCGAGGAGTCGCGGGCCGCGACCGACGTCGATGCCTTCGTCGAGGCCTGCCGGAGCCGTCGCCTGCTGGAGCCGTGATCTCCGGCCTCGCCGGTCTGATCGCTCGGCGGTGAAGTCGGACCTCACCTCGCTGGAGATCGCCTCCGGGCTGGTCTTCGGCATGGTCGACGACGTGGAGCCGCTGCCGGAGCCGGAGCCGGGAAAGAGCCCGCAGGAGGCGTTCGAGGACGCGGTGCTGGCCGGTCTGCTGCGGCCCCCGTGCGTGGTGAGCTTCTCCGGCGGTCGCGACTCGTCGGCGGTGCTGGCGGTGGCGGTGCACGTGGCCCGCAAGCACGGCACCGAGGAGCCGATCCCGGTGTCGCTGCGGTTCCTCGGCGTGGAGTCGACCGACGAGTCGGCGTGGCGGAGAAGGTGGTCCGCCACCTCGGCGTCGGTCACTGGGAGCGGGTGGCGCTCGATGACGAGGTCGACTCCCTCGGCCCCTACGCCGTCGCCGTCCTCCGCCGCCACGGGCTGCTGTGGCCCCACAACGCCCATTTCCACGTGCCCATCTGCCAGTACGCCCGAGGTGGCTCGGTGCTGACCGGGGTCGGCGGTGACGAGCTGCTCCTCCCGTCGAAGTGGGTGCGGCTCAACCACGTCCTCGCCCGGGCGGCACCGCCCGAGCCGCGCGACCTGGCCCGCCTCGTTGTGGCCTATGGTCCCCGCCTCGGCCGCCGGCTCCGGTTCGCGATCCGTGGCGGCGACATGGCCATGCACTGGCTCCGGCCCCGCGCGGCCCGGGAGCTGGCGCGGCGGCTGGTCGAGGCCGAAGCGGCGGAGGCCATCGGCTGGGACAAGTGGGTGCGCACCTCGTGGTGGCCCGCGCGGTCTCGTGTCGTGGGCGGCGCCAGCCTGGCCCGGCTGGCCGACGACGTGGGCGCCGTCGCCATCCACCCGATGGAGGACGGGGCGTTCCTCGCCACCGTGGCCGCGGCGCGGGGCAGGGCCGGGTACCCCAACCGGACCACGGCCATGGAGGAGCTGTTCGGCGACGTGCTCCCGCCCGACGCCCTCAACCGGCGGACGAAGGCCTTCTTCGACGACGTCTTCTGGGGCCCCTACAGCCGTGAGTTCGCCCGCAGCTGGGCCGGCCGGGGCTCGGCGAGGAGGTGGTCGACGTCGACGTGCTGCGGGCCATGTGGACGGGCCGGTCGCGGGGGCCGCCCGGCGGTGGCCGCCCGGCCCAACTTCCTCATCGCCGGTGCCGCCAAGTCGGGGACGACGTCGCTGTACCTGGCGCTCAAGGAGCACCCCGACGTGTACATGTCGCCGATGAAGGAGCCCCACTACTTCGCCTACCTGGCCGCCCCCGACCTCATCGGCGACGTGTACGGAAGCGTCGACGCCGCCCACCGTGAGTACGAGGAGCTCTTCCGGGGCGTCGGCGACGAGACGGCGATCGGTGAGGCCTCGACGTCGACCCTCCTGGCACCCGGCGCCGCCGAGATCATCGAGCGCGCGCTTCCCGACGTCCGGATCGTGGTCGTCCTCCGCGACCCGTCGACCGGGCCTGGTCGAACTTCGTGCACCTCTCCAATGCCGGCGGGGAGACGACGTCGGACTTCGCCCGGGCGGTGGGGGAGGAGGACCAACGCCTGCGCGAGGGGGTGCCGTTCACCTACGGCTACAAGCGGTGGGGCGCTACCACCGCCAGCTCGTGCCGTTCGTCGAGCGGTTGGGGCGCGGCCGGGTTCAGGTGCACCTGTACGAGGACCTCGAGGCCGACCCCCAGGGGGTGCTGCGGGCGATCTGTGAGTTCGACAGCGGCCCGGGGGTGCCGACCGTGGGCCGCCACAACGTCGGCGGGGGCGCCCCCGGCAACCGCTGGATCGACAACCTCGTCAACGAGCGCAACGGCGCGGGCCGGGCGTTCGGCCAGATCGTGCCCGTGGGCGTGGCCGACCGGCTCCGGGGCTTGGTCGTCGCCCGTACCCCCACCGGGGTCGACCCGCAGGTCCGGGCCGAGCTGGTCGAGGAGTTCCGGGTCGAGATCCTGCAGCTCCAGGACCTCATCGACCGCGACCTGTCGGCCTGGCTGCGCTTGACCGCGGCACCGGCCGCTGCCGGGTCGGGCCGGGGCGGACGGACGCTCGGCCGGTAAAGTGAGGGCGTGAGGGCTGTGCTGGTCGAGGTTCCCGAGGCGCTGATCGAAGAGCGCCGCCGCACCGGCGCCGACCGCTGGGACGAGCTGTGGGAAGGGGAGCTGCACATGGTCCCTCCGCCGTCGGGACTGCACCAGCGCCTGGGTGGGGAGCTGTTCATGGTGCTCAACCCGCTGGCGAAGGCACGTGGCCTGATCGGCTCCTACGAGACAGGGCTGTACCGTCCGGGCACCGACATCGACTACCGGGTTCCCGACCAGGTGTACGCCCGCCCCGAGGTGGTCACCGAGCGGGGCGTGGACGGGCCGGCCCAGGTGGTGGTCGAGCTCGTCTCCCCCGGCGACGAGACCTATGCCAAGCTCGGCTTCTACGCCGAGATGGGCGTAGGCGAGGTGCTCGTGGTGCACCCCGGCGAGCGGCGCGTGGAGCTGTTCGTGCTCCGGGGCGGCCGCCACGTCCTGGTCCAGCCCGACGCCGACGGTGCCGTGCGGTCGGCGGCTCTCGGCGCCACCTTCGCCACCGTCGACGGTCCCCGCCTGGCCATCGCCTGGGACGGCGGGTCGACACAGGTCTGAATCGAATCGCCTCCGGCGGCCAGGGCCGCGCTGCACCGGGCCGGGCGGCGAACGCCGGCGGTAGCTCGCGACAGACCTTGAAGACCACGAACCCCCGGAAGGTCGTCGAAGCCGTCGTCCTGGCTGGCGACGGCGGCAACGTGGGCGATGGCGGTGACGGCGATGAGCGTGTCGGTGACCCGGGTTCCGGCCTGCCGCCCTGAGCCCCCCGAGCTCGTCGGACAGCGCGAGTCGACCAGGCGGGCGAACGCCTCGGCCACCCGACTCCACCGGGAGTGGCTCGTAGCCAGCCGTCGCCGTCTCCAGGGTGGCCAGCCGCACGGCGCGGGTCGCAGGTCGCAGGTCGTCGACGACCAGGACCCTGATCCTCGGCGGTACCTCGCGGTCATGGCCGTTGACAGCTATGTGGAGGTGGCCCGGGTGGCGGGGGAAGACGCCTATCGGGCGAGCGTCCCCTTCGACGTGACCGTCGTCCCCGCCCGCCTGGCGACCTGTAAGCAGCGGGGTCAGCCACCGCCACCGGTCGCCGGACGGCTCGGCGGCTCCGGCGGCTCGCCGTCCTCGTTCTCCATCGGCTGCTCGCCTGCGGCAGAGAGGTCGACGATCGACAGCCGGGTATGGGCGAGGTCCCAGGAAGAACGCTCACCGCACCAAGCCCGGCTCGACTGTGCGTCGGGGCCTCGGTGGCGAAGGGCGGCGACAGCAGAGGCACCAAGGCTGGCTGAGACGCCGCGCGCCGTCGTTCCCGCGATCCCGCACATGTCGACGCCGATACTTTCACCAACCGAGAACCGGTCTGAGCACCTGTAGCGTCGACGCCCATGCGGGCCGCTTGCGTAGTCGGGGCGCGGCCGAACTTCATGAAGATCAAGCCCGTGATGGACGCACTCGAGCGACGCGACGTCGAGGTCGTGCTGGTACACACCGGTCAGCATTACGACCGGTCGATGAGCACGGTGTTCTTCGAGGAGCTCGGTCTGCGGCCTCCGGATCGTTGGCTCGAGGTCGGGTCCGGCCGTCATGCCGAGCAGGCCGCCAGGATGATGTTGGCGCTCGACCCGGTGATGACGGAGCTCCAGCCCGACATCGTGGTGGTCGTGGGCGACGTGAACTCGACGATGGCTGCTGCGTTGGTGGCGGCCAAGTCGCCCGCCCGGCTGGCCCATGTCGAGGCCGGCCTGCGAAGCCGGGACTGGACGATGCCGGAGGAGGTGAACCGGCTGGTCACCGACTCGGTCTGCGACGACCTGCTGGCGCCGTCACCGGACGCAGTCGACAACCTCCTCGGTGAAGGGCACCCGATGGAGCGGATTCACCTCGTCGGCAATGTGATGATCGACACGCTGTTCGCCAACCTCGAGCGGGCCAGGAAGCGGAGCATGCTCGATCGTCTCGGCTTGGAGCCCCGGGGCTACGGCCTGGTCACGTTGCACCGGCCGGCCAATGTCGACGAGCTCGGCATGCTGAAGACCCTGCTGGGCGCCTTGGGTGAGATCTCCGCCGAGTGTCCTCTGGTGCTCCCCGCCCACCCCCGAGTGGCGCCGCAGCTCGAGGCTATGGAGATTCCGGCCGGCGTGCGCATCATCGAGCCCCTCGGTTACCTCGATTTCGTCGCGGTCGAGGCGAGCGCCAGGCTCGTTCTCACGGACTCGGGAGGGGTTCAGGAGGAGACGACCGCCCTTGGCGTTCCCTGCCTGACGATGCGCGACACGACCGAGCGGCCGATCACCATCACCGAGGGCACGAACGCGCTCGTGGGTCGGGATCCGAGACACATCGTCGACGAAGCTGTACGGGTGCTCGGCGAGGGCGTCGTCGTACGCCGTCCGGCGCTGTGGGACGGCAGGGCGGGGGAGCGGATCGGCGATGTGCTCGTCGACGAAGCTCGGCCTCGGCGATAGGCGGCGCCCGGCTTCCCTTGTGTGGAAGTGGCCTACTTGCGGGTATCCAGCAGGGGGTTACGCCACCGCAGGTCGGGGAACCGGGCGAAGTCGGCATCGGCCGAGCACACCTCGAGCCCGTGCTCCATGGCCAGGGCGGCCAGGTGGGCGTCGGGAATGAGATTGGCCCCCAGTTGCAGCTCGGTGACCAGGCGGCCGAGCATCTCGCCATGGCGTTCGGTGGGCACGGGCGCCCACACCATCGGAGAGGAGAACCAGTCCTGCACGTGCCGCCAGGCCTGGTCCGGGCTCAGCGGCCGGCCGGTCACCCTCGGATTGGTGGTGAGTCGCAGGAATGCCAGCACCGACGGCCACGGGATGCCGACACGCCGCGGCCCGTTGAGCTGCTTCTCGAGCCAGGGGTGGGCCCGGGCGTGAAAGGGACTGCTGGCGTCATGGGCGTAGATGAGCAGGTTGGCGTCGAGCAGCATCAGTGCCGGTCGGGCCCTTCGGCGATCTCCAGTGCCTCGGCCACGTTGGAGACGTCGAAGCGCAGGTCGAGACGGACCGTCTCCAGTCGGACCGGCCGCCGCTCATCGTCTCGTCGCAGCCCCCGGCGCACGAGCTGGTTGACGGTCTCGCTCATCCCGAGCTTCCGATCGTGGCGCAGGCGCTCGATGGCAGCGGCAACGTCGTCGTCGAACGTGACTGTCGTCCGCATGCTCAAAGGGTAGCATCTAGATGCGCACCAGCCGATGCCTATGGGAACGCCCCAGTTTTCACCGATTCATGAGGCAACGTGTGCCTCACATTTGGGTCAGGCTTCGTCGATTCCAGGTGATCGCCGACCGCCCCACTCGTCACGCTGCCTTGGTCGGACTACCGAGTAAGCCGGTATCGTCGCGGGCGTGGCCGCCGCCCTTCCGTGGGGGAGACCCCTCACGTCCGAGGATCTCGAGGAGATGCCCGACGACGGCCATCGGTACGAGCTCGTCGACGGCTCGCTCCTCGTGACCCCAGCTCCGGCCGTTGCTCACCAGGTGATCGTCGCCGGGCTGGTCCGGCTCCTCTGGGAGGCCCATCCCCCGACGACCGTCGTCCTGCCCGCTCCGGTCGACTACGTGCCCGAGCCCACGACGGTCCTGCAGCCCGACGTCGTGGTCGCGGAGCGTCAGGAGGCAGCCGAGCGCCGGCTGACCCGGGTGCCGCTGCTGGTGGTGGAGGTCCTGTCGCACAGCACCCGTCGCCACGACCTCGGGTCGAAGCGCCTGGCCTACGCCGGCTACGGCGTGGCCGCCTACTGGCTCGTCGACCCCGAGCCTCCCGTCACCGTCACGGTCCTCCACCTGGCGGGCGACCGGTACACCGAGGTCGCCCGGGTGGTGGGGGACGACGACTACCGGGCCAGCCTCCCGTTCGAGGTCACGATCGTTCCCGCCCGGCTGGCCGATCTGTAGAGAGCCCACGAGGCCGGTGGCCGACGCTCACGTTGGGGTCGCCCCGGGCCAGGGCCTCGATGGCTACCCGCCTGCGTGCTCGGTGCTACATTGGCAGCATATGGAGACGATCGGGGTGCGGGAGCTGCAGCAGCGGGCGTCGGCGGCCTTGCGGCGTGTCGAGCGGGGAGAGCGCCTGGGCGTCACCGACCGCGGCCGGTTGGTAGCCGTCCTCGTACCGCCCTCGGCGGCGGCCGGCTCGGCTGCGCTGGTGGCGGCCGGGCGGGTGCAGCCGGCCCGACGCTCGCCCGACGGCCTCGCCCAGCCGGTGGCGGGGGTACGGCCGTCGGCCGAGGTGCTCGACGAGCTGCGCACCGACCGCTGAGCCGGCGGTGGTCTGGTACCTCGACACGTCGGCCTTTCTGAAGCTGGTCGTCGCCGAGGCGGAGTCGAGCGCCCTACGAGCGTGGCTCGCCGACCACGGACCGACGTGGTCGTCGCAGCTCCTGCGAACCGAGTCGCTGCGAGCCGCCGGACGCCTGGGGATCGACCAGCAGGTCGTCGACGATGCGCTCGACGCAGTGAGCCTGGTGCTGCCGGCAGCGTCGACGTTTCTTACGGCAGGGACGCTCGAGTCGCTTGCGCTCCCGTCGCTCGATGCCCTCCACCTGGCGACGGCGCTCGAGCTGGGCGACGACCTGGAGGGCCTGGTGACTTACGACGAGCGGATGGCCCAGGCCGCGATGGCGGCGTCGGTCACGGTCGTGGCCCCCGGCCCGTAGTGATGCGGAACGGGCTGGCGGATTGCTGAGGCTCGCCCCGGCCGCAGGGGCGCGGTCGGCTCACTCCCACAGGACGGCGACGTCGTAGCGGGCGATGCGCGGATCGCCGGTGACGATGGTGAGCCCGTCGACGAGGGCCTGGGCCACCAGCATGCGGTCGAACGGATCCCGGTGGTGGGGCGGGAGGCGAGCGGCCGCGACTGCATGCTCCACCGAGATGGCGAGTGGCAGGTAGGCACCAGCGGCGAGGGCGTCGGGGAGGTCGTCGGGCGAATCCAGCTTGCCCAGCGCCCGCTTGATCTCGAGCTCCCAGACGCTGGCCGCGCTCACGACTGCGGTCGTGGCCGGTCTCCCGAGAGCGCGGCGGGCCACACGCGGCAGCCTCGACTCCTGGCCGTCCAGCGCCCAGAGCAGAACATGGGTGTCGAGGAGCAGGATCAGTGCTGGTCTGCCGCGTCGTCTCCGGCGAACAGACGCTCGACGGTGTGGTTGGTCTCCTCGGAGTCCCAGTCGTCGGCCATCGTGAGCCGGCCCTTCCAGTAGCCGAAGCGTAGGGCGGTTTCGGTGCCCCGGTAGGCCACGAGCCGGGCCACCGGCACCCCCGCCTTGCCGATGACGATGTCCTCGCCGGCGGCGGCCCGAGCCACCAGTCGCGACAGGTGGGTCTTGGCCTCATGGATGTTGACGATCACAGACTTAGTCTAGTCTGGTCATGATCGCGGCGCGGGCTCGGACCCTGAGGACCCGGACCCCGCCGGGGAGTCGTCGAAGTTCGCCGGCGACGGCGCGCAGGCCGGTAGCCTGTGGGCGTGGCCGCTGCCCTTCCGTGGGGGAGACCCCTCACATCCGAGGATCTCGAGGAGATGCCCGACGATGGCCATCGGTACGAGCTCGTCGACGGTTCGCTCCTGGTGACTCCCGCTCCGGCCGTCCCTCACCAGGTAATCGTCCTCGGCGTGGCGCGACTGCTCTGGGAGGCCCACCCCCCGACGACCGTCGTCCTGGCTGCCCCGGTCGACTACGTGCCCGAGCCCACGACGGTCCTGCAGCCCGACGTCGTGGTCGCGGAGCGTCAGGAGGCGTCCGAGCGCCGGCTGACCCGGGTGCCGCTCCTGGTGGTGGAGGTCCTGTCGCACAGCACCCGTCGCCACGACCTCGGCTCGAAGCGCCTGGCCTACGCCGGCCACGGGGTCCCGGTCTATTGGGTGGTCGACCCCGAGCCGCCCGTCAGCCTCACGGTCCTCCACCTGGCGGGCGACCGGTACACCGAGGTCGCCCGGGTGGCGGGCGACGACGACTACCGGGCCAGCCTCCCGTTCGAGGTCACGGTCGTCCCCGCCCGACTGGCCGATCTGTAGCGAGCGCCGTCACGCCGTCAGACCCGGCCGACCGGCGGCCCGTCACGATATGGCGGTCGCCAGGTCGTCGGCCGGATGGCACCAGCGCAGCCCGGGGAAGCGGCCGAAGTCTCGGTCGAACGACACGAGTTGCGCACCGTGCTCCACGGCCAGGGCGGCGAGGTGGGCGTCGCTGGTGAGGTTGCCGGCCGTGCCGAGCGGTTCGAGCAGGCCCCGCAGCACGGCCACATGTCGACGGGTGGGTTCGACGAGCGTCGCTGCGGGCTGTTCCAACCACTCCTCGAGGTAGTCGAACGCGTGCACCGGCGCCAGCGGGACCGCCAGGACGTGGGGCCGGGTGACGATGCGAACGAACGCCAGCAGCGCCACCCAGGCGAACCCGACCGCCTCGGTGCCGCTCAGGCGTTCCTCCAGCCAGGCCCGGGCCGTGGCGTGCTCGGAGGAGTCGAGGTTCACGGCGTGAATCAAGACGTTGGCGTCTACGACCCGCACCGGTGCTACTTGCCCACCGCCAGCTTGCGCGCGATCTCCTCGTCCTCCAGCTCCGACGCCAGCTGAAGTGCCCTGGTGAGAGGCACGGAGGCCTGCCCCAGGTGCCGGGCGTGCAGCCGGTAACGGGTGGACGGTGGCGCGGGTGTCAGTCCGGCGCGGATGGCGTCGTTCAGGGCCCGCTTGAACGACACTCCCTGCGCGGCCATGGCCCGCCGGACCAGAGCCTCGACGTCGGGGTCGAGCGTGACCGTCGTGCGCACAGAGGCATCATAGCATCAGGACAGAACTCATCATGATGCCATTCCCGCCAACGGCAGACCGCCCGGCGCTTCGGCTCGTTATGCTCGCGGTGTGAGGGCCGTGCTGGTCGAGGTTCCCGAGGCACTGATCGAAGAGCGTCGTCGCACCGGTGCCGACCGATGGGACGAGCTGTGGGAAGGGGAGCTGCACATGGTCCCTCCGCCGTCGGGGCTGCACCAGCGCTTGGGCACGAAGCTGGTGATCGTGCTCAACCCCCTGGCCACGGCTCGTGGCCTGGTCGGCTCCTACGAGACCGGGCTGTACCGGCCGGGCACCGACACCGATTACCGGGTGCCCGACCAGGTGTACGCCCGTCCGGAGCTGGCCACCGATCGAGGCGTCGACGGGCCAGCCGAGGTGGTGGTCGAGCTGGTCTCGCCGGGCGACGAGACGTACGACAAGCTGGCCTTCTACGCCGATCTGGGAGTGGGCGAGGTGCTCGTGGTCCACCCCGTCGAGCGCCGCGTCGAACTGTTCGTCCTGCGGGGCAGCCGGTACTTGGCCGTGCAACCCGACGCCGGTGGGTTCGTCCGCTCGGCCGCTCTGGGGGCCACGTTCGGCACCGTCGCAGGCCCCCGTCTGGCCGTCGGTTGGGAGGGTGGCGCGGTCGAGGTCTGACCCTTGTTTCAGACCTCGAGGACCGTGACCCCCGGGAGATCGTCGAAGTCGTCGTCCTGGCTGGCGACGGCGGCACCGTGGGCGACAGCGGTGGCGGCGATGAGCGTGTCGATGACTCTCGGGTTCCTGCCTGCCGACCTGAGCTGGGCGACCAGCAGAGCGAACGTCTCGACAACCCGACTGTCCACCGGGAGTGGTTCGTGGTCGGCGGTCGCCGTCTCCAAGGTGCGGAGCCGCGCGGCGCGAGTCGTTGGGTCGTCGGCGAGCAGGACGCCGATCCGCAGCTCGGCAACCGTCAGCACCGAAACCGCCGTCTGGGACCCGGACGGGAGGGCCCCGAGCAGGTGGCCGGCTTCGCGGGCGATGAAGACGGACGTGTCGAGGACGACCTTCAGAGCTCGGCCACCCGGTCGGGCAGGAGCCCCTCGAGATCATCTGCGAGCGCGGAGTCGGCCTGACCGGCGGCGATGGCCCTCCACACGTCGTCGACGGGAACCCACGACCGTCGTCGGTCGAGGGGGACGAGGGCAGCGACCGGCCTGCGGTCGACGGTCACGACCAACCGTTCGCCGGCCTCGACCCTTCGGAGCACGCTCGACGTGTCGTTGCGCAGATCACGCAGCGGGATCTCGGACACGGGCGCGTAGCATATCAGCTACGAGCGGCCCCCCGTGACACCAGCGGCGGAGGATTCGGTCCTCGTCCGGTAGCCTTGCGGTGATGGCCGCCGCCCTCCCGTTGGGGAAGACCCCTGACCGACGAGGATCTCGAGGAGCTGCCCGACGATGGCCACCGCTACGAGCTGATCGACGGGGCCCTCGTTGTGACCCCGGCCCCCGGCGGCCCCCACCAGGCAGTGGTCGCCGGCCTGGTGCGTTCGCTGTGGGACAACCACCCGCAGACCACTGCGATCCTGCCTGCGCCGATCGATTACGTGCCTGAGCCGACGACCGTCCTCCAGCCCGATGTCGTGGTCGTCGAACGGCACGAGGTGGCCCAGCGCCGGCTGACGCGAGTGCCGCTGCTCGTCGCCGAGGTCCTGGCCGATCTGTAGTTCCAGCCAACAGGGCGTTGCCCCTCCCTCTGCCCGGGGTGTAGGTTCGGAAATCACAACGGTGTCATTCCGGGTGGAGGTGCCGAGGAGGATGGACAGGTGACGCTCGTCGAGGTTCGGCCGCCGCCGGCTCCGAGCCCGGCCCCTGGTCCAGACGGGCCGCGGTGGGTCACCCCGGTCGGCGCCGCCGCCTTTCGCGGCGCCAGCCTGAGCGGGGCTCTTCCCGACGAGCTCACGGCCGAACTTCGTGCCTACCTGCCCCTCGTCCGGCGCCTGGTCGAGTCCCAACCTCTGCCTCCCGGTTCGGCGACCCTCGTCGACGAAGCCCTCGAGCTCTGGGCTCGTCCGGGGTTCGAGATCCTGGCGTCGTTGCCCCGGTTGCGCTTCGAGCCGTTCGCCTACCAGGTCCAGGCCGCCCAACGCGTCCTCCGCCACATGCAGGGCCGGGCCATCCTGGCCGACGAGGTGGGCCTGGGGAAGACGATCGAGGCCGCCCTGGTGGCCAGCGAGCTGCGCCTTCGGGGGCTGGCGGCGCGGGTCCTCGTCGTGGTGCCCGTGGGCCTCGTCGACCAGTGGCAGGAGGAGCTCGATCGCAAGTTCGCCTTGCCCTCGGTCGTGGCCAGCCGGCGCTGGGAACCGCTCGGCGACCAGGCGGTGGGCGACCAGCCGATCGTGATCGCCTCCCTGGCGTCGGCCCGGCGCCCACCGCTGCGCGACGCCCTCGCCAGCGCCCGCTGGGACCTGGTGATCGCCGACGAGGCCCATCGGCTGAAGAACCCGCGCAGCGCCTCGGCTCGGCTGGTCCGCTCGTTGCAGAGCCGCTACCTCCTGCTGCTCACCGCCACCCCGGTCGAGAACCGCCTCGACGACCTGTTCCAGCTCGCCAGCCTGGTGCGGCCCGGTGCCCTGGGCACGCCCCAGGAGTTCCGGGCGCGCCACCGCCAGAGCGCCGGGACCGGCCCCGCCCCGGGCAGGAGCCACAACGGCGCCGCCAGGCCAGCCGCCCCCGCGGTGCGGAACCTGGCGGCTCTGCAGGCCCGCAGCCGGGAGGTCGTCGTCCGCCATCGGCGGAGCGAGGTCGCCCTGATGCTGCCCAGGCGGCTGGCCGAGACCCGCGGCGTGCGGCCCGCCCCCGACGAGGCCGAGCTCTACCGCCGGGTCTCCGAGCGGGTGAGGAGCCAGGCCCGGGGCGCCCCGCCGGCACGGGCCCTGGCCCTGCGCAGCGTCCAGCGCCTGGCCGGCTCCAGCCCCCAGGCCCTGCTTCCCACCCTCGCCAAGGTCGGCTGGGCCGACCTGGGGGCGGCGGCGGCTCGGGTTGCCGTCACCGAGAAGGCGAGGGCACTCGTCGGGCTGCTGGCCGGCCACCGCGACCAGGGCGACAAGGTGGTGGTCTTCTCCGCCTTCCACCGCACCATCGAGTACCTGGCCGCCCTGGTGGCCGAGGCCGGGCTGTCGTCGGCCAGCTATCACGGCGGCCTGAGCCGTTCGGCCAAGGAGGCGGCCATCGCCTCCTTCCGCAACGACGTCGGCGTGTTGCTCAGCACCGAGGCGGCCGGCGAGGGCCGCAACCTCCAGTTCTGCCACGTCATGGTGAACTTCGACCTCCCGTGGAACCCCATGCAGCTCGAGCAACGGCTGGGCCGCATCCACCGCATCGGTCAGCACCACGAGGTGCTGCTCACCAATCTGGTCACCCGGGGAACGATCGAGGAGCGGATCCTCGGGGTCCTCGAGGCCAAGATCAACCTCTTCGAGCTGGTGGTGGGTGAGCTCGACATGATCCTGGGCCGGGTCGACGAGGACTTCGATTTCGAGTCGTCCGTGTTCGCCGCCCACGTGCACAGCGGCGACGACACCGAGCTCGGGTCGCGCCTGGAGGCCCTGGGCGACGAGCTGGCCCACGCCCGCCAGGCCTACCTGCAGAGCCGGTCGGGCACCGACGAGCTGGTGGGGGGCGAGGCGGCCCATGCCGCTCTGGCGGGCGGGACGGGGGGATGATCGCCGAGCCCGCCCTGCGGTTCTGGCTGCGCTACGCGGAGCGGGAGGGCGCCGCCTACGAGGAGGCCGACGATCAGGCGTTGGTGCTGCTTCCCGAGAGGATGCAGTCGGCGTTCGGCCTGCCCGAAGAGGTGGCGGTCACTGCCGAGCCCGACGTCGCTCGTGACGACGGGGCCCTCCTCCTCATCCCCGGCCACCCGGCCGTCGACGCCGTCGCGGCGGCCGTCCTCGAGGAGGGCGACGTGGGGTGGGAGCAACTGGCCTGGCCGACGTCGGTCCCGCCGTCGGCCGCCGCCCTCGAAGCCCGGGCCAGGGGGCGGTTCGGCGTCGACCACGGCCGCATCGACGCCGTTGGGGAGGCCGTCGCCGTCTACCTGCCGGTCCTGCGGCTGGGTGCCCTCGTCACCTACGGGCTTTCACTCGACCACCGCTTCCGGGAACGGGAGGAGGCCTGGGTCGACGCGCGGACCGGTGTAGCCGTCGAGGAGGAGGTCCGCCGCAGCCTGGAGGCCTGGCCCCGGGCCGCCGCCCTCGACCGGAGCCGCTCGTGCCTGCTCCCCACCATCGGCCCGGCGCTGGCCGGGGCCGATGACGTCCTGCGGCGACGGGCCGACGCTCGCCTTCAGGCGCTCGCCCGCCAGGCCGACGACGCCCGCCGCGACCAGCTCGGCCGGGCCGAGGCCTACTTCGAGGCGGCTCTGGCGTCGATAGCCCAGCGCCGGGCCACGGCCGCGCCCGAGCGCCAGGGGCTGCTCGACGCCCAGGCCGATGCCACCCGGGCCGAGCGGGGCCGGCGACTGGCCGAGATCGAGGAGACGTTCAGAGCCGCCTACGAGCTCACGCCGTTCCGGGCCCATCTCCTGGCCGTTCCCGCCCTGTGCCTGGCCGTGGATGTGCGTCGCGGACGCACGACCTTCCCGTGCTCGCTCACCTGGGTCCTCCCGGCGGCCACCTTCGCTGACCTTCGGTGCCCCCACTGCGGGGCCGACCAGACCCTGGTGGCGGGGCGGGAGCGCCTGGGCTGTCGCGCCTGTCTTCGCCCGCCCCCGGTGGCTGCAGTGCCCTCGCCGACACCCGCGGCCCCGACGCCGCCCGAGCAGCCTCGGCCCGTTGGTGCAACCGACGGGCGCACGGTTGAGCGCGCCTCGCCGGTGCCGACGACGGCGCGCCCGACCACGACCCGATCGCCGGCGGGGCCCACGCCAGGCCAGGCGTCGAAGCGGGTGACGCCCCGCGCCGACCGATCGAGCGGCAAGCACCTCCTGAAGGTCGGCGACCGGCTGGCATTCGACCTGTGGCGGGTGGTCGGCGATCTCGAGCGCTGGCCCCGCAAGGGCGTCGAAGCCCGGTCACCCCTCGCCGCCGCTTACCGGCTCTACGGCCCGCCCGGGCCCGCGTACGCCATCGGCGTATCTCCCGACACCTGGCCTCGGTGCCGGTCGGCGGCCACCTTGGACCACGACGCTCGGTTCCCGGAGGCCACCACCGGGGTGGTCGCCGCCGGTGGGCTGCCCCACCTCTACACCCTGCGATGGCGGCTCGAGGGCGGAAGCCGGTCGTGGCCGAGGTGCTCCCCTTCGCCGCCGCCCATGGCCACAGCCTGCCGCCCGACTCTCGACTGTCCGGCCTGGTGGCCCACCGCCTCTTCGCAGACGCCCCTACGCCCCCGGTCGAGCTCGACCCGGTCGCCGCCGCCGTGTGGCACGACCACCTGCCGGCGGCCGGCTTGCCCCTTGTCCTGCGGGCGCTGGCCGCCTGGTGGCGCGTCCAGCCCGACGTCGGGGAGCCCGTTCCGGGGCCGGCGAGGGTCGTGGCTGCCGGCGTGGTGAGCCTGGTGGCAGCCCGCTCCGGCCGGCGTCGCCTCCAGGCCGAGGCCCCGAGCGGTGCCGACCCGGCCGCGGTCGCCGCCGCCGCCGCCCGCCTCGAGCCACTCCTGCGCCTGTCCCGGGAACGGCCGTGGTGAAGCGACGCGGCCCCACCGCGCGTCCGCCGGCGAGCGTGGTCTCAGCCAACACCCCCTGTTGTCGGATGGCTCGGCGGCTCCGGGGCCTCGGGGGGCTCGAGGCGGTCGGGCCCGCCCACCAGCCATACACCCCGGCCCACCGCCTCGGTGGCGATGGGGTTGGACCGCAGAAGCTGGAGACGCAGCTCCTCGGGCGTCCATGCCACCGCCTCGACCAGGGCGGGACGGGGCCCGAGCGCGTCAGCGCGCTCGAGCCAGCCCGAGGGCAGGTGCTCGGCCACGACCAGCACGTCGACATCGCTCCAGACGTTGAAGTCGCCGCGCGCCACCGAGCCGAACACGGCGACGGCTCGAGCGCCCAGGCCGGGATCGAGGCATGCGGCGAACTCCTGAGCCCGGCCGATTAGCCGTTGGCGCTCGGCCCGGCGCCGCTCGAGCACTCTGGTGGCGTCGATCCTCACGTGTCCATCGGTCACCGGAGCTGGTTCCAGACGTCCCCCCGCTCGAGCAAATCGTGGCCCCAGGGCCCGGCCCCGACGCCGTGGAGCGTCGCCTTCACCGCCAACTGGGCGGCCTGTTCGGCGAGGAAGCACGCCCAGTTGCGGCGCCCGCCGTTGCGGGCGAGGCGTGCGGTCTCGAGGGCTTCGGTAGCTTCGGCCCGCCAGCGGTCGAACTCGGTGCCGTCGAGCATCACGCGAGGGTAGGTCGCAGTGTGCAGCGGCACGTACCGGGATCGCCGGTGGGGTGTCCGTTAGACTTTGGCAATCCACCTCGCCTGCCCAGCCCTCGAGGACTACCGCTGCTCGCTGAGCGCAGTGCAGCGGCGCGTGAGCCGTAGGGACCCTCCGTGATGCACTGCGACCGGCACCGGTGCTGAGCTACGCGGCCGTCTTCTTCGTCGCCGCCGCCGTCACGTACTTCACCACGCCGGCGGCCTGGCGTGTGGCGGTGCGCATCGGCGCGGTCGTGGCCCCCGACGAGCGCAGGGTGCACACCCGGCCCACGCCCACCCTCGGCGGTATGGCCATGCTCGTGGCCGTGCTGGCGGCCATGGCCGTCGCCTTTGTCTTGCCCGAGTTCCGGTCGGTGTTCACCGCCTCGTCCGAACCCCTCGGCGTGGTGATGGCCGCCGTGGTGATCATGGCCGTCGGCATGCTCGACGACCTTCGCGAGGTCTCGGCGCCGGCCAAGATCGCCGGCCAGGTGCTGGCCGGTTCGGTGATGGCCCTGGCCGGGGTGACGATGTTCTTCTTCCGCATCCCCTTCGCCGACTTTCTCGTGCTGGCTCCCGACCTGGCCTTCCTCGTGACCGTGTTGTGGGTGGTGGGCATGGCCAATGCCGTGAACATCATCGACGGGCTCGACGGGCTCGCCGCCGGCATCGTCGCCATCGCCGGCGGCGGCCTGTTCATCTACGCCGCCCGCCTCACCAGCGCCGGCCTCCTCGAGGCCGACAACATGGCCCCGTTGCTGATGGCCATCACCTGCGGCGTCTGCGTGGGTTTCCTGCCCCACAACTTCTCGCCGGCCAAGGTCTTCATGGGCGACAGCGGCGCCATGCTGCTGGGGCTGCTCATGGCCGCCGCCACCATCTCGGTCGGAGGACGCACCGCCGACCAGTTCAGCGGCCAGACCTACTTCTTCTTCGCCCCGCTGTTCATCCCGTTCTTCATCCTCGGCGTGCCCATCCTCGACACCGGCTTCGCCATCGTGCGACGGGCCGCACGTCGGGCGTCGGTGTCGGAGGCCGACAAGGAGCACCTGCACCACCGACTCATGCAGATGGGCCACGGGCCGCGCCGGTCGGTGCTGATCCTCTGGACCTGGACCGCCATGCTCTCCGGCGTCGTACTGGTGCCGACCTTCACCAACCAGGGCAACGCCGTGGTCCCGTTCCTCGTCGCCGCCCTGGCCGTGTTGCTCTACACCTTCTTCCATCCCGGGATCCATCCGTTGGCACCCACGATCACGGTCTTCGACCAGGAGGCGCCGTGGCCCGGAGCCGCCCCTGCTCGGGGTCCGAACGGACGGAACGGCCGCAACCCCAAGGAGGGGCGCAACGGGCGCAACGGCCGCGCCGACGGCCGTGAAGGCACCGTCGGCCGGGCCGACGGCGAGGCTCCCGACCGGTCCGGTGACCCCGCCGGGGCCGAACCCGCCGAGCGGGAGAGCCATCCGGCTGGGCCTCCGGCCGCGTCGGCGCTAACGTCGCCACCGGGTCATTTGCGGCCCCCGCGCCCGGTCCCGTAGATTGCGCTCTGTTTCACGACACGTGGGTCACAGCGTGCGCGACCGGGGGACGCCGAGTCCGCGTGTGGATCGAGGAAACGGTTGAAGTTGCGAGAAGAAGACCCTGAGCGGGAAAGCACTGTTTCCGCGTCCGTAGGGCCTGAGGGCGGGGGAGACCCGTCCGAGGGGGACCCCACCCTCAAAAGCGTCACCCCTAAGCTCATCGAGCGCCAGGAGCTCTACAACGGCTTCGGCAACGGGTTGGCCCTCGCCTTCGAGCTGGCCGTCACCCCTGCGATCTTCGGGCTGATCGGCTACGGCCTCGACCGCTGGCTCGGCACCCTCCCCGTCTTCACGATCACCCTGGTGCTGGCGTGCGTCGTCGGCCTCGGGGTTCGCCAGTTCTACGGCTACGACGCCCAGATGAAGGTGCACGAAGCCGCCGGTCCGTGGGCCCGCAAGCCCGACACCGACACCGACCTCAACGTCGACGCCGGCACCCGGCACACCCCGCCTGAAGCGCCGGCGGGGCGATGAGCGTCGACAGGGTCACCTCGGCAGCGGCGCCGCCCGGCACCCCACCCGTCGAACGCCAGGTCGTCACCGACATGATCCGCCGGTCGCTCCCGGCTCTGCCTCTCCTCGTCGTCGTGGGCGCCGTCTTCTGGGGCCGGGCCGGCGCACTCTCGGCTGCCTTCGCCATTGCCCTCGTGCTGGTCAACTTCCTCGTGGCCGCCACCCTGCTCGAATGGGGCGCGCGGATCTCGGTCGCCCTCTTCGCCGTGGCCGCCCTGGGTGGCTTCGTGCTCCGCCTGGCCCTTCTCACCGTCGCCGTCCTGGTCGTCAAGGACCAGTGGTGGGTCGAGCTGGTGCCGTTGGGCTTTACCCTCGTGATCACCCACCTGGGCCTCTTGATCTGGGAAGCCCGCCACGTGTCCGTGTCGTTGGCCTTCCCGGCAATCAAGCCCGCGAAAGGATGAGCGTGGCCTTTCTCGCCGCCCTGGAGTTTCCCTCGATCAAGCACCTGGTCGACTGGGAGGACCTGGCCCTGAAGGGCACGCCCCTTGCGATCAACAAGGTCGTCCTCCTCATGTGGCTGGCGGCGATAATCGTGTTCGTCCTCTTCATCGTGGCCGGCAAGAGGGCCCGGAGCGAGGCCGGCCTGGTGCCCGCCGGCGTGCAGAACATCGTCGAGTTCGGGATCGACTTCGTCCGCAACGACATCATCCTGCAGACGATGGGGCCGCAGGGCCTGGGGTGGACGTCCTTCCTCAGCACCATGTTCTTCTTCATCTTCTTCTGCAACATCTTCGAGGTCATCCCGCTCATCCAGTTCCCGGTGAACGCCCGCATGGCCGTGCCCTTCGTGCTGGCCATCTTCGTGTGGGTCATCTACAACACCGTCGGCATCAAGAGCCAGGGGCTCGGCGGCTACATGAAATCGATCCTGTTCCCCCCGGGGGTGCCGAAGTTCCTGCGCCCGCTCGTGGCCTTCATCGAGATCATCTCGACCATCCTCGTCCGCCCGTTCTCGCTGGCGGTGCGGCTCTTCGCCAACATGTTGGCTGGCCACCTGCTGCTGGTGACGTTCGGCGTCTTGTCGGCGGCGCTGTTCACCAAGACCGTCCTCGCCGTCATCCTGCCGCTTCCGTTTGCGATGCTCATCCTGCTGACCGGTTTCGAGATCCTGGTGGCCGTGCTGCAGGCCTTCATCTTCACCATCCTGACTGCCGTGTACATCGGCGGCGCCATGAACCCCGAGCATTGACCGCGCCCACCAGCCCAGCCCATCCAACCGACCGCCCGAGCGCCAGCGACGGCCGAGACAACTAGGAGGAAGCGTGCTTTACCTACTGGCACAAGCTGCGGAAGGTGCCGCAGAGACGGCCAAGGGCCTCTCGAGCATCGGTGCCGGCATCGGTTACGGCGCGGCGGCCATCGGCCCCGGCATCGGCATCGGCATCGTGGTCGGCAACGCCATCACCGCCATGGCCCGCCAGCCCGAGTCGGCCGGCATGGTGCGGACCACCATGTTCCTGGGCATCGCCTTCACCGAGGCCCTGGCCCTGATCGGGTTCGTGGTCTTCATCCTTCTCAAGTTCGCCTAGGAGACGCTCCCATGGACGTGCTTTCCCTCGTGATCATCGCCACCGAAGGGGGTGCAGAGAAGAAGGTCAACCCCATCGTGCCCGAGCTGAACGAGATCATCTGGGGCTCGTTGTCCTTCCTGATCCTGTTCGTCTTCATCGCCAAGGTCGGCTTCCCGGCCATCAAGAAGGGCATGGACGCCCGGGCCCAGAAGATCCGCGACAGCCTCGACGAGGCCGAGGAGACCCGTTCGGAGGCCCGGAGCATCCTCGACCAGTACCAGCGGCAGCTCGCCGACGCCAAGAGCGAGTCGGCCCGCATCATCGAGGAGGCCCGCCAAGCCGCCGACAAGCTCCGCCAGGACCTCAAGAAGCAGGCCGAGTCCGAGGTGACGGAGATCAAGAACCGGGCCCAGGACGACATCGCCACCCAGGTGGAGCGGGCCAAGGCCGAGCTCCAGGCCCAGGTGGCCGAGCTCTCCATCGACCTGGCCGAGAAGGTCGTCGAACGCAGCCTCGACCGTGATTCCAACCGCGACCTCATCGAGAGCTTCATCCGCCAGACGGGCGCGTCGAATTGAGCGACCACATCGACGGGTACGCGTCGGCCATCTTCGAGGTGGCCAAGGCCGAAGGTGCGCTCGACGAGGTCGAGGACCAGCTCTTCCGCTTCGCCCGGCTGCTCGAAGGCTCCGACGAGCTGCGCACGACCCTCACCGATGCCGCCCTACCGCCCGAGCGGAGACAGGGAATCGTCGAGGACCTCCTGGGCGGCAAGGCCGAGCCCATCACCACCGCGCTGATCTCGTTCGTGGTCGGCGCCGGCCGGGCCAAGGACCTTCCCGCCATGATCGACCGCTTGGTCGAGAGAGCGACGGCCGAACGCCGTCACGTGGTGGCTCAGGTGCGCTCGGCCGTCGAGCTCGACCAGGACCAGCGCACGCGCCTGGCCGAGGCGCTCTCGGCCAACCTGGGCAAGGAGGTGGAGATCAAGGTGATCGTCGACCCCTCGGTGTTGGGCGGCCTCTCGGCCCGGGTGGGCGACACCGTCATCGACGGCACCGTCCGGCACCGCCTCGACCAACTTCGCGAATCACTCTAGAGACGCTGGGAGCAACACATGGCTGAGCTCACGATCTCCACCGATGACATCACCCAGGTGCTGCGCAAGCGGCTCGAGGGTTTCTCGCCCGACCTCGAGCGTCAGCGGGTCGGGCGCATCACCGAGGTGGGTGACGGCATCGCCCGCATCGCGGGCCTCCCCGACACCGCGGTCAACGAGCTCCTCGAGTTCGAGGGCGGCACCCTGGGGTTGGCGCTGAACCTCGACGAGGGTTCAATCGGTGCCGTCGTGCTCGGCCTGGTCGACGACATCGAGGAGGGGCAGCCGGCCCGAGCCACGGGCGACATCCTCTCCGTTCCCGTGGGCGACGCCCTGCTCGGCCGGGTGGTCAACCCCCTCGGCGAGCCCATCGACGGCGGCGGACCGATCAACACCGACGAGCGTCGCCGCCTCGAGTTGCAGGCGCCGGGCATCATCGACCGCCAGCCGGTGAAGGAGCCTCTGCAGACGGGCATCAAGTCGATCGACGCCATGTGCCCGATCGGGCGGGGCCAGCGGGAGCTGATCATCGGGGATCGCAAGACGGGCAAGACCGCGATAGCTGTCGACACGATCATCAACCAGAAGGGCCAGGGGGTGAAGTGCATCTACGTCGCCGTGGGCCAGAAGGGCTCGACGGTGGCCGAGGTGGTGGCCGCTCTCGAGGAGAGCGGGGCCCTCGAGTACACCGTCGTGGTGAGCGCCCCGGCCAGCGACCCGGCGCCCTTCAAGTACCTGGCCCCCTACTCGGGTTGCGCCATGGGCGCCTACTGGATGGAGAAGGGCGACCACGCCCTGATCATTTACGACGACCTCTCCAAGCAGGCCGACGCGTACCGCCAGCTGTCGTTGCTGCTGCGCCGCCCGCCGGGTCGCGAGGCGTACCCGGGCGACGTCTTCTACCTGCACAGCCGCCTGCTCGAGCGGGCGGCCAAGCTCAACGACGACCGCGGAGGTGGTTCCCTCACCGCCCTGCCGCTGATCGAGACCAAGGAGGGTGACGTGGCGGCCTACATCCCGACCAACGTCATCTCCATCACCGACGGCCAGATCTACCTCCAGACCGACCTCTTCCGCTCGGGAGTGCGCCCGGCGATCGACGTCGGCATCTCCGTCTCCCGGGTGGGCGGAAACGCCCAGATCAAGGCCATGAAGTCGGTGGCCGGTACCCTCAAGCTCGACCTGGCCCAGTTCCGCGAGCTGGAGTCGTTCGCCAGCTTCGGCTCCGAGCTCGACAAGACGTCCCAGGCCCAGCTCGACCGCGGCTACAAGCTCACCGAGCTGCTCAAGCAGGGGCTGCGTTCGCCCATGCCGGTCGAGGAGCAGGTGATCTCGCTCTTCGCCGGCACCAAGGGCCACCTCGACGACATCCCCACCGGCGACGTCGGACGCTTCGAGTCCGAGCTGCTCGAGGAGTTCCGTAGCCGATACAGCGATCTCATGGGCGAGATCAAGGAGGGCGGGAAGCTTCCCGACGAGCAGAAGCTCAACGAGGCCATCGAGAGCTTCAAGGAGCGGTTCACGCCGACCGACGAGTCGTCCTCGGACGACGATGACAAGAAGGACAAGAAGGACAAGAAGGACAAGAAGCAGGACGACGCCGACAAGTGATCGAGGCGACCGGTGGCTAGCGGGAAGGAGCGGAAGCTCCGGCGGCGCATCAAGAGCGTGGAGTCCACCAAGAAGATCACCCGGGCCATGGAGCTCATCGCTGCCAGCCGCATCGTCAAGGCCCAGCAGCGGGTGGCTGCCGCCCGTCCCTACGCCGAGCAGATCACCGAGGTCCTCCGCCAGCTGGCGGCGGCCGGGGTGGGCAAAGACCATCCACTCCTCAAGGAGCGCGATGTCCAGGCCATCGGCTACGTCGTCATCGTCGGCGACCGGGGGCTCGCCGGCGCCTACAACACCTCGGTCCTCCGCACCGCCGACCGGGCCCTGCAGGCCGACCGCGAGGCGGGCAAGGGTTACTCCCTCTCACTGGCCGGTGGCAAGGCCGAGGGCTACTTCCGCTACCGCGGCTACGACATCGACGAGGCCAACTCCGGGTTCAGCGAGAAGCCGGCCTACGAGGACGCACGGCGGGTGGCCGACGGGATGATCACGCGCTACGAGGAGGGCGACGTCGACCAGGTCCAGCTCGTCTATACGCGTTTCCTATCCGTCGGCTCCCAGAAGGTCACCAACACCAAGCTCCTCCCCCTGGAGAAGGGGGACATCGACGACCTGGCCGCCGACGGGCCCCAGGCCGACTACGAGTTCGAGCCCTCGCCCGACGAGATCCTCGAGCGCCTGCTGCCCCGCTACGTGGAGGCGCGGGTGTTCGCGGCCATGCTCGACGCCGCCGCCAGTGAGCACGCCGCCCGCCAGCGGGCCATGAAGTCGGCCACCGACAACGCCGAGGAGCTCACCAAGACGCTGTCCGTGGAGGCCAACAAGGTCCGCCAGGCCGGCATCACCACCGAGATCATGGACGTCGTGGGCGGAGCCGAGGCGCTCCGCCAGTGAGGAGTCGATCGCAGTGAGCGACACCAGCCCCAGCAACGGCGACACCCAGCCGTCCGAGGACGCCGACCAGTCGGGCGGTTCGAGCGAACAGTCGCGCCTGGAGGAGGCGGCCACCCGGGCGTCCGAAGCCGCCCAGAAGGCCTCAGAGGCGGCCGAGCAAGCGTCAGAGGCCGCCGCCGAGGCATCGGAGGCCGCCGGCCGACCGACCGGGTCCGAGTCCGGCGGCAACGGGCAGTCAACGGACCGTTCGGGCGCGGACAAGGGGGAGAGGAAGGACGGGCGCGTGGCGGCGATCGCCGGCCCCGTCGTCGACGTGGAGTTCCCCCCCGACTCCATCCCCGAGATCAACTCCGCGCTGTCCATGACCGTCGAGCTGGCGGGCGAGAAGATGGAGATCATTTCCGAGGTGGCCCAGCACATCGGTGCCGGCCGGGTTCGGGCCATCTGCATGAAGCCCACCGACGGGCTGCGTCGAGGCACCCCCGTGCGCAACCTGGGCCATCCCATCACCGTCCCCGTCGGCCCCGGGGTGCTCGGCCACGTGTTCAACGTGATCGGCGAGCCTCTCGACACCGACGAGGTCACCGAGGGCATCAAGGACCGCTGGAGCATCCACCGGCCGTCGCCTCCGTTCTCCGAGCTCGAGCCCCGATCGGAGATGTTCGAGACCGGTATCAAGGTCATCGATCTGCTCGCCCCCTACGTGCGGGGCGGAAAGATCGGGCTGTTCGGCGGCGCCGGCGTGGGCAAGACCATCATCATCCTGGAGATGATCCGCCGGGTGGCCGAACAGCACGGTGGCGTCTCGGTGTTCGCCGGCGTGGGCGAGCGCACCCGCGAGGGCAACGACCTGTGGTTGGAGATGCAGGAGTCGGGCGTAATGGAGAAGGCGGCGCTCGTCTTCGGCCAGATGGACGAGCCGCCCGGTGTGCGCCTGCGGGTGGCACTGTCGGCCCTGACCATGGCCGAGTACTTCCGCGACGAGGAGGGCCAGGACGTCATCCTCTTCGTCGACAACATCTTCCGGTTCGTGCAGGCCGGCTCCGAGGTGTCCACCCTCCTCGGCCGCATGCCCTCGGCCGTTGGCTACCAGCCGACCCTGGCCGACGAGATGGGCGAGTTGCAGGAGCGCATCACCTCTACCAAGGGCCGGTCGATCACGTCGTTGCAGGCGGTGTACGTGCCCGCCGACGACTACACCGACCCCGCCCCCTTCACCACCTTCACCCACCTCGACGCCACCACCGAGCTCTCCCGAGACATCGCATCCCGCGGCATCTATCCGGCCGTCGACCCGCTGGCGTCGACGTCGCGGATCCTCAGCCCCGAGGTCGTGGGTGAGCACCACTACGAGGTGTCGCGAAAGGTGCAGGAGAACCTCCAGCGGTACAAGGAGCTCCAGGACATCATCGCCATCCTCGGGGTCGACGAGCTCTCCGAGGAGGACAAGCTCATCGTGCAGCGGGCCCGCAAGGTGGAGAAGTTCCTGTCGCAGCCGTTCTTCGTGGGCGAGCAGTTCACCGGCATCCCCGGGGTCAACGTCACTGTCGAGGAGACGATCGAGTCGTTCGAGCAGCTGGTCGACGGGGAGCTCGACGACATCCCCGAGCAGGCGTTCTTCAACGTGGGCGGCGTCGACAGCGTCCGGGAGAAGGCCAAGACCCTCTCCAAAGAGGAGAAGAGCGACGGCGCCGACGAGGAGGACAAGGAGGAGGACAAGGAGAAGGAGGGGGCGAGCGCCTAGCCATGAACGTCGAGCTGGTGTCCCCCGAGCGCATCCTGTACTCCGGCGACGCGGAGATGGTGACGTGCCGCACCGTCGACGGCGGCGACATCGCCTTCCTCTCCGGGCACGCACCGTTCCTGGGTGCTCTCGACATCTGCGCCGTCAAGATCAAGAAGTCCGACGGCGCCGACGAGCTGGCCGCCGTGCACGGAGGCTTCGTCCACGTCCGCGACGACACCGTCATCGTGCTGTCCGACGTGGCCGAGCTGGCCAGCGACATCGACACCGACCGCGCCCGCCGGGCCGAGGAGGCCGCCGATCGCAAGGAGAGCGACATGGACGACACCGAGGCCGAAGCCGCCCTCCGCCGCGCCCACGTCCGCCTCGAGCTCGGCGGCTGAGGAGTTTCCGCGTTCTGTGTCGAGTTGACTACCTCACAGGTAGTCAACTCGACAGAGAACCGTCGATGTCACACCCGGGTGGTTGGCTGCGGGGCCTATGAACGCCGATCGCGACCTCGATCGTCTCTCGGCCCGTCAGCACGGGGTGGTCGCCAGACGCCAACTGCGGGCATTGGGACTCACCGCCCGTCAGATCGACTCCCGCGTCGTCGCCGGGGCCCTGGCCGCCGTCCACCGGGGGGTCTACCGGGTCCGCGGCGTTCCGCGGACCCGCGAACAGCAGCTGATCGCCGCGTGCCTGGGGGGCGGTGAGGCCGCCCTTGCCTCGCACCGCAGCGCCGCCGCGCTCTGGGACCTGCGAGGGGTCGGTTGGCCTGCACTCGAGATAAGCGTGCCGGGCCCGGCGAAGCCGATCCTGTCGGGCGTTGTCGTGCACCGGTCGGCGGGGCTCGAACCTTGCGACGTCACCCGGCGGCTCGGCATCCCTGTCACCACTCCGGGGCGGACGTTGCTCGACCTGGGGGCGGTTGCGCCTCGGCTCGTGGAGGCGGCGATGGAGGACGCACTGTTCCGTGGCCTGGTTCGCGAGGCGGCGCTGAGGCGTCTGCTCGATCGGGCGGGAACCCATGGCAGGAACGGCACGGCCGCGCTCCGCGACCTACTCGACGAGCGCGAGCGCGGCCGGGCGTCGACCGAGAGCCCCCTGGAAGACGACCTGGTGCGGCTGCTGCGGCGCCACGGGCTGCCCGACCCCGTTCGCCAGCACGTGGTCGTGCTGGGCGACGGGAGGAAGGTGAGGATCGACCTCGCCTACCCGGAGCTGAGGCTCGGGATCGAGGCCGACGGCCGCCGGTGGCATTCCGGTCGGGCCGACTTCGAAAGCGACCGGGCCAGGGGCAACCAGCTCGCGACGCAGGGCTGGACGATCTTGCGCTTCGGCCCCCACGCCATCCGACGGCGCGGTGATGCGGTGGTCGCCGAGGTGCGGGCCGTGAGGCGTCTCTCGGAGACCAGGGCGGTCGGGGCGCTGAGGTAGTCGCGCCAAACAGCGCATCATGGGGGGATGCAGAAGGTCCGCCTGGGGGTGGCGCTGCTCATGCCCCATCCTTTCGATCACGAGATCGACACGCTTCGCCGGGCGACCGGCGACGGGACCCTCGGCCGGGTACCCGCGCACCTGACCCTCGTGCCACCCGTCAACGTGCGCCAGGACCGAGTCGTCGACGCCCTCGCTGTCCTGCGCGCCGCGGCCGCCGCCAGCCGCCCCTTCCGGATCGAGCTCGGCGCGCCGGCCACCTTCCTGCCCGACAACCCCGTGCTCTTCCTTCCTGTCGAGAGCGGCGTCGACGAGGTGGAGGTGTTGCGTGACAAGGTCTTCTGCCCGCCGCTGGCCCGCCCGCTCACCTGGCCGTTCGTGCCCCACGTGACGGTGGCCGACGAGGCCGATCCCGACCGCATCGCCGCCGCCCAGGTGGCGATGGCCGGCTACCGGACCAACGTGACCCTCGACCGCGTCCACCTGCTCCAGGAGGGACCGGGCCGGGTCTGGGCGCCCGTCGCCGATTTCGAGCTGGGCTCGCCGGCGGTCGTGGGACGCGGTGGCCTTCCGGTGGAGCTGTGGGTGGGCGACGTCCTCGACCCCGAGGCACGCGACTTCTCGCTGCGCGAGTGGCACGTCCTGGGCCTGTCCGAGCTCGCAGTCGCGCTCCCGCACGAGCGCCTGGCCATCACCGCCCGACGGGATGGCCACGTCACTGGCGTGGCCACCGGGTGGTCACGCCAAACGGTCGCCCAACTCTCGAACCTGGTGGTGGCCTCACCCGACCGGGGCCAGGGCGTCGGCTCGAGGCTGCTCGCCGCTTTCGAGTCGACGGCCGCCCAGAGGGGCGCCCTACGGACCGCCTGTCAGGTCCGGGCCGGCAGCCAGGGTCACGGGTTCCTCCAACACCGGGGTTGGAAGGACGGGCCCCGCATGCCCGAGTGGTTCGAAGGCCAGGACTTCGTCCAGCTGAGGCGGGATCTGTAGAGCGACTACCCGAAGTCGATGGCAGCGAAGTCGCGGAGCTTGTCGAGGGAGTGCCGGGCCATGACCGTGCGGACCGTGCCCGACTTGGAGCGGGTGACGAGCGAATGGGTGCTGGCCCCCTTGCGGTCGTAGTGGACGCCCCGCAGCAGCTCGCCGTCGGTGACGCCGGTGGCCGCGAAGAAGCAGTTCTCGCCCTTGACCAGGTCGTTGGTGTGCAGGATCCGGTCGAGGTCGCCCTCGCGGCCGGCGTCGATGATGGCCGTGCGCTCCTCAACGCTCTGGGGAGCGAGCTTGGCCTGCATCTCGCCGCCCATGCACTTGAGAGCGGCGGCCGAGATCACGCCCTCGGGCGTGCCTCCGATCCCGAACAGGATGTCGGCACCGGCGTCGGGCCACCCGGTGGAGATGGCCCCGGCCACGTCGCCGTCCTGGATGCGGCGGATCCGCGATCCCGCCTCCCGGATCTCGGCGATCAGGTCGTCGTGGCGGGGACGGTCGAGGACCACGGCGGTGAGGTCCTGGACCCTCCTCCCGGTGGCCTCGGCCACCGCGTTGAGGTTCTCGGTGGGGGTCTTGTTGATGTCGATCGAGCCCGCGGCCTCGGCACCCACCGCGATCTTGTTCATGTAGAAGCCGGGCGGGTCGTACATGGTGCCCCGGTCGGAGACGGCGATCACGGTTACCGCGTTGCCCCGGCCCATGGCACACAGTGTGGTGCCCTCGAGGGGGTCGACGGCGATGTCGACCTCGGGCGGCGTGCCGTTGCCGACCTGCTCACCGTTGTAGAGCATGGGCGCCTTGTCCTTCTCGCCCTCGCCGATGACCACGATGCCGTCGAGGTCGACCGATTCGAGCAGCAGCCGCATGGCCTCGGTGGCGGCGCCGTCGGCCCCCTCCTTGTCGCCCCGGCCCATCCACCGTGCCGCGGCCAGCGCGGCAACCTCCGTGACTCGAACGAGCTCGAGAGCGAGGTTGCGGTCGGGCGGTTGACGATCGGGAGTCATAGCAGGCGACTTTACCGGACGGCACACCGGCGTCGCCTCCACCGGGACGCCACCCACTCCGCTCGGCGCTCTACGCTCTGCGGCCGTGACGGACTCAATCCGAACCAGCTGCCTTCCTCGCCGGCTCCGACTCGACCGGGCCCGGTCGGCCAACAGCGCGCCGAGGTCGCTCCCGATTGACGAGGCGGGGCGGTGACCGCCTGTTGCCCGTTTTGCGGGGCGGAGTACGACGTCGCCGCCGCTCGTTGCTGGGAGTGCAAGGTGGCCCTGGTCGAGCCCGGCTCGACACCCGCGCTCCCGCCTGATCCCGGCACCGAAGAGGTCGTCTACGAGCTCGACGACTGGCCGGTGGAAGCCCGGGTGCAGCTCACCGCGGTGCTGGCCGAACGGGGTGTCGCCTGTCGCTGGGAGCCCGGCATGACCCTGGTGGTCGCAGCGGCCGATGACGAGGCGACCGAGCGTGTGCTCGACGACATCGAGGAGGGCGAGCTCGCCGACGGCGCCTGGGACGACGACGAGGACGACGAGGACGACGACGAAGACGACGACGTGCTGTCCGACCGCGAGGCGCTGGTCGATGCCGTCGACGGCCTGACCGGCGACCACGACACGGGAGACGACGACGACGCCGGCGAGGGCGGGGACATCGCCCAGGCGGCCATGGCCGACCTGTTCGTGGCCGCCGATCGGCTCATGCACGAGCCGGACGACGAACTGGTGGCCGCCGAGCTGGGCGCGGCCGCCGCCGTCGTCGACGACAGCCCTCCGCCCTACGGTATCGACGGCGAGATGTGGAACCGGGTGCGGGAGCTGGCGGCCGTTGTCGTCGCCAACCTCGACGCCCAGGTCGACGACGACGACGTGGCGCGCGACGCCCGGGTTCTACGCGACGTCCTCCGCCCCTGGATCTAGCCGCGCCCGGGTCGTCCCCCATGGTTGCAATCGCGGCGGCGAGGGGTGAGGGTTGAGGCCGTGGCGTCCATCCTGCTCGTCGAGGACGACGCCTCGGTCCGCGAGGCGGTGGCCATGGCCCTGGAGGGCGACGGTCACCGGGTGGAGACGGCGGTGTCGGGCGACGAAGCGCTCAGCCGCTGGCAGCGGTCGCGCCCCGACCTGATCCTGCTCGACGTGATGCTCCCCGGTGCCGACGGGCTCGAGGTGTGCCGCGCCGTCCGGCGCGACGACCAGGTTCCCATCATCATGCTCACCGCCCGCTCCGACGCCATCGACGTGGTGCTGGGCCTCGAGTGCGGGGCCGACGACTATGTCACCAAGCCGTTCGAGACCCGGGTGCTGCTCGCCCGGATCAAGGCCGTCCTCCGGCGAAACACGTCGGAGCCTCACGACCGGGCGGTGCGGTTCGGCCGGCTGGCCGTCGACCCCGTCGGCATGGCCGTCACCCGCGACGACATCGAGGTTCGCCTCACGCCCACCGAGTTCCGCCTGTTGTTGGAGCTGGCCCGCCGGCCGGGCCAGGCGTTCACCCGCGACCTCCTGCTCGAGCGGGTGTGGGACTACTCGTACCTGGGCGACTCCCGGCTGGTCGACGTCTGCGTCCAGCGCCTGCGCGCCAAGGTGGAGGACGACCCCGCCCAGCCCGCCCTGATCCAGACGGTTCGCGGGGTCGGGTACAAGCTCGTCCCGCCCGCGTGAGCCGAGACCGAGACCCGGACCGCGACCCAGACCGAGCCCGGGTCGCGGGGACCGACCAGCCCGACCAGCCCGAGCGGGCGGAACGCCGGCGCCCGCTGGCCGTCACCCGGCTGCGGCCCCGGCTGGTGGTCACCTTCGCACTGGTGGCGACGGCGGCGACGATTGCGGTGGCCTTGCCGTCCTACGTGCTCGTGCGCAAGGCGATCCTCGACCGGGCCACCACCGAGGCGGTTCGCGAGGCGCGGGCCACCCTCGAGGAGTCCACCGAACTGCTTCGTCCCTCGCCCTCGCCGGCGCAGGTGCGAGAGGTGATGGCGCGGCTTTCGACGCGCGGCGGGTTCGACGTGGTCGCCGTCGGGACGGACGGCAGCTTCGACACGACGTCGATCTCCCGGTCGGCATCGTCTGTGCCCGCGTCGCTGACCGCCCGTGTGGCCGACGGTCGGGCGGCATGGGCCCGAGTCGGGTCGGGCCGGAGCGCGGCGGTGGTCGTCGGGGGACGCGTCCCCGGCGGTCCCGATCTCTACCTGTTCTTCACCCTCGCCGATCTGGCCGCCGACCTGAACGTGCTTCGCAACGTGCTGGCCGTCGTGGGCGCCGGCGTGGTGTTGCTCTCGGCGTTGCTGGGCGCCGCCGCCGCACGGGGGCTCCTCCGACCTCTCCGTCAGGCACGGGCCGCCGCCCACCGCCTGGAGGTGGGACTCTACGAAACCCGCCTCGCCGAAGGAGGCAGCGACGAGTTCGCCGACCTGGCCCACTCGTTCAATCGCATGGCCGGCGCGCTGGAGCGCTCGGTAGCCGAGTTGCGGGCGTTGGAGGCCAGCCACCGGCGGTTCGTGTCCGATGTCGCCCACGAGCTGCGTACGCCGCTCACCGCCCTCACCACTTCGGCCGACGTGCTCGATGTCTACGCCGCCGGCCTCGACGAGCGGGGCCGGCGAGCCGCCCATCTCCTGGTGCTCGAGTCGCACCGCCTCGCGGCCATGGTCGAGGATCTCATGGAGATCTCGCGCCTCGACGCGGGCGTGGCCACCGTGCGCTGGGAGCCGGTCGACCTCGCGACGGTCGTTGCCGGCGCCCTGGAGCTCCGGGGCTGGAGCCTGCGGGTCGAGGTACGGGTCCAGCCGGCCGATGACGGGACCGGTGACGGCGAGCGCAGGGACGGGCAGGTCCACAGCTGGGCCGACCGACGCCGACTCGACGCCATCGTGGCCAACCTGGTCGGCAACGCTCTCGAGCACGGGGCTCCACCCGTCACCGTCTCGGTCGGGGGCGATGCGGGCCGCGTGACCGTCACCGTGACCGACGCCGGACCGGGCATCGCCCCCGAGCACCAGGAGCACCTGTTCGACCGGTTCTACAAGGCCGACCCCTCCCGTCCCCGCACCGGGACCGGCGGGGACCCGGCCGCACCGGCACGACGCACGGCGGGGAGCGGGCTCGGGCTCGCCATCGCCCGCGAGAACGCCCGACTCCACGGTGGCGACGTCACCGTTGCCACCCCCGCCGGCGGTGGCACCCGGTTCACCCTCTGGCTGCCGCGCCGCTCGGCGCCGCCCGGCGCCGGCGAACCGGCCCCGAGCCGGGGCGAACCGGCCGTTGCCCAACCGTTACCCGAAGGCGACGAGGCCGTTACCACCGCCCGATTGACTGCTCTTCCGAAGCCCACGAGAAGGAGAGGGTGAGGACCATGAAGCGCCGTCGAGGGCCGAACCGACGGCGTGTCCGCACGGCGGCGGCGCTGGCGGTGGTGCTCACGGCGGCGGCGTGCGGCGCGGGCCGGGGCGGTGTCACCGATGGCGGGCCGGCACCGACGGGCGAGCCCGGTACCGACGACGAGCCCGGTGGTGTTTCGCCGGCCACCGCGCCCGACGGGGCGACGGTGACCGTCTCGCTCTACCTCACGAGGGGAGACACGGTCCAGGCCGTCAAGCGCACCGTCCCCAAGGTGGCGGCAATCGGAGCGGAGACGGTGAAGGCGTTGCTGGGCGGGCCCACGCCCGACGAGACCAAGACCGGGCTGGGCACGGCCATTCCTGCGGGAACCAGGTTCCTGGGCCTCACCATCACCGACGGCGTGGCCCAGGTCGACCTCTCCCGCCAGTTCGGCGTGGGCGCAGGTGACGAGGGCTTTGCCGTGCGGCTCGCTCAGCTCACCTGCACCCTCGACCAGTTCGACAGCGTGAAGGGCGTGCGGTTCGCGCTCGACGGCAAGTTGACCGGCGTCCAGGCTGGCGACGGCTCGGTGGTCGATCGGCCGGTCACCTGCGACGGCTACCGGAGCCTCGTCGGCACCGGCGTCGTCGTCGCATCGGGTGTGGGCATCTGGCCCTACACCAGTGCCGCCGAGTCCGAGACCGTCGCCGGGCGGGGCGACAAGGCGTTCACCGATCCGGCGGCGACGGCCCGCGAGTTCTCCGTCCGCTACCTCGGGATGGACAACCCGGTCGTGTTCGACTTCCGCGAAGGGGAGCCGGGCGCCGGCGAGGTCGGCGTCGGTTTCCGTTACGGCGAGGGACGCGTTCCCGTGGCCAATCCGCGGGTGAGCACCAACCTGATCGTCCGCCAGCTCGGGCGTCAGGGCGCCGGCGGGCCCTGGACCGTGACCGCCGCCTCGGCCCCGAACATCGAGGTGCGGTCGCCTCAACCCGGGGAGCGGGTGTCGTCGCCCGTGCGGCTGTCGGGGCGGGCGTCGACCTTCGAGGGGAACGTGGGTGTGGTCGTCCGCGAGGACGGGATGCTGGCCGGGGCCTCCCTCGGCGAGGGCAACGTCTCCGGCCGGGGCGACGGCGTCCTGGGTCCGTTCGACGGTGAGGTGATGTTCCGGTCGCCGGCCAGAGCCGGTGGTGCGGTGCTGTTCGTCGACCGCTCGGCCGCCGACGGCTCGGTGCTGGGCGCCACCGTGGTGCGGGTCACGTTCTGACGGCCACGCCCCGCCGGGCGCCTCGCCGCCCGGCGCCAATGACAGCCCCGTATACCGTTCGACGATGCTGCTGGCCGAGCTGGAGATCCGCCACTCGCGGGCTGTGGCCCCCACTCGGCGCGTCGCGCTCGGTAACCAGTGGCTGCCCACCGACCCGGCCCCGGGGTTCGGCGGGATCCTGCTCGGTGGCATCGTCGCCCGCTACATCGACGACATTGCGCCGGAGCTGCGAGAGGAGCTGCTCGAGCTGGTCGACGACGTGCAGACAGGCGAGCGCATCCCCCAGCCCCGCCTTCGTCACCGCTTCCAGACCGACATTGTCGGACTCGACCGCAGCCGTCACAAGCTGGTCGGAGCGGGTGAGTCACTGGCCTTCGAGCTCGACGGCCACGGGATGCCGCTGCCACAGATCCTCGGGGCCGTCTATGCCGCCGGCCAGATCCATTCCGACACCCGCCCGGCGGTGCTGCACGCCATCCGCAAGGCCACCCGCTGGGTCGGCGCCGTCGGCACCGACCTGATCGCCCACCTGTCCGACCCGACCAGCGCCCCGCCCCGGTCGTGGCGGCTGTTCCCAACCGACGAGCGGTGGGCGCTGCAGGTGCTGGGCTTCGGCCCCCAGAGCCGGCCCGAACCGACCGAGGTGCAGCGGCGCTTCCGCAGCCTGCTGCGCGACTCGCATCCCGATCACGGGGCCCGCTCGGAGGGGGCGGGACAACGCATCCTCGAGCTCACCGAGGCCCGCCGTATCCTCCTGCCGTGACCACAGCATCCTCGCCCGACCGGGCTGTGCTCCTCACTCCGGGCGCGGGCGCCAGCCGCGACCACTCGGCCCTCGTGGCCATCGAGGAGGCGCTGGCGCCGGTACCGGTCGAGCGGATGGACTTCCCCTACCGCCAGGCGGGACGCAAGGCGCCCGACCGACCTGCGGTGCTCGTGGCCGCGGTCCGGGAGGGGGCCGAGACGTTGGCGGCGGCCACCGGCCTGGCGCCGGGACGGCTGGTCCTGGGCGGTCGGTCGCTGGGCGGGCGCATGTGCTCGATGGCCGTGGCCGACGGGCAGGCGGCCCTCGGGCTCGTGCTGGTCAGCTACCCCCTCCATCCCCCGGGCCGGCCGGAGAAGTCCCGGACCGAGCACCTCCCGCAGTTGCAGGTGCCCTGCCTGTTCGTCTCGGGCAGGCGCGACGCGTTCGGCACCGTCGACGACCTGGAAGCGGCCGCCGCCCGCATCCCCGGCCCCGTCACCCACGTGTGGCTCGACGGCGGCGACCACGGCCTGCGCCGCCGAGACGCCGACGTGGCCACCGCCGTCCGCGACTGGGTCCTGGCCCTGCCCCTCCCCCTCCCCTGACCCCGCCCTCGCGCAAGTACGGCTCTGAGCAGGTGTTCACGCGGACGACCCGGGAGAGCTCATGGCGGGGGGCGGTCCTCGGGGTTGATGTCCTCCAGCTCCCGTCCTGCGGTCTCGGGGTACAGGGTGAGGACGAGGACGGCGACGAGCAGAGGGCCCACGGCGAGGATGGCCATGGCCGGGCCGATGCGGCCGAAGCTGTCGGACAGCACCCCGGCGACGATCAGGCCGACGGCGCTGCCGGCCAGCGATGTGACGGCCACGATGCCGTTGGCCCGGCCCCGCAGCGAGGTGGGGAACAGCTCGGGCCCGTAGACGCCAAGGGCGGGGATGGAGGCGTCGGTGATGGCCGTGCCGAGGACGGCCCAGAACCACACCGACCAACCTGTCGCGAAGAAGAACTTCACGGTGCAGAGGGAGCCGAGCACGAGGGCGACGGCCCCGACGACCCGCCGGCCCCGAACGTCGGCCAGGCGCCCGCCCACCACGATGCCAATGCCGGCGGGGGTGCCGGTGGCGACGGAGAAGAACCCGATGCCAGCGCCGCTGAAGCCCTGTTCGGTGCGCAGGAAGCGGTTGCCGAACTGCGACTGGGGGGCGATGAACAGGTTGGTCAGCAGTCCGGAGACGGCGAGAAGCCACAGCCGCCCCCCGTGGCCCGCCATCGGCGCCTGCTCGTGGCGGGCGACGAACCGGCGCGTCTCCGGCAGCCGGCGACCGGCTCCCGCCAGTGCCGGGAGTGCCACCAGAGGGATCACGTAGAGGAGGCGCCACCCTCGCGTCCCGAGGTCGGCGAGCCGCAGCGACAGCACGCACACGCCGGCGCCCAGACCGCCGGCCATGGCCAGCAGGCTCACCGCGTAGGCCCGCGAGCCGGCGGGCGTCTCCTCGGCGGCGACGATGGCGACGACGACGAGCAGGGCGGTGGCGAAGCCCCGGGCCAGCATCTGGCTCCCCGTGAGCCAGGGGAGCGACGGCGCCAACGCGCCGGTGACGCTCAGGGCGCAGCCGGCCAGGGCGGAGCGGAGGAGGACCGTTCGCCGGCCGCGCCGGTCGGCGGTGGTCACGATCACGACGGCGATCAGGCCTCCGACCCGGACGACGGCGCCGGCCACGCCCTGGGCGCTGTTGCCGGCGCCGAACTCGTCACCGGCGAACGAGATCGTCTGGGTGAAGAGGGTGTTGAGGTACCCGAACACCACCGCCAGCAGGCCGAGGGTGCCGAGCACCGAAGCGGCCCGGGTGTCGAGGCGGGCCGGCGGCGCCCACCAGGGCGGTTTGGGACGGCCGGGGCGGGCCAGTGCGCGCTTGAACGGCCAGACGAAGAGCCACCAGAAGTAGGACACGGCGAGTGTGAACTCGACCGTCTGGGTCACTGCGAACCGGCCGTGGTCGTCGGGCTCGACGTCGAGGGTCCGCCGGTACGTGCCCACGGGGCCCTCGGCCGCTTCGAAGCACCTGTCGCCGGCGGCCCGTTCCAGCACGAGGTCGGTGCGGGAGCGGAGCAGCGCGGCCAGGCCGTCGTCGTCGACCGTCACGCGGGTGACGACGCGGGTCATCGTCTGTCCCGCACCGCCGGAGCCTACCGACGGCGCCCGCCACCCCCGGGGCGGGGGAAGGGATCGCCGTTCGCCGGGGTTCTTCAGTACGTGGACCAGCCGGTAGTCTTCGTCCCGCAGCCGACGTCGCCGTCATCGACGGCACCGACCATCCCCGGGGGTGACATGGAATCGCAGGTCCTCGAAGCAATCGACGCCATCCGGCCCGCTCTCCAGGCCGATGGCGGTGACATCAGCCTGGTCGGTATCGACGAGGCGACCGGCGTGGTAACGGTGGAGCTCGTGGGTGCCTGCGGGAGCTGCCCGGCGTCGACGATGACCCTTCAGGCCGGGATCGAGCGCATCATGAAGGACCGGGTCGAGGGTGTCACCGAGGTCCGCGCCGCCGGCATGGAGCCCGCCTTCTAGGTTGTTCTCGACCTCAGGGGCGGGTCACGCCGAGCGCGTACCCGCAGTGCCCGCAGTAGACGAACGCCACCTGATGGGTCGTGCCACCCTCGGGCAGGGCGACGTCGAGAACCCGGGTGACGGCCGACGTGGCCAGCGCCGCCTGACAGGTCGGGCAGGCCGGCATGTCCCCTGATGGGACGGGTGACCGGCCGACGACCCGGCCGGAGACGACCCTCTCCGCGCTCGCCCGGGCCCCGGGGGTCGATTACCGACTCGATGCCCACCTCGCTCATGATCTGGATCGCCTGCTGGCGGACGCTGCTCAGGTTGGCGCCCAGCTTGACCAGCACCTGGGCGGCCACGCCCTCGCCCTCGCGCAGCAGCCCGAGCAGGATGTGCTCGGTGCCGATGTAGTCGTGGCCGAGCTGCAGCGCCTCGCGAAGCGACAGCTCGAGGACCTTCTTGGCCCGTGGGGTGAACGGGATGTGGCCGCTCGGCGACGAGCCGCCGTGGCCGATGATCTCGGCGACCTGGGTGCGCACCGCCTCGAGGGAGATCCCGAGCTTGGCCAAGGCCATGCACGCCACGCCCTCACCCTCGCGCAGCAGCCCGAGCAGGATGTGCTCGGTGCCGATGTAGTTGTGGTTCAGGAGGCGCGCTTCCTCCTGGGCCAGCACCACCACCCGGCGGGCGCGGTCGGTGAAGCGCTCGAACATGCGCCGAGGCTACGCCCAGGTGATGCAGCCGAGCTCGGCGTAGGTCCGCAGATCGGGATGGGTGGGCGTCACCCGCACGACGTAGCCGTATCGACCGGCCCGCTCACAGGTGAACGAGGTCTCGTAGCGGTACCGGCGGGAGCCGCCTGAGCCACCTGAGCCACCTGAGCCATCGGTGCCGGCTGCCACCATTGGCACCGCCGACGCTTCGACGAGCTCGTCTCCCGACCCGACCGCCCCGTGCAGCAGCTGCACCTCCACGTCGTCGGGCGACAGGTCTCCCAGCTCGACCTCGGCGGCGACGGTCTGCACCGCGCCCATGTCGGTTGGCCCGGCGGGGTCGGTTCCCTCACCGTCGACCCACAGCACGCGCGCCTGCGGCCAGGCCGCTCTGACCCGCGTCTTCCACGTGGCCAGGGCCCGGGCCCGGGCGTGGTTGTCGGCGCCGAGGGCCGCCTGGCGCGCCGCCGCCGGCTCGTACATCTGGGTGACGTAGTCCTCCAGCATCCGGCTGGCGGCCACGAAGGGCCCCAGCGACCGCAGCGACGCCCGGACGCGGGCCAGCCAGCGCTGCGGGACGCCGTCGGGCCCCCGGTCGTAGAACTCGGGCACGACGTGATGCTCGAGCAGGTCGAAGAGGCTGGCGGCCTCGGCATGGTCGCGCCGGCCGAGATCGTCGAACTCCTCGGCGGATGGGACGACCCAGCCGTTGCGACCGTCGTAGCACTCGTCCCACCAACCGTCGCTCACGGAGAGGTTGAGCGCGCCGTTGAGCGCCGCCTTCTCGCCGCTCGTACCGCAGGCCTCGAGCGGTCGGCGGGGCGTGTTCAGCCAGAGGTCACAGCCCTGGTACATGGTCTGGGCGACGGAGATGTCGTAGTCCTCCAGGAACACGATTCGGTGGCGCAGGTGGGGCTGACGGGAGAACTGCACGACGTCGCGGATCATGTCCTTGCCGGTGTCGTCGGCCGGATGGGCCTTGCCCGCGAACAGCAGCTGCACGGGGCGGTCGGACGACAGCAACAGGGCGGCGAGCCGCTCGGGCTGGGACAGCAGGAGCGTGGCTCGCTTGTAGGAGGCGAAGCGGCGGGCGAAACCGATGGTGAGAGCGTCGGGATCGAGGACCTCGTCGCACCAGTCGAGCTCGGCGTCCGGCGTCCGGCGGGCCCGAGCCGATGCACGCACCCGGGCCCGGGTCACCTCCACGAGGCGGGTGCGGGTCACCTGGCGGGCCGCCCAGAGGTCGCCGTCGCCGATGTTGTCGACGGAGGGCCAGGCGTCGGCATCTGCCCCCCACCACTGCTCGTCGACGTGGCCGGAGAACAGCACGTGCATCTCGGGCGAGACCCAACTGAGGGCGTGCACCCCGTTGGTGACCGAGTCGATCGGCCGATCGTCCTCGGGGACGCCCGGCCACAGCCCGGCGAAGATGCTCCGGCTCACCCGGCCGTGCAGCCGGGAGACGCCGTTGGCGAACCCGGCAAGCCGCAGGCCCATGACCGCCATGTTGAACGGCGCGTCGTGCGGCTCGCCTGGCTCGTGGCCGAGGTCCATGAGAGTGTCGAACGCCACGTCGCACTCCTCGGCCCACGAGCGGAAGTAGCGCTCCATGAGGTGACGGGCGAAGCGGTCGATGCCCGCCGGTACGGGTGTGTGGGTCGTGAAGACCGTGCCCGCCCGCACGGCCTCGACGGCTTCGTCGAAGGTCATGCCGTCGTCGCGGATGTGGCGGCGTATCCGCTCCAGCCCGAGGAACCCGGCATGGCCCTCGTTGGTGTGGAACACCTGGGGCGTCACGCCCACCGCCTCGAGGGCCCGCACCCCGCCGATGCCGAGCAGGATCTCCTGGCGCAGGCGGTGCTCGGTGTCACCTCCGTAGAGGCGGTCGGTGACGCCCCGGCCGCCGGCGTCGTTCCCCTCCACGTCGGTGTCGAGCAGGTAGAGCGGGATGCGCCCGACGTCGGCCCGCCACACCCGGGCGGCCAGCCGGCGGTCGGGCTCGTCGAGGAACACCTCAACGCCTCCACACAGCGTCAGGGCGATGGCGTGGGGGTCGATGGTGACGTAGCGCTCCTGCTGCCAACCGTCGGCCGCCAGTTCCTGACGGAAGTAGCCGTCTCGGTACAACAGCCCTACGCCCGCAAGCGGCACACCGAGGCCCGACGCCGCCTTGAGGTGGTCGCCCGCCAGCACCCCCAGACCGCCGGAGTACTGCGGCAGGGCGGCGGTGATGCCGAACTCGGGGGAGAAGTAGGCCACCGACCGCAGGTGCCGGTCTTCCTGCTGGAACCACCGCGCCGACTCGAGGTGGCGGCGTAGGTCGTCGGCCGCCTCCTGCGCGGCGGCGAGGAAGCCGGCGTCGACCGCCAACTCCTCCCATCGGTGGCGCCCGATCATCCCGAGGAGGGCGACGGGGTCGCGCCCGCTGGCCTCCCAGGTCGGGGGGTCGACGGCCCGGAAGACCTCCTGGGCCGATCGGTTCCATGACCACCGGAGGTTCATGGCGAGGGCGTGGAGCGGTGCCAGTGCCTCGGGCAACCGGGGGCGGACGGTGAAGCTGCGCAGAGCCTTCATCGGGGGCGAACCGTAGCCTGACCGGGCGGGTGATCCGAAGGGCTACGGTTGGACCACGGTGACCGGACGGATCGTGATCGACGACCTGCGGCCCCGGACCCCCGGCGGCGAACACCCGGCGAAGGCGACCATCGGGGAAGTCGTCAGGGTCTCCGCCGACGTCTTCCGCGACGGGCATGTCGTGCTCGCGGCTCGCGTCCGCTGGCGCGCCGGTGACGAGGGGAAGTGGGTCGACGCCCCGATGCGCGATCTCGGCAACGACCGCTGGGAGGCGGTGATCGAACCCGCCGCCGTCGGGATGCACACCTTCGTGGTTGAGGCCTGGACCGACCGCTACGCCACCTGGGCCCACGAAACCGAGGTGAAGCACGATGCCGGCCAAGACGTCACCCTGGAATGCGAGGAGGGGGCGCGCATTCTCGAGTCGCGTGCCCCCAAGGTGGCCAAGGGCGACCGCAGGGCGCTGACCGCCGCCGCCGAGGCACTGCGCGATGTCGGTCGGTCGCCGGCCGACCGACTCGAGGCGGCACTCGACCCGGCGCTAGCGACCGCCCTCGAGGGTGTCCCCGACCCGCTCGACCTCACACGCGGGGCGACCCACCGGCTGTGGGTCGACCGCGAGCGCGCCCTGGTTGGCGCCTGGTACGAGCTGTTCCCCCGCTCCGAGGGCGGGCTGCGGGCGGCCGCCGACTTCCGGCTCCCGGCGGTGGCGGCCATGGGCTTCGACGTCGTCTACCTGCCTCCGGTCCACCCGATCGGTCGCCGCCACCGCAAGGGCCGCAACAACACTCTGACCCCCGGCCCCGACGACCCCGGCAGCCCGTGGGCGATCGGAGCCGGGGACGGCGGCCACACCGCCCTTCACCCCGAGCTGGGCACGATGACCGACTTCGACCACTTCGTCGCCGAGGCGCAGGCCCTGGGCATGGAGGTGGCGCTCGACTACGCCCTTCAGTGCTCGCCCGACCATCCTTGGGTGACCGAGCACCCGGAATGGTTCCACCACCGGTCCGACGGCTCGATCCAGTACGCCGAGAACCCGCCCAAGAAGTACCAGGACATCTACCCGATCAACTTTTGGCCCGAGCCCGAGGAGGCCCGCCGGGAGCTGTGGGACGCGTGCCGGGAGATCCTCGATGTCTGGATCGGCCACGGCGTGCGCATCTTCCGGGTCGACAACCCGCATACCAAGCCCATGGCCTTCTGGGAGTGGTTCATCCCTGCGGTGCAGGCCGACCACCCCGAGGTGCTGTTCCTGGCCGAGGCCTTCACCCGCCCGAAGATGATGGCCATGCTTGCCCGCGTCGGCTTCACCCAGAGCTACACGTACTTCACGTGGCGCACGGCCAAGGCGGAGATCGTCGAGTACCTCACTGAGATCGCCCACGGGCCCAAGGCCGACTACATGCGGCCCAACTTCTGGCCCAATACGCCCGACATCCTCGCCGCGCCCCTGCGCGACGGCCCTCCGGCGGCGTTTCGGCTGCGTCTCGTGCTGGCCGCCCTCCTGGTGCCGTCCTACGGCATCTACAGCGGTTACGAGCTGTGCGAGAACGTGCCCGCGTCGGAGACCAACGAGGAGTACTTCCGGTCGGAGAAGTACGAGGTGAAGGACCGCGACTGGGCCCACCCCGACTCCCTGGCGCCCTTCGTCACCCGCATCAACGAGATCCGCCGCCGCCACCCAGCGCTGGGCGAGCTGCGCAACATCCGGTTCCACTCCTCGCGCAACGACAACATCGTGGCCTGGTCGAAGCACACCGACGACGGCAGCGACGTGGTGCTCGTCGTCGTCAACCTCGACCCCTACGCCGCCCACGACGACACGCTCTCGCTCGACCTCGGCCTGCTCGGGCTGCCGTGGGACCTTCCCTTCCAGGCCCACGACGAGCTCACGGGCACGACCTACACGTGGGCCGGCCCCCATCCCTACGTCCGTCTCGACCCCGTGCTGGCGCCCGCCCACGTCCTGCACCTGCGGCCCCTGCCCGCGCCACCTGTCGCCTGATGGAGCGCGACGACCGCTGGTACCAGCGCGCCGTGTTCTACGAGGTGCTCGTCCAGGGGTTCAACGACGCCACCGGAACGGGCACCGGCGACCTGGCCGGCCTGACCGAGAAGCTCGATTACCTGCAATGGCTCGGCATCGACTGCCTCTGGCTGCTGCCCTTCTTCCAGTCGCCTCTGCGTGACGGCGGTTACGACATCAGCGACTACTTCACCGTTCTCCCCGAGTACGGCGACCTGGCCGACGCCGTGGAGCTGGTGGATCAGACCCATCGCCGGGGGATCAAGGTCGTCGCCGACCTCGTCACCAACCACACCAGCGACCAGCACCCATGGTTCGTCGAGTCCCGCCAGGACCGCACGAACCCCAAAGCCGACTGGTACGTGTGGAACGACGACGACCAGCGCTGGCCCGACGCCCGCATCATCTTCGTCGACCACGAGCGGTCCAACTGGGCCTGGGACTCGCAGCGCCAGCAGTACTACTGGCACCGCTTCTTCAGCCACCAGCCCGACCTCAACTACGAGAACCCCGCGGTCCAGCAGGCGATGAACGACGTCGTGCGCTTCTGGCTCGACATCGGCCTCGACGGGTTCCGGCTCGACGCCGTGCCGTACCTCTTCGAGCGCGACGCCACCAACGGTGAGAACCTGCCGGAGACCCACGAGTACCTGAAGCGCCTGCGCAAGGAGATCGATGCCAGTCACCCCGGCAAGGTCCTGCTGGCCGAGGCCAACCAGTGGCCGGCCGACGTCGTCGACTACTTCGGCGACGGCGACGAGTGCCACATGTGCTTCCACTTCCCGCTGATGCCGCGCATGTTCATGGCCATCCGGCGGGAGCAGCGGCACCCCATCACCGAGATTCTGGCCCAGACGCCCGAGATCCCGGACGGCTGCCAGTGGGGGATCTTCCTGCGCAACCACGACGAGCTCACCCTCGAGATGGTCACCGACGAAGAGCGCGACTACATGTACACGGAGTACGCCAAAGACCCGCGCATGAAGCGGAACATCGGCATCGGCCGCCGCCTGGCATCGCTCGTCGACAACGACCGGCGGGTCGCCGAGCTGCTACACGGCCTGCTCTTCAGCATGCCGGGGAGCCCTATCCTGTACTACGGCGACGAGATCCTCATGGGAGACAACATCTATCTGGGAGACCGCGACGGTGTGAGGACGCCGATGCAGTGGTCACCCGACCGCAACGCCGGGTTCAGCACGGCCGACTTCGCCCAGTTGTACCTGCCGCCGCTCATGGACCCCGTCTACGGGTATCAGGCGGTGAACGTCGAAGCTCAACACCGCAATCCCAGCTCCTTCCTGCATTGGATCCAGCGCATGCTCCAGGTACGCCGCACCCGAAGTGAGATCTTCGGCACCGGGAGCTTCGAGGTCCTCAACGCCGAGAACCCTTCCGTGCTGGCCTTCATCCGCCAGCTCGGAGACGACGTCGTCCTCTGCGTGAACAACCTCAGCCGCTTCGCCCAGCCCGTCGAGCTCAACCTGGCCCGTTTCGAGGGACGGGTGCCGGTGGAGCTGGCCGGGAGGGTGCAGTTCCCCCGGATCGGCGAGCTCCCGTTCCTGCTCACTCTGGGCAGCTACGGCTTCTACTGGTTCGATTTGCTGGAACAGGAGGACGAGCAGCGGTGATCACCGCCGAGGCGCTCGTCGGCATGGTGCGTGACTTCCTCCCCCGACAGCGGTGGTACGCCGGCAGGGAGACGCCGTCGAAGGTCGACGTGGTGTGGCTCGAGGAATGCAAGGGCCCGTGGCCGGCGATGGTCGACGTTGTTGTTGATGCCGACGGTGCCCGCTACCAGGTCCTCGTCGGGTTGCGACCGACCGGGGAGCACCCCGACTTCCTGCGCACCCACGACGACGGCGTCCTCGGTGAGGTCGACACCGACGCCGGGCGGGCGCTGGCCTACGATGCCACCCTCGATTACGAGTTGGGGCTGGCCCTGCTCGACCGCGTGACCGGCGGCAGGGAGAAGGCCGACCACGTGCGGCCGGTGGGCGTCGAGCAGTCGAACAGCTCGCTGATCTACGACGACCGGCTCATCCTCAAGCTCTTTCGCCGCCTCCAGCCCGGCCCCAACCCCGAGGTCGAGGTGACCGAGGGCCTGGGCCGCGTCGGCTTCTCGCGCGTGGCCGCCCCCCTCGCCACCATGACCATGGCCGAAACACACCTGGCCGTGGTCCAGCCCTACCTCCCCGGCGGGGTGGAGGGCTGGGCCCTCGTCCTCACCTCGCTGCGCGATCTGTTCGGCGTGTTCGACACCCAGCCCATGCCCATCATCAACCTCAACGCGGCGCCGCCCAAAGGCATCGACCCGGCCGAGGCGGGAGGCGACTTCGCCGGGGAGGCCGAGCGCCTGGGGACGGTGACGGCCGGGCTCCATCTGGCCCTGGCCGAGGCCTTCGGCGAGAGCTCCGCCGACCCCGCGGCCTGGGCCGACGACATCGCCTCCCAGGCGGCGCAGGTGCCCGCCGCCGACGTCGACCAGACCGCCATCGAATCGGTGCTCGACCAGCTACGCGGCGTGGCCGACGCAGGGGCCGCCATCCGGGTGCACGGCGACTACCACCTGGGCCAGGTCATGCGCACCGACACCGGTTGGTTCGTGCTCGACTTCGAGGGCGAGCCGGCCCGGCCCCTCGAGGAGCGTCGGCGGCCCACGTCGCCGTTACGCGACGTGGCCGGCATGCTGCGCTCGTTCCACTACGCATCGATAGTGGCTCTCCACGATCGCCAGGAGACGGACCTGGCCCAGGCCTGGGAGGTCCGCAACCGTCAGGCCTTTCTCGGCGGCTATCTGGCCAAGGCCAACGAGGGCGGCATCCTTCCGTCCGACGCGTCGTCGGTGGAGGCGGTGCTGCGCGCCTTCGAGCTCGAGAAGGCCGTGTACGAGCTCAGCTACGAGCGCGCGTACCGTCCGCCCTGGACCCATATTCCGCGGGCGGCACTCGCCCGCCTGACGGGGCCGACCGCCGCCAATGAGGAGCGACCGTGACGAGTTCGGGAGGCCGGTCCAAGGACACAGCCGGCCCGGGAGGCCGGTCAAGTGACACAGCCGGCCCGGGAGGCCGGTCCAAGGACACCGCGAGCTCGGCATCGGTGGTTCCTCCCGAGCCCGCCGCCGCCGACGTCGCCGCTCTCGTCGCCGGCGAGCTCGGCGACCCCCACCGGCTGCTGGGCCCCCATGCCACCATGGGCGGAACCGCGGTGCGGGCGTGGCGGCCCGACGCCGAGGCGGTGGAGCTCGTGCTCGATGGCGACGGCCGGCGTGTCTCCCTGGACCAGTTGCACCCCGGCGGGTTGTTCGGGACGGAGGTCCCAGCCGCGGACGTGGACGACTACCGGCTCGACGTCACCTACCCGGGTGGCGACCGCTTCGTCCTCGACGACCCGTACCGGTTCTGGCCCACGCTCGGCGACCTCGACCTCCATCTGTTCGGCGAAGGACGCCACCGCGCCCTCTGGCACCACCTGGGCGCCCACCCGCGCCGGCACCAGGGGGCGCAGGGCACGGCGTTCGCGGTATGGGCGCCGGGCGCCCGCAGCGTGCGGGTGGTAGGCGACTTCAATGGGTGGGACGGCCGGCTTCACCCCATGCGAGCGCTCGGGTCGTCGGGCGTGTGGGAGCTGTTCCTGCCCGGTGTCGAGCCGGGTGCCCGCTACAAGTTCGAGCTCTTCACCGCCGGCGGCGCGATCAAGCTGAAGGCCGACCCGTTCGCGTTCGCCACCGAGGCGCCGCCGGCGACGGCGAGCATGGTCACCACCTCGTCCTACGAGTGGGGCGATGCCGAGTGGCTCGCCGAGCGGGACTCCACCGACCCGCTGACCCGCCCGATGTCGGTCTACGAGGTCCACCTGGGCTCGTGGCGGCGCGTCCCTCACGAGGGTGACCGGCCTCTGACCTACTTGGAGATGGCCGAGCAGCTTCCCGAGTACGCCGCCGAGATGGGCTTCACCCACGTCCAGCTGATGCCGGTGGCCGAGCACCCCTTCAGCGGCTCCTGGGGCTACCAGGTGAGCTCCTATTACGCACCCACCGCCCGCTTCGGCTCCCCCGACGAGTTCCGGGCCCTCGTCGACGCCCTGCACGCCCGGGGGATCGGCATCCTCGTCGACTGGGTCCCCGCCCACTTCCCCAAGGACGACTTCGCCCTTGCCCAATTCGACGGCACCGCCCTCTACGAGCACGCCGACCCGCGCCAGGGCGAGCACCCCGACTGGGGGACGCTCGTGTTCAACTTCGGTCGCCACGAGGTCCGCAACTTCCTGATGGCCAACGCCCTCTACTGGATCGAGGAGTTCCACATCGACGGCCTCCGGGTGGACGCCGTCGCCTCGATGCTCTACCTCGACTACTCGCGCAAGGAGGGGGAGTGGGTGCCCAACCAGTTCGGGGGCCGGGAGAACCTCGACGCCGTGGAGTTCCTCAAGGAGTTCAACACCGTCGTCTACGCCGTCCACCCCGGCGTGATGACGGTGGCCGAGGAGTCGACCTCGTGGCCCGCCGTCTCCAAGCCCACCTACGTCGGCGGGCTGGGCTTCGGATTCAAGTGGAACATGGGGTGGATGCACGACACCCTCTCGTACTTCGCCAAGGACCCGATCCACCGCCGGCACCACCACCACCAGCTCACCTTCGGCCTGCTCTACGCCTTCTCCGAGAACTTCGTCCTGCCCCTCTCCCACGACGAGATGGTGCACGGGAAGGGGTCGCTGCTCGGGAAGATGCCGGGCGACCGCTGGTCCCAGCTGGCCAACGTGCGGGCCCTGCTGGGTTGGATGTGGGCCCACCCCGGGAACCGCCTGCTGTTCATGGGTGGCGAGCTGGCTCAGGAGCGGGAGTGGTCGCACGACCGCAGTCTCGACTGGCACCTCCTCGCCGAACCCGGCCACGCGGGCGTACAGGCGCTCGTACGGGCGCTCAACCGCCTGGCCGTGTCGCTGCCGGCCATCTATGAGAGGGAGTACGACCCGGGCGGCTTCCGGTGGATCGACGCCAACGACGCCGACCAGAACGTGCTGTCCTTCGCCCGTCTCAACGCCGACGGCTCACAGGCCCTCGTGTGCGTGGCCAACCTGTCGTCGGTGCCGCGGGGCGGCTACCGCATCGGCATGCCCAGAGCGGGCCGCTGGCAGCAGGTCCTCGACACGTCGTCGTCGGCCTTCGGCGGCGACAACCCGGAGAGCACCGACGACCGTTCGACCGAACCCGTCGCCTGGCACGGCCTCGACCAGTCGATGGCCCTCGACCTCGCCCCGTTGAGCGTGGTCTGGTTGTCGTCGGCCGACTGACCCTCCTCTCGGATCTGGGTCAGGAAAGCGGCACTCACGTGCCGCTTTCCGGTACAGGAACTGCGGGGTCTCAGTTGCACGGGGTGGTGATGCACTGCTTGCCACCGCCACCGCCGAAACCGCCGCCGGTTTCGACCGGCAGGTTCAGGGGGTAGCCCAGACGACTGCACGCGGACGCGGCGTCCTCCACGGCGGCGGCACCGGCGTCGAAGTCGCCGTCGAGGCCGGCGGCGAGCATGCGCTTGGCGGGGCCGACGACGGTGGGGTCGGCCTTCTCCCCGTAGGTGTTGACCGCCCGGCTCAGGACCAGGCCACCGGCGACGAACCGGCCATCGGCCACCGTACGTCCGGCCGACTCGATCTCCCGACAGAGGGCCTTGGTGGCCTCCTTGGCGGAGCCGGTGGGCTTGGCGACGACCGCCGTCGTGGCGGGCGTCTGCGCCGGCGCCACGACGGTGGTGGGGGAGGGCGTCGACGTCGACGTCGACTCGGACGACGAGTCGGAGCCGCAGGCCGACAGGCCCAGCGCCGATGCGACCGTCATGAGGAGGCCGGGGCCCCGGAACCGCCCCCAGGTTTTCCTGTCGGAGCCGATGGACTGGTTTCTCATGGTGCGACCTCCCGTTGCCCTGTTGGCGTTCTGCTCGTTGGACGATCGGGGCGGGCGCAAGGTTCCCGACCGCCGGCCGAGGGTCAGCCCGACTCCACCATCTGCTTGAGCGTGGCGAGGTTGCGCTTCCAGATCGAGCGAAGCACGGGCTTGGCGAAGACGGCCGTCAGCGGTCCGCCCAACCACCAGGGGAACCGGAGGCGCTCCTCCCAGGTGAACAGGGTGCCGCCGGGACGGGGACGCAGCGTGAAGCGCCCGACCCCCGTGACGATGCCGGCGTGGCGGATGCCCATGGCTTTGCGCTCCCGCCACTCGACGACCTCCATACGGTCGCTGAGCCGCAAGGGCCCGACCTTGGTCTCGCACACGAAGGTCGTGCCCACACCCGTGGTCTGGGGCGACGTGATCTTGATCGTCTCGGCATCGTGCATCCACCGCACATGGGAACCGACGTCGCGCACCGCCCGCCAGACCTTGGGACGCGGAGCTTTGATCAAGGTGCTGACCCGTATGCGGCTCATTCCCGAACTCTACGGCTCGGGAGCCGGTTTCCTGTACCGGAAAGCGGTGCGGGAGCACCGCTTTTCTCACCCAGAACCGGGGTGGTAGACCGACACGTGCCGGGCGCTGGTCGCCGTGAACGGCTCCCCGTCCCAGCCGGACCAGCGGTCGCGGAGGGACAGGCCGGCGAGGCGGGCCATGAGGTCGACCTCGGGGACCGACGCGTAGCGGATCGACCAGGGCAGGAGGCGGACGCCCTCGTCCTCGGACAGGACGACGTCGTGGCCGCGCACGACCTGGGTGAGCGGGTCGTGGGCGGTGGCCTGGAGCACGACCTCGTCGGCCGACAGCGACGTCACCGCCAGCGACTGCTCCAGGCGGGTGAGCTCCGGCGCCAGCGCCTCGATCACGAGCACGCCTCCTGGCGCGAGGAGGCCGGCGGCGCCGGCCAGGCACCGGCACTGCTCGTCCTGGCTCAGCAGCTCGAAGAGGGAGTTGAACGCCACCAAGACAAGGTCGTAGGGCCCGTCGACCAGCGAGCTCACGTCGGCGAAGTCGCCGAGGACGACGGGCAGGTCGGCACCGCCGGGTTTCTCGCGCAACCGGGCCACCATTGACTTGGAGGAGTCGACTCCGTGGACGTCGAGGCCCCGGGCGGCCAACGGAAGGGCGAGGCGCCCGGTACCGATGCCCAGCTCCAGCACCCGCCCCAAGCCGTCGCCGCCCGTGGCCAGTCCGGCGAGGAGCTCGGCCGCCGCCTCCGCCTCCTCGAAGCGGCCGGCATGCCGGCGGTCATAGGCCTCGGCCCGTCGTTCGTCGTAGTCCATCCTTCCAGTCCACCAGATGGCGCCCTCCACGTCTGTCGCCCAGGGGCCCGGGGCCGCCACCGTCGACCCCGGGCATAGGCTGACGACCAGTGACCGTCTATCTCGACCACGCGGCCACCACGCCGATGCGACCGGAGGCGGTCGAGGCCATGGTGGCCCTCCTGTCGGAGCGGTTCGGCAACCCGTCCGGCTCCCACGCGGTCGCACGGGAGGCCAACAAGTCGCTCGAGGAGGCGCGCGACATCGTGGCCGCCTGCCTCGGCGCGCGCCCCGGCGAGGTGGTGTTCACCGGGGGAGGCACCGAGGCCGACAACCTGGCGATCCTCGGCGTGCACGCCCTGCGGCCCGGGGCCGTCGTCTGCACGGCGATCGAGCACCATGCCGTGCTCCACGCCTGCGCCGCCGTCGACGGCCGGGTGGCGCCGGTCCTGCCGTCGGGCGTGGTCGACCTCGACCGTCTGGCCGACCTGCTCGGCCCGGACGTGACCGTCGTCTCGGTGATGCTGGCCAACAACGAGGTGGGCACCGTCGAGCCGCTCGACGACGTGGCCCGGTTGGTGCGGGAGCGGGCACCACGAGCCGTGCTCCACACCGACGCGGTCCAGGCCTTCCCCTGGCTCGACGTGGCCTCCCTGGCCGCCACGGCCGACCTGGTGGCGGTGAGCGCCCACAAGTTCGGTGGCCCCAAGGGCGTTGGCGCTCTCGTCGTGCGCGACGGGGTGAAGGTGGCGCCCATCATCCACGGCGGCGGTCAGGAGCGCGACCGCCGCAGCGGCACCCACAACGTGGCCGGCATCGCCGCCATGGCCGCAGCCATGCAGGCCACCGTCGCCGACCGCGAGGCCACGGTCGCCAGGGTGGCACCGCTGCGCGACCGCCTGGCCGACGGGCTGCTGGCCGCCGTCCCCGACAGTGCCGAGACCGGCGACCGGGCGACGAAGGTGGCCGGCAACTGCCACCTGTCGTTCGCCGGCGTGGAGTCGGAGGCGCTGCTCGTGCTCCTCGACGGCGACGGCATCTGCGCGTCGGCCGGCTCGGCGTGCACCAGCGGCGCTCTGGAGCCGTCGCACGTGCTGACGGCCATGGGCCTGCCCCGTCGGCGGGCGCTGGGGTCGCTGCGGCTCAGCCTGGGCACGACCACGTCCGCCGCCGACGTCGACGCCGCCCTGGCCGCCGTCCCGGCGGCCGTCGCCCGGTTGCGCGAGGGCGAGGGCGGGTGAGGATCCTTGCCGCCATGTCGGGCGGGGTCGACTCGTCGGTTGCCGCCGCCCTGCTCCTCGAGCAGGGCCACGACGTCGTGGGCGTCACCCTCAAGCTCTGGGGCGGCGCGTCCGACTCGGGTTGCTGTTCGGTGGCCGACGTCGAGGACGCCCGCCGGGTGGCGCAGCAGCTCGGCATCGACCACTGGGTCTTCCGCTTCACCGACGACTTCGACGATTGGGTGGTCGCCCCCTACGCCGCCGCCCACGCCGCCGGCCGGACCCCGAACCCCTGCCTGGAGTGCAACCGCCACCTCAAGTTCGGCCGTCTCCTGCGCCGGGCCGACCAGCTCGGGTTCGACGCGGTGGCCACCGGTCACCACGCCCGGGTCGTCGCCGCGGGCGCCCGGTTCCATCTGTGGCGGGGCGCGGACCGGGCCAAGGACCAGTCCTACGTCCTGCACATGCTGGGCCAGGCGGAGCTGGACCGGTGCCGGTTCCCCGTGGGAGAGCTCACCAAGGACGAGGTGAGGGCCCGGGCGCGGGTCCTGGGCCTGCGCACCGCCGACAAGCCCGACAGCCAGGACGTGTGCTTCGTGACCGCCACCGGCGGACGCACCACGTTCCTGGGGTCGCGCATCGGCCTCCACCCGGGCCGGGTCGTCGACACCGACGGCACCGAGATCGGGAGGGTCGACGCCGTGGAGCTGGTCACCGTCGGCCAGCGCCGCGGCCTCGGCGCAGGCGGCGGGGAGAAGCGTTACGCCCTGTCCGTCGACACCGGCTCGGCGACCGTGGTGGCCGGGAGCCTGGCCGACCTGCACACCCGCACCGTCGACCTCGTCGACCTCACCTGGGTCGACGGCCGGCCCGATGCGTCGGATGCGGTTGTCGTCCAGAGCAGTGCCCACGGAAGCCCCGTCGAAGCCACCCTCGAGGGGTCGACGGTGCGCTTCGCCGAGCCGCAGCGTCGGGTGGCTCCCGGCCAGAGCGTGGTTCTCTACCGGGCCGCCGAGGTACTGGGAGGCGGCACCGCCGCGTAGCGCGCCACTGGGCAAAGATGGCGCCATGGGTGTCACTCACGACCACGACCTTCCGGTGCGGGCGGACACGGCGCGGATCCTGACGCTCGTCGCCCTGGCCCTCGCCGTTCTCACCGCAGTCGGTGTCGTCGTCCTGCGTCCCGGCGACAAGAGCGGGCGACCAGACGTGACGAAACTCGGGTTGACGTCGGAGTTCCACGACGCCCGGGTCGAGGTGGCGACGACGGGCCCCTGCCCGCAGCCGATCCCGGGCGGGACCGACGTGTGCCGTCTGGCCCGGGTGAAGCTGCTCGAGGGCCCCGACGCCGGGCGCACGATCGACCTCGACTTCGGCGATTCCCCGAACAGCCCCGATCTCGACGAGGGCGACAAGGTCGTCATGGCCTACTCGCCGGAGTCGCCGCCGGGAACGGAGTACGCGTTCTCCGACCGTCAGCGCAAGCCGGTGCTGTTCTGGCTGGCGATGGCGTTCGCGGTCGCCGTCGTCCTGCTCGGCCGGGCACGGGGCGTGGCCGCCCTGGTCGGACTGGTGGCCAGCCTGGCGGTGCTGCTCGTGTTCACCCTGCCGGCGATCATCGACGGCCGCAGCGCCATCTGGGTGGCGGTCGTGTCGGCGGCGGTGATCGCCTTCCTTGCGCTCTACCTGGCGCACGGCTTCACGGTGATGACCACCGTGGCCCTGCTGGGGACCCTTGCCAGCCTCATTCTGACCGCGGTGCTCGCCGTCGTGTTCGCCGAGCTCGCCCACTTCTCCGGGTTCGCCACCGAGGAGGCCACGTTCCTCTCCGTGGCTGCCGGCTCGATCGACCTCCGGGGGCTGATCCTGGCTGGGGTGGTCATCGGTGCTCTGGGGGCCATCGACGACATCACCGTGACCCAGGCGGCGGCGGTGGCCGAGGTGCACAACGCCGACCCAACACTGTCGTCGCGCCAGCTCTACCTCTCCGGCTTGCGCGTCGGGCGCGACCACGTGGCATCCACCGTGAACACGCTCGTACTCGCCTACGCAGGCGCGTCGATGCCCCTGCTCGTGCTCTTCGTGCTCAGCAACCAGTCGCTCAGCACGGTGGCCAACGGCGAGTTCGTGGCCGTCGAGATCGTGCGCACGCTGGTGGGCAGCATCGGCCTCGTCGCCTCCGTGCCCATCACCACCTGGCTCGCCGCCCGCGCCGTATCGCGTTCGGAGAGGCAGCCGTCACCCGACCCGGATCCGGCGTGAACGGGCCTCTGCGAGGACGGCACCCGGTCGCGTCGGGGTGAAACGCAGGCGGGTCGTCGCCTCCTGACGGCCCTCGCGCCGTCCCGGTCGCATCACCCTCACCTGCACGGCCTCGGTCAGGGCCATCTCCAGGGCGAGGCCGGGCGCCGCCTGGGTGAGGTCGAGCACGTCGTCGCCGCCGGGGGGCGCAGGAGCGAGGCAGGCGACGACCTGGCGGCGGAACAACACAGGGTCGACAAGCGTCAGGGGGTCGTGCAGCACGACACCGGCGGGCACGAACACCGTCCAGCGGCGCGACAGGTTGTGGAACGACCGGAGCAGGAGGACCGCGACAGGCACGCCGACGACCGCAGCGGCGCCGCCGGCGACCCACTGCCGGGCGGCCAGGAGAAGGGGCCCGGCCGAGAGGCCGGCGCCAGCCAGCACCCATGCCAACAGGAGGGGACCGGCCAGCAGGGGACCGGGCACCCGCAGCGGGAAGCGGCGCTCATTGGGGTAGGCGGGGCCGTTGACGCAGTGGGCTCCCAGGGCGGGCGCGAAGACCCAGGCGAGGAGCACGACCGCCCACCCACTGGCGAGGGCCGAGGGATGGCCGCCGGCGGCCGCCGCCGCGGTCGCCACCGCCACCGCCGGCGCCAGTACCCGGAGGGCGGTGAGGGCGAGAGGATGGGGTACCGCGGCGGCCAGCATCCCCACCGACCAACCCGCCCACAGGCCCGCCGACGCCACGGTGCGCACCGCGCCGCTGGCACCGTCGAGAGCATCGGCCAGCGGCGGGCCCGCGGCGAAGGGGAGGGCGGCCCACAGCACCCGCACCAGCCAAGGGACGAGACGGGCGACCGGCCGCTGATCGGCCCGTGTCTCGGCAGGTCCTCCGGAAGCCACGCCGAAGTGTGGACGAAAAGTGCTGTCCGACGACACTTTTCGCCCACACCTCGACGTAACGTCGACAGTCGATGGCTCCCTCGACCGATCCCGGGACCCGGGCCCGAGAGCTGCGGCGCGTGATCGCCCACCACAGTCGCCGTTACTACGACCTCGACGACCCCGAGATCTCCGACGCCGAGTTCGACGCCCTCATGCGCGAGCTGCGGGCGGTGGAAGAGGCGCACCCGCGGCTGGTGACGCCCGACTCGCCGACGCAGAAGGTGGGTGGCTCGGTGTCGTCGGCGTTCGCCGAGGTACGCCACCGGGTGCCCATGATGTCGCTCGACAACGCCTTCTCCTTCGACGAGCTGGTGGCGTGGGGCAAGCGGATGGAGCGCTACATCGACGGCGACGTCGATTACGTGTGCGAGCTGAAGATCGACGGCATCGCCATCTCGTTGCTGTACGACGACGGCCGTTACGTGCGGGCCGCGACCCGGGGGAACGGCGTCACCGGTGAGGACGTCACCGAGAACGTGCGCACGATCGCGGTCGTCCCCGAGCGCCTCACCGTCGGGCCCGGCGGCACACCCTCGGTGCTCGAGGTGCGAGGCGAGGTCTACATGCCGCTGTCCGCCTTCGAGGCCCTGAACCAGCGTCAAGGGGAGGCGGGTGACCGGCTGTTCTCCAACCCCCGCAACTCCGGCGCCGGCTCGCTCCGCCAGAAGGACCCGCGGGTCACCGCGTCCCGGGAGCTTGGGTACTTCGCCTACCAGGTGGGGGAGATCGAGGGTGGGTCCCGGTTCCGCCGCCACTCCGAGATGCTCGACTTCCTGCGCGAGTCGGGCCTCCCGGTGAACCGCGAGATCGCGAAGGTGCAGACACTCGAGGAGGTCGACGAGTTCTGCCGCAACTGGGAGGCGCACCGCCACGAGCTCGACTACGAGATCGACGGGGCGGTGGTCAAGGTCGACGACCTGGCCCAGCGGGCCGAGCTGGGCGCCACCTCAAAGTCGCCCCGCTGGGCGATCGCCTACAAGTTCCCGCCCGAGCAGGCCACCACGCTGCTCAGGGACATCATGGTCTCGATCGGGCGCACCGGGAAGGCGACGCCGTTCGCCATGCTCGAGCCGGTACGGGTGAGCGGGTCCACCGTGGCGCTGGCGACCCTGCACAACGAGGACCAGGTGAAGGTGAAGGACGTGCGACCGGGCGACACCGTGTTCGTCCGCAAGGCCGGCGACGTCATCCCCGAGGTCGTGGGCCCGGTGCTCCCCAAGCGGCCGGACGGACTGTCCCCGTGGGCATTTCCCGATGTGTGCCCGGTCTGCGGCGCGCCCCTCGTGAGGGTCGAGGGCCAGAGCGACACCTTTTGCACCAACGTAGACTGCGAGGCCCAGCGTTACGGGCGGATCGGCCACTTCGCCGGCCGCGGAGCGATGGACATCGAGGGGTTGGGCGAGAAGCGCGTGATGCAGCTCACCTCGGCCGGATTGCTGCGCGACGCAGGTGACATCTACTCGCTCAGCTACGACTCGTTGATCGTGCTCGACGGCTTCGCCGACCTGTCGGTGCGCAACCTGCTGGCCGCCATCGAGGCGTCGAAGTCCCGCCCGCTGGCCAACCTGCTGATCGGGCTCAGCATCCGTCACCTCGGTGGGCGAGGAGCCGAGGTTCTGGCCTCGGCGCTCGGCCACCTCGACCGGATCGTGTCGGGTTCCGAGGAAGAGCTGGCGGCCGTCGAGGGCGTCGGGCCGGTGATCGCCCACAGCGTGTCCGAGTTCTTCGCTCTCGACCGCAACCGGGCGGTGGTCGACAAGCTCCGGCTGGCCGGCGTCAACTTCGAGGGGCCCCGCGGTGGCGCCCCCGACCAACCCCAGACCCTCGCCGGCAGGTCTGTCGTGGTCACCGGCACCCTCGAGTCGATGTCGCGCGAGGCGGCCGTCGAGGCGGTGAAGGCGCGCGGAGGCACCTCTCCCGGGAGCGTCTCCAAGAAGACGACCTGGCTCGTGGCCGGGGCCGAGCCGGGCGCGGCGAAGGTGGCCAAGGCGGCGGAGGCCGGCGTGGCCATCGTCGACGAGGCCGCGTTCCTCCGCCTGCTCGAGACCGGCGAGGTCTAGTTGAACCCGACCACTGGGCCGGCCAGCGGCGAGGTGGGCCTGGTGTCGGTGAACGTCGGCATGCCCGCGCTGCTGGGGACGCACCGGGGCCGGCCGGTCTACAGCGGCATCGCCAAGGCCCCGGTGACGGTCGACGAGCTGATGCTCGACCTGATGGACCTGGAAGGAGACGGCCAGGCGGATCTCGTCGGCCACGGCGGGCGCGACAAGGCGGTCTACGCCTACGCCTCCGAGCACCTCGCGCCGTGGAGCGAGGAGTTGGGTGAATCGCTGGGGCCGGCCGCCTTCGGCGAGAATCTCACCACCCTCGGATGGACGGAGGACGACGTCCGCGTCGGTGACCGCTGGTCGTGGGGCGAAGCCGTCCTCGAGGTCTGCCAGCCGCGCTGGCCCTGCTACAAGCTCGCCATGTACCGCAGCCGGGGTGACATCGGCCGCCGCATGCGGGCCAACGGCCGCACCGGTTGGTACCTGCGCGTGCTCGAGCCGGGCCGGGTTCCGGTGGCAGGGCCGATCCGGGTCAGCGAGCGGGCGGAGGTACCGGCCAGCATCCGCTTGCTGCACGACGCGGCCACGCCCGGCTCCGAAGTCCCCGTCGAGGTGATCGAGGCGATCCTGGGCCTCGACGCCCTGGCCGACGAGTGGCGGCTGACACTGGCCAGCAGACTCGCCGGCTCAGGCGGTTAGGGCCGCCCGCACCCGGCGTGCGACATCTGTGGCCTCGTCGTCGTCGGCGTAGCGCTGACGGGGCCAGAAGAACCCCCGCAGGCCGTCCTTGCGCCGGCGCGGCACCACGTGCACGTGCAGGTGGGGCACGCTCTGGCTCACGCGGTTGTTGAGGGCGACGAACGACCCGTCGGCCCCCAGAGCTTCCTCGACCGCGCGCGACAGTCGTCGGACGGCGTCGAACACGTCCGGCACCAGATCGGCGGGAAGGTCGGCGAGCGTCTCGTGGTGGGGCCGGGGGACGAGAAGGCAGTGGCCCGGGAACAACGGGCGGTGGTCGAGGAAGGCGAGGGTGCCGGGCTCGTCGAGCACCACGTGGGCGGGCACCCGGCCGGCGGCGATCCGGCAGAACAGGCACCCGTCGGCCGGCCATCGATCTGGAGCCGTTGAACCTGGCGTCAATGAACCTCGAAGCACCACCGGTAGGACTCCGACCGGTCTCTCGGCTGGCCGATCAACCGGTAGACGACGGTGACACAGTGGTTGCCCGACGACAGCCGGGCGAAGTCGCTGATATCGGTCGGCTTGAAGTTGACGGTGTTGAGGGCGTCGACGAACTGGATGTCGTCCAGGGGCACCTCGATGCCGTCGATCAGCAGGTAGCCGGTGTAGCCGGGCGCCAGGTCGGCGTAGATCGCCGTCTGGCGGAGGTCGCGGTCGCCCGGCTTGGGGAACACCGACTCGACCGCCTCCGGCGGTGCGGGGCCGTTGTCGGTGTCGGGCGAGGCGAAGACGAAGACCAGTCCGCCGATGGCGGCGAAGACCACCAACGACATGACGATGCGGCGCCGCAGCGGCGCCTGCGGAGGTCGGGGACGGGGCGGAGGCACGCCTCCATCATCGCCTGCACCGCACCGATCGGCGACGCGGGTATGCCCCGGCTCGCCGTACGCCCGGCGGTACCCTTGGACCAAACATGGCATCGGCGCGAATCGTTGAGCACCTGGGGCGAGTCCTCGGCGACCGCTACCGTTTGCTCGCGCCCATCGGCACGGGCGCGTCGTCCCACGTGTTCCTCGCCGACGACGTCAAGCTCCGGCGTCGGGTGGCGGTAAAGGTGCTGCACCCGGCACTGGCCGACGACGAGGCCTTCCTCCGCCGGTTCCGCGCCGAGGCTCGCGCCGCGGCGGCGCTCAACCACCCGAACGTCATGGCCGTCTACGACTGGGGCGAGGAGGCCGACGGTCCCTATCTGGTCTGCGAGCTCCTGGGTGGCGGCAGTCTGCGGGCGATCCTAGACCGGGGGACTCGTCTGTCGCAGTCCCAGGCGCTGCGCATCGGCCTGGAAGCGGCCACGGCGCTCGACTACGCCAGCCGCCGGGGCCTCGTGCACCGCGACATCAAGCCCGCCAACCTGCTGTTCGACGAGGAAGGGCGCCTCCGCATCGCCGACTTCGGGCTGGCCCGGGCGCTGGCCGAGGCGTCGTGGACCGAGCCCTCGGGTGCCGTGCTGGGCACCGCCCGCTACGCGTCCCCCGAACAGGTGAAAGGCTCGTCGCTCGACGGCAAGGCCGACGTCTACTCCCTGGCGGTCGTGCTCTTCGAGGCGGTCACCGGGCGGGTGCCCTTCGCTGCCGACACCACGGTGGGCACCCTGCTCGGTCGCATCGAGCGCCCGATCGACGCGGCACCGGAGCTGGGTCGTCTCGGCCCGGTGGTGGCCCGCGCCGGCCGACCCGACCCCGCGGAGCGCCTCGACGCCATGGCCTTCGGTGCCGCCCTCCAGGCTGCGGCCGGCGACCTCCCCACGCCCGAGCCGCTGCCCCTCGCGGGGTTGGCGTCGCTCGATGAGACCCTGGCACGCCTCGATCCCGACCCCACCGACCCCGGGGCGGGCGCGCGTACGGGCGGAGCGGGGAACGGCGGGCCGCCCGCCGGTGTCGCCGCTGCCACCGTCGCCATCCCGGCGCCCGCCGACCCCACCGTAGCGATCGAGCTCGGTCCTTCACCCGCCCCGACGTACCCGCCGGCCGGGCCCCCCAACCTCTCCCGGGCCGGTCGTCGCCGCCGCCGCTGGCCGATCGTGCTGCTGGTCCTGGGTGTGCTCGCCGGCGGGGGAGCAGCCGGCGCGTGGGCCGTGGTGTCGGCGCGCGTGGCTTCGCACCTGGTACCCGACACCGTCAACCGCCCTGAGGCCGAGGCGGTCGCGGCCGTCGAGGCCGAATCCCTCAAGTTCAAGGCGCGCGTGGTGAAGGCCTACGTGAACGGCACGACCGCAGGCCAGGTGACGGCCCAGGACCCGGCTCGGGGGACGTCGCTGAAGGAGGGCCGCGTCGTCACCCTCACCGTCTCGCTCGGGCCGGTGCCGGTCCAGGTGCCCGACCTCAGGGGCCTCACCAAGGACGCCGCCACCAACGCCATCCAGAAAGCCGGCTTCGTGGCCGGCAAGGTCAGCTTTCGCAACGACGAGAACGCGCCCGATGGCCAGGTGCTCGAGTGGGCACCGAAAGAGGGGATGGCCCCTACCGGCAGCGCCATCGACATCACCGTGTCGTCCGGGCCTGCGCCCCGGGTTGTCCCCGATGTCAGCGGCGGGAGCTACGAGGGGGCAACCGCGGCCCTGGGCGGCATCGGGCTCGAGGCGTCGCGGGTGGAGGCGTACAGTGACTCGGTACCCCAGGGCCAGGTCATAGGCACCTCCCCGGGATCGGGTGCCAGCGTGAAGCGGGGCTCGACCGTAAAGGTTACCGTCTCCCGAGGCCAGCCGGTCGTGCCGTTCCTCACCGGGCTGTCGGTCGCCGACGCCACCGCCAAGCTGGCGGCGGCCGACCTGAAGTTGGGTAACGTCTACGGACCGCCGGGGGGCAAGGTGTTTCTCAGCACCCCGGGAGCGGGCGCCAAGGTCAAGACCGGGGCTTCCGTCACCCTCGTCACCCTCTTCGCCCTCTGACCACCCCGCCCCCGGGCCCACCGCCGCGATCGAGGTCCGTCTACAAGGGAGGCACTGTGAACGACTCCAACCGCAGATCGTTCTGGTCGAGCGTCCCGGGGTTGGTGACCGGAGCGGCGGGTGTGCTGACGGCCGTCGTCGGCCTCTTCACCGTGCTCATCCAGCTCGACGTGATCGGAAAGGACGCCGACAACGGGACCGACGCCACCGTCCCGGGCGCGAGCACGGTCACCCAGCCCGGGGCGACGGCGCCGGGAGGAGCGCCGGGCGGGACGACTGCGAAGTTCACGGTGACACCGCCGTCAGCCACGTTCGACACCGTGCTGAAGAAGGAGGCCAAGGTCACGGTGAGCAATGACGGATCGGTGCCTCTCGACATCACGACCCAGTTCGCCGGTGCCGACCCCGACAAGTTCAAGGTGGACGCGAAGGACTGCACCAGCGCCGCCGTCTCGTCCCAGGCCAAATGCACGATGACGGTGACCTACGTCCCGTCGACCGCCGGGCAGCATGCCGCCAGGCTCATCGTCGCCGTCGCCGGCGCCGCGTCTCCCCAAGAGGTGAAGCTGAGCGGGTCGAGGCCGCTCTGACCGGGGCGCCAGGAAACCGGGACATCCCAGACATCCGGGCACGTCCGTCGCCGTACCCGGCGCCCCGTTGGACCGGGCCCGGTCCTCCTTGTGGAGGATGCCGGGACGCCCTGCCGCCCGCCGGACGCAATGGCAGCTACTCCGTGATGGCCTGGATCCGTTCGGCCAGCTCGCCCGCCGAGGGCGTGAGCGGCGCGGCCTGGTCCTGCAGGGCCACGATGAGCTTGGTGAGGTCGCCTTGCACCCGGACCTTTCCGGCCATGAACGCCTGCATCGCCGCCTCCCGCGTTCCGTCGACGAAGATCGCCTTGGCTGTCGGGTAATCGAGCGTCATGGTCACGTCGGGGTTCTCGAGGTGGCCGAGGTCCATCTCGAGCGCGCCCGAGCTGGTGTCGATGTGCGACTGGATGTCGCCGGTCGCGAACGGGACCTCGGTGATCACCTGGTTGATGCGCACCGGGTTGGTCACGAGCTGCGTCTCGTCGCGGAAGTCCTCGCGGATGCGCCGCGCTTCGGCGATCCACTCGTCGGAGAGGAAGGGGTAGGAGGGCACGGCGTCGTAGACTACGTGCATGGAAGCAACGAGCTCGACCACCAACATCTCCCCGGATGAGGCCTTGGTCGGCCAGATGTGCGACGTCTGCGCCCGGGTCGTCCCCGAAGGGGAAGGCGTCCGGGCCGAGCTGAGCGTCGCCGGGGCTATGTGCCCCTCGCCGATGGTCTTCCATCAGGAGTGCTACGAACAGGCATCGGAGCTGTGGCAGCCCGACCCCGAGTCGTACTGCACGGTCGACCCCCGGTTCCCCGAGACCGGTCAGTGGACGCTCCCGGAGGACCAGCAGACCTGACGACTGCGGCCGAGCCGGGTACTCGCTCCCGGCACGACCCGGTCCTGGGCTGGCGCTACTGGCAGGTGGCGCCGTCGGGACGGCTGCGCTCGGTCACCCAACGCCGTATCGAATGGCAGCCGGGCCGGCCCATGCGGGCGGTCTGCGTGGTCGCCGGGCACCGGGCGCCCGACGAGCGTTGCGACTGCGGGGTCCACGGCTCCACCACCCTTGACGCCCTCCGCCAGCATGGGCTGTGCCTTGCTCCCGAGGCGCTGGTCGTCGGTACGGTAGCCCTGTGGGGAACCGTGATCCTCGATCACGAGGGCTGGCGTGGCGAGTACGGGGAGCCCGTCCAGCTGTCGGTGGTGCGTGACCTCGTGCCCGAGGAGGAGCTCGCCGCGGTGGTGCGGAGCCTCGCCGTCTACGACGTCGCCGTCGACACCGTCGCACTCGCCGACGCCGTAGCCGGGGTCTCGGCCGCCACTCTCGCCAACCAGGTCATGGCCGCCCGAGCGAGCCGCACGCGTGCCGACTGAGCCTCAGGGCCCGCTGCTGGCGGGAGCGGAGCCGTTCGCGGCCGATGGTGGGCCCGGCGGCGCCCTCGTCGTCCACGGCTTCACCGGCAGCCCCCACTCGATCCGAGGCGTGGCCACCGCCCTCGCGTCGGCCCGTCTGGCCGTCGAGGCCCCGCTGCTGGCCGGTCACGGCACCCGAATGGACGACCTCCTGGCCACCGGGTGGGACGACTGGCGGGCCGGGGTCGACGCCGCGTGGGAGCGGCTTACGGCGCGGTGTGAGCGGGCCGTGGTCTTCGGTCTGTCGATGGGCGGATCGCTGGCGTTGTCGCTGGCGGCCGACCGTCCCGAGATCGCCGGCATCGTCGTGGTCAACCCGTTCGTCGACCCGCCGGCGGAATCGTTCCGAGACCTCCTGAGCGGCCTGCTCGACTCGGGTCACGACACCATCCCCGGCATCGGCGGCGACATCGCCGACCCCACCGAGAGCGAGGTCGGCTATCCCGGCACACCGATCGGCCCGCTGCTCTCGCTGTCGGAGGCGCTCGAGCGCCTCCTGCCCCGGCTGGGCGACATCACCTGTCCCGTGCTTCTCATGACCAGCCGCGTCGACAACGTCGTGCCCCCCGTGTCGAGCGACGTTCTCGCCGACCGGTTGGCCGGCCCCGTCGAGCGGGTGCTGCTCGAGAACAGCCTCCACGTTGCCACCCTCGACCACGATCGCGACGAGGTCGAGCGCCGCACGGTCGCGTTCGCCGTCAAGACGACCGGCGGGTAGCCCGGGCGGTGCCTCAGGGCGCCATCCGGTCGGCCATCTTGGTGGCCAGCGACGCCCGCTCCGACTCGGGGAAAGTGGCGTCGGTGGCGCCGGTGTTCAGCCTGGCGACGGCCCGTTCCCGCCGGATGATGGTGAGATCGGAGGTGCCACGACCGGTCTCGCCCTCCGCGCTGACGGTCACGACGAACCGCAGCCCGACCGCCTCGTCGCCGGCGCGCGCAACCGGCAGCGGGGTGAGGTTGAGGCTGATGATCGTGATCGACGGGTCGAGTTGCTTGGCGAGCTCGGTCCGGGCCGCCCTCCCGATGCAGTCGGTCACGGTCCTGGACCTCAGCTGGTTGAGAGCCGCCTTGGCCTGGTCCTCGGTCTCGGCGACCGTGGCCTCGGAGCCGACCTGGAGGTCGCCCTTCTCGAAGTCCTTGCCCTCGACCGTGCGCGGGTGGGCCGGTGCCTTGGCCGTGAGGACCGGGTCGTTGTTCACGCAGCCGGCGAATGCCGCTTCGAAACCCTGGTTGGTGTCGGGCGAGGTGTCCTCGGTGTAGCCGGGGAGGTCGGCGGCGGTGAGGAGCGTCCGCGCCGCGCGCTCCTTGTCGACCTCGGCCTGGGGCCGGGTTGGCGGGGGCGACGTCGAGGGTGTGTCGGACGATGAATCGTCGCCACCGCACCCGGTGAGAGCCACGAGCAGAAGGAGAACCGCCATCTTTCGCATGCCTGGTTTTTAGCACGGGCGCCAGGGGGCTGCTCCGATAGGTTCTGTGCAACCGGTGAACGGCCGAAAGGGGAACGTGATGGTGAAGGCGCGGCGCATGTGGTGGTGCGTGGCCATCCTGATGGCGGTGGGGACCGGCGGGCTGGCGGGATGCGGCGGCGGGACCACCAAGGCCGACTTCGTCAAGGAGGCCGACGCCGCCTGCCGTTCGACCGACACCACGTTGACGGGGATCGCCAAACCCCGCGACCTCAGCTCGCTGGCCACCGAGTCGGAGAAGCTGGCGACCGCCAACGACCAGCAGGTCGTGGCGGTGCGCAAGCTCGACATGCCGGGTGGCGACGACAAGAAGCGGGCGGAGACCGTCCTCGCCGACCTCGGTGCGGTGACCCCCGCCGCCCGCAACGTCGAGGCCAAGGCCCGCGCCTCCGACCTGGCCGCCGGGCCGGCGGTCACCGAGGCCAAGGCCAAGGCCCAGACGGCCTCCGACGCCGCCCGCGCCTACGGCTTCACCGTCTGCGGCGCAGGCGTGCAGAAGGCCAGCGTCGCCGTGGCCGAGGGTGCCCGGCCGGCGTTGAAGAAGGAATGGGTCACGAAGGCCGAAGCGCTCTGCGCGGTGTTCTCGGACAAGGTCAACGGCCTACGGAGGCCGACCTCGGCCAGTGGGCTCGACGCCTACGGCAACGCGTTCGTCGGCGCCATCAACGACTTCACCTCCGGCCTCGAGGTTCTTCCGGCCCCGCCGGGCGACGAGGCCGTCGTCGCCGACATCATCGTCAGCGTCGAGAAGCTCGTGCCCGTGTTCGAGAGGGTCGTCGCCGCAGCCAAGACGGGCAACGAGAGCGAGGCGGCGAACCGCCAGAAGGAGCTCGACCAGGCCGGCAAGGCCTCCGATGCCAAGTCGACGGCCTACGGGCTGGGCGACTGCGGGTGACGACGGCCCGCAGCATGGGGTAGGTGGGGGCGCCGCCCCCGCCTACCATGGGCCTTCGTGGCCGGACGCATCTCTCGCGACGACGTCTCCCACGTCGCCACCCTCGCCCGGCTGCGGCTCGACGATGACGAGCTCGACCGGTTCACCGACCAGCTCGCTTCTGTACTGGAGCACGCCGCCGACGTCGCGTCGCTCGACACGTCGGGTGTGCCACCCACGGCCCATCCCCTGCCGCTGGCCAACGTCCTTCGCGACGACCTGCCGGTCGCCGGGCTCGACCGCGATGAGGTCCTGGCGCAGGCACCGGCGGCCGAGGACCGTCGTTTCCGGGTGCCCCGGATTCTCGGGGAAGCACCATGACCGCCCTCGACATCGCCCGAGAGGTACGGAGCGGGGAGCGGCGGGCCCGGGACGTGGTCGAGGAACACCTGGCCCGCATCTCCGAACGGGAGCCGGAGCTGCACTGCTTCAACCTCGTGCTCGCGGACGAGGCCCGGGCCGCGGCCGACGAGATCGACAGAACGGTAGCCGCGGGCCGCGACCCCGGACCGCTGGCCGGCGTGCCCGTCGCCCTCAAGGACAATCTCTGCACCCGAGGCGTCCCCACCACCTGCTCGTCGCGCATCCTCGAGAACTGGTCGCCGCCCTACGATGCCACCGCGATCCGGCGCCTGGCCGAGGCGGGGGCAGTGGTGATGGGAAAGACGAACCTCGACGAGTTCGCCATGGGCTCGTCCACCGAGAACTCGGCCTTCGGGCCCACCCGGAACCCTCACGATCCGAGCCGGGTGCCGGGTGGCTCCAGTGGGGGGAGCGCAGCGGCGGTTGCCGCCGGCTTCGCCGCCCTCGCCCTGGGGTCGGACACCGGCGGGTCGATCCGCCAGCCGGCGGCGCTGTGTGGGGTGGTGGGGGCCAAGCCCACCTACGGAACCGTTTCGCGCTACGGACTCGTTGCCTTCGCGTCCTCGCTCGACCAGATCGGCCCCCTTGGTTCCACGGTGGCCGACGCCGCCGCCCTCCTCGAGGTGGTAGCCGGGCACGACCCCGCCGACTCCACGTCGATCCCCGGCCCCGCCCCGTCGCTGGGCGTTGTGCTCGACGACGGTGTCGAGGGGCTCCGGGTGGGGGTGCTGCGGGAGCTGACCGAAGGGGCCGCCCCCGACGTGGCCGCGCGCGTGGAAGAGGCGGGTCGCGCCCTCGAGGCTCGCGGTGCCAAGGTCGAGGAGGCGTCGGTGCCGGCTGCCACCTACGGCCTGTCGGCCTATTACCTCATCGCCCCTGCGGAGGCGTCGAGCAACCTGGCCCGTTACGACGGCGTCCGCTACGGCCTGCGCGTCGACGGTCCCGACGTCGGTGCCATGTTCACCGCCACCCGCACCGCCGGGTTCGGCCCGGAGGTGAAGCGCCGGATCATGCTCGGCACCTACGCCCTGTCGGCCGGCTACTACGACGCCTACTACGGGCAGGCACAGCGGGCGCGCACCCTGATCATCCGCGGCTTCGAGGCCGCCTACCAGACCCACGACCTGCTGCTGGCGCCCACCACCCCCACGACCGCGTTCCCCCTCGGGGCCAAGACCGACGACCCCCTGGCGATGTACCTCTCCGACGTGTGCACGATCCCGTCCAACCTGGCCGGCCACCCCGCCATCTCCGTACCCTACGGCACCGGCGCCGACGGGCTCCCGATCGGCGTCCAGGTGCTGGCTCCGGCGCTGGGCGAGCCGGTCATGTTCCGGGCCGCCACCGCCCTCGAGCGGAGCCTGGGCCCGAGCGGCCGAGAGCGGGGGGCGCCGTGAGCGCCACCGCCTCCGCCACCGACTGGGAGACGGTCGTCGGCCTCGAGGTGCACTGCGAGCTGGCCACCGCCACCAAGCTGTTCTGTGGATGCCGCAACGCCTTCGGTGACGAGCCCAACACCAACGTGTGCCCGGTGTGCCTGGGCCTGCCCGGCTCGCTTCCCGTGCTCAACCGGGGGGCGGTGGAGCTCGCCATGCGCATCGGTGCGGCCCTCCACAGCCAGGTGCGGCGCTCGAGCTTCCACCGCAAGAACTACTTCTATCCCGACATGCCGAAGGACTACCAGGTGAGCCAGTACGACGAGCCGATCAACGTGGGCGGCTGGCTCGACCTGCCCGACGGCACGCGCGTCGGCGTCACCCGGGCCCATCTCGAGGAGGACACGGGCAAGACCACCCACGTCGGTTCGTCGGGGCGCATCCACGGCGCCGACCACGCGCTGGTCGACTACAACCGGGCCGGCGTGCCGCTCGTCGAGATCGTGAGCGAGCCCGACCTCCGCTCGGCCGGCGATGCCCAGGCGTACGTCAACGAGCTGCGGGCCCTGCTGGTGGCCATCGGGGCGTCCGACGCCCGGATGGAGGAGGGGTCGCTGCGCATCGACGCCAACATCTCGCTACGGCCGACGGGCACCACCACCTTCGGTACGCGCGCCGAGATCAAGAACCTGAACTCAGTACGGTCGCTCAAGCGGGCGCTCGAGCACGAGGCGGCGCGCCAGGCCGGGCTCCTCGAGGCGGGCGAGAGGATCGTGCAGGAGACCCGCCACTGGGACGAGGCGGCGGGACGGACCTCCTCGATGCGCTCCAAGGAGGAGGCGTTCGACTACCGCTACTTCCCCGAGCCCGACCTGGTCCCGGTGGCGCCCGACGACGAGTGGCAGGCGGCGGTCGTCGGTGCCCTCGCCGTGCTCCCCGCCGCCCGCCGGGCGCAGCTCGCAGCCAAGGCCGGCGTGGCGCCCGCCGACGTGGCCCTGGTGGTCGAGCGGGGCCTCGACCACCTCGTCGAGGCGGCCATCGACGCCGGCGCCGATCCCCGCCTCGCACTCGCCCGGGCGGCCAACGAGGTCGCCTCCGACCTCGCCGCCGGGCTCACGCTCGACCCGGGCGCCTTCACCGCCGTCCTGGCCATGGAGGCCGAAGGGCGTCTCACCGCCACCCAGGCCAAACAGGTGCTGGCGGAGCTGCTTGCCCACGGAGGCGACCCCTCCGAGATCGCCGCCGCCCGCGGCTTCGAGGCCCTGGCCGGCGACACCCTGGCCCTGGCCGTCGACGCCGCCGTGGCCGCCCATCCCGACGAGTGGGGGCGTCTGGCCGGCGGCGAGCAGAAGCTGGTCGGCTTCTTCGTCGGCAAGGTGATGGCGTCGACGGCCGGCAAGGCCGACGGACGGGCGGTGACCGCCCTCCTGCGGGAGCGCCTCGGAAGCGGAGCTTGACCAGCGCCACGGCTCCGGCGGAGTCGACGCCTCCTCCGCTCAAGGCCATGTTGGTGATGGGCACCCGGCCGGAGGCCATCAAGCTCGGTCCTGTCGTGGTCGCCCTCGAAGCGTCGGCCTCCTTCGAGCCCTACGTGGTGCTCACGGCCCAACACCGTGAGCTGGTCGACGAGGTGCTGCCGGTGTTCGACATCCGTCCCCGTCACGACCTCGACATCATCCGCATGGGCCAGAGCCTCGCCGACGTCACGACGCGCGCGCTAGCCGGGCTGGCCGGCCTCCTGGCCGAGGACACCCCGGACGTGATGGTCGTCCAGGGCGACACCACGAGCACCTTCGCCGGGGCGCTCGCCGCGTTCTACGCAGGTACGCCGGTCGTGCACGTCGAGGCCGGGCTGCGCACCGGCAACCCCCGGTCGCCGTTCCCCGAGGAGGTGAACCGTCGCCTCACGACCCAGCTCACCGACCTCCACCTGGCGCCGACTCCGGCCAACCGGGCGAACCTCGAGACCGAGGGGGTCGACGCCGACCGGGTGGTGGTCACCGGGAACACCGTGATCGACGCTCTGCTGTGGGCGACCGACCGGTCGCCGGGGTACGGAGACCCGGCACTCGAGGACCTCGACGACGACCCGCGCCGGGTGCTCCTCGTCACCGCCCATCGCCGCGAGTCCTGGGGCGCGTCGATGGAGGCCATCGGGTCCGCCCTGCGCGAGCTGGCGACCGAGGAGCCCGAGTTGCTGATCGTGTTCCCGATCCACCCCAACCCGGTCGTGCGACAGGCCATCATGCCCGCCGTGTCGGGGCTCGCCAACGTCCGGGTGGTCGAGCCTCTGGCCTACGCCGCCTTCACCGCGCTGTTGCGCCGGTCGCACCTGCTGCTCACCGACAGCGGGGGGGTGCAGGAGGAGGGCCCCAGCCTCGGCAAGCCGGTGCTGGTCATGCGGGACACCACTGAGCGGCCCGAGGCCGTCGATGCCGGCACCGTGCGTCTGGTGGGAACCGACCACGAGGCCATCGTCGGCTCGGTACGCGAACTGCTGCACGACGACGCGACGTACCGGGCGATGGCGAGGGCCGTCAACCCTTACGGCGACGGTCGGGCCGCGGAACGCACGGTGGCGGCGATGGCCCACTTCTTCGGTGCCGGACCGCCGGCCGCGGAGTTCGCGCCCGACGCGAGCGCCGGGACCGGACCGCCCGCGGCGGCCGTGGACGAGCCCCGCCAACTCCGGGTGGCGCGGGGCCGCCAGCGGCGGCCGTAGGCTGTCGAGCAGTCACATGGTCAACGTCGTCACCGGTGTCGTGTCGCTGCTGCTGATCGCGGCAGGCCTGTGCTACTTCCTCGCCACCATGGGGACCGGCCTGATGGAGGGTCGGCGCCACCGACGTGGGTCCGGTGGGCGACCCGGTGCCGACCCTCGAGGTCTCGGCGGCACCGCAACCGACGGACGGTCGATGGCGGTGTACTTCCTCGTGCCCTGCCTGAACGAGGAAGCGGTCATCGCATCCACGTTGACCGGTCTGTTGGCGCATCCCGGTGCCCGGGTGGTCGTCGTCGACGACGCCTCTGACGACCGGACAGCCAGGGTGGTGACCGCGTTCGCCGGCCAAAATGTGGTGCTGGTGTCGCGCATGCTTCCCAACGCACGGCGGGGCAAGGGGCCCGCCCTGAATGCCGGGCTGCCGGCGATCGCCGCTCACGCCGCGGCCCGCGGCCTCGACCCGGATCGGGTGCTCGTCTGCGTGATGGACGCCGACGGCGCCCTCTCCGAAGGCGCGCTCGGCCACGTGGTGCCGCTCTTCGACGATCCTCAGGTGGGCGGGGTGCAGCTCGGCGTGCGCATCCGGAACCGGAGCACGAATCTGCTCACGACCATGCAGGACTTCGAGTTCTGGGGAATCTCTGCCACCTCCCAGATGGGAAGGATCCGTCTCGGCACAGTGAGCCTCGGGGGCAACGGGCAGTTCACCCGGCTGTCGGCGCTGCTCGGGCTGGGCCACGCCCCCTGGTCCTCGGCGCTCACCGAGGACCTCGATCTGTCCATCACGCTCTTGCTCAACGGCTGGCGGCTGACGACCACCCCAGCGGCGTCTGTCCACCAGCAGGGGATCGAGTCCCTGCGAGGGCTCATCCGCCAGCGCACCCGATGGTTCCAGGGTCACATGTCGTGCGCCCGCCGGCTCGGAGACCTCTGGAGATGCCGGACGCTTCCGAACATGGCCGTCCTGGAGACCAGTGCCTACCTCCTCATCCCCTGGCTGTTCGTGCTGCCCTGGTCGATCCTGTTCCACGTCGCCGTCTGGCAGACGGTGCAGAGCATCGCCGACCTCTCGGCCGCCGGAGTCGGTTGGCAGGACAGGTACTCCCTCGGCATCACCCTTGTGTTCTGGTACCTGCTGGCGTTCGCACCCAGTGTTTTCGCCGGGTACGTGTACTACCGGCAGGACGCGCAGGTGGGGCGTTTACGTGCCGCGGCGCTCGGGCACGTTCTCGTGCCGTTCAACTACGTCGCCTTCGTCAGCGCCTGGCTGGCGACGGTCCGCATCCTCCGAGGGCAGACGAGCTGGGAGAAGACGAGTCGTCGACCCGAGGTGGCCGGCGAACCGTTGTTGATCGATGCGGCGACGCTCGACCTCTCGGCTGCGATGCCGCCACCGCCCCCGACCGTTCCTCGAGCCGTCCACAGGCCGGCAGCGACACCGCGCCGCGTGGTGAAGGGCACATTGGTGCTCGATCGCCCCGACACGCCCAGTGGCTACGGGTCGGTGGTCGTCGATGGCCGGTTCCGCCCGCCCGACGTGCCCTCCGACGGGTCGTTTCCCCACCTCGAACCTTCGGTGTCGTCGAGAAGCGCTTGACCGCTGCTCGCCACGAGCCCGTTCATCGGGCCGTCAGAAGGTCAGCGCTCGACCCGGGGGTGAGCTCTGGCGATCCGCGGCAACGGCGTCGCCGTGGGGGCGGGGGGAGGTGGCCCTCCGAAGGCGTGCAGTCCATCGGTGTTCTGTTCGGCGGCCAAGGCGTCCGCCGCGGCCGCGTCCAGGAACGGCGCAGCGAACCCCTCCGGGCGCTCGGGGGTCATGGTCTGGTCTTCGTCCCCACGCAGTTCCGCCACAGCCTCCCGGACCACCTCCCGGATCGCGGTCACGTCGACCTGCACGGTCAGGCCGGCCAGCACGCTGAGCAGCGCGTCGACGATCTCGTTCGTGGTCGGCAGCGACTCCAGGCGCTGGACGAGGGTGACCGACGGCCCGACCGACTCGAGAGGTGGAGCATCCCGCTCGGGCGGCACGAACACGCCCAACCCCTCGGCGCCGGCCGCGGGCAACCGGTAGATCGCCACGTCGCCCCGCATCATGAACACCCATCGCCCCGGCGCTCCCGCCGGCTTGGCGATCACCTGCACGGTGCTGCCGTGTTCGCCCGCAGACGCTCGGGTCGCTCGAATCGCCTCGCCGGCGCCGGCATAGGAGTGGCGCGACAGGATGCGGTGCTCGGCGTCGTAGCGTTGGACCTCGTACGAGATCATCGGGTCGCCGCCCGAGGCCAGGTAGGGCTCTACCCGTGCATCCTCCTCCTGGGCCGCCAGGGCCAGGAGGAAGGATCCGGCGATCCGTCCGCTCGCAGCATCGCCGGCCGCGGCCGGTACGCTGATCGCGGCCTGGAGCAACTGCTCGAGATAGTCCGGACCGGCGCCGGTGAGGGGTTCAGCCACTCGCGCGACGTCCGGACAAGGTGTTGCCAGGGTACCAGGCCACCCGCCGGTTCAGGCGCCGGGCCACTCCTTCTCTCCGAAAGAAATTCTCACGGGTAGTGGCAAGTTGGCCTCCGCAATTCTATGATCCCCAGGGCTCCAGGCTGTGGCCCTGGGGACGAACACATCGGCGTGGTCCCCTTCGGGAGCCAGCCGGAAGGTGAGGCGCCAGAGATGTACGGAAACGGAGCGGCCGGGGCGGGAGCCGGAGCTGTGGTCGGGGTGGGGTTGGCCCGTACCGGCGTCCCGGTCCTGGGGCTCACACTGCTGGCGCTGGCACTGGTCATCTGCGGCATGCTGCTGGTGAGGGCCGGGATGGTGCGGCACGGATCGTGATCCGCCGACGGCCCTGGCCGGTACACCGCAGACGCCGTACCCCTTTCTCGTCCGCGCTCTCCTGGCGGTTCAGTCGGTTGGGCATCGCCGCCGTCATGGTGGTCGGTGCGCTGGCGCTGTTCTTCGGTCAACACGCCGTTCGCACGGTCGAGGCCGGCCTGGCGGCGATGCTTCTCGGCGTGACCCAGGTCGACGCTCCTCGCGCCCTCGGCACGAACGTCCTGGTGCCCCTGCGGGGGGCGCGCATCGCGCTGGACATCACCGCCAGCTGCAGCGCCGCCCTCATGGCCAGCCCCTTCTTCCTGCTCGCCGGGGGCCTGCTGCTCAGCCGGCGCACGTCGGTGGGCAGCGCCGTGAAGACCCTCGGCGTGATGGCCCTGTGGCTCTTCGCCATGAACCAGCTGCGCATCCTCTTGGTCGTGCTCTCGATGCGGATCTGGGGCTTCGAAAGGGGCTACGAGCTGAGCCACATCGCCTTCGGCTCCGTCATCAGCACCCTCGCCGTACTGGGAGGGGTGCTGCTGTTCGTACGTGCCATCGCACACGGGCAACCGGTGAGCGAGCTCCGTGTCTAGCCGGTTTCACATCAGTACCCGACCAGGATCATAGGAATTCCGATCTCGGCAGGAGCCATCTCGGCGCCTGCCGCTCACTCCTACAAGCGGGAGGAACAATGAACAGCACGGTTCGGCGCTCAGCGCACAACGGGGGGTGGATGGCGGGCCTGGCTCTTGCCATGGTCGTGTTCGTGGCCACACCGGCGCTCGCCGCCGACACGTCGCAGGCCACGGCCAACGCGATCAGAGCCACCCTGGCCGGAGGCGGGCTACTCGACAGCGGCACCGTCACCGCCATGAACGACGGTGACGACCCCGACCCCGGCGTCGTCACCGGAGCGCCCGGGGTGGGCGTGCTCCCCGCCAACACCCTCCTGAGCGCCGGCGTCCTTCCCCAACAGGCCCAGGCCCTCATCAACGGCACCTCCGCCGCCTGCGCCGGCCTGGTCGGCGCCGGCGGCACCATCCAGATCGGCCCCGCGGGTGACTGCACGGTCACGGGCGCGCCCCCGGGTGGCGTCGTGCTCAACCTGGGAGCGGTGGTCGGCGGCAACCTGGGCCTGACGGCCGACGCTGTTCTCGCCCAGTGCACGGCCAACTCCAACGGCACGACCACCGCCACCGTCCAGTTGGTCAACGCCAGCCTCGGCGTGGGCCTGCTCGGGCTCCCGCCGCTGATCAGTGTGCCCTTGCCGGCGGCAGGTGGGCCTGTCGATCTGGGCGTGCTCGGCCTGGGCGGCGCCCTCACGCTGGTGCTCAACGAGCAGACCATTCCCGCCGGCCCGGGCAGCATCGCCACCACCGCCCTCCACCTCAACCTGCTCAGCGTCGTCGACCTGCGGATCGGCAACGTGACCTGCGGGCCCAACGTGGCCGGCGCCGGGATCCCGCTCATCCCGATGGACGGCCTGCCCTTCGCCCTCGCCACCCTGGGCATCGTCGGCGCCGCCGTGCTAGTAGTCCGCCGGCGCCGCTCGGCGTGAACCCAAGTCACCCCGGCGGTCAACGTTCGGCGTCCGCCTCGTTGGACTGGCGGCACCAACGGCGACGAGATCGGAGAACCTGATGGACAGAACAGCACCGCATGCGAGGCATGGGCGACTCCGGCGTGGAGTAGCCCTCGCTTCCGGGACGGCCGTGGTTGCCCTCCTGAGCTTCAACGGTGGCCCGGCGACAGCCGATGTAACGGCCGTTTCCGGCGGTGCGTTCGGTCTCCAACTCCGGGTAGGCGGCGCTACTCTGGTCGCGGCGACTCCGGTCGTCACGCTGGCCTCACCCCCTGGGCCTCTCGACCCTCCGGCCCAAACGACTCTGCCGATCAACGTGCCGCTGCTCCTGTCGACGGGAGTGCTCAACGCCGATACCGGGGGAGGGGGCCTCGGTACACATACCGGCTTCGCCGCGAGCCGAGCGTCCGCGGCCGATATCTCCCTCGGTGGCGTGGTGCCCGGGAGCCTGTTGACGGCGACCGCCATCGAGAGCACGTGTCGTTCGTCGGGCGACGGCTCGAGTGGTACCACGACCGTTGTCGGGCTCACCCTTACGGGGAATCCGGTGACCCTCGGGCCCATCGCCCCCAACACCACTCTCGAAGTACCGGGCGTCATCACGGTGATCCTCAACGAGCAGGTCCGGACGGAGTCTGCCGGGCTCTCGAGCATCACCGTCAACGCCGCGCACGTGACCGCCCTCGGGGGAACCCTCGATCTCATCATCGGGCAGTCGCGCTGCCAGGTGACGGGCCCCGATGTCAACGTGCCGCCCACCACGCCCCCGACCACGGCCACGCCCCCGACCACGCCGCCCACCACGCCCCCGACCACGGCCACGCCCCCGACCACCGCCGGCCCGGGCCCCACCACCACCCGGCCGGGCGGGGTCATCATCGTCACCCAGACCACAGTTGGAGCGACGCGGGGGTCGGTGGCCCGTACCGGTTCCGACGCCGATCTCATGATCGCCTGGGCGACCATGGCGCTCACCCTCGGCGGCCTGCTGGTCATGGGTGCCAAGGGCGTGCCGGCGACAGCTCTGTCGCCGGGCTCCGCTCGCCGCCGATGGTTGCGCGGCGAAGTCGTTGGCGACGTGTTCCGGGAGATGCGCCGCTTCAAGTAGGTGGACACGAGCTGTGCCGGGCGGGCGTCAGTCCCCGAGGGCGGCAACCGCCCGGCAGCAGCGATCGAGCTCCACGTCGGTGTTGAAGTAGTGCACCGAGGCCCGAACCGCAGCGAGTAGCACCCCCCGTCGGTCGATCACCCCTACTCCCGGAACGACAACGAGACCCCGAAGTCCCCCCCGGGATCGGTCCACCACCGACCCAATGCCAGATCGGCTTCGCCCAGCTCGTTCTCGATCCCACTGCGCCGGAACTTGGCGCTGATCTCGGTCCGCATGGCCTCCCCCCCCTCGAACACCACCCCCATGTCCAGGTCGTCGACCCAGACCTCCTGCCGCTCGTCGGCCCGCAGCCACATCTCGATCCACTCATCCTCGGCGTCGAAGCGGGCGAGGTGGGCGTAGGCATCCGATCGGAAGTCGGCGTGCAGGTCGCGGTTCAAGACGGCGAGAAGGTTGCGGTTGAACTCGGCCGTGACTCCCTCCTCGTCGTCGTACGCAGCCACCATGCGTGCCGGCGACTTGAGCAGGTCTGTCCCGAGCAGGAGGGCGTCGCCCGGGACCATCGTCGCCGAAAGGGCGGCGAGGAACTGGGCGCGCGACTTGGGCGCGAGGTTGCCGATGGTGCCGCCCAGGAAGGCGAAGAGCCGCCGGCCCTCGCCGGGGATGGTGCCCAGGTGGTGCTCGAAGTCGCCGACCACGGCGTGGACCTCGACCGTCGGGTAGTCGGTGGCGACGGCGGACGCCGCCTGGCGGAGGGCCGGCTCGCACACGTCGAAGGGCACGAACCGGCGGAGGGTCCCCATGTCGCGCAGGGCGTCGAGCAGGAGCCGTGTCTTCTCCGAGGTCCCCGAGCCCAGTTCCACCAGCGTGTCGGCCCGGGTGAAGGCGGCCACGTACCCTGCCCGGTCGTCGAGGATCGCCTGCTCGGTCCGGGTCGGGTAGTACTCGGGTAGGCGGGTGATCCGATCGAACAGCTCCGACCCGCGCTCGTCGTAGAACCACTTCGGCGGCAGTTCCTTGGGCGTGGCCACCAGGCCGGTCGAGACATCGGCCTGAAGGGCGGCGCGCAGCTCCTCGGGTTCCAGGTGGACGTCGACGCGTGTCACGACGGGGCGGGTCCCTTCTGGGCGATAGGGGTTACAGCGGCTGCCAGACGGTCGGCGAGCAGCAGTGACCCCCCGGGTACCGGCTGGTGGCGGGCGCCCTGCTCTGGCGCACGAGGGAGTGGAACGGGTCGTAGAGCAGGGCCTGGAGGCTGACAGGTGGGCGGGTAGCCGAGGAAACGGCACACGTGGGGGGACGTACTCCGTCGCTCAGGCGTCCCGGGCGCAGCGGAACCCGGCGAAGATCTGGCGTCGGACGGGATGGTCCCAGTTGCGGAAGGTCGTGCGCACGGCACTGGCATGGGTGGCCCACGACCCGCCCCGCAGCACCTTGTACCCGGAGCCGAAGAACACCTCGGAGTATTCCCGGTACGGAAAGGTGCGAAAGCCCGGGTACGCCTCGAACTCCGACGAGGTCCATTCCCAGACGTCGCCCACCATCTGCTGGACGCCCCAGGGGCTGGCTCCTCGCGGGTAGGCGCCGACGGCGGCGGGGCAAAAATGGCGCTGCCCGAGGTTGGCCCGATCGGCGGCGGCACCGTCGCCGCCCCACGGGTAGCGGCGCTTGTGGCCTCCGGTGGTCCACGACGCCGCCTTCTCCCACTCGGCCTCGGTGGGCAGACGCCTGCCCGCCCAACGGGCGTAGGCCTCGGCCTCGTACCAGCAGACGTGTTGCACGGGCTCGTCGAGCGGGAGGTCCTCGGTGAGGCCGAAACGACGCCGGGCCCAGGAGCCGGTGCCCTGCGGGGCCCAGAACTGGGGGCGGTCGGCGTCGGGCGTCGACCGGCGCCAAACCCAGCCGTCGCCGGACCACCAGCGACGATCGTCGTACCCGCCATCGGCGACGAAGGAGACGTAGCTGCGGTTGGTGACGGGGGCGACGTCGATCCAGAACGCGGCGATGTCGACCACATGGGCCGGCCGCTCGTTGTCGTAGGCCCAGCGTTCGTCGTCGGTGCCCAGGACGAATGGCCCGCCGGGCACCAGGACCTCGGCGTCGGGAAGAGGCGTTCCCGGTGGCGGCGAGGTGGCCACCGGGCGGTAGCCCTCACCGTCCATGAGCTGGAGCGTGGCCAGCATGGTCTCGTCGTGCTGGTGCTCGTGCTGCACCACCATCCCGTAGACGAAGGCGCCGGCGAGCAGCGGCCGCCCGTCGTCGAAAGCGAGCCCGTCGAGGGCGTCGAGGGCCCGGCCCCGGACGTCGGCGATGTAGCGGCGCGTCTCCGCCGGACCCAACAGGGGGAGCGTGGGGCGGTTCGGACGGGGATGGCGGAAGGCGTCGTAGAGGTCGTCGAGGCTTGCGTCGATCGGCGTGGTGCCGGCGATCGCCCGCAGGAGCCACAGCTCCTCGAAGTTGCCGACGTGGGCGAGGTCCCAGACCAGGGGGGACATGATCGGCGAGTGCTGGCGCACCAGGTCGGCGTCGGGAAGAGGTGCCAGCAGATCGAGCGAGCGGCGACGGGCGGTGTCCAACTCGGAGATGATGGCGGCCTGGAGGCTCGAGCCGATGGAGTTGCGCTCCGCCGCTGCGCTCAGGGACTCGCTCACAGCCTCACCTCCTCGGCGGCGTGTCTGGCCAGCACTGCGCCGGTGTCCGCCCAGGCGTCGAGGAGGTCGTCGGCGGGTGAGCGTCCCCGGCGTACCCAACGGTCGGCGTAGGCGGCGACGGTACCGGACAGTCTCGCGGCGCCGAGGCGCTCGAGGGCGTCGAGGGCGGCGTCGAAGCAACCTTCGGCCCTCGCCGCCAGGCCGGGGTGGGTGAGGCCGGTGCGGGCGGCGTCGAGCCAGCGGTCGGCGCGACCGGTGGCGGCCCGGGCGGCCGCCTCGCCCGCTTCGGGGTCGCCGAGCAGGGCGGCGACCACGGCCACGGGAACCTGCCACCACGGGTCGGGAAGCGAGTCGACCATGCGTAACTCGAGCCATCCACGGGGCCGGACCGGCGGGAACAGGGTCGAGAGGTGGTAGTCGATGTCGTCGGTCGTCGGCCAGCCGAGCTCGTGGCCCTCTGTCACCCACCGGCGGAGGGACAAGGGCGTGGTCAGCGGCACGAAGCGCTGCTCGTCGGCCCGCACGAGCATGACCTGCGCGTTGAGGGCATAGGCCGCCCAGGCGTCGGGGCCGGGCGTGCCGTCGTCGACCGGGCGGGAGCGGGTGCGGTCGATGGCCGACCACGCCGCCATCCGGGTGGACCGGAAGCCGCTGGGTCGGCCTTCGACCAATGGAGAGTTGGCGAAGGCGGCGGCGAGGGTCGGGCCCAGCAGGTGGGCGAGGCGCCACTGGCGCGCCACGTCCGCAGGAGTCGGGCCGAGGCCGACGTTCACCTGCAGGGCTGCGGTGTTGCACATCATGTGCCGCCCGGCCGGGCCGGAGGCCTCGAAGTAGGCCTCCATGGCGCCGTACCGGGGCGAGTCCACGACCCGTCGGGGCGGACGAAGGGGATCGGCGCCCAAACCCCGCAGGACGATGCCGAGGCCGCTGGCGGTGGTCCGGGCCACCGCGAGGTCGGCGGCCGCTGCGCCGCAGGCGTCGGCGACGTGGCGATGAGGCGGCGAGCTGAGCTCGAGCTGGCCCCCGGGCTCGCAGGTCACCCGGCTGCCGCCCGGAAGCGGCCCGCCCGCTTCCAGGGCCCGCACCAGCGGATCCGGGCGGAGCCGCGCGCTCGCGTCGATCGCCGGAAAGGACAGGAGCTCGATCTCGACACCCACCCGGCACGGGGGCTCGAGCGAGAAGCCTCGGAGACGGAGATGTTCGTCGACGTCGTCGAGGCGCAGGCGCCGGGACGGGCTGGGCATTGCCGGCGACCTATCGGTGCCCGAAGCGCGCTGAGACCCAATCCAGGTTGCGCACAGGGGCGAGCCACAGCTCGAGAACCATCACCGGTACCTCCGTTCGTCCGAGGGCACGGTGCCCCGCCCCCACGTACCCGATTCCGCCTCGTTCCAGTCTAAGGCCCCGCCCCTCCGCTGGGCGGTCACCGAACCGTGGACGATAATGATCGCTCTGCGGCACCGTCGGCCCAGGTGACGCGGGAAGGATCCGCCGGCCGTCGGCAACCAGGGCGTTTCGGCGAGTCTGGTCGGCCGAACAGTCGATGGCGCTCGAGTGATGGATGTAGCTGTCGGCCTCGATGCCGAGCCTCACGCCGGAGTAGGCGACGTCGAGGCGGGCGGCGCGCCCGTCGGGGAGCCGGACCTCGTACTGCGGCACGTGGCTGTGGTCCGGGCAGCGAGCTGAGAAGAGCCAGGAGCCGGTGCTCGAGCTCGGATTCCGGCGGTCGATAATGCCTACGCGCCAGGAGTTCCGGGTCCGCGGGTACCGTCGCTGACGTGGCGTTTCAGCGTGCGGAGACACGGTCACCCATAGAGCGCTTCGGTCCTTTTGTCGTGCTCGCGCTCTCGGAAACGGCGTTGGTGGTGGCACTCCGCGACATCGCTCGAGACGAGTGGCGCCGAGGTGCCCTGCTGATGAACATGGCTGCGGGCTTACTACTTGCTGGCAGCCTGCTCCTTCGAAGAGCGCGTGCCAGCTCCTCGCACTCCGAGTCAGCGACCAGACCGCCGGGTCAGCTTGTTCGGTTCGCTGCCACTCTGGGTCTCGTCCTTCTCGTGGTCGGATCATCCGAAGTTGTCGCCGGCTTGGAGGGGGGAGGACTCGACCGCTGGGTCGGGCTAATCGGCGGAACCTTCACCCTCTTTGTCAGTGTCATCTTCTTGACCGCGTTCTTCATCATGCTGGGCAAGCCTCGGGAGTGAGACGGCCTAACGGCATCCTGTGACATTTCGTGGCTCGAACTGGCCCGAATACCGCGCGGCCCTCCTGGCCCGCCCGTATGCTCCGGGCATGGAGCGACGGTCTCGCGAGGTGACGGAGGGGTTCGCACGGGCGCCGGCGAGGGCGATGCTGCGTGCTATCGGCATGACCGACGACGACTGGGAACGGCCCCAGGTAGGCGTGGCCAGTAGCTGGAACGAGGTCACCCCCTGCAACATGCCGCTCGACCGGCTGGCCAAGCGGGCCAAGGTCGGCGTGCGGGCAGCAGGGGGCTTCCCGATCGAGTTCATGACGATCGCCGTGTCCGACGGCATCTCCATGGGTCACGAGGGCATGCGGGCCTCCCTGGTGAGCCGCGAGGTCATCGCCGACTCGGTCGAGACGATGATGCACGCCGAGCGCTTCGACGCCCTGGTCACCTTCGCCGGCTGCGACAAGTCGCTTCCCGGCATGCTCATGGCCGCCGCCCGCGTGAACCTGCCGAGCGTCTTCCTCTACGGCGGCTCCATCCTCCCGGGTCGCGGCCAGCGGGGCGAGGCTCTCGACATCGTCAGCGTGTTCGAGGCCGTCGGCGCCCATGCCGCCGGCCAGCTCACGGCCGAGGAGGTGTCGCTGATCGAGCGCAACGCCTGCCCGACGATCGGCTCCTGCGCCGGCATGTTCACGGCCAACACCATGGCGGCGGTGGCCGAGGCCCTCGGGATGAGCCTGCCCGGGTCGTCGTCGCCGCCGGCCGTCGACCGCCGCCGTGACGACCTGGCCTACGCCAGCGGCCAGGCGGTCGTCGCCCTCGTGGAGGCTGGCATCCGCCCGCGCCAGATCCTCACGCGCCAGGCGTTCGAGAACGCCATCGCCGTCACCAACGCCCTCGGGGGTTCCACCAACGCCGTCCTCCACCTGATGGCCATCGCCAACGAGGCACGGGTGGAGCTCGACCTCGACGACTTCAACAAGGTCGGCCGGCGGGTCGCCCACGTGGCCGACATGAGGCCTCACGGCCGCTACCACATGGTCGACCTCGACCGGGTCGGCGGCGTGGCTGTGGTCATGCGCCAGCTCCTGGAGGCCGGCCTCCTTCACGGCGACTGCCTGACCGTCACCGGCCGTACGATCGCCGAGAACCTCGCCGCTCTCGACCCGCCGGCCCCCGACGGCGACGTTATCCGCCCCCTCGACCGCCCGATCCATGCCGAAGGAGGCCTCGCCGTCCTACTGGGTTCGCTGGCCCCCAACGGCTCGGTCATCAAGGTCGCCGGTATCGACCAGCTCCGCTTCGAGGGCACGGCCCGGGTGTTCGAGGGCGAGGAGGGAGCCATGGAGGGCATCCTCGCCGGGCGCGTGCAAGCGGGTGATGTGGTGGTGATCCGCTACGAGGGCCCGAAGGGGGGCCCGGGCATGAAGGAGATGCTCGCCGTCACCGGGGCGATGAAGGGAGCGGGGCGGGGCGCCGACGCCGCCCTGGTCACCGACGGTCGCTTCTCGGGAGGCACCCACGGACTGTGCGTCGGCCACGTGGCGCCCGAGGCGGTCGACGGCGGCCCCATCGCCTTCGTGGCCGACGGCGACCACATCGCGATCGACGCCGAGGCCCGCACCATCGACGTGATGATCGACGACGCCACCATGGCGCAGCGCCGGGCGGACTGGAAGCTCCCGCCGCCCCGCTACACGAGCGGCGTACTGGCCAAGTACGCCCGGCTGGTCACCGGTGCCGAGCGGGGAGCGGTCACCGAGCCCTGACCCTCACGGGCGCTGAGAGCGGGACCGAAGTCATCTGCGGTTCGGTCGACGACACCAATCGCCGGCCAGACCCACGCCCGGGCGCCACCGGGGCGCTCGGGCGTGGTCTCTCGCTGCGCTACGGGACCTGGCTGACGTTCTCGCAGGCGGTGGCGGTGTCGGTGCCGTTGCCGCCGATGCATTGGTCGGGATCGGGCCCACCGTTGAGGGCGTCATTGCCCTCCTCACCCTGCACGTTGTCGGTGCCGGCCCCGCCGCTGAGGACATCGTTGCCGTTCCCGCCCCTGACGAGATCGTTGCCGGCCTCGCCGAAGACCCGGTCGTTGCCGTCGCCACCCAGCAGCAGGTCGTCCCCGGCCCCACCGCAGATCACGTCGTCGCCGCCGAGCCCGTCGACTCTGTCGCTGCCGCCGCCGGCGAGAATCACGTCGGGGCCGGGGGTCCCGAAGATGTTGTCGGCACCGGCAGTACCCACGATCGTCGGCGTGCGCCCGTCGCAGGTGCCGGCGGGCGTGGTGGTCGACGTGGTGGAGGGCGGGAGGCTCGACGACGTCGTTGTCGACGGCCGTGTGGTGGACGTGGAGGTGGACGTGGTGGGCACCGTGCTCGTCGTCGTCGACGGGCGTGTGGTTGACGTGGAGGTCGACGAGGTGCTGGTGGACGTGGTGGGCACCGTGCTCGTCGTCGTCGACGGCCGTGTGGTTGACGTGGAGGTCGACGAGGTGCTGGTGGACGTGGGGCTGGAGCCGGTCGTGACGTCGATGCACCACCCGCCGCCGAAGTCGGCGACAATGTTCGGTCCCGGCTCGTCGTCGACCACGTACAGCGACCAGTTGCCGGTGGGGGCGAGACCGTTGAACACCGCCAGGGCAGTGGCGGTATAGGGGGAAGCGGGGGCCGGTGCCGGGAACTCCTCGGCGTTGCCGGGGACGAAGTCACCGGCGTCGTCGTTGTCGTTGGTCGGCCGGTAGGTGCCCGAGACCAGTTGGCCGTCGGTGGGAGCCGTGGACGCGGCCTGGTCGTCGAAGGTCAGGTCGACGTCGGTCACGGGGTCGGCGGCGCCGTCGTTGTTGCCTCCGATATCGGACATCACCACCAGCCTGGTGGTGCCGTCGGGAGCGACGAGCAGGACGTCGATGTCCTCGGGGAAGGGGTGGGTGATGTCGTTGAAGGTGACGTTGACGTCGCTGATCGTGCCGGTGAGGCCCGTGACGTTGATCGTCGACGGGTACGGCAGGAACCTCTGGACCGCGGGGGTGGGCTGGCCCGGCGGCGTGTACACGATCGGGTTCGTGTTGCAGAACTGCACCGCCCCCGCCTGGCCGACCAGTAGGGGAACCAGGGCGGCGGCCAGCACGGCCACCCCCAGGATGGTCCGTCGCTGCCGTGGAACGAGACGCCCCGCCATACCTGACCTCCTGTGATGGGGTGAGACCGCGTCCCGACCCGTCAGCGTGAGACTAACCGTTCCCGAGTACCTGGTCAGACCGGGCGGACGTGCGACGCCCGGCCCCAGGGGTATCGTCGCGCCGCGATGTCATGGCGGTCCCGCTGCTTGTTCGCGCTTCTCCCGGCCCTCGTCGCACTCGAGGCGTCGGTCGCCGCGCCTGCCCTCGCACAGGCCCCGACCAGCACCTCCTCTACCACCACCACGGTCCGACCGGCCACCACCACGACCGCCCCGGCCGTGACCCCGCCGACCTCCCCTCCACCGCCGAGCTCCCCTCCACCGCCGACCTCCCCTCCGGCGACCGCCGAACCCCCGGTTACGCCAACCCCCACCGTTCCTCCGCCGAGCATCGGGGCGGGGGCGGCCCAGGCCTACGTCGACACCCTCGCCAAGTCGGGCGCCAGCAACACGGGCGACCTCCTGGGCGTTCTCCAGGTCCTCGAGACTCTGGGCTTTCCGCGCGACGAGGTCGTCCGGATGGGATTCGGCCGTTTCCCGGTGGGCGGGTTGGCGTCGTTCCGGGACGACTTCGGCGATCCCCGGTTCACGCCCGAACCCCACCCGCACATGGGCAACGACATCTTCGCCGCCTTCGATGTGCCGGTTCGGGCGCCGGTCGACGGCACCCTCCGCTTTGCCGACGAGTCGACCGGGGGGAAGTCGGCCTACGTCACCACGGCTGACGGCACCTTCTATTACATGACCCACCTGAGCTCGTTCGCCCCCGACGTCCAGTCGGGGGCCCAAGTCACCCACGGCCAGGTCGTGGGTGCGGTGGGCGACAGCGGCAACGCCCGGGGGAGCGCTCCGCACGTGCATTTCGAGATCCACCCTCAGGGTGGAGCGGCGGTGAACCCCAAGCCCATCCTCGACGCCTGGCTGGCTGAGGCGCTGGCCGCCGCCCCCGCGCTCGTCGCCCAGTTCGTCGGCGACCAGCCGGCGGTGCTCCAGGCCACCGGCCTCACACGCCGCTTCGACGTGGGTGACCACTACGGCCGGGTGCAGCCCACCGTCGAGCCCCTCCTGTGGGCCTCGGCGGTCAGTCCGACGGGAAGCGCCCTTCGCCTGGCCGAGGTCCAAGCCGCCCGGGTCGTAGCCGGGATCGACTGGGAGGAGCGGGCGGAGAGGATCGAGGCCGAGGAGGCGGAATGGCGAAGGGCAACGGATCGGGCCGAGGCCGTGCTGTCGTTGCTCACGCCGCCGGTGCTCGCGGCTGTGCTGGAGGAACCGGTCCCCTAGCCACCCGCCCGGGGGCGGGCAGCTCCGGGTCAGACGTAGTAGGAGCGGAGCGGGGAGAACCCGTTGAACCCCACCGACGAGCACGTCGTGGTGTACGCCCCGGTGGAGAGCAGCTCAACCCGGTCTCCTGTGCCGAGGGCGAGTGGCAGACGGTAGTCGGAGTGTTCGTAGAGGATGTCGGTGCTGTCGCAGGTGGGCCCGGCGATCACCACCGGGCCCGTGCCCCCGCCGTCGTGGGGCGTGCGGATCCGGTAGCGAATCGCCTCGCCCATGACCTCCACCAGGCCGCCGAACAAGCCGACGTCGAGGTAGCACCAGCGGACCGTGTCGCGGGCGGACTTGGTGGCCACCAGTACGACCTCGGACTGGATGACCCCGGCGTCGGCCACGAGGTACCGGCCGGGCTCGGCCATGACCGTGGGGACCGAGGTGCCCAGATGGCGGCCGAGCGAGCGCCGGATCGCCTCGGCGTAGGCCTCGACCGGAAGAATCTCGTCGGAATAGTGGCCGGGGAAACCCCCGCCGACGTTCACGACCGAGAGGGCCACGCCCGCGTGGGCGAGGGCCTCGGCGAGCAGTGCGGTGTCCTCGAGCGCAGGGCCCCACTGCTCGGGGTCGCGCTGCTGGGAGCCGACGTGGAACGAGATTCCGACTTGCAGCCCACCGGCGGCGGCCCGTAGCAGCAGGCGACGAGCCTGGTCGAGGTCGCAGCCGAATTTACGGGACAGTGGCCAGTCGGCACCGCCGCCGCCGGTGAGGATGCGACAGCACGCCGTCGCCCCCGGGGCGGCGGCCAGGATCTTGTCGAGCTCGGGGTCGCTGTCGAAGGCGAACGTGCGGACGCCCTTCGCCCATGCGCCGGTGATGTCGCGCTGCTTCTTGACGGTGCTGCCGAAGGAGATCCGGTCGGGGTCGACTCCTGCGGCGAGGCAGAGGTCGACCTCGGACATGCTCGCGACGTCGAAATTGGCCCCGAGTGCGGCGAGTGCGGCGAGCACCTCCGGGGCGGGGTTGGCCTTGACCGCGTAGAAGAGGCGGACGCCCGGCAGGGCGGCGGCGAGCCGCAGGTAGCGGTCGGCCACGACGTCGAGATCGAGCACCAGGAAAGGTGTCTCCAGGCGGTTGCCGGCCAGGAAGCGCTCGATCTTGGCCGACGGCCGTCCGGCGTCGACCGCCTCCGGTGGCCAGCGACGAGCCCTTTCCTCGATATCGACCTCACCGATGGTCGTCGTCATCGTGCCCCCATTGCCCAAGTCTCATCGACAAGAGCGGCGGGTGGCGAGTTAGATACGCGTCCGGATCGACCCGATCGCGCCCAAGGGGGGACGGAGCGACGCATGGTGGCAGCCGCCCTCGTGGCCTTCCTCCTCACCGCCGCCCTCGTTCCTCTCGTCGAGGTCGGCCTTCGACGCCGGAACATCGTCGATCACCCCACCTCGCGTTCTTCGCACGATCGCCCCACCCTGCGGGGCGGGGGCGTGGCCCCGGCGGCGGCCGTGCTGGTGGCCCTCGGGACGGGGGCCGCCGTCGGACCCGGCCGGGCCCGACTCGCGCTCGGGGTGACCGCGGCGCTGTTCGGGTTGATCGGGCTGGCCGACGATGTGAGCGATCTCGGCGCGCTCCGTTGCCTCGGTCTCCAGGGGGCGGCGGCCATGGCGGCAGCGGTGCTGGTCGTCGGATTGCTCGACTGGCCAGTGTGGGCCGCCGCCCTTGCTGCGGTATGGCTTGTGAGCTTCGCCAATGCCTTCAACTTCATGGACGGCATCAACGGCATCTCGTGCGCCTGTGCGGTGGTGGCGGGCGCCGCGTGGTGCGTGATCGGGCGGGTGGAGGACGTCCCGGTGCTGGCCGGAGGCGGCGCCCTCATCGCCGCTGCCGCCCTGGGCTTCGCACCCTTCAACGTCCCCCACGCCCGCCTTTTTCTGGGTGACGTCGGGAGCTACTTCCTCGGCTCGTGGCTCGCACTCCTGGCCGCCCTGGGCCTGCGGGCCGGCATCGCGCCCGAGGCGGTGCTTTCACCCCTATTGCTGTATCTCGCCGACACCGGTACCACTCTCGCCCGTAGGGTCGCCGGCGGACGCCGGTGGACCGATGCCCACCGGGAGCACGCGTACCAGCGGCTGGTGGCGTCCGGATGGTCGCACCTCACGACGACCACGGTCGTGGGGGTGGCCATGGCCGCCAGCGCCGCTCTGGGCATGCTCGCCCTCGCCGGCTCCACCGCCCTGCGGGTGGCCGGCGACCTGGGCGTGGTGGCCGTCGTCGCCTCCTACCTCTGGGCCGGAGGTCGCCTCCCCGCCGGGCACCGTCCCGGGCCCGAGCCGGCCGCCTGAGGGCAATGGGTTGCCGGGTCTTCCCCACGCGTGCCACACTGGCTCTGATGGCCCGTCCCCGGATCCTGGTAGTCCTCGCCTAGCGCACGCCTGTCACACGACCGCGCGTGCGCCACCGACCTCCCCACGGGGAGGTCGTTTTCGTTTCCCGGGACAGGTTCCGGCCGACAAGGATTGGGAGCAAGAGGAGCCGACATGCAGATGAACGGGGGCCAAGCCCTCATCAAGAGCCTGGAGATGGAGGGCGTCGAGGTGATGTTCGGCCTCCCGGGTGGGGCCATCCTGCCCGTCTACGACCCCATCATCGACTCACCCATCCGTCACATCCTCGTGCGCCACGAGCAGGGCGCCGGCCACATGGCCGAGGGGTACGCCCACGCCACCGGCCGGGCGGGAGTGGCCATGGTCACCAGTGGGCCGGGTGCCACCAACATCGTCACCCCCCTGGCCGACGCCATGATGGATTCCATCCCCATCGTGGTCATCACCGGCCAGGTGCCGTCGGTGGCCATCGGAACCGACGCCTTCCAGGAGTGCGACATCATCGGGGTCACCCGGTCGGTGACCAAGCACAACGAGCTCATCACCGACGCCCAGGACAGCCCCCGCGTCATCCGCGAGGCGTTTCACATCGCCACCACCGGGCGGCCGGGGCCCGTACTGGTCGACATCCCCAAGGACATCGTCGACCCCAGGAACCCCCGCTCGGCCATGGAGTGGTACTGGCCCGAGTCCCTCGAGCTACCCGGCTACAAGCCGACCACCAAGGGGCACCCCCGCATGATCCGGGAGGCGGCTCGGCTCATCGGCGAGTCGAAGCGACCGGTCATCTACGCCGGCGGCGGCATCCTCAAGGCCCGGGCCGCCGAGGCACTCAAGGAGCTGGCCGAGCTGTGCGGCATCCACGTTGTCACCACCCTCATGGCCCGGGGCGCCTTCCCCGACTCCCACCCCCTTTGCCTGGGCATGCCGGGGATGCACGGCAACTTCACCGCGGTCACGGCCATGCAGAAGGCCGACCTTCTCATCGCCCTGGGCTCCCGGTTCGACGACCGGGTCACCGGCAAGCTCTCGGGCTTCGCTCCCGACGCCAAGATCATCCACGTCGACATCGCCCCCGCCGAGCTGGGCAAGGTCCGGCGCCCCGACGTGCCGATCGTCGGGGACTGCAGGGTGGTCATCGAGGAGCTGGTGCGGAACATGCGCGAACTGGCGGGTTCGCCCGACGACGACGGCCGGCCCGACCGCTCGGCCTGGAACGACCAGGTGGACGGCTGGCGCAAGGACTTCCCCCTCCAGTACGAGCAGGGCTGGGACGAGGGTGACCGGGTGAAGCCCCAGTTCTGCATCGAGTCCCTGCGTGACAACAACTCCGACGACACCATCGTCGTGTCCGGCGTCGGCCAGCACCAGATGTGGACCAGCCAGTTCTGGCACTTCGAGCATCCCTACACCTGGATCAACTCCGGCGGGCTCGGCACCATGGGCTTCGCCGTCCCCGCCGCCATCGGGGCCAAGGTGGGGATGCCCGAGCGCACGGTGTGGGCGGTCGACGGCGACGGTTGTTTCCAGATGACGGCCCAGGAGCTGGTGACGGCGGCATCGGAGCGCATCCCGGTGAAGGTCGCGATCCTGAACAACGCCTATCTGGGCATGGTCCGCCAGTGGCAGGAACTGTTCTACGAGGAGCGCTACAGCGAGGTGTACCTCTCGCCCGATCTGCCCGACTACAAGATGTGGGCCGAGGCCATGGGCTGCGTCGGCCTGCGGGTCGAGTCGCCCGAGGAGGTCGTGCCCGCCATCGAGAAGGCCAACTCGGTCGACGACCGCCCGGTGGTGATCGACTTCCGGGTCGACTACCGGGAGAAGGTCTACCCGATGGTCGCGGCGGGGACGTCGAACGACGACATCATCCTCGGGCCGGAACAGGGAGAGGGCGGCCACTGATGATGCCGCCCTCGATCACCGGCGAGCCGCTCCGTCACCACACCCTGTCGGTGCTGGTCGAGAACAAGGCCGGGGTGCTGGCCCGGGTCTCGGGCCTGTTCGCCCGCCGGGGCTTCAACATCTACTCCCTGGCCGTGGCTCCCACCGACGACGAGCGGTTCAGCCGCATCACGATCGTCGTAGACGTGGAGTCGGCACCGCTCGAGCAGGTGACCAAGCAGCTGTTCAAGCTCATCCACGTGGTGAAGATCTCCGAGCTCGACCCGGCGCGGGCCGTCGAGCGGGAGATGATGATCACCACCGTCCGCGCCGAGAGCGGTACCCGAGGGCAGGTCATCGAGCTCGTGCAGGTGTTCGAGGGCCGCATCATCGACGTGGGCCACGAGGCCCTCACCGTGGAGCTGGCCGGTCCCCCGTCGAAGCTCGACAACTTCGAGGACCTCATGCGGGCCTACGGCATCGTCGAGCTCCAGCGCACCGGCCGGGTGGCCCTTCCCAAGCTCGACCGCCTCACCCCCGCTCGCCCGCGAATGGCCGCCCGAGCCGGCTAGAGACAAGACCGACAACCGCAGGAGGAGCCCTCCCATGGCCAACGTGTACTACGAGAAGGACGCCGACGCGAACCTGGTGGCGTCACGCAAGGTGGCAGTGATCGGCTACGGGTCGCAGGGCCACGCCCACGCACTGAACCTCTCCGACTCGGGACTCGACGTCCGGGTGGGGCTGCGGGAGGGGTCGAAGTCGGCGGCCAAGGCCGAGGCCGCGGGCCTGCGGGTCACGTCCATCGCCAATGCCGTCTCCGAGGCCGACCTGGTCATGGTGCTCCTGCCCGACACCGAACAGAAGGCGGTGTACGAGGCCGAGATCGAGCCCAACCTGTCGGAGGGCGACGCCCTGTTCTTCGCCCACGGGTTCAACATCCGCTTCGGCCAGATCCGCCCGCCCAAAGGCGTCGATGTGGGCATGGTCGCCCCCAAGGGCCCGGGGCACCTGGTGCGCCGCACGTTCGAATCGGGTGGGGGAGTGCCGTCGTTGATCGCGGTGTCCCAGGACACCTCGGGCAAGGCCAAGGCCCTCGCCCTGTCGTACGCCCACGCCATCGGTGCCACCCGCGCCGGGGTCCTCGAGACGACCTTCGAGGAGGAGACCGAGACCGACCTGTTCGGCGAGCAGGTCGTGCTGTGCGGGGGGATCACTGAGCTGGTGATGGCCGGCTACGAGACCCTCGTGAACGCCGGCTACCAGCCCGAGTCCGCCTACTTCGAGTGCCTCCACGAGCTGAAGCTCATCGTCGACCTCATGTACGAGAACGGCATCTCGGGCATGCGGTTCTCGATCTCCGACACCGCCGAGTACGGCGACCTGACCCGCGGCCCGCGCATCATCAACGAGGGGACCCGGGCGGAGATGGCCCGAATCCTCGACGAGATCCGCGACGGCAGCTTCGCCGAGGAGTGGATCGCCGAGAACCGGGCCGGCCGTCCCCGCTTCAACGAGCTCCGGCAGAAGGGCAAGTCGCACCCGATCGAGGGGGTGGGCGCCGAGCTGCGGGGGATGATGCCCTGGATCGCCGCCGCCGGCAGCAAGCCCCAGGACGTCTCGGGGGGGTAGATGCCGTTTTGCTGCGCCCGTAGGGCTGTGAACTCGGTCGAATCGCCCAGGATCACAGCTCTACGGGTGCACAAGAATTGACTACGGCTTGCAGGCTTCGCGGACCAGGTCGCGCAGCTCCCGGCGGCCGGCGTCGGGGTTCCCGGTGAGAACCTTCGCGGCGCACTCCCGGAACGCCTGACGCTTCGCCTTCTGCTCGGGGGTGAGCTCCGGGGGCTTGACGCCGGCGTCGGCCAGGCACCTCTTCACCTGGTCGCGCAGGGCGCCCTTCTCCGCGTCGGGGTTTGCCTCGCGGGCGTCCCTCATGCACTTCTTGACCGCCTGACGCCTGGCCCGCTGCTCGGGGGTCGGCGGGGTGATCCCGGCCGCCTCCAGACAGGGCTTGGCCGCCTCCTCGAGCTGGGACCGGGTGGCGTCGGGATTGGCCTCACGGGCCTGGTCGATGCAGGCCCGGGCAGCTTCGCGCTTGGCCGGGTCGCGACCCCCGGCGTTGGCGGCGAAGGCGGCCCCCCCGCCCAGGACGATGCCGGCCACGACGAGGACGGCGAGCGTGCGCTTCATGTGGGCTCCTTGGTCCGTATGACCCTCGAGGTCTGTATGACCCCCAGGGTACGGGGGACGGATGAGGGACCGACCAGGCAGATGTGAGGGAACGGTGAGGGCTTCTTCTCAGCCGAGGGCGGTCACCACGTGGTCGACGGCGCGGGTGAGGGTGTCGACGTCGTCGGGCTCCACGTTGGGGTACATGGCCACGCGGAGCTGATTGCGACCGAGGCTGCGATAGGGATCGGTGTCGACGATCCCGTTGGCCCGGAGGACGGCGCACACGGCCTTGGCGTCAATGGCGTCGTCGAGGTCGACGGTGCCGACGACGGGGCTGCGTTTGGCCGGGTCGGACACGAACGGCGTGGCGTAGGAGGATGACTCCGCCCAGCCGTAGAGCACAGACGCCGATGCCTCGCTCCGACCGGATGCCCACGCCAGGCCGCCGTTCCCCAGCAACCAGTCGAGTTGGTCGGCGAGCAGGAAGAGGGTGGCGAGGCCGGGCGTGTTCCAGGTCTCGTCTGCCCGGGACCGGGTGAGGGCCGCGCTGAGGCTGAGCGACGCCGGCACCCATCGGCCGCCGGCCCTCACCCGTTCGACCCGCTCGATCGCCCGCGGAGAGAGGGCGGCCAGCCACAGGCCGCCGTCGGAGCCCAGGCACTTCTGGGGCGAGAAGTAGTAGACGTCGAACTCGTCCGGGTCGACTGGCATGCCCCCGGCGGCCGAGGTCGCGTCGACGACGACGAGGGCGTCGGGGTCGCAACCGGCCGGCCGTCGCACGGGCATGGCCACGCCCGTCGACGTCTCGTTGTGGGTGAGGGCGTACATGTCGACGCCGGGACCGGGCTCGGGCTCGGGGTGGGAACCGGCCGGCGCCTCGATGACCTCAGGCTCCTCGAGGTGGGGGGCGGCCCGGACGCCTCCGGCGAACGACGAGGAGAACTGCCCGAACACCAGGTGCTGGCTGCGGCGCTCGATGAGCCCGAAGGCGGCCACGTCCCAGAACAGAGCCGCACCGCCGTTGCCCAGGGCGATCTCATAGCCGTCGGGGAGGCCGAACAGCTCGGCCACGCCCGCCCGTACCCGACCGACGACCTGTCGTACGGATGCCTGGCGGTGGCTCGTCCCCAGGTAGGTGGGCGCGGCGTGGGCGAGGGCGGCGACGGCTCCCGACCGGACCTTCGACGGCCCGCTGCCGAAGCGTCCGTCAGTGGGAAGCAGGTCGGGAGGAAGGCGGATGTCGGGGATCTCGAGGGTGGAGGGGCTCATGGGGTGCAACTATCGCACCCGCCATGCGCGTCGCCCGAACGGTTACGCCGGCCGGGGCCGGCCGGAGCGGTCAGGCGATCGGGCCCTGCTCCAGTACCACCACATAGTCCCTGGCGGTGATGTACAGCCTCGTCCACGTGCCGTTGTTGGCGGTGCTCGCCTCGGTGAACAGGCCCCGCGGATCGGCCTTGGCCCTGACGATGTACTCGCCGCCCGGTAGCCCGGTGATGTCGATCCACTGGTAAGGCAGGAACCACGGGTACAGGTCTCCCCAGCCCACCGACAGCCCCATCGTCACTGCCGTCGAGCTCTGCGAGCCGCAATTCTGGTATCGAGGCGACAGCGGCGCCCCCGGTAGCGAGGTGCGGTACGCACCGCTGTCGAGGAAGCAGAAACCGATCTTGGCCCCCTGTGCCAGCCCCCTCCGGGAACCGACGCGCTCGATTGTGTAACCCTCGAGTTGCTCCATGTGCCAGTGGTCGTGTCCGTCTCCCGAGTAGACCATCGTCGCGCCGGTCGACGACGTCGACCTCGTGCCGTCGTCGTTGTGCAGACGCTGGTCGACCGTCATCCGGGACGCAGCGGTGCTCGGCCGGCTACCCTCGACCTCGAACGGTCCGCGGCCCACGTTGACGATCTCGGTGCTGAACCGGAGGAGCCGGGCGCCGGTCGACCGGTCGACCTGGAAGTCGCGCAGTTGGGCCATGCCGAGATCGGGGAGTCGGGGCGTGGCCGCGGCCGCCGGGCCCGACCAGAACAGCAACGAGGCCAGGGCAACGACCGGTACTGCGATCTTCCGACGTCTCATCCCGCGAGTGTAGATGCCGTCCGTCTGTATTGACGTTGCGGTGGGCCCAACTACATGTGACCATCGCAGCCATGTCATCGCCTTCGTCCTCACGCGTATCTGCACGAGTCGCCGCCATAGAGGAGTCGGCGACCCTCGCCGTCGACGCCCGGGCCAAGGCCCTCAAGGCGGCCGGGGAGGACGTCATCGGCTTCGGCGCGGGGGAACCCGACTTCCCGACGCCCGCCCACATCGTGGCCGCCGCCGCCGAGGCCTGTAGCCACCCGCGCAACCACCGCTACACGCCGGCGGCGGGGCTGCCCGAGCTGCGGGAGGCGGTGGCGGCCAAGACCCTTCGCGACTCCGGCTGGGACGTCGCCGCCAAACATGTCCTCGTCACCAATGGCGCCAAGCACGCCGTCTACAACACCTTTGCCACTCTGCTCGACCCTGGCGACGAGGTGCTGGTGCCTGCTCCGTACTGGGTCACCTACCCGGAGGCGATCCGTCTGGGCGGCGGCGTGCCCGTGCCCGTCCCCACCGACGAGACCACCGGCTTCCGGGCCACCCTCGAGGCCCTCGATGCCGCCCGCGCCCCCCGCACCAAGGTTCTGCTGTTCGTGTCGCCCTCGAACCCGACGGGCGCCGTCTACCCGCCCGAACAGGTCGAGGCGATCGCCCGCTGGGCCGTCGACCACGGCCTGTGGGTCGTCACCGACGAGATCTACGAGCACCTCGTGTACGGCGACAACCGCTTCTCCTCGATGCCGGGGCTGGTTCCCGAGCTGGGCGAGCGCTGCGTCGTCGTCAACGGTGTCGCCAAGAGCTACGCCATGACCGGATGGCGGGTCGGCTGGATGGTGGGCCCCCCCGATGTCATCGCCGCCGCCGCCAACCTCCAGTCCCACGCCACGTCCAACGTGGCCAACGTGTCCCAGAGAGCGGCCCTGGCTGCTCTCACCGGCGACCAGGCCTGCGTGGGGACGATGCGCGAGGCGTTCGACCGCCGGCGCCGCACGATGCACGAGCTGCTCTCGGTCATCCCGGGCGTCACCTGCAGAGAGCCGGAGGGCGCGTTCTACGCCTACCCGTCCTTGCGTGGCGTGCTCGAGCGGGGGGTGGGGAACCGTCACCCGGCGAGCACGCTCGAGCTGGCCGAGGTCATCCTCGACGAGGCCAAGGTGGCTGTCGTGCCGGGGGAGGCCTTCGGGACGCCCGGTTACGCCAGGCTGTCCTACGCCCTCGGCGACGATGCCCTGGAGGAGGGCGTGCGCCGCATCTCCCAGCTGTTGGCCGGCTGAGCGCCGTCATCGGGTGGTCCCCATCTACGACGTGATCGTGATCGGGTCGGGGTTCGGCGGAGCCGTCGTGGCCGCCCGGTTGGCCGAGGCGGGCCGCAGCGTCTGCGTGCTCGAGCAGGGCCGCCGGTGGGAACCGGCCGAGTTCCCCCGCACCCTCAGCGAGGCGGAGCCCGCCGTGTGGGACGAGAAGCGCCACTACGGGTTCCTCGAGTACCGGGTGTTCCGCCGTATGGACGTCGTGCAGGGGGTGGGTGTGGGCGGCGGATCGCTCCACTACTTCAACGTGCAGCTACGGACCCCGGCGTCGATCTTCGACCGACCCGAGTGGCCCGCGGCCTACGGCCGTCCGATGCTCGACACGTACTACGACCGGGTGGGCGAGGTCATCGAGGCCCACCCCCTGGTACCGCCGGCCGGCCAGCGCCTCCCCTCGCGCACCAAGGCCTTCCTCGACGCCGCCGAGCGGGCGGGGTACGAGGCCGAGCTGGTACCCATCGCCGTGCACACCGGTGCCACGCGCAACCACCCCGTCAGTGGCCTGGTGCAAGAGCCCTGCGCCTATACCGCCGATTGCCTGCTCGGGTGCCGGCCCCGCTCGAAGAACAGCCTCGACGTCACCTACATCCCTCTCGGCGAGCGCCATGGCATGGAGGTCCGCCCGCTGCATGTGGCCGAGCGCATCGAGGGGGCCGACGGCACGTGGACGGTCACCGCCCGCCGGCTCGACCCCGATCGCCCGGGACGCTTCGACCGCGGCACGGTGGAAGGACGGTCGGTCGTGGTGGCGGCCGGGAGCCTGGGTTCGACCGAGCTGCTCCTGCGGGCCCGCGACCAGCACCGCACCCTTCCCCGCCTGCCCGCCGCGCTGGGTCGCCGCTACACGCCGAACGGCGACATGATCTTCGCCGGCACCCTCAACTCCGACGTGCCCGTCGACCCGAGCAACGGTCCCGCCATCACCGCCGGTACCGTCGTCCGCACCCCCTCCGGGAACCTGGTGCATGTCCAGGACCTCGGCTTTCCCCCAGCCCTCACCTCCTTCGCCGACGGCGCGGTACCCGCCCGCAAGCGCCTGCTGAGCATCTGCCGGGCCGCGATCGGGTACCTGATGGCCTCGCGCGGCGGTCCGCCCTTTCGGTCGGCCCTGCTGTTCTCAGGATCGTTCGTGCCCCGGTTCCTTCCCTACCTGGGCATGGGCACCGACGCCGCCGACGGAGTCCTCCACCTCGACGGCCACGGCCGGCTCGCCCTCGACTGGAACCCGGCGGCCAGCAAGGCCATGTTCCGCGATCTGGAGCGGGTCATGAAGGACCTCAGCCGGTCGCTGGGCGGCGACTTCCTCCGCAGCCCGCCGTGGCGGCCGCCCTTCCGTCGCTTGCTCACCGCCCATTCCATGGGCGGCTGTGTGATGAGCGACTCGGCGGGCTCGGGAGTCGTCGATCACCGGGGCGAGGTCTGGGGCCACCCCGGCCTGTTCGTCGTCGACGGCGCGGTGATCCCCGGGCCCCTGGCCGTGAACCCGTCGCTCACCATCGCCGCCGTCGCCGAGCGCACTGCCCAGTGGATGGTGCACGGCAGGGAGCTGTGACGGTGTCTCTGGCGGCTCCGCCGCCCCCGGCCGTGGGTGGCCGGCGAGCCGCCGGGGAGTCAGTCGAGCAGGACGGGGGCGCCGTCGACGAAGCGGACCCGGCCGACCCACAGCGAGCGGGCGCCGCCGTTGGGGTACCCCACCCGGTCGTGGTGCCAGGCGTGGTACGCCATGCGGAGGTCGCCCTCGCTGTCGGTGAAGAACGCCTGGCCTCCCGTTCCTGCCGCCCGGCCGCGGGAGCTCACCCACGGTCCGTCGCGAGTGACCTTGTCGAACGGCCCCAGCGGGCCCGAACCGGTGGCGTAGCCGATCGCGTAGTTGGGCGACTCCCACCAGTTGGCCGAGTAGAAGAGGAAGTAGGTGTCGCCCGATCGGACCATCGCCGGCGCCTCTATGAGCGGTCGCTCCCACGGGCGGTCGTGGCTCAACAGCCAGGTGGGCCGCCCGACCAGGGCCAACCCACCCGATGTCACTCGCTGGCCCCACAGGCTGGAAGGCTTGTCGAAGGCGTTGTCGTCGCTCTTCCAGAGAAGATACAGGTCGTCGCCCTCGACGAACGGGCTCGGGTCGATGGAGCCGCCGCGGTCGAGTTGGCAGACGAGTGGCGTGGCCGAGCGGTCGACGAAGGGCCCCTCGGGCCGGTCCGCCGTGGCCACCGAGATCGCCTGGCGGCCCGACGACGGTTCGCGCACCGTGTAGTAGAGGAGGTAGTTGCCCTGGTAGGCACACACCTCCGGCGCCCAGGTGAAGCGGGCCTCCGCCCACGGGGGCAACTGGGGCAGGGCGTCGCCGAGCGAGGTCCAGGTTCGCAGGTCGGGCGACGAGATGACCTGCACGTTCGAGTCGCCCACGTTGGTGGCGTAGGCGTAGTACGTCGACCCCTCGCGCAGGACGTGCGGATCGGCGAAGTCGGCCGGGTAGACGGGCCCCGGGGAGGCAGTTTCCCCGGAGGCCGGGCCAGTTGGATCAGTCATCGGCCTCGACGCTAGCGAAGGCAATTGTCAGCGGCATGTCCAGGAGGGCCTCGTAGGACCGGGCCGCACTTACGGCTGCCGCCTGCGTCGCCCTGGACAAGGGCCCGAACGCTTCGATCTCGATGGTGGCCGGCCCGGCGGTGCGTTGGAGCGACCAGACGCCGGTGATCCTCCCGTCGACCACGAGCGTCGGGGTGATCCAGCCGGCGGTGCGCGAGATGCGCCCGTGGAGCCCCTCTGGCCAGGCATGGCGCCGGTGGCCGTGGGGGGCCAGCACGTAGGTGTCGAAGGCCGGGAGCAGGCGCACGTGGCCCCGCAGAGGACGGGCGGCGGCCAGCCCCTCTGCCCCGGCTGGGGTCAGCCAGCACGCGTCGCCGTCGAGGTCGACCTCGACGAGCTCGGCCAAAAGAGGCCGAAGCAACCTCTTCGCCTCGGCCGCCGGGACTCCCCACCACCGGCCGAGATCAGCCGCCGTCGCCGGGCCATAGGCGTCGAGGAAGCGGCGGACGACCACGCCGGTGGCGGCCTCGTCGTCGGGCTCCACCCAGGCGCCGCCCAACCACGCCCGGGGGTCCACGAAGGCGACGATGCGGCCCCGGTCGGGGGCGAAGCAGAGGTCGCCGTTTGCCGCCGCCGACTTCAGGATCGTGCCTCCGAAGCCGGTGCGGACCGCGTGGCCGAGCTCCGCCGACCCGGTGGCGGTGGCCACGGCGTCGGCCAGCTCCACCCGGGTGAGGGGCTCCGCTCCCAGCACCTCGCCGACGGCGGCAGTGATGGCGTGGAGCTGGGGCACGGTGACGCCGTGGTAGCGCTCCCATGGCTGGCCTCGCCGGATCGAGCGCTCCTTGGCGCGGAGGGCGCCGACCCAGGTGGGGAGCTCGTCGGCGGGCAGCAGGTGCAGCGTGCCGCGCATGGCCCAGGTCTTGACCAGGGACCGCTCCTCCCACAAGGCGGTGCGCACCGCAGCCGGTGGTTTCCCGGTGCGCACTCCTGCCGCCAGCTCGGCGGCGGACATGACCTGGGCCTGGATGCCCCCGACCTGGCGTGCCGCCTCGACGACGGTGGCCGCAGGCTGCGCGAGGAGCTGTCGACCGACCCGCCATGAGAGCGCCTTGGCCCATGTCGTCTTCACGTCACCATCGGTTAGCCGACGATTGGATGACGTGTCCAGCGCGTCGGGCAGAGACTGGTCCGGGACGCACCCACCATCGGAAGGGGGCGGGTGGCAGCGCCGTTGTTGATCATGGCGGTCGGGTTCGGGGCGCTCGGCGTTCTCGGTGCCGTCGGACGGCTCCCTCGCAATCGCATATCTGGAATCCGCACCCGTTCGACCATGTCCTCGGACGAGGCGTGGCGCAGGGCACACCGAGCGGCAGCACCGACGCTGATAGCCGACGCGGTGATCTGTTCGACCTTGGGCGCGACGCTCCTCGTCGCTGACGACCCGTCCGAGGTAGCCGGCTACGTCGGCGTGGCCGTGGCGATCGGCATCCTCCTCCTCGCCGCCTGGCAGGCCAACCGGGCTGCGAACAGGTGACACAAGGGCGTTCACGCCGCCTTTGCGCAGAGCATGACGCGTTGCCGGGCGGGCGTCACCGACCTGCGGCTGCGTGTGTGAGCATGGGTCCATGGTCCGCATCCTCGTCACCGAGACCATTGCCGACCGCGGGCTCGCTCGCCTGCGCGACGCCGGTCACGAGGTCGAGTTCAATCTGGGGCTCGACCCCGCCGGTCTCGTGGAGCAGGTGAAGGGCGTTCACGCCCTCATCATCCGCTCGGCCACGACGGTGACGGCGGAGGTGCTGGAGGCGGGAACCGACCTCGTCGTCGTCGGGCGCGCCGGCATCGGCCTCGACAACGTCGACGTGGCCGCTGCCACCCGGCGGGGCGTCATGGTGGTCAACGCTCCCCAGTCGAACGTCATCTCGGCGGCGGAGCACGCCGTCGCCCTCCTCCTCTCGCAGGCCCGGAACATCCCTCAGGCCCACGCCGCCCTCAAGGCCGGCATCTGGGCGAGGAGCCAGTGGCAGGGCGTCGAGTTGCATGGCAAGGTGCTCGGTGTGGTGGGGCTGGGCCGCGTGGGGGCGCTCGTGGCTCAGAGGGCCTCGGCCTTCGGCATGCGGCTTGTCGCCCACGACCCGTTCGTGTCGCCCGAGCGGGCCCGCCAGATGGGGGTGGATCTGATGAGCCTCGACGAGCTCATGGCCACCGCCGACTTCGTCACCGTCCACCTGCCCAAGAACAAAGACACCATGGGCATCATCGGGCGCGACCTACTGGCCCGGGCCAAGCCCGGCCTGCGCATCGTGAACACGGCCAGGGGCGGCATCGTCGACGAGGAGGCTCTCGCCTGGGCCGTCACCGAGGGCCTGGTCGCGGGCGCCGCCCTCGACGTGTTCGCCGCCGAGCCCACGACCGAGTCGCCGCTGTTCGCCCTCGACCACGTGGTGGTGACCCCGCACCTCGGGGCCAGCACCACCGAAGCCCAGGACAAGGCCGGCGACACCATCGCCGACCAGGTCCTGCTCGCCCTGGCCGGCGAGTTCGTCCCCTATGCGGTCAACGTCAGCGCCAGTGAGGCCTCCGAGACGGTGCGACCGTTCCTCCCTCTCGCCGAGCGCCTCGGCCGGGTCTTCGCGTCGCTCAACGAGGGCGTGCCCACCTCGCTCGACCTCGAGTACCAGGGGGAGCTGGCCGACTACGACACCCGGATCCTCACGCTGGCGGTGCTCAAGGGCCTGCTCGGGGCAGGGAGCGACGAGCCCGTCTCCTACGTCAACGCTCCCCAGCTCGCCGCCGACCGGGGTGTCGAGGTCAAAGAGACGAGGACGGCGGCGGCCCACGACTACGTCAACCTCATCACCCTCCGCGGCGGCGACCACTCCCTCGCCGGCAGCTTGTTCGGGCTGCGGGCCGAGGCCCGCCTGGTCATGGTCGACGACCACACCGTCGACATCCCGCCGGCGCGCCACATGCTCGTCGTCCGCAACGAGAACCGCCCCGGGCTCATCGGCCTGGTCGGCACCGTGCTCGGCCGGGCGGGCGTCAACGTGTCCGACATGGACGTCGGCAAGTCTCCGTCGGGCGAGGCGGCGCTCATGGTGGTCGCCACCGACGAACCCGTGCCGGGCGTGGTGATCGACGAGCTTCGGGGGGCTCCCGGCATTCTCCACGTCCACCCCGTGAGCGAGTGACCGAGCGGTACCCCTTCGGGCGTTTCCTCGACGCCCTCGACTCGGCGCCCCCGTTCACCGTCCTGGCCGTCCTGAACGCCCACCTCAAGGAGACGGTCGACGCCCGCGGCGCGTCCCTACTCCTGGCCGACTACGCCGAGCGCCGGCTCGAGAGGCTCGACGAGGGCGCCCCGTGCGCACGGGCGAGAGCTTCTCCATCGACGAGACCCCCCCGGGCCGGGTCTTCCGCCGTCAGGAGGTTCTGGCTGTTCCCGACGGAGGCAGCCACCGCGTGTACGCACCCGTCACGGTGCGAGCCGACCGGCTCGGCGTGCTCGAGGTGCTCCTGCCCGAGGCGCCGTCGGCCGATGTCCTCACCCGGCTGGGCCACGTGGCCACGACCCTCGCCTACGTGATCGCCGCCGCCCGTCCCTACACCGACGCGTTCGAGCGGGTCCGCCGCTACAAGCGGCTGGAGCTGGCGGCCGAGATCCAGTGGGGCCTGCTCCCCGCCCTGGCCTACGAGGGCGACGAGCTGTCCCTGGCCGGCATGCTCGAGCCCGCCTACGAGTTCGGTGGCGACAACTTCGACTACGCAGTAGAAGAGGGATCGGTGACGGTGTCGGTCACCGACGCCATGGGGCACGGCCTGCGGGCCGCGGTCGTCGGCAGCCTGGTGGTCAACGCCCTTCGCAACGCCCGCCGGTCCGGCGCCGACATCGTGGAGCAGGCCCGGGCGGCCAACGTCGCCATGGGTCAGCAGTTCGGGGGCGAGCAGTTCGTGAGCGGGCTGCTGATGCGCATCCATCTCGAGCATGGTGACGTGGAGGTCGTGAACGCCGGGCACCCGCCGGCCTTCCTCGTGCGCCACGGCGTTGTCTCCGAGCTCGCCCTGGCGCCCGACTATCCCCTGGGGATGTTCCCCGACACCCGGTTCTGCGCCCGGTCCTTGCGGATCGAGCCCGGTGACCGTCTCGTCCTTTACTCCGACGGCGTGGTCGAGGCGACATCGCCCGACAGCCGGCCGTTCGATACCGACCGCTTCGTGGACCTCATCGCCGAGACGGCGACGCTGTCCCCACCCGAGGTGACGCGGCTCGTGACCCGGGCCGTGGTCGACCACCGCAACGGCCCGCTGGGCGACACGTGACGGTGCTGTGCATCGACCGCAAGACCGACGTTTGAGGCAGGGGTATCAGGGAGGAACGGGATCACGACGAAGTGCCAGGCGCTCCGTTCCTCCGGGGGTGAGACGTGGCCGCCGACGACTCCACCCCGTCCGAGCTTGACGACGAGCTCCTCGAGGGGCTCCGGGGCCTCGCCGGGCGCGTCGACCCCGAGCCCGACAAGGTCAGGGCCGGAGCCCTCGCCGCCTTCTCGTGGAGGACCATCGACGTCGAGCTGGCGACGCTCACGAGCGACACCGGCCTCACGGGCGGGCCCGCACCCGACTCGATCGACAGGGACCGGCCCGGCGAGGCCTACCCGGCCGCAGGCGATCGACAGCTGACCTTCGAAGGCGGCGGGCTTGCGGGTGTACCTCGAGGTGAGCGTGCACCGGGTGCTGCTCGGGCGGCTGGTGCCGGGCGGGACAGCCGAGGTCGAGCTCTGCTGGAGGGGCGGGTCGGCCGTCGTTCCCGTCGACGCGACGGGTCGATTCCGGGGCCGTCGGTGTCCCCGCCGGGCCGGTGAGCCTCCGCTGTCAGATCCCGGGTGGCGGAGCCGGCGTCGTCACGACCGACTGGACGGTCATCTGAGGTAGGCGGGCGAAGACGTGCGTATCACCGAGGCCGGGTCACGCTCTAAGAGTTACGAGCGACGGAACCGTCGCTCCCCGGGACCTCGCCATCTCCACGGCGGAGGCGAGGTCCCGGAGGTCTCAGCGCTTGGCCTTGCGGAGGCCGTCGGCCTCGGCCGAGGTCTCGTCGCGGTAGCAGCGGTCAGCTGCGGTGCGCTGGTAGGCCGCCATCCCCGGCAGGTGGAAGATGCGGCTGGCCAGCCTGGCCTTGATCGGATGGCTCGACGGGCACGCGCCATCCTGGGCCTGGACCCAGGCGGCGTCCGACGCTTGGGTCGACGGCGGCCGGACGGCGCCGGCCTCCGTCGCCGGCGAGAGCTTGTTGGCCGCCGGCTTCGTGGTGCCCTTGGCCGATGCCGCCCTGGCCACCGCCGCCCTGGCCACCGCCGTCCTGGCCGCCGACTCGGCCGCCGCACGCGCCGCCGCCTTTGCCGCCGGGGTCGGACCCTTGGCCGTTGCCTTGGCCGCCGCCTTGGTCGCCGGGACGGCCTTGGTCACAGGTGTGGCCCTTACGGCGGTGGAGGGTGGCGCGGTCACGGCCGGGGTGGGCGGTGCAGGCGCCGGATCGGGCACCATGGCGAACGGCCACCCGTCGCCGCCCTCGGAAAGCGCGGGCGACGTGCGGCGGGCCTTGACGATCTTGATCAGGGCGAAGGCCAGGCAACTCAGAAGGCCCACCCGAATCCCGATACGCAGCGAACGGCGGATCAAAGACACCTCCGGAGGCGCTGGAAAGACAGCAGGCTACTTGACGAATCGGAGCGCGACTGCGACGATGCCACTGAATGTCTGCGACCCTTCTCGCCACGAGCCTCCTCCTCACCTAGCGGCGAGCGCCCACGCGGTGCTCGCCCCTCCTCTCGTGCCCACGGGCCGGGAGGTTTTTTCTTTTTTCCGGCCCTACTCGAAACGGAGGCACCCACGATGACCGACACCGAAGGTGGAGCTCCTCCCGCCGAACGCCTGATCATCTTCGACACCACGCTGCGCGACGGGGAGCAGTCGCCCGGAATCTCCCTCGACGCCATCGAGAAGCTGGAGATCGCCGAGCAGCTGGCGCGCCTCGGGGTTGACTACGTGGAGGCCGGGTTCCCGGTGGCGAGCCAGGGCGATTTCGAGGCCGTTCAGGGCATCGCCCGTTCCGTCTCCGGTCCGGTGATCGCCGGGCTGTCGCGCACCCAGCTGGCCGACGTCGACCGTTGCTGGGACGCCCTCACCGACGCCGAGCGGGCCCGGATCCACGTGTTCATCTCCACCAGCCCCAACCACATGAAGCACATGCTGAAGATGACGCCCGCCCAGGTCGTCGAGGCCACGCGCACGGGCGTGGCCCGCGCCCGCGAGCACACCGACGACGTCGAGTTCAGCCCCCAGGACGCCACCCGCACGCCGCTCGACTTCATGCTCGAGGTGCTGCAGGCGGCCGTCGACGCCGGAGCCACCACGCTGAACATTCCCGACACCGTCGGGTACGGCATCCCCTGGGACTTCGGGGCGCTCATCCAGTACATCCGTCGCGAGGTCAGCGGTGACTACATCACCTCCACCCACTGCCACAACGACCTCGGACTGGCCACGGCCAACTCCCTGGCCGGCGTGCAGGCCGGGGCCCGACAGGTCGAGGTGTGCGTGAACGGCATCGGCGAGCGGGCCGGTAACGCCGCGCTGGAGGAGGTCGTAATGGCGGTGAAGATCCGCGCCGACCAGTTCCCCGGCCTCGCCACCGGCGTGCGCACCGAGGAGCTGGCCCGCACGAGCCGCCTGGTCAGCCGCCTCACCGGGTACCCCGTGCAGTTCAACAAGGCCGTCGTCGGTCGCAACGCCTTCGCTCACGAGTCGGGCATCCATCAGCACGGCGTGCTCTCCGACCGCTCGACCTACGAGATCATCGAGGCCAGCGACGTCGGCCAGGTGGGCAGCCAGATCGTGCTGGGCAAGCACTCGGGCCGTCACGCCTTCACCGACACCCTGGCCAAGATGGGGATCAGCATCACTGGCGACGCCCTCAACTCGGCCTTCGTGCGGTTCAAGGAACTGGCCGACCGCAAGGTCCAGATCACCGACGCCGACCTCGAGGCCATCGTCGCCGAGGAGCTGGGCACGAGCGTGGCCCAGGAGTTCGTGTTGGAGGCGCTGGAGGTCGTCGGCGGTACGGTCGGCGTTCCCCGAGCCCGGGTGGTGCTCACCCGCCAGGGCGACAAGCTGGAGGCCCAGAGCGAGGGCGACGGCATGATCGACGCCGCCTGCCAGGCCATCAAGGCGGCCACCGGGATCGACGGCCGGCTCACCGACTTCAACGTCTCGTCGGTCACCGGCGGCGTCGACGCCCTCGGCGACGTGATCATCCAGCTCGACGCCGACGGGGTGAAGGTGTCGGGCCGGGGCGTGTCCACCGATGTGGTGGAGGCGTCGGCCCGGGCTTTCCTCAACGCCGTCAACAAGGTTGTGAAGGTGCGGGCCAGAGCCGAGGTCCGTCAGGCAGAGGTCGGCCCCTGAGCGCCCGTCCGTCGCCGGGACGGTCTGGCTAGTCTGCTGACCGTGTCCGCAATGGCGATCGTGGACTGGCGGGAGGCACGGGAGGCGGTGGCGACCATGGCACCGCGGGTCACGGCGCTCATCCGGTCGGTCGAGCACCCGGTGGCGCCCGCCCTCGGCGAGTGGGACCTGACCGAGGTCGCCATTCACCTGTCCCACGCCCTTGACGGGGTTGCGGCAATGGCCGACGGCGGCGGGTCGATGCTCACCGACTTGTGGGGCCTCGGCGACCTCACCAAGGCGTTGGTGAAGGGTGAGGAGACGCGGGACCTCGGAGCGCTCGCCGACCGCATCGACGCCTCGACCGAGCGTTTCCTCCAAGGGATGGAGACGGCCAAGGACGATGGGGTTCGCGGTTGGCTGGTCGAGGGCACCGAGGTTCCCCTCTCCACGCTCACGTGCCACGCGCTGAACGAGCTCGTGGTCCACGGGCGCGACATCGCCATGGCCGAGGGCGCGCCCTGGCCGATCGAGCGGCGCCACGCGGCGCTGATCCTGACCGGCTTCATGTTCCCGGCGTGCGGGCAGCTCGGTCGGGCGATGGTCGACCAGAAGGGGGCCGGGGTCCGGGCCTCCTTCGACATCCGGCTTCGGGGCGGAGGCGGGGTGGTCATGCGCTTTGACAACGGGGACCTCACGGTGGAGCCGCCGTCGTCCGGGCCTTACGACTGTCACCTCTCCGTCGACCCCGAGGCGTTCATGCTCGTGTCATGGGGGCGCATCAGCCAGTGGCCGGCGATCTTCAGCGGCAAGCTCGTCGCCTGGGGACGCAAGCCCTGGCTCGGTGTGCGGCTGCGGTCCCTGATGAAGAACCCGTAAGTCGGGCGGCGGCCGCTTCGGCGGTCGCTAGGGAAGCAGGCTGCGGATCGGCTCCACCCAGTTGGCCGGGTTGGTGGTGGGATCGACGGCGGCGTCGGCGCCGAGCGGAAGGGCGGCGTCGCCGGTGAGGGCGACAACCGGCACGAAACGCCCGCAGGCCGCGGTGCGGAGCTCCATGATGAACTCGCGGGCGGTGTCGGTGCTGGCGTCGACGAGCATCAGGGTGGGGAGCAGCGAGCCGCACACGTCGGGCGTGACGGCCTCGAGGCGACGCGACTCGAACCTGCAGTCGGGTAGCGCGGTCGCCAGCGCGTCAGTGAGACCGGGGTCGACGCCGAGGGTGAGGATGAGCGACGCCGGCAGGCCGGCGAGGCGGCGGGCCCCGCCCAACTCCGCGCTGTAATCGGGCTGGGTGGGCGTCGACGACGTGTCGTCGCCGAGGAACGCGTCGCGTCCGACCCGCTCGTTGAGATCGGCCTCGGCCGTGGCCGGGTCGGGTGCCCAGACCATCCACTCCACCGGGCCCAGCGCGATCTCGGAGTAGGTGATGGCGGCCACGAGGGGGTAGTCGGCCCCCACGTTCTGGAACCCTTGCGACGCCATGGCATCGGCGAGCTCCTCGAGGACCTTGGAGTCGCCGGGCGTCTCCTCGTCGCGGACGGCGAAGACGCGAGGCGAAACCCGTAACGCTGCCTGCCACCAGCCGTCGTAGAACAGCACGTCACCCTCGATGTGCAGAGACGAGCCGAAGGCGCGCTTGGCGCCCTCGGCGACGAACGCCTCGACGACGCCGGTGTCTTCCACGGGCCAAGGGTACCGCCGGGTCGGCCTCGCGGTGGGTCGCCCACGGATAGGTTCGGCCGGCATCGACGCCCCCTTCTGCTACCTGACGACCACCGGACGCCGCACGGGCAGGCCGCACGCCATCGAGATCTGGTTCGCCACCGACGCTGGCGGATCGACGCTGTACCTGATGTCCGGCGGGCGCGACGCGGCCGACTGGGTGCGCAACGTCCGGGCCGAGCCCGGGGTGAGCGTCCGGGTGGGGAGCGGGCCCTGGTGCCGGGCCACGGCCCGGGCCGTGGAGGAAGGCACCGACGAGGACGCCCGGGCCCGACGACTGGTCCTCGGGAAGTACCAGTCACCTGGCACTCACGACCTCGAGCGCTTCGGGCGCCAAGCCCTGGTGATTGCGGTCGACGTCGGTCAGGACGAGGGCGGCACCCGCACCAGCATCACCACGTGAGGGCCGATGCCGACGACGTCGAACTCGTCTCCGACCACCTCGAGGCCGGCCGCCGCGTAGAACCCGACGGCGGGCATCCGGGCATTGCACCAGAGCAGCCCCCCGCCCTTGGTGGCCACGTGGGCCACACACGCGGCGAGGAGAGCCCGCCCCACCCCCTGGCCGCGAACCTCGGGCGCCGTCGCCATGCCGCGCAGTCGCCACCCGTCTCGGGGCTGGCATCCACGTTCGTCGTCACCGGATCGGTTCGCGCGGTAGAGCGACGCCACGCCGACCAGGCGCGCACCTTCGAACGCTCCGAGATGGCGGGTCGCCGGATCGTCGTCACCGGCGTAGGCGGTGGCGTCGAACGGTTGGGACGGTCGCAGCACCGAGTGCCGGAGTGCTCGGGTCTCGCCGGCTGCGATGGCGCGCACCGATGGGCCGGCGGGCGTCGTCGCGCTCACGCCGCCGTGCGGGTCGCGACCAGGTTGAGCCTGACGTAGTCGACGGTCCGTTCGGGCAGGCGCTCCGCGACGGCCCGCACGAAGGGCTCGCGCTCCGAGGGCGGGCGGCGGTCGAGGTGCGACCCGAGGACGACCGTCGTGAGGAACTCCTCCAGGGCGGCTGCCGACCGAAAGCTGGTCGGCTCGTCGGTCGACCACGCGGCCACGTCGTCGAACCCGCAGCGCTCGAGCCGGCCCCGGGTCTCGTCGGCTGTGGCGAAGTGCCACGGTTGCCACATCTCGCCGAGCTCCTGCAGGGCCCGGCGGACGGCGGCGATGTTGCCGGCCCCGCCGCACTGGGCCACGAGCTGGCCACCGGGCCGGAGGATCTCGGCCAGGTTGGCGAACAGGGCGTCGTGGTCGGCGACCCAGTGGAACGTGGCCGTGGAGACGACGGCGTCGACAGGGCGTTCCAGGGGGAGGGGCCGGCCCAGGTCGGCGTGCGCGAGCGTGACCCGCCCGGCGTGGAGCGCCGGGGCCAGGCGCCGGGCGGCTTCGTCGAGCATGTGGCGGGACCCGTCCACGGCGACGACGTGGGCGTGGGGGAACCGGCCGAGAAGGCTCTCGGTCACCCGACCCGTGCCGCAGCCGGCGTCGAGCACGATCCCGACCCCGTCGGACCGGAGCCGGTCGAGCACCGGCCCTGCCCAGCGCACCTGGGGGTCCGACACGCGGTCGTAGCTGGCCGCGTCCCATTCGCGGGTGGTCGGCGGCGTGCTCAGGTCGTCGTCGGCAACCACGATGCGCGCTGTGCCTCGTAGGCGGTCACGCGTTCCTCCTGGCGCAGCGTGAGGGCGATGTCGTCGAGGCCCTCGAGGAACCGCCACTGGGTGAAGTCGTCGAGGGCGAAGCGGCAGTCGACCGAGGCGCGCGGGGCCTCGAGGTGACGCTCCTCCACGTCGACCGAGATCTCGATGGAGGGGTCGGTCGCGACGGCGTCGAGCAGGATGCGACACGTGGCGTGGTCGACCTCCACCGGCAGAAGACCGGCCTTGGTGCAATTGGTGCGGAAGATGTCGGCGAAGCGCGACGAGACCACGGCGCGGAAGCCGTAGTCCTGGAGGGCCCACACCGCGTGCTCGCGTGACGAGCCCGTGCCGAAGTTGGGGCCGGCGACGAGGATCACCGCGCCCTCGTGCTGCGGCCGGTTGAGCACGAAGTCGGGGTCGTCGCGCCACTCGGCGAAGAGCCCGGCTCCGAAGCCGGTGCGCTCGACGCGCTTGAGCCACTCGCTGGGGATGATCTGGTCGGTGTCCACGTCGGAGCGGTCGAGGGGGACGGCCGTGCCGGAGACGGTGCGGACGGCGTCCATCAGGACAACTCCTCTGGGGTGGCGAAGTGGCCGGCGACGGCGGTGGCGGCGGCCACGGCGGGCGAGACCAGGTGGGTGCGGCCGCCCCTGCCCTGGCGACCCTCGAAGTTGCGGTTCGAGGTCGAGGCACAGCGCTCGCCGGAGCTGAGCTTGTCGGGGTTCATGCCGAGGCACATCGAGCACCCCGCCGCCCGCCACTCGAAGCCGGCCGCGGTGAACACCCGGTCGAGGCCCTCGGCCTCGGCCTCGGCCTTGACCCGCATCGAGCCGGGCACGACCAGGGCACGCATGCCGGCCCGCACATTGCGACCCTCGACGATCGCAGCCGCGGCCCGCAGGTCTTCCATGCGGGAGTTCGTGCACGATCCGATGAAGACGGTGTCGACCTCGATGTCGCGCATCGGGGTACCGGCCCGCAGGCCCATGTAGGTGAGAGCCCGGCGGGCCGACTCGGCCTGGCTGGGGTCGTCGAGGGCGTCGGGATCGGGGACGGCACCGTCGATCGGCACCACCTGGGACGGGTTCGTGCCCCATGACACGTGGGGTTGCAGCGTGGCGGCGTCGAGCGTGACCTCGCGGTCGAACGTCGCCCCCTCGTCGGTGGGCAGCGAGCGCCAGTGGTCGAGGGCCTGCTCCCAGTCGGCCCCCCGGGGGGAGCGCGGGCGACCTTCCAGCCAGGCGAACGTGGTGTCGTCGGGGGCGATCATGCCGGCCCTCGCGCCGGCCTCGATCGACATGTTGCAGACCGTCATGCGGCCCTCCATCGACAGGGCACGGATTGCCGAGCCCCGGTACTCGACCACGTGGCCGACGCCGCCTCCGGTACCGATGCGGCCGATGACGGCGAGGATGACGTCCTTGGCCGTGGTCCCGACGGGCAGGTCGCCCTCGACGGTGACGGCCATCGTGCCGGGCCGCTGCGCCGTCAGCGTCTGGGTCGCCAGCACGTGCTCGACCTCGCTGGTGCCGATCCCGAAGGCCAGTGCGCCGAACGCGCCGTGGGTCGAGGTGTGGCTGTCGCCGCAGACGATGGTGAGCCCCGGCTGGGTCAGGCCCTGTTCGGGGCCGATCACGTGGACGATGCCCTGGTTGGCGTGGCCCATGGGGTAGAGGGGGATGTCGAACTCGTCGCAGTTGGTCCGCAGCGCCTCGATCTGGCGGGCCGAAACGGGGTCGGCCAGAGGCTGGTCGAGCCCGATGGTGGGGACGTTGTGGTCGGCGGTGGCGAGGGTGAGGTCGGGGCGACGGACCGGACGGCCCGCCAGGCGCAGACCGTCGAAGGCCTGGGGCGAAGTGACCTCGTGCACCAGGTGCAGGTCGATGTACAGGAGGTCGGGCTCGCCTTCGGCCCGGCGGACCACATGGTGGTCCCACACCTTCTCGCTCAGCGTCCGTGGTTCGGTCATGTCGGCCTCCGGGGTTCTCCGTCGACTTGACCACCTCTCCGGTGGTCAAGTCGACAGAAAACGTTGGCATCTCAATCTATGAGACGGTAGTCTCGTGTGGTGGACAGTGTAAGCGGTGTGGGCGTGCTCGACAAGGCGTTTGCCGTGGTCGACGCCCTGGAGGCCGGGCCCCTCTCGCTGTCCGGGCTGGTCGAGTCCAGTGGGCTGTCACGGGCGACGGCCCACCGGCTGGCCGTCGCGCTGGAGGCCCACGGGATGGTGCGCCGTACCGGCGACGGGCGGTTCTCCCTCGGACCGCGCCTCGCCGGCCTGGGGCTGGCCGATCTCGCCCATCCGGCCCTCGAGCGGCTGCGTGACCAGACCGGCGAGAGCGTGCAGCTGTACATCCGCCGGGGCGACCGGCGGCTCTGTGTGGCCTCCCTGGAGTCACCTCACGGCCTGCGGACGATCGTGGCGGTGGGGGCGTCGCTGCCGCTCGACGTCGGTTCCGCCGGCAAGGTCCTCCGGGGTGACGCCGAGGCGGCCCGGCGGGGTTGGGCCCAGAGCGTCGAGGAGCGCGAGCCGGGCGTGACCTCGGTGAGCGCACCCGTGCGCGACGACGAGGAGCGGGTCGTGGCTGCGGTGTCGGTGTCGGGCCCCGTCGGTCGCACGACCCGTTCGCCGGGGCGCCGGTATGCGTCGGCGGTGGTGGGCGCAGCGGCGGCCGTGGAGCGGGCGATGAGCGCACGCCCGTGAGGCTGACTTACGGCCGCTCGGTCCGCACGACCGCCTGGATCTGCTCGACCCGGAAATCCTCGATTCGCCCCTCGGTCCTCAGGCCGGTCAGGGTTCCGCCATCGTCGCCGATCCGCCACGTCGAGGACCACCGCTCGGTGACGACGACGTCGTAGGTGCCGACGTCGATGTAGGTGTGGGTGATCTGGCCGTCGGGCCAGGGCCGACCCTCGACGTCGTAGGGCCCACTCGTCGTGCCGTCGCCCCAGTCCACGTGGTAGCGCCCCGTCGCCACCAGCTCGAGTGGCCCGAACGGCGTGTCGCGCGTGTAGGTGTGCTGTCGCTCGCCCCTGGTCTCCAGGTAGGCGAACTTCCCGGTGATCGCCCACCCCGGAGCGATGAACGGCTTGGGGTCGGGCAGAGGCACGTCCTGCCAGAACTGGACGGCGTACATCACCGGATCGGTGTCCTCGAGCCGCTGCCCCGGGCAAAGGGGAAAGGCACCGAGCACGCCCCACCCCGCCCGAGTCGCGGTCCCCGGACCCGGAGGCGGATACCCGACCGTGCTCGTCCGAACGCAGCTCGAGCCGTCCGGAGCCGTGGAAAGCCTCGGTGTACTGACGTACACGAGATTGGGGTCGCGCTGCTGAGCGCTCGCGGACCTTGGTTGCGTGCCTGAGTTTCCAGGAACGCTAACAGTGTTGCTGCCCCGGCAGACCCGAACGCCGTTCGCATTCACCACGCAGCTTGGCTCGGGGCCAACCTGACCTTCTGCGACCAGAGCAGGTGATGCAGCTAGGCCGAAGGCAGCGATCGTTACGAGGAGGCGGTACATGGATTCGGTGGTTGTGAACCGCTCTCGAGGAACCCGTCGTAGACAATTATCCAGGGCGTTGGGTTGTGACCGTCCCCACCGTCTTCGCTCCGGCGCTTCCTCAGGCCGACGTACTGATCCGTGTCGGGCGGTGGGGGATTGGTTGCGACCCCCTGGTAGTTGCGCCGCACATTCATGAAGCTGCAGTCAGGAGTCGACGAGATCATCCGGGCGACGGTCGTCTCGACTGAGCCCGGGTTCGTGCGGTAATCGCGAAACCCCTTCTCTGCGTCGCCCTGGAGAAGGTTGACCCGCTCCCGCAGAGATTCACCCGTGTAGATCGCGTCCAGGATTTGCAGGCTCTCCTCGGTCATGGCCCCCTCTCGTATGCTGGACCGAATTGCGTCTCCGTATGCAGCGTCCAGCGCGGCCAAGACCCTGTTGATGTAGGCCTCGTCGATTACGGGTGGGATGGCGTAGGGGTCGGGGTTGGTGGTGCTCGGGGCGGCGGTTGCCTCGGGGATGGAGGGCGCCGTCCTGGTGGGGGGGTCGTCGTCCGAACAGGCGACCAGGAGCATGATCACGGCGACCGCCAACCCGCTTCGCCACACTCCCGTCCGCCAGGCCGCCCGCCTCATTACCTACTGCATATCATGTCTTTTCAGACGAGGCAACGGGCTCTTCGGTCACGGCCCGGCAGGCGGCCAGCAGAGCAGGGACGAAGCGGTCCGGGTCACCCACCGGTGCGCCGTGGTCGGCGTCGACCTCGTGCACCGACGCTCCGGGAATAGCGGCGGCGAGGGCGTACTGGCGGGCGGGGGGCACAAGCACATCCCTGGTCGTCACGACCACCGCGGTGGGCACATCGACCCCGCCGATCCACGCCACCGACGAGAACCGCCCCAGTGCGTGGGCGGCGCCCAGCATGTGGGCGGGATGGGCGCGGCGCAGCTCGGTGCGGGCCCAGTCCCGCCACCGCGAGCCCTCGAACCGGGAGAGGAGGGCGGCGCCGACCCGGGCCCGCCCGAGGGCGGGCGCCCTGCGCACGACGGCCGTCCACGCCGGCAGGCCGAGCCACATCACGCGCTCGCGGGCGGTGGCGAGGAACACGCGGCTCGTCGCGCACAGCACGAGGCCGGCGACCCGGGTGCGGTGGCGCCGCCAGACGAGCTGGGCGACCGCGCCGCCCATCGAATAGCCCACCGGCACGAACCGCCGGAGGCCGAGTGCGTCGGCCGTGGCCACGGCGTCGTCGGCGCACTCCTCCAGGGAGAAGCGGCGGCCCGAAGGCAGGCCCCGGCCGTAGCCGCGGTGCTCGACGGCAACCACCCCGAAATCGCCGCCGAGGGCGTCGAACGACTGGAACCAGTTGAGGTCGGCGCTGGCCGTGAGCCCGTGCAGCAGCAGAAGGGTCGGGGCGCCGGCCGGGCCGGGGAGCTCTCGCACGAACGCCCGGCCACGCTCGGCCAATTCGACAACGCGGCCGGGGGGCAGGGGAGGCGCGTCGTCCGACACGCCCGCGCCGATCTCCTAGGCGCCGATCTCGACGATCTCGACCTTGAGGGTGCCGCTCGGCGCCTGGTACTCGACCGTCTCGCCCGTACCCCGGCCGAGCAGCGACTGGCCCAGGGGTGACGACGGCGAGATGACGGCCAGGTCGTCGCGGCGTTCCTCGATCGACCCGACGAGATAGTGCTCGACGACGTCGTCGCCGTCGTAGCGCAGTTTCACGATGCTGCCGGTGGCGACCCGATCGGCGTCCTTGTCGGCCTCGACGATCACGGCGTTCTCGAGCAGGTTCTGGAGCTGACGGATGCGGGCCTCCAAGCGGCCCTGGTCGTCGCGGGCGGCATGATAGTCGGCGTTCTCCTTGAGGTCGCCCAGCTCCCGGGCCCGCTGGATGGTGCCGGCGATCTCGATGCGACCGCGGGTGGTGAGGTCGTCGACCTCCGCCTGCAGGCGGACGAAGGCGGCCTGGGAAAGGTGCGTTTCGGCCATGGCGCAAGGTTACCAACCGGCCGCCACCGGTCATTCAGGTTGACGGGGATCGTCCTGGCAACGACACTGGAGGCCCAGTGAACAGCTCCCCCATTTCCGTAATTCCGTAAGCACGCGCCCTCCCGGCGCGTGCTCTCGACCGTCCACCTTGGGGTGGGCGGTTTCTTTTTGTCGAGGATCCCGTGGGCCACAAGATCGGCGTGATCGGCGGCGACGGCATCGGTCCCGAAGTGGTGGCCGAGGCCCTGAAAGTCGTGCGCGCCGCGGGCGTCGACCTCGACACGGTCGACTACGATCTCGGCGGCGCCCGGTACCTCCGCTCAGGCGAGGTGCTGCCCGATTCCGTCCTCGACGAGTTGCGGGGTCTCGATGCCGTCCTCCTCGGGGCGGTGGGATCGCCCGAGGTCGCCTCCGGAGTGCTCGAGCGCGGCCTGCTCCTCCGCATGCGCTTCGAGCTCGACCTCTACGTGAACCTGCGTCCCTTCCGGTCGGAATCGAGAGATTTCGTCGTCGTGCGGGAAAACACTGAAGGCGTCTACGCCGGCGAGGGGGGCTTCCTGCGCAAAGGCACGATCCACGAGGTGGCCACCCAGGGCTCGGTGAACACCCGTACGGGTGTCGAGCGCTGCGTGCGCTTCGCCTTCGACCTCGCCCACGAGCGTCCCCGCCGCCACCTCACGCTGGTCCACAAGATCAACGTGCTCACCTACTCGGGTGATCTCTGGAAGCGGACGTTCGACGAGGTGGGCGCCGCCTACCCGGACGTCACCACCGCGTATGACCACGTCGACGCCGCGTGCATCCACCTGGTCTCGTCGCCGGCGCGCTACGACACGATCGTGACCGACAACCTCTTCGGCGACATCCTCACCGACCTGGGTGGGGCCGTCACCGGCGGCATCGGCCTGGCCGCATCGGCAAACCTCAATCCCGATCGCACCGGGCCGTCGCTGTTCGAGCCCGTCCACGGGTCGGCGCCCGACATCGCCGGCACCGGCAAGGCAAACCCGATGGCTGCCATCCGCTCGGCTGCCATGATGCTCGAGTTCCTGGGTGAGGTCACGGCCGCCGCCCGCGTCGAGGAAGCCTGCGCCGCATCGACGGGGCAGACCGGAACCACCGTCGAGATCGGCGACGCCGTCGCAGAAAGGGTGTAGGGGAAAAATGCCACTGCAGAAGGTCGACCGGATCTGGATGGACGGCGAGCTGGTCCCCTGGGACGAGGCCAAGGTCCACGTGCTGACCCACTCCCTCCACTACGGCAGCGGCGTGTTCGAGGGCATCCGCGCCTACGCCACCGACCGGGGGCCGGCCGTGTTCCGGCTGACCGACCACATCCACCGGCTGTTCAACAGCGCCAAGATCTACCTGATCGACATCCCGTGGACACCCGATCAGCTGGTCGACGCGGTCAAGGAGACGATCCGGGTGAACGGTCTCGACGCGTGCTACGTGCGTCCGATCGTCTACCTGGGCTACGGCGAGATGGGGCTCAACCCGCTTCCCTGCCCGGTCAACGTGTCGATCGCGGTGTGGCCTTGGGGAACGTACCTGGGCGACGAGGGCCTGCGGCGGGGCGTACGCACCAAGATCTCCACCTGGCACCGCCACGACCCCAACGCCGTCCCGGTTGCGGCCAAGGGAACGGGAATGTACTCCAACTCGTCGCTGGCCAAGGTGGAGGCCCTGAAGGCCGGCTACGACGAGGCGATCCTCCTGTCGCCCCAGGGCTACGTGAGCGAGTGCACGGGCGAAAACCTGTTCGTGGTCAAGAACGGCCGCATCCTCACCCCTCCCGTCTCGGCGGGTGCGCTCGAGGGCATCACCCAGGACTCGATCAGCACCATCGCCCGCGACCTCGGCTACGAGATCGCCGAGGCGAACCTCCTGCGCACCGACCTGTACCTAGCCGAGGAGGCGTTCCTCACCGGCACCGCGGCCGAGGTCGTGCCCATCCGCTCCGTCGACGACCGCGAGATCGGGGACCCCGGCCCCATCACCCGCGCCATCCAGGAGACGTACTTCGCCACCGTGCGTGGAGAGGTCGACCGCTACAAGGACTGGCTGGAGCATGTCTCAGCGTGAGGTAGGCACCCACGTCCCGCTGCCTGCCCTACCGGCGGCGGTCGACATCTACGACACCACGCTGCGCGACGGCAGCCAGCAGGAAGGCCTGACCCTCACCGTCGACGACAAGCTGCGGGTGGCGTCCCAGCTCGACCACCTGGGCGTGGCCTACATCGAAGGCGGCTGGCCGGGCGCCAACCCGAAAGACGAGGAGTTCTTCCAGCGGGCGCCCGCCGAGCTGAGGCTCGAGACCGCCACTCTCGTGGCCTTCGGGTCGACGCGCCGGCCGCGGTCGAACGCCGACTCCGACGAGACGTTGCGGCACCTGGTCAAGGCCAACACGTCGGCCGTGTGCATCGTGGCCAAGTCGTGGGACCGTCACGTCGTCGAGGCGCTGCGCACCGACCTCGACGAGGCGGTGGCCATGGCCCGGGACTCGGTCGAGTTCCTCCGCCATGCCGGGCTGCGGGTCTTCTTCGACGCCGAGCACTTCTTCGACGGCTACCGCCGCAATCCCGAGTTCAGCTTGCGGGTGCTCAGGGCGGCCGAGGACGCCGGGGCCGAGACCCTCGTCCTCTGCGACACCAACGGCGGCACCCTCCCCGACGAGGTCGAGCGGGTGCTCTCGGAGGTACGGCCCCACGTTTCCGCCCAGCTCGGGGTGCACTTCCACAACGACGGCGGGTGCGCCGTGGCCAACACCCTCACGGGCGTCCGCTACGGCGCCACCCAGGTGCAGGGCTGTGTCAACGGCTACGGCGAGCGCACCGGCAACGCCGACCTGTGCGCCACCATCCCCAATCTCTCGCTGAAGATGGGTGTGCGCACGATCGACGCCGCGCGTCTGGAACGGCTGACCGCGGTCTCCCACCACATCGCCGAGCTGGTGAACATCGCCCCCAACGCCCAGCAGCCGTACGTGGGCCAGTCCGCCTTCGCCCACAAGGCCGGCCTGCACACGTCGGCCATTGCCAGGGGACGCGACCTCTACGAGCACGTCGAGCCCGACTCGGTGGGCAACGGCACTCGCTTCGTCGTGAGCGAACTGTCGGGGCGGTCGACCCTCCAGCTGAAGGCCGAGCAGCTCGGCCTCGATCTCGAGTCGGCGTCGGTGGCCGGTCTCCTCGAGCGCCTCAAGGACCTCGAGTACCAGGGCTACCACTTCGAGGTGGCCGACGGGTCCCTCGAGCTGCTCATGCGCCAGGCCGACGGATGGGAGCAGCCGTTCTTCCGGCTCGAGTCGTTCCGGGTGATCACCGAGCAGCGCGACGACGGCCGCTTCGTCACCGAGGCCACCATCAAGGTGCACTCGGGCGACGAGCGCCTCATCGCCACCGCCGAGGGGAACGGTCCCGTCAACGCCCTCGACCAGGCCCTCCGCCGGGCCATCGGCCAGGCACATCCGGCGTTGGCCGGCGTCCACCTCACCGACTACAAGGTGCGGGTGCTCGACACCGCCAAGGGAACCGCCGCCGTCACACGGGTGCTCATCGACTCGACCGACGGCGACCGCACGTGGTCGACCATCGGCGTGTCCGAGAACATCATCGAGGCGTCGTGGCAGGCATTGTCCGACTCCATCGTGTACGGCCTGCTCCGAGAGCAGCCGTCCGCTCCCCAAGGCCAGGAGAACCACTGATGGCTGCACCCGATTACGTCCCCGTCCCCCTGGCCGACGAGGCGCGCCGGTCACTCCGTCTGCCGCCGCCCCGGGGCTGGACGGCCACCCGCCCCGCCGACCTCCAGGGCGGCCAGCCCCGCGGTGACAAGCTGGGCGACCCGGGGCCCGACCAGGGCTACGCGCTCCTGCTCGCCGAGCGCCTTGCCGACCGGGTGCGCGTGGCCGGCGGCGAGAGCGCCGACGACGCCCTGACCGGCGCCGTCGCCGTCGCCATGAAGCGGGCGTCGCTGTTCGGGCGGGCCCCCGTGATCCACGACGTCGAGCTTGCTCTGCGGGTATGGGGCTATCTCGACGAGAGCCCTCCGCCCGAGCTCGTCGAGTCCCGCCGGCGACTGTTCGGAGGAGCGGCGCACCACTACTGGGACCAGCGGGCCATCACCGACGCCGTCCCCGAGTCGACCCTCCGGATGACCCCCGACCAGGTCGCCCAGCGACTCTCCGACTGGCGTTCTCTCCTGACATTGTGACGGCCCCAGGGTCAGCACCGGGGGAGCACCTCGAGGTCCCCGTGGGCGATTTCGTCTTCGACGCCCTGGCCGCTGGTCCCGCCGGCGGGGCGCTGGTCCTATTGCTCCACGGCTTCCCCCAGTCCGCGGAGGAGTGGCGACCGCAGCTCGCGGCGCTGGGCGAGGCCGGCTACCGGGCCGTCGCCCCCGACCAGCGCGGGTACTCACCCCGCGCCCGTCCCGAGGGCGCCGAGCACTACGGGGCCGGCCACCTGGCCGCCGACGCCCTGGCCATCGCCGACTGGCTCGGCGGGGGCCACACCTTTCACGTCGTCGGGCACGACTGGGGGGCGCTCGTCGCGTGGCAGCTCGCCGGCCGCTATCCCGACCGCGTGCGCAGCCTGACAGCCGTGTCCGTGCCCCATCCCTTGGCGATGGCCGAAGCCATGGGGTCGCCGAGCGGCGACCAGCTGGCCCGGTCGAGCTACATGAACCTGTTCCGCACCCCGGAGGTCCCCGAACGCCTCCTGCTAGCCGACGACGCTGCCGGCCTTCGAGCCCTCTTCGCCAACACCGCCTTCCACCACCGCGAGGCAATGGAGCACTACGTCGAGCTGCTCTCGAGGCCGGGAGCGCTCACCGCCGCGCTCAACTGGTACCGGGCCATCGACCGCGGCGTCGTGCTCGGGCTGCAACCGGTCGTCGCTCCCACCCTCTTCGTGTGGAGCACCGACGATCCGGCCATCGGGCGGGAAGCGGCCGAGGCGTGCGAGAAGCACGTGGCCGGCCCGTACCGCTTCGAGGTGCTCGAGGGCGTGAGCCACTGGATACCCGACGACGCCCCCGACGAGCTGAACCGGCTGCTGCTCGAGCATCTCCGGGGGGCCACCACGTAGGCCCGGCGCCTCGGTACGCTCGTGGTAACGATGCAACACGAGGAGCGCCTTCCATGAGAACCAGTAACCCGGCCTTGAACGACAAGATCTTCAGCCGGGAGATCGAAAGGTCGGGAAGGGGCACCCTCGAACGCCCGCCGGTCGACGACGGGGTCTCACCGTGGACCTCGGCTCGGCGCCCGCCGGGGACGACGGCCGACGCCGACACAATGACGGTCGGCGGCGTGGTCAACATCTCGTTCATGCTGCTCATGCTGGTGGTGGTCGGCGGGTGGTTCGGCTGGGCCTCGGTCGACGTGACTGCGGAGCAGGGCGTGACGTTGCCGGTGTGGCTGCTTCCCGTGATGCTGGTCGGCCTGGGGATCGCCATCCTCACCGTCTTCAAGCCCAAGCTGGCCCGGTTCACGGCGCCGGTATACGCGCTCCTGGAGGGGGCGTTGTTGGGGGCGATCTCCCACGTCTACGAGGTCCGGTTCGAGGGGATCGTGCTCCAGGCGTTCGGGCTCACCGTCGGCGTGTTCGCGCTGCTGCTCTTCCTCTATGCCACCCGGATCATCAAGGTCACCGAAAACCTGCGCATGGGCATCGTCGCCGCCACGGGCGCGGTGTTCGTGGTGTACCTGGTCAGCATGGTGATGCGGTTGTTCGGTGTCGACGTGCCGTTCATCCACGATTCCGGACCCATCGGGATCCTGTTCAGCCTGGCCGTGGTCGTCATCGCGTCGCTGAACCTCGTGCTCGACTTCGACTTCATCGAGCGGGGTGCCGCCGCCGGCGCCCCCCGCTACATGGAGTGGTACGGGGCCTTCGGCCTGCTCGTCACCCTGGTGTGGCTCTACCTGGAGCTGCTCCGCCTCCTGAGCAAGCTCCGCTCCCGGTAGCAACCGTGGTTGCCTACGACAGGCCCGAGCTCGAGCGCTGGCGGCGGCAGGCGCAGGCCGCGCTCGACCTGGCCTACTCGGCCAGGACCACGACGCCGTCGTGGTCGTGCTTTCTCGCCGAGCAGGGCGCCCAGCTGGCAGTAAAGGGCCTGCTCCACGCCGTCGAGGAGCACGCCAACGCGTGGGGCCACGACCTCGGTCCGCTCGAGCGTCGCGTCGCCGCCGTCTTCGGGGACGACTGGCCTTCCGGGTTGGTCGAGCCGGCCATGCGCCTGGGTCGCCACTACCTTCCCGCCCGCTACCCCGACGCTCACCCGACCGGTGCCCCCGAGGAGCGGTACACACCGGGTGACGCCTCGGCTGCCCACGACGACGCCGTCGCCCTGGTCGAAGCGGTCGACGCCATGGCCGAGCGGTTGCGGGCCGCCGATCTCGACGACACGAACCATGGCTGAGGGCATTCGAGCCATCGTCGAGCGCCGGCGTGGCGAGCAGGCAGCTGCGTTCGACCTGGCGCGCCGCTACGCCGCCGCCCTGTCTGTCGAGCTCCCCCTCGTGGCTGCGGTGGTATTCGGCTCCCACGCCCGGGGTGACTTCAACACCTGGTCCGACATCGACGTTCTGGTGGTCAGCCACCATCTGCCCGACAGCACCCATGAGCGCTCCGACATGCTCTGGCGGCACGTGTCGGGTGGCGTGTCTCCGATCGGGTGGACGATCAGTGAGCTGCAGGACGCTCGCCGGCGGCGCGATCCCATCGCCGTCGAGGCGGATGCCGTCGGCGTGCAGGTGGCCGGCGCGCTCCCGCCCCCGTGCAACCGGTGACACCGTCGCGTGTCCATGGCCCCGGAAGGTGGCCTCGGTACGAGCGGTCGGTTCGGCTAATACGCCTTGGCCACCGTGGCCACGAGGCCCGGTTCAGACGACGCCTCGGGTAGGACGCCGTCGGCGCGCTGGAGGCAGCGGACGGTGAGCGCGCCCTCGGCCAGGCGCCCCTCGGCGTCGCGGATCTCATCCCATGGCGCCCGGACGAAGCCCGACTGGGCCGCCTCCCGCACCTCGTCGACCGACGTCGCCTCGACCGTGCCCGCCTCCCGCCGCTCCAGCGCCTGGGCGTACAGGGTTGTCTGCACCTCGTCGAGCGTCGTCCTGGCCCGCGAGACCACATCGTCGAGAGCGAGAGGATCTTTGGCCCCCGTGTCGCGTCGTAGGAGGGTGGCCTTGCCGTCGGCGACATCCCGTGGCCCCACCTCCACCCGAACGGGCACGCCCTTCAGCTCCCACTCCACGGCCCGGCGGCCGAACGACGTGTCCACCCGGTCGTCGAGCTCCACCCGCACTCCCACCCGTTTCAGATCGGCGACGACACGGGCGGCCGCCTCGCCGGCACCGTTGTCGGCCTTGACGAGCACCACGACGACCTGGGTGGGGGCGAGGCGCGGAGGGATGCGGAGCCCGGCGTCGTCGCCGTGGCCCATCACGAGCGCGCCTACCAGACGGGTCGACACGCCCCACGACGTCTGCCACGCGTACACCGAAGAGCCGGTGTCGTCCTGGAACTGAATCCCGAAGGCCTTGGAGAAGTTCTGTCCCAGCTCGTGACTGGTGCCCATCTGCAGGGCCTTGCCGTCGCCCATCATCCCCTCGATGGTGTAGGTGGCGTCGGCCCCGGCGAAGCGCTCCCGCTCGGTCTTGCGCCCCACGAGCACGGGCAGGCCGAGCACGTTCACGGCGAAGTCCTCGTACACCTCGCGCAGGATGCGCACGGCATACGCCCGGGCGTCGTCGCTGGTGGCGTGGGCGGTGTGGCCCTCCTGCCAGAGGAACTCGGTGGTGCGCAGGAACACCCGGGGTCGTAGCTCCCAGCGAACGACGTTGGCCCACTGGTTGATCAGCAGCGGCAGGTCTCGGTAACTCTGCACCCACTTGGCGAAGAAGACGTTGATGATCGTCTCGCTGGTCGGGCGCACGACGACCGGTTCCTCCAGCGCCTTGCCGCCGCCGTGGGTGACCACCGCCAGCTCGGGGCTGAACCCCTCGACGTGGTGGGCCTCCTTGCGGAGATACGACTCCGGGATGAACAGTGGGAAGTAGGCGTTGCGGGCGCCGGCCGCCTTGATGCGGTCGTCGAGCTCCCGCTGCATCCGCTCCCAGATGGCGTAGCCGTAGGGGCGGATGACCATGGTCCCCCGCACGGGGCCGTTGTCGGCCAGCTCGGCCTTAGCCACGACGTCCTGGTACCACTGCGGGAAGTTCTCGGTCTGGGGGGTGACGACGGTCTTGGGCACGGATGGCGAGGGTACCGGCACAACCCGCCAGTAGCCTCACGGGCGTGAGTCCCCCCCGGGTGCGCTTCGCCCCGTCGCCCACTGGGTTCCTCCACGTGGGCAGCGCCCGGGCGGCGCTGTTCAACTGGATGTTCGCCCGCCACGAGGGCGGCACCATGGCCCTGCGCATCGAGGACACCGACCCCGCCCGCTCGCGCGACGACCTGATCGAAGGCATCGAGCGGACCCTGCGCTGGCTGGGCCTCGACTGGGACGGTGAGCCCGTTCGCCAATCGCAGCGCATGCACCTGTACAGGGAGGCCGCCGACCGTCTCACTGCGGAGGGGCTCACCTACTGGTGCGACTGCACACGCGAGGCGGTCGTCGCCCGGGCCGGGACCTCGACTACGGGCTACGACGGCTACTGCCGCGATCGCGGGCTCGAGCCGGGCCCGGGATCCGCGTTGCGTCTGCGGACGCCTGACGACGGCGAGACGGTGGTGCACGACCTGATCCGGGGAGAGGTGCGCTTCGACCACGCGACGCTCGAGGACTTCGTGATCCTGCGGGCCGGCGGCGCCCCCACGTTCCTGCTCGCCAACGCCGTCGACGACGCCGACATGGGCATCACCCACGTCATCCGGGGCGAGGACCTGCTGGCGTCGACGCCCAAGGCCCTCGTCCTCCGCCGGGCCATCGGCGGTGGTGACGACCCAGTGTTCGCCCATCTGCCGCTTCTCGTCGACGAGACCCGCCGCAAGCTGTCCAAGCGTCGCCATGCGGTGGCCGTGGAGGAGTACGAGGAGAATGGCTACCTGCCCGAGGCCATGCGCAACTACCTGGCACTGCTCGGGTGGGCCCCTCCGGGCGACGAGGAGATCGTCCCCATCGACGAGATGGTGGCCGCCTTCCGGCTCGACCACGTCAACAAGGCGCCCGCCTTCTTCGATCGCCAGAAGCTCGACCACGTGAACGCCGAATACCTGCGGGCTCTCCCGGTGGCCACGTTCGTCCGGGAATCCCTTCCCTGGTTGGAGCAGGACGCTCCCTGGCTGCCCGAGCGGTTCGACCTGGTGATGTTCGAGACGGTCGCTCCGCTGGTGCAGGAGCGGGTGCGGACACTGGGCGAGGTTCCCACGATGGTCGACTTCCTGTTCCTCGACGAGCCGAGCGTCGATCCCGCGTCGTGGGAGCAGGCCGTGACCAAGCTGCCGCAGGCGACGGGCATGCTCGACGGCGCCCTCGCCGCCTATGCCGGTTGCCCCTGGGACCCGGGCACGTTGCACGACGAAACGCTCGCTCTCGGCGAGTCGCTCGGCCTCAAGCTGGGGAAGGCGCAGGCCCCGATCCGGGTAGCGGTCACCGGGCGGACGGTGGGCCCCCCGCTGTTCGAGTCCTTGCATGTGCTCGGTCGCCAGCGCACGCTGGAGCGGTTGGGGGTCGCACGGGCTCGCATCGACCGGGAGCAGGCGCCGCCGTCTTGAGATGAGGCTCATCTTCAAGCTCGCCGTCGTCATCACGACCGCACTGGTCCTGTACTTGGGGATCACCTTCTTCCAGGTCTGGCGGGCCGCCGGACGAGACGGGGCCCGTCCCGTGCAGGCCATCGTCGTGCTGGGCGCCGCCCAGTACAACGGTCAGCCCTCGGCGGTGCTGCGGGCGCGCCTCGACCACGCCCTCGGCCTGTGGCGCCGGAAGCTGGCGCCGGTGATCGTCGTCACCGGCGGGGGCCAGCCCGGCGACCGCTTCACCGAAGCCACGGCGTCGGCGAACTACCTCCTGGCGCGGGGCGTGCCCGACGGCAAGGTGCTCCGGGAGGTGTCGGGCCGCACCTCGTTCCAGTCACTGTCGTCGGTCGCCGCCTTCCTGGAAAACCGCTCGATCAACCGGGTGCTGCTCGTCTCCGACCCGTTCCACGCCTACCGCATCGCCGCCATCGCCGACGAGCTCGGTCTCGACGGGCACACGTCGCCCACGCGGACGAGCCCGATCGGCGGGATGACCGAGGCCCGGTACTTCGCCCGCGAGACGGTGGCGGTGGCTGTCGGCCGCGTGATCGGCTTCCGGCGGGAGGCCGAGATCCACAAGGTGGTGGTACTTCCGCCGCCGACGCCGACCCGGAGTCCGGCCACCAGCGGCTAGGCTGGGTATCGCCCATTCGGGGGTGGTGTAATCGGCAACACGACAGGTTCTGGCCCTGTTATTGGGGGTTCGAGTCCTCCCCCCCGAGCTCTCCGGCGCCGGCTCGTCCGGCGTCGGCGGCGGCCCCATCGTCTAGCGGCCTAGGACACCACCCTCTCAAGGTGGCGGCACGGGTTCGAATCCCGTTGGGGCTACAACCTAGAGCCGCTGATCACGCTCGCGCGCCGATGGGAGTGTGGATCGCTCATATGAGGTGGTGAGTTGGTTGGTTGGTTGGTTGGTCGGTGGAGGTGACCGGACTCGAACCGGCGACTTCTACGTTGCGAACGTAGCGCTCAATCTCGGCCTGCAAGCCCCTGATCCTATGAAGGAGCGCCTGGCCGCTCTCGCGTGAGGGCCTCGGTGATGGCAGGCCCGGGCGCCGACTCGAGCGAGGGCCGCGTGGCCAAAGCGAAGAGCACCGAGGAGGTCAACCGCCGGAGCTCCTCCCGTCGCCGGGAACCGAGTGCGACGAGCACACTCGGGGTCTCCCAACCAACCCGGAGACAACGGAAGGAGACCCCGGTGGAACAACAACGAGAGCACGTGGGCATCGACCTGCACCGCCGCCGCAGCGTCATCGTGCGCATGGCGGCCGACGGGACGGTGCTCGACACGGTGCGGATCGAGAACGATCCGATCGCCCTGGCCGCGGAGCTGGCCAAGGCCGGCGAGGGGCCAGAGGTGGCATGGAAGCCACCCTGGGCTGGTACTGGGCGGCCGACGTGATCGGCGAGTGCGGCGCCCGTTTGCACCTGGCTCATCCGCTGGGCATCAAGGCCTTCGCCTACCAGCGGGTGAAGAAGGACGAGTCCGACGCCCGCCTGCTGGCCGACCTGCTGCGCATGGGGCGACTGCCCGAGTCGTGGATCGCCCCTCCTGAGGTGCGCCAGCTCCGGGAGGCGGTGCGCTACCGCCACAAGATCGTCGAGGCCCGGGCCAACGCCAAGGCCCAGGTGCACGGCGTGCTGGGCAAGGCGGGCGTCAAGGTCCCGGTGTCGGACCTGTTCGGCGTGGCCGGCAACGCGTTGTTGGATTCGGTGGCCCTCGACCCTCGGGCGGGACAGGTGACCCTCGCCGCCTGGGCCGACGAGTGGCTGGCCAGCGACCCGGCCAAGCGAGCCACCACCACGGCCCCGAGACGAGTCCGTCCTGAGGGTTCACTTCCTCCCCATGCTGGGACACCGGCCACTCGGAACCCTCACCCCTCGACGTGCGCCGGGCCGTCGACGCTCTGGCCGCGAAGGTGGCGCCGGCCACCGTCCGCACGAATCTCGGAGTCCTGCGGGCCGTGTTCAACGCCGCCGTGGAAGCGGACCTGATCTCGCGCTCTCCGGTCCGCGGCATCAAGCTGGAGTCGGCGCCGGCTCGCCACCGGCCCACACTGTCGCCGGAGCAGCTCGAAGCCCTGGCGGGCGCGGTACCCGATCGCTACCGGGCCCTCGTCCTGGTGGCCGGGGCCGTGGGGCTGCGGTGGTCGGAGCTGGTGGGCCTTCGCGTGGGGAGGGTGAACTTCCTGGCTCGCACCGTCACCGTCAGCGAGACGATCTCGGAGGTGGGAGGCCGGCACGCCGCTGCGTCGACGAAGTCCGAGCGCTCAGGTCGAACGCTCGGCCTGCCCGCGTTCCTCGTCGACGAGCTGGCCCGCCATCTCAGCGTCCACCGACGGGGAGCGAGCCAAGGAGACCTCGCGTTCACCGGGCCTGCCGGCGGCACGTTGCGCCGGTCCTTCGCCGCCCGGGTGTTCAACCCCGCGGTCGCGCGCGCCGGGCTTCCCGAGGACCTCATCTTCCACGGGCTCCGCCACGTCGCCACCAGCTTCATGGTGGAGGCAGACGAGCACCCGCGGGTGATCCAGCACCGCCTCGGACACGCCACCGCCCGCCTCAGCATGGAGCTGTACGCCCACGTTCCCGAGGCCGCTGACCGGGACGTCGCCAGCCATCTCGACGCCCGGTTTTCCGCTGGAACCGGCAGGGATGAGGCACGACCGGTCCCGAAGAGAGCGCAAGCCGGCGAATGACCCATGTTCCGAGCTGGCAAGCCGCGATGCGACACCACGTTCGCCGCCCGGAAGGGCACGGCTTCAAGACCGCTCACCTCCACCCCCAAGGCACCTGAACGGCCACGTTCGAACCGTCGTCTCCGACGTAAGGTCGCCGCGTGGACGAGATCGAGATCCGCTTCACCGAGGAGGAGGTGGCGCAGATCTTGTGGGTGCTGAGCGAGGCGTCCGATCTCGCCGGAGGCGCCGACGCCTTGTCCAGCTTGGCGATGATCGAGGACACCTTGCGCATGGTGCGCGAACGTTTCGATCGCCGAGGCCCGCAGTAGCCCGGTATCCTCGGACCGATGGCCGAGCGCGTCAAGGTGACAGAAGCCGTCCGCCAAACCGGGGTTCCAGGCACGGTGATCTTCCTGGCGATCCGTCACGGTGAACTCGCCTCCGAGCGGGACGACCGGGGCTACGACTGGGTCGATCCCGACGAGGTGGCGTCCCTGACCGTGCCGCGTTAGCGGTCACCAAGTACCGCTCAGCACGGGCTGGGCGACGAGGACCTGGCCCCCGCCCCGCGCCTCAGCATGGAGCTCTACGCCCACGTTCCCGCGGCCGCTGACCGGGACGTTGCCAGCCATCTCGACTCACGGTTTTCCGCTGGAAATGGCACGGGTGTGGCACGAAGGGGGTCGCAGGCGGGGAAAACGGGCGCATAACCGCAGGTCATCCCTGAAGGAGCGCCTCTTGTCAAGGCGGTGCCGGCCCGAAGGGTCGGCTCCTTTGGCTTCTCACCGGCGCTGTCCACGAGCAGCGAGGGCGCGGCGAACAGCCCCATCGGCGTGGGGCAGATCGAGGAGGGCAGTCAAGGCCGGCCGCAGGCCGCCCGCAGGGGAAGCCTTGACGGCCCGGGCATTGTCGCCCGACACGATGAGGTGAAGAAGCCCCGCTAGGGCTTCTTACATGCTGCAGTTCGTTCCGGCGAAGACCTCCTTGTCGGATCAGATGCAGAGGCCGGCTTCAGGGACTCAGCCCGAGCTGCGTCGACACACCGAGGGCTCGGGTGTCCGTCATCCCTTCGCAGCGCGAGGCCGCATGAAGCTCTTCGGCGCAACCGTGGTGGGCGCAATCAGAAGGTTCGGCCCGCGGGTGGGGCCATGACCTGCTCGTGCTCGCGCCACGGCTGCGTCCGAGCCGTGCTCACGCCACCTCGTCGGCCAGACAGCGGACCTCGCCGTCTCGCAGGCCGTAGAAGACGAGCGTGAGGATCTTGCGCCCGACGGCCACCGCGGCGATCTTCTTGCCCCGACGGTCGGCGATGCGGTGGTAGTCGGACTTCAGCCAGCTGTAGGAGCGGGGCCGCATGGCCGCCTCCACCGCCGCCCAGCGCACCAGGCGGCTCCCTTGCTTGGTGATGCGGCCCCGGCGCACCGTGGTGTCGGACTCGTGGTGGCGGGGCGTCATCCCCGCCCACGAGGCGAGCTGTTCGGGCCGGTCGAAGCGGCTCACGTCTCCGATCTCGGCCACGAACAGGGCGGCCAGGATCTTGCCCACTCCGGGGATGGCCGCCACCGTCGCGGTACCGGCCTGCCAGCGCCCGGAGGTCAGCCTTCGGATGGCGCCGAATTGTCGTTTGCCGCTCATGAGCGGACCCGCCAATGTCTCGAAGCGGCCCGGTCTCGATCGTCCTGTCGACGGCGCTTGCGAGCGCTCACCATGTCATGCCTCCTTCGTCTCCGCATTTGGTCGCATAGACCTTGCGCTCGCCGCCGGCGCCTTGGCCCGCCTCATCCATCGTCGCCCTCCGATCCCTCTTCCTCTGTCGGTGCCTCACTGGGAACGCGGAGCGAGCGGGGGTCGATCCCGGCCTCGTCGGCCACGGCCCGCTTCGAGCGGATCTCCAGCTGCTGGAGCTGGTTGGCCATCGCTTGCAGGCTGGTCTGCCAGCGACTCAAGTCCCGAAACGCCTCGCGCACCAGCGCCTCCACCCGAGTGGTCACCAGCGAGGTGATGCGACCTTGGGCCGCGGTGAGCCCCGCAGGGCCGAGCGCCTCCAAGAAGCTGTCCAGGCGCAGGCTCAACATGCCCTGCTGGGCCTTGTCGCCGAAGACCAGGTCGACCAGCATCGCCACGGGCTGGCCGAAGCGCTGCTCGTCGGGGGTGGCCAGGCGGGTCGGCGTGCCTGGGCTGGCCCATGGGGGAGGGGGCATGAAGAACCACGTCACGGGGAGCTCGAAGGCCCGGGCGAAGGCCACGATCTCATCGGCGGTGAAGTTGCGCACGAACCGCCCGGCCACCGAGCGCTCCGCCTGGGAGAAAGTGGCCTTGGACCAGCGCACGCCCAGGTAGGGCTCGAGGGCGATGGCCGCTTCCTCCTGCGTCCACGAGCGCCACTCCCGAGCCTGGGTCAGATTGAAGGCCACCACCTGGTTGGGAGTGAGGCCGAGGAACGGCGATCCCTCCGACTCAGGGACCGTCTGCTTCGGTTTCTTGCGAACCATCGCGTCCCTCCCCGTGCCGTCCAGTGTCGACTGGGTCAATCAACACCGACGGTGCCAATCTACCAGTTGACGAACGCATTACAAGGGCGTAACCTCCAGCCGTGGCCACTGGCCCTGGCGTCGCCGAATCCTCGATCATCACCGCACCGGCGCGGGAGGCCGTGGGTCGGGGGTCCCTGCGCGGCGAGGACGAGCGCGTGCTCCGACGCTCGCTGGGGCCGACGGCCTGGGCTGTTCTGGCGGATCTGCGTCTGGATGCCATGCCCGACGATTCCGGTAGCCAGGTCGTACCGACCAGTGCGCGCCGCGTGGCCGCCCACCTCGGCATCGGCAAGGACACAGCCGCCCGGGCTCTGGCCAGGCCCAGCGCCGTCGGACTCCTTCACCGTCATCCCCAGGGCGCCGACCACGCCGGACGCTTCACCTGCGGCAGCTACGAGCTGCGCTTGGCGCCCACGATGGCAACGACGCCGTGTCTGCCGGGCGAGGACACGGTCCGCGGTGCCTGTCCCGAGCCCGCCGGCAAGGAGATCGAGACGGCTCCCGTGTCGGCCACGGCGCCCTCGGAGGTCGTCGACGCCCCGTCTCTCCGGCGTCGCACTCGAGCGCCCGTACGGCCCAGGGCCGGTCAACTGTCGCTGCTCGATTCCACTCCGTCGACGCGGCGCCGGCCAGTTGAACGGCTCTTCGCGATGAAGCGGGGCCGGTACTTCACCATCCCTCAGGCAGTCGAGGCCTATCCCGGCGTGCTCAGCGAGCGCCTCATCCGTCGCCTCGTGTTCGAGCGACGCATCGCCTTCACTTACGCCGGGCGTCGGGTGATCCTTGCCGAGGCTGACATCGAGGACTATCTCGAAGGCAACCGCCGAGAGCCTCCCGGCGGCCGGACCGGCGCCGCGTAAAGGGGTTTCGGGCGGCGCCTACCGGCGGTGCTGGACCGGCAGACGCCGTACCCGAACCCGGTCGTCGCCGATCACGACGGCCGCACCTTCGTCCAGGTCGCCGACGATCTGGTCGAGGTTGGCCAGGAGAAGCCGCGCTTGGCCCTCGGGGCGACGCGTCACCTCTCCCCGGAACAGGACGATGCTTGGCTGCACTGCTCCCGAGAGCGCGAGGAGCGCTCCGAAGTCCGTATCGAGGGTGAGTAGGACTCGGCCCTGCTCCAGAGCAGCCGCAAGGACGACCTGGTCGGGTGCGCTCTTCAGACCAACGTCCCGTGCGTGGACGACGTCGTGACCCGCGGCTCGAAGCAGGTCGAGGACTCGCGGCGAAAGGCCTTCGTCGAGGAGGAACTTCAAGCGCCGCGACGGAGGGGGAGCTCACGCTCTCGAACTGCCTCAGCGGCGTACTCCAACGCTTCCCGGATGTCACCGGCTTCGAGGTCGGGGTAGTCGGCGAGGATCTCTTCAACGGTCATGGCCTCTGCGACCATGCCGACGACGGTCGCCACCGGGATGCGTAGCCCACGAATGCACGGGACACCGCCCATCTTGTCCGGCTCGACCGTGATCCGCTCGAAGCGCATAGCTCCTCCTTGACCCCCAAGCGTAGGCCGGTGACGACCGGTGATCACGGAACCCGTCCACAGCCTCAGCTCTCGGGCAAGGCGTGACAGACAGGAAGTCGACGCGGCCCATCGGGTCCGAGCCCGGCGTCTCGTGCGAGCGTGACGACAATGACCTCAACGGCAAGCGCGCCACCGAGTCCTATAGTGACCCTTGTTGACCGCTATTAACCGTAAGTTACCAACGACCAGATAGGCATTTACAGGACGATGCGCCTCGCTTACAATGCCAAAAAGGACGAAGACACGATTGCAACGCCGGCGTTGCGGGAGAGGCCATGGCCTGGATGCGGATGATGGGCGCCGACTCCGTCGCCTACCACCGGGCGACGGTGCTGGCCCGGGGCGACGACCACCCCGGCCAGGCGCTCGCCTACTACGCCTCTCGAGGTGAGACGCCGCTGCGGTGGGGCGGCGCCGGCGCGCAGGGCCTGGGGCTCGAGCGCGCCGTCACCGACGAGCAGTACGAGGCGCTCTTCGGCCCCGGCGGCGCCTGTGACCCGACGACGGGCGACCGCCTCGTCACCACCCGCCGCCCGGGCCTGGAGCTGGTCGTCTCCGCCCAAAAGTCGGTGGCCGAGCTGGGCGTGATCGGGCGGGCCGAGGACATGCACCGCATCATGGATGCCGAGCGCGACGCCACCCTGGCCTACCTCGACCAGCTGACCGCCGCGGTCGGAGGACGCCGGGGCCGGGCCATGGAGCGCACCGCCACCGAGGGAATGATCTACGCCACCACCCGCCACGCCACCTCCCGGACCGGCGACCCCTGCCCGCATGACCACGTGCTGGTCGCCAACCTCGTGCACATGGCCGACGCCCAGGGCGGCTGGAAGGCGGCCGACACCGCCCTGTGGCGGGAGCACCTGCACGCCGCCACCATGGTCGGGCGGGTGGCGTCGGCCCAGCGGGCCGTCGAGCTGGGCTATGCCATCGCCCCAGATCCCGGACCTTCGGGCCGGCTGGGCCACTGGGCCATCGCCGGCGTGCCGTCGGAGGTGATGGAGGCCCACTCCAAGCGGGCCGCCGAGATCGCGGCGGAGGTCGAGCGCACCGGGCACGACTCGTACCGGGCCCGCAACGTCGCCGCCCGTACCACCCGCGACGCCAAGCGTCACATGTCCGTCGGTGAGCTGATGCCCCGGTGGGAGGCCGAGATCGCCGAGGTGGGCTGGAGTGTGGAGCGCTTCGCCGCCGAGGTCGACCGGGCCGCCGCCGAGCGCAGCCTTCCCGCACCCGAGCTGCGCCCCTTCGAGCTGCGGGACGTGGCCCACGCGGCGCTGGCTCCCGACGGGCCCCTGGCCGCCCGCAAGGTGTTCACCAAGCGCGACGTGATCGTCGCCGTTGCCCCCGAGCTCTACGGACGCAATCTCTCCGAGCTGTCCCGTGCGGTGGGCCGCACCTTGGCCGACCCCGAGGCGGTGGCCCTGCTGGGGTGTGTTGCGGGGGACGCCGGCCGGGGAGGCGGCCATCGCCTGGACGGCGGCGGCGGGCGAGGCGAAGCGCTGTTTGAGCCGGGCCGAACACGCCGGCCTGCGGGAGCGCCACCAGCTGCGCCGCCAGGCGGCACGGGCCGCCGAGCGGGAGGCACCGCTGCGGGACGCCTTCGAGCATCTGGCCGCTCCCGAGCGGGCCCGCCTCCGCGCCGAGCTGCCCGAGGCCAAAAAGGAGCTGGCCGAGCTCAGAGGCCAGTACTACGGCCACCTGCACTTCCAGATCGCCCATCCCGAGGCACTGCGGCGCCTCGAGCGCCTGGACAACCAGATCGCCACCGCCGCCTGGGAGATGGACGTCGAGCGCCAGGACCTGGACGGCATTGCCCCGCGGCGTCCCGAGCCGCCCGAGCCCGCCCGAGGATTCGACCGGTTCGACCGAGTGCTGGAACGGGGCATCGAGCTCGAACTGTGAACCGGCGCGGGCAAGCCCAGCGCTCGGGGCGCTGGGCGATTCCCATGGTGGATTGGAAATGCCCGGCGGCGTCAAGGCCACGGGCCCTCCGGGCGTCGGCTTCGCCGCCGGCCTTGACCCCGCCTGCCTGACCGGATCACCGCCGGACGCCGCTGGGTCGCCGCGCCAGCGGCGATACCGGTCACTCCTGGCCAGGAAGCCTCCGGCCATCAAGCAGCGGGCGGATGGCGACTGCGGCGCCCACGCCGACGACTGGTTCCTGGCAGTAGCGATCGTCAACCGCTCTGAGGGTGACCACGTTGTCGTTGCCATGGGGAGTCAGGGTGCCCTTCACCGATCCCCTGAGGGCCGGTGGACCCGTGTTGGCGTCCTCGATCGCCAGCCGGCGCCGCCGCACGGGCCGAGCTGGCTACGCGACCTGTCCCTCACACCGCTCGCCGCGGCTGCCCTCAGTCCGGTCGTCTTCATGGTTGGGTGGCGGCGGCGATCCAAGGCGAGAGGCTTGACCGCCTTCGCCGTCGCGCTCGCTGGCTCCGTCGCACTGTTGTCTCTCAGTGGAGCCTTGCTCTTCTTCGGCGTCGACTACGTGGTCGCCGGGCCCGTGATCGCGGCGCTGTCAGTCGTCGTCTTCATTGCGTCGGTCGTGTTCGCCCGTAACTGGGAAACCGGAGCGCACGGCGGTCTGAGGCGCAAGGATCCCTGAGAAGAAGGTGCCGGATTGCGTCGGTCGGCGGGCGGTTGGTCCCAGCCGGCAACACCGTCGACAAGACCGACGCCAACGACGGTGAGTCGCGCCGGAGACGAAAATCTCGACATGCTCACACCGGCGCTGGTTTCCGGATGCGAGGAGAGACGGGCCCTGTTGCTCGTAGCGCACAATCTCCGGCTTGACGGGTGTCACCTCGACCGTGGAGGACGAGGTGGGCAAGACGACAAGACCCCAGCGTGCGAGCTATCACCGCCGCTTCGCGTACCAGCCCGGAAGGTATGCCGAGAAACAGGCGACCAGCATCATCAGGGCGCTCCCCATCCAGCGGCCCGTGATGAGGTTGACGACGGCGCCGACCGCGGCCATGACCATTACGAGGAGCGCGACAACTCGAACCTGCCGAAGTTGCCGGTCCCTCGTCCACGGCTCCCCTCGGAGAATCCAGTTCTCGAACCGCTCCTGAACGCCTACCAGTGGTCGCCCCAAATTCACGACAGTCAGTGTCCGCCGCGCAGCCAAGCCTGTCAACGGAGGGGCGACGTGCCAAACGGCGACGGAGCGTCGTTCCCACCGGCGCACACCCGCCCGACACGGAGGCACTGCCTCTCGCTCGCTCTACCGTCCCAGAGCGCCCGCTCGGGTGTGCGGCCTCAGCCTGGCGGAGCCGCACAGAATCGGTGTGGGCCTTACCAGGAGCCCCCCTGCGGGCGTGGGCGTTGCAGCGGGCTGCCGGATGACCGGGAAGTGCTCTTCGTCGGTCCCTCGTCGGGCTTGCCCGGCGGTATCGACGGCGGAGGTCGTTACCGACCGCCGGGGTGTCGGGGTGCCGCCGAGGCCGTCCCGGCACTACCGATCGGTGGCCCATCCCGTCGATGCCTTACCGATTGGTGTCGGCAACGGCAAACCCGCCTCCCCTTGCCTCTTTACCCCTCCCCGGTATGAGGGGCCACCTTCGAACGGGTTCGGCCAAGTGGGCGACGGCTCCACCGCGGACCGCCGCTCGCCAGTGAAGGTGCCAGGCCTGCGTGGCGTGACCTCCGTCAGCGTCGGCGCCTTCCACAACCTGGCTCGGCTCACGGACGGGACTGTTCGGTCCTGGGGCCTGAATACCTCTGGCCAGCTGGGCGACGGCACGGTGAACAATCGGGCGACTCCGGGGCCGGTGCCGTCCGTTTCCGGCATCGGGTCGTTGGCCGCCGGGCCGGCCCACAGCCTGGCCGTCGGCGGTCGGTAGCCGCTGCCACCAGGGACCGTCCGAGCCTGCGACGAGCCATCGCCCTGGGGACGGCCCGCCAAAGAGGTTTCCACGGGCCGAAACTTCGGCGCCACCGCTTCCTCCGAACCGCAATGGCCGACGGGACCCGAGTCTTCGGGAGCCCTCCGCCTTCGCCGCCGTGCCACACCCGTGCCATATCCAGCGGAAAACAGGGCGTAACAGGTCAGCAGCGCGCACCAACGGTTGACACGGAAATAGGCTCTGACCTGCGGTTATGGGCCAAATTCCTGGTGGAGGTGACCGGACTCGAACCGGCGACTTCTACGTTGCGAACGTAGCGCTCTACCAACTGAGCTACACCCCCGGCAACCGAACCGAGGTTAGTCGGCGGTCCTTGGATCGGCGGCCGGAAGGCGGCGCTCGATGGCGTCTTGGAGTCGGGCCTGGAGCAGGGTCGTGGTGAGGTCCCCCCGGGTGCGCTCGAGCACGGCGCGCAGGGCGTCGGTGGTGCGGCGGAGCCCGCCCGTGACGGCGTCGGGGAAGTCGACCGACACCAGCATGTCGTAGACGTCGCCCATCACCCCCAGCAGGGCGTTGCCACGGGCGAGATCGCCCTCCCTGAGGCGGTCGAGGAGGTGCCGGCGCAGTTCGCTGGCCGCCTCGGCGAGGCCCCCCAGCCATGAGGGCGCCGACACGCCCAGGTCGTGGTGCGACGGCAAGGGTGCATCAGTGACGAACGCCGCGGTGATCCGGGCCTCCGCGTACTCCTTCTCGGCGTCGTGGAGGGGCCCGGCCGCAGCGAGGGTGGGGTGGGGCTCCAGGGCATCGTGCGCCTGGGCGAGGGCGGCGGCGGCCTCGTCGGCGAGGGCGGCGGCCCGGTCTGTCTCCTGGCGGTGCGTGGCCCGGATGGAGTTGCCGCAGGCCCGGATGGTCCGTCGGCATGCGCCAAGGGCCAGCTCACGGGCGGCGTGGGCCGCTTCGAGCTCCCGGCGCACGGCTTCCTCGAAGCGGTCGAGCTCGGGGCGGCGGCTCACGAGGCCACGATCGTGCCGGCCGCTCTGCTGGCAGGAGGAGGAGGAAGGAGGGGACTAGTTGACCGAGCGGCGCAGCAGCACCGGCTCGATGGAGTGGGGCCCAGGCAGGAACCGGACCTTCATCTCCCGCTCGGCGGCGAGCGTGCGCTGGCGGATCAGGAGGGCTACGTAGGCCACGAGGAGCGCGTCGACAGCCAGGTGCACGAGCAGCAGGGTGTGCAACGCCGGAAGGAGGCCCAGCCCGAGGGTGATCGCTGCGGTGGCCAGCAGGCCCACGAGGATGTCGCGGCGGCGGCGGAGCGCCCGGCTCCGGGGCGAGGGGAGCCCGGCGGCGGCGAAGGCCCGGGTGTGGACCGGCGGGGCGACACGGCCCGCGGCCTGGGCCCGGTGGGCGGCGAGGTAGGTGACGGCGGCGCCGGAGCGGTTCGTCGTGGTCTGTCCACGCGCCCAGTCGGTCGCACCGCTGGCCGGGGCCGGCGGGGCCGGCCGAGCGCGCCGAAGCACCGCCAACTGGGTGCGGAAGGCGCTGATGGAGTCGGCCGGACGGCCTTCCAACCGGGCCCGCAGGGCCGTGGGAAGGAGTACGGCGATCCACATGATGGCCAGGACCACTAAGACCAATGTCAACGCTCCTCGACCTGCCTTTGCTCTCGGGGACCGTAGCGGAGGGGGGCGCGCCAAACGCGGATGCTCAGTACAGCGAGGGAGTACCGCCCCGCCTTCTTCCTATCAGCCGCTTCTGCCGGGCACAAGCGGTGCAGGTCAGCGACCCTCTCGGTCCGCGCAGGGGACTGGTCAGGCCCCGTCGGTGCGTCGGTAGGTGCCCGAGCGGCCGCCGGTCTTCTCCCAGAGGGTCAGCTCGCCGATCACCATCGACCGGTCGACCGACTTGCACATGTCGTAGATCGTGAGGGCGGCCACCGAGCAGGCCGTCAGCGCCTCCATCTCCACGCCCGTGCGGTCGACGGTGTCCACCTGCACCTCGACCTCCACGTGGTCGTCGCCCACCGTGAAGTTCACGAACACCCCACCCACCAGCAGTGGGTGGCAGAGCGGGATCAGGTTCGACGTGATCTTGGCCGCCTGGATGCCGGCGACGCGGGCGACGGCCAGGACGTCGCCCTTGGCGATGGCGTTGCTGGCGATCTTGGAGGTCGTGTCGGGCTCCATGAGCACCTTGCAGCGGGCCAGGGCCCGACGGTGGGTCGAGTCCTTGGGGGTCACGTCGACCATGCGGGCGCGACCCAGCGGGTCGAGGTGGGTCAGCCCCCGGTCGGACACGTTCGGCAGTGTACGCCCGCTCCGCCTCCGGGGTTCCGGTCGTCCGCGCCAGACCCCCCTCAGAGGCACAATTGCGCGGATTGGGGTGGCGGTGTGGTCCCCGCTATCCGCCGATCTGGCTCATGCTGCGGGTGGGGCGGACGAACGAGACCTGCCCGATGGAGTGACCAGCCCACTTGCGGCCCACGTCGGCGGCGATGGCGGCGGCCAAGTCGTCGTCGGACCCGCCGTCGCGCAGCACGGCCCGCAGGTCGGTCTCCTGTACGGCGAAGAGGCAGTTGCGGAACATGCCCTCGGCGGTCAGGCGAACCCGGTCGCAGGCGCCGCAGAAGCTGCGGGTGACGCTGCCGATGACGCCGACCTCGCCCTCACCGTCGCGGTAGCGGTAACGGTCGGCCGGGTCGGGGCCGCGGGCGCCGACCGGCGCGAGGGGAAAGACGGCGTCGATGGCGGCCACGACCTCGTCGGCAGGGACAACCTTGTCGGCCGCCCATGCGCCGTCGGCGTCGAGGGGCATGAACTCGATGAAGCGCACGGTCACGCCCCGTTCGCGCCCGAAGGCGGCGAAGTCGACGATCTCGTCGTCGTTCACACCCCGCATGAGCACGCAATTCACCTTGACCGGGGAGAAGCCGGCGGCGACGGCGGCGTCGATGCCCTCGAGCACCTGGTGGAGCGAGTCGCGGAGCGTCAGGGCGACGAACCGCTCACGCTGCAGCGAGTCGAGCGACAGATTGACCCGGTCGAGCCCGGCCCGGCGCAGGTCGCCGGCCATCAGGGCGAACGTGGTGCCGTTGGTGGTGAGGGACAGGTCGACAGCGCGCCTGCCGGCGCCAGAGGCACGACGCAGGTCGGACAGCATGGCCACCAGGCGTGGCAGGTGGGCACGCACCGTGGGCTCGCCTCCCGTGAGGCGGATGCTGTCGAACCCGAACCGCTCGACGCACACCTGCGCGATACGGGTGATCTCCTCGAAGCTCAGCAGCTCGGAGCGGGGGAGCCAGTCGAGCCCCTCGGCGGGCATGCAGTAACGGCAGCGCAGGTTGCAGCGGTCGGTGACCGAGATGCGCAGGTCGCGTACCCGGCGCGCGAAGGCGTCGATCAGCGGTTCGACGGATGTGCCCACGGGACCGAGTCTACGGGCGATCTGGCCCTTTTCCGTTTCCGGGAGATTAAGAGAGCAGCATCGTCTGCACCGTGCCGCCGGCGTCCACTCCCTCGCCGTCGGGCAGGAGGGCCAGGGCGTTGGCGAGGGCCATGGCCCGGAGAAGGTGCGACGACTGGCCTCCCGAGGACCGCACGTGCCAGCGGCCGTCGTCGCCCTCCGAGGCCACCACCCGCACGAGATGCAGCTTGCCGTCGTGGCGCCGGCGCAGCGGCTCGTCGGCGACCGCCTTCACGACTGGCCGGTTGAGCCGGCGGTGGCCCGCCATCTGGCGCAGCGCGGGCCGGGCGAACAGCTCGAACGAGACCATCGACGAGACCGGGTTGCCGGGCAGGCCGAACACCGGCACCCCCTGCACGATCCCGAAGGCGAAGGGCTTGGCCGGCTTGATCGCCACCTGCCACCAGTTCATCCGGCCCAGACGGTCGAGGACGGCCTTGACGTAGTCGTAGTCGCCGACGCTCACCCCACCCGTGGTGACCAGGGCGTCACAGCGTGCCGCCCCGGCCGATACGGCGTCGGCCAGGGCGGTCTCGTCGTCGCCGACCATACCGAGGTCGACGGCCTCGAAGCCCGACGCGCTCACCAGTGCCAGCAGCATGGGCCGGTTGGAGTCGCGTATCTGCCCGGGCCGGAGGCGGTCGGGCGCGCTCACCAGTTCGTCTCCGGTGGAGAGCACCCCGACCCGCGGGCGCCCGACGACGGTGACCGTCTCGCGGCCGAGGCTGGCCAGCACGCCCAGGTGCCCGGGGGTCAGCAGCTCGCCGGCCTCGAACACGACCTGCCCGGCGGTTACGTCGTCGCCGGCCCGCCGCACGTGGTCCCCGGGCGCGGCGGCGGCCTCGACGACGACGTAGCCGCCGTCGTCGACACGCGTGCGCTCGACCATGACCACCGCATCGGCGCCCGGAGGCATGGGCGCCCCGGTCATGATGCGCACGGCCTCGCCCGGCCCCACGGCCCGGTCGGGGGCGGCCCCGGCGGGAAGGGTGCCCACCACCTCCAATCGAACCGGTGGCATGGTGGTGTCGGCTGCCCGCACCGCGTACCCGTCCATGGCCGTGTTGGCGAAGGGGGGGACGTCGTCGCCGGCCACCACCACCTCGGCCGTCACGCACCCGGCGGCGGTGAGCAACGGGACGGGCCGGGCACCCAGCGTACGGGTCTCGGACAGCACGTGGCGGCGGGCGTCGTCGAGCGAGATCACGTCGGCGTTGGGGTGCGACCGGCGGCGCCGGTCAGACGAGCTTCTTGCGCTGCACCAGGTCGGCGAGGAAGGTTCGGAACTGGGGCCCGAGGTCGTCGCGCTCGATGGCCATCTCGACGGTGGCCCGCAGGTAGTCGAGCTTGTCGCCGATGTCGTAGCGGCCGTGCTCGAAGACGTGCCCGTAGATGGTCTCCTCCTTGAGCAGCCCGGCCATGGCGTCGGTGAGCTGGATCTCCCCCCCGGCGCCCGGGCCGGTGCGATCGAGGGCCTCGAAGATCTCCGGGGTGAAGACGTAGCGGCCCATCACCGCCAGGTTCGACGGTGCGTCCTCGGGCCTGGGCTTCTCGACGATGTCGAGCACCCGCACAAGGTTCTCCTCGACCTGCTCGGGCTTCACGCAGCCGTACGAGGAGATGTCCTTGCGGGGGAACTCCTTGAGGGCCACGACGGAGCGTCCGTACCGCTCGTGGATGTCGAGCATGTCGCGCAGGACGTGCGACTCCTCGGTCATGATGTCGTCGCCCAACAGCACGGCGAAAGGCTCCTCGCCGACGTGTTCCCGTGCCACACCGACGGCGTGACCCAGGCCCCGGGGCTCGCCCTGGCGCAGGTAGTGAATGTGGCCCATGTCGGCGATCTCGCGCATCTCCTCGAGAAGGTCGGTCTTGCCCGACCCCTCGAGGTAGTGCTCCAGTTCGAATGAACGGTCGAAGTGGTCCTCGACCGAACGTTTGCCTCGGCCGGTGATGATCAGGATGTCGCGCAGGCCGGCGCGCACCGCCTCCTCCACCACGTGCTGGATGGCCGGCTTGTCGACGACCGGGAGCATCTCCTTGGGCTGAGCCTTGGTGGCGGGCAGGAAGCGTGTGCCCAATCCGGCTGCCGGGATGACCGCTTTACGGACCGACTGTCTCACCTGACGCGTTCCCCCTCGTAGGCGGGTTCTGGACCCTCGGGGCCCTCGGCGTGCTCGACTCTGTTGCCGCCGAGGCGCTTGGCCCGGTAGAGGGCGGCGTCGGCGGCGGTCTTCAACTCCTCCTCCGAGCCGCCGTGCTCGGGGTAGGCGGCCACACCCAGCGACATGGTGAGGGGCACTCTCGCGCCGTCGAGCGGGAAGGGCTCGTCGGCCACCGCCGCCCGCACCTTCTCGGCCAGGCGTAGGGCGCCGTCCAGGCCGGTGCGGGGGAGGAGCAGGGCGAACTCGTCGGCCCCCTCGCTCATGCGCGCCACCAGGTCGACCTCGCGGGTGGACTCCATGAGCCGTCGGGCCAGCTCCACCAGCACGCCGTTGCCCGCCTGGTGGCCATGGGTGTCGTTGACCCCCTTGAAGGCGTCGAGGTCGACGAACACGAGGGCGAACGGCTCTGCGAAGCGGGTGGAGCGCGACAGCTCCTCGGACAGGCGGAGCGCGAAATGGCGGAGGTTCCACAACCCGGTGAGCCCGTCGGTGAGCGACAGGTGCCTCGCCTCTTCGTACAGGAGACTGCTCTCGATGGCGCGTTCAGCCTGGCGGACCAGGGTAAGCAGCGTATCCACGTCGTCGGCGGACGGGGGCCGCCCCTCCGGGAGCCCGTAGAGGGCGAGGACGCCGACGAGGTGCCCGTCGGACCGCACGGGGACGCCCACTGCCGCGCTGTCGGCGCCACCGGGCTCGGCGGGCGAGAGGCCCGGGGCCTCGGGCCCGGGCCGGACGACGACCTCTCCGGCGGCCGCCGCCCCCGCCACCCCGCCGCCCCTGACCAGGTCTTCGACCTCGCCGGGGGCACCGAAGCTGAGCATGGCGCGAAGGCGGTCGGTGCCCGCCACCGGCTCGTAGAACACGCCCGCTTCGGCCCGGAGGTACACCACGGTGGTCTCCAGAACGGCGCTGACCATGGCCGCGACGTTGTGGGTGTCGGCCAGGGCGTCGCCCAGGCGGGTGAGCGCCCGGCGGAACTCCGAGGCCGAACCCGACACCTTGGCCAGGCGGGTCTCCACGCCGGCCAGAAGGCCCCCCTGCTCGCCGAGACGGTTCTCCAGCTCCCGGAGGCGGGCCGCGAGGTGGTTCAGGCGCGCCGGTACGTCGGAAGGGGCGGCGCCGTCGCTCATCGTGCCCATGGTACGGGCGGGAGCAACCGGTAGAGGTAGGTAAACTCGCAGTCGCACCTTTCGACTGCCAACGTGGCGGAGGCCCGCTGAATGCCGATCTACGAGTACGCCTGCAAGTCCTGCGGCGAGCGTCTCGAGGTCGCGCAGTCGTTCAGCGAAGACCCTCTCACGACCTGCAGGGTGTGCGGCGGCCCCCTCCGCAAGGTCTTCGGCTCGATCAGCATCGCGTTCAAGGGCAGCGGCTTCTACCGCACCGACGCCCGGCCGGGGGCGGCCAAGGCGGAGCGAGCGGAGAGCGACGGAAAGTCCGACAGGGACGACAAGCCCGACAAGGACGACAAGGCCGACAAGACCGAGAAGGGCGACAAGGCCAAGAGCGAGACCACGCCGGCCAAGGCCGACAAGACGTCCTCGTCGTCGGGCGGCTCCTCGTCGTCCTCCCCGGACGGCACGAAGTCGTCAGGAGCCACGAAGTCCTCAGGCAGTACCGACTCGGCCAAGGCCAAGTCGGCCTGACCTCTCCCGATCCTGTGCCGGTGACCGACGAGCCGGTCGACGTCGGCGTGCTGGGTGGTACCGGCTTCTACCGCTTTGCCGACCATCTCACCGAGGTCACCGTGCAGACCCCGTACGGGCCCCCGTCGGCCCGCCTGGCCGTGGGGGAGGTCGGCGGCCGACGCGTGGCCTTCCTGCCCCGCCACGGCGTGCACCACGAGTTCCCCGCCCACCGGGTGAACTACCGGGCGAACCTGTGGGCCCTCCGCCGCCTGGGCGTCCGTCGGCTCCTGGCGCCGTGCTCGGTCGGGTCCCTGCAGCCGCACCTGAAGCCGGGCGACGTGGTGGTGTGCGACCAGCTCGTCGACCGTACCCGTGGCCGGCCCGACACGTTCTTCGAGGGGCCGCTCGTCAACTCCATCTCCTTCGCCGACCCCTACTGCCCGGAGCTGGCGACGATCGTCGTCGCCGCCGCCGGCACCGAGGGGATCACCGTCCACCCCCGGGGGACGGTGGTCGTGATCCAGGGGCCCCGTTTCTCCACGCGAGCCGAGTCACGCTGGTTCTCTTCCGCCGGTTGGGACGTCGTCAACATGACGCAGTACCCCGAGGCGGTCCTGGCCCGGGAGCTGGGCATCTGCTACTCGGGCATCGCCCTGGTCACCGACTACGACGTCGGACTCGTTGGGGTCGAGGGAATCGAGGCGGTCACCATGGAGGCGGTGCTGCGGGTGCTGGGCGACAACGTCGAACGGGTGCGCCGCCTGCTGGCCGAGGCGATTCCCGCCGTCCCCGCCCACAGGTCGTGCGCCTGCGACCAGCCGGTGGACCCGGAGTCGGTCGCCTTCTAGGATCTCGGGTGCAGGCCGCCACTTCCCCCTCCGGGTCCCTCCCGTCGAGGAGTCGCCATGCGTCTGCGCCGCCTGTCCCGCTCGCCCCTGCTCTTCTGGGCCGCCGTCGCCCTGCTCGCCCTGCTCACCGCCTCGGTCGTTGGTCGCCTGGTGGGCCGAGCCCGGGCCGAGGCCGCCCGGTACGGCTCGTTACAGACGGCGGCGGTAGCCACGCGCGCCGTCGAGGTGGGCGCGGTTGTGGGCGCCGACGACGTTGCCGCGCGGCAGGTGCCGGCCGCCTTCCTGCCCGACGGTTGGGTCGCGTCGCCCGAGGAGGTGGTGGGGCGCACGGCGGTCGCGGCCGTGTTCCCGGGCCAGGCGGTCGTACGGGAGCAGCTGGCCCCGGACGGGATCCGCGGCATCGGCGCCGCTCTTCCACCCGGCGGCCGGGCGGTGGGGGTGCCGACCGGGCCGGCCGGGCCTCCTCTGGAGAAGGGCGACGTGGTCGACGTGCTCGCCACCTTCGACCCGGAGGCGGCCGGGGGCGGCGACCCCACCTTCCCGGTGGCGTCGGCGGCCGTGGTGGTCGATGTCGGGGAGGAGTCGGCCACCGTCGCGGTCACGGCCGAGGAGGCCAACCGGGTGGCCTTCGCGGTCGCCAATGGGGTGGTCACCCTGGCCGTCTCGGCCGGGCCGCCCCGTCGCACGGAGGCCGGCGGTCAGCGCAGCCCGGTGGCCAGCAGTCCCAGCACCGCGAGCCCGACAGCTACGCGGTAGACGACGAACGGCGCGAACGAGCGGGTGCGGACCACCCGCAGTACGAGCCAGACGGCGAGGCTGCCGGTGATGCCCGACGCCAGCATCCCCCAGATGAAGGCGCCTCCGGTCCCCGGTGGTGGACCGCCGTCGGCCATCAGCTCGACGCCGGTGTAGAGGGCGGCGCCGCCGATGATGGGAAGGCTCATCAGGAACGAGATGCGGGCAGCGGCGTCCCGGTCGAGGCCGAGCCACCGGCCGGCCGACATGGTGACCCCCGACCGGGAGACACCGGGCTGTAGGGCGCCGGCCTGGCACAGGCCCATGATCAGGGCGTCGCGGGGTCGGAAGTCGTCGATCGTGCGCGTGCCCGTGGCCCGGTCGGCGACGAGCAGCACTATGCCGAAGACGATGAGCATGACGGCGATGAGCCAGATCTCGCCCAGGTTGTCCTGGATGACGTTCTCGAGGACGGCCCCGACCACGGCCCCGGGGACGGCCGAGAGAAGCAGCAGCCAGGCCAGCCGTTCCTCGGCGGTTCGCACGGCCCGGTGGCGGATCGACGACAGCCCGGCCCTGCCCAGCATGAGCAGGTCCTTCCGGAAGTAGGCCGCCGCTCCTACGAACGTGCCGACGTGGAGGGCCACGTCGAAGCTCTTGTTGAGGTCGGGGTTCCGGGTGAACTCGGTCCAGTTGAACAGCCACGGTACGAGGAGCAGGTGCCCACTCGAGGAGATCGGGAGGAACTCCGAGAGCCCCTGGGTGACGCCCAGCACGATGGCGTGCAGGATCGGGATGTGCTGTGCCTGCTCCACCTGCGCTCAGGCGCCGCTCAGGGAGAGGTCGCCCACGACGAGGGTGACGCCTGCGGCGCCGCCCGGCAGCCACTCGAGGTCGCCGCCCACGGCGGCCACGTCGAGGAGCATGCGCTGGAGCGTGGACGCGACCGTCGCCTCCCGCACCGGCTCGGCCACGGCACCGTCGCGCACCATCAGGCCCTGGATGCCCACCGAGAAGTCGCCGCTGACGGGGTTGGCGCCCGAGTGCAGCCCGGTCACCGACTGCACCAGCAGGCCCTCGCCGAAGTCGGCGAGCAGCTCGTCCTGGTCGTGGGCACCCGGCGAGAGAGCGAGTGCCCGGCTGCCCACGCCTGGGGTGCTCTTGAAGCTGCCCCGCACCGCGGAACCGGTCGACGCCCGCCCCGAGCGCCGTGCCGTGTAGCTGTTGTGCAGGAAGCCGGTCAGCACCCCGCCGTCGACCAGGTTCGTGCGGCGGGTGGCCAGTCCTTCGGCGTCGTAGCGCCCGGCCCCGTGGGCGAGGGGGTTGGTGGGGTCGTCGACCAGCGTGAGGTCGGCGACGGCGACCTCGTCGCCCTCCCGCCCGGCGAACATCGAGCGTCCTTTGAGCACCGACTCGGCCGACAGGGCGCGCGACAGCAGGCCCAGGATCGACGCCGTCACCCGCGGCTCGAAGAAGACGGTCAGGTGGCGCGAGGCGGGTTTGCGGGCGCCCAGGAGCCGGGTGGTGCGGTAGGCGGCGTCGGCCGCCGCCTTGGCCACGTCGAGCTCGGTGGGAGAGCGGGCGACCGAGTAGCCGTAGCCGGTCTGGGTGTCGGTGCCCTCGCCGGCCATGGCGTCGGCGTAGACCGAGCACACCGTGCGACGCGATGAGGCGCGGATGCCCTCGCTCGAGGCCACTGCCGCCTCGGACGCCACATCGCCGTACTGGGCCGACTCGATGCCTCGGATACGGGGGTCGGCAGCCCGGGTCGCCCGCTCGACCTCGAGGGCGATGGCCACCTTGCGGTCAGCCGGGAAGACGGCCAGCTCGGGGCACCAGAGGTCGAGGTCGACCGGCTCCACGCCGTCGGGACGGGCCAGGCCGGCGAACTCGTCGACGGTGGCGAAGGTGGCGTTGTCACGAGCCTCGGCCAGGGTCTCGGCCACCACCGGCTCGTCGAGGGACGCGGCGTACGCGAACCCCTGCCGCCCCCCGGTGACGACGCGGATGCCGATGCCCTCGGTGTCGGCCGACGACAGCGACTCGACCTCGCCCCCGAACGCCTTGACCTCGGTGTGGTGCGAACGGGCCACGTAGGCCTCGACCTGCTCCCCGTCCGCCGCCCACCCCGCGACCCGCTCGGCCAGCGCCAGCAGGTCCGTCATCCCTTCGCCCTCGCGCAATTGCGGCTCTGAGGGGGTTCTTGCGCGGACGACCTGCGAACCCCAACCCCCGCCCTCGCGCAATTACGGCTCTGGGGCGGTGTTTGCGCGGACGACTTGCGAATCACCTGGCCGTTCCGCCCACAGTCATGCCCGAGACCCGCAACGTCGGTTGACCGGCGGACACGGGGACGCCCTGTCCGTCCTTGCCGCAGGTGCCCGCCCAGGTGTCGAAGTCGTTGCCGACGGCGTCGATGGCCCGCAGGACCTCGGGACCGTTGCCAATGAGGTTGGCCGACCGGACGGGCTCGGTGATCTCGCCATTGGAGATCATGTACGCCTCGGTCATCCCGAACACGAAGTCGCCGGTGGCGGTGTTTACCTGGCCGCCTCCGAGCTGTACGCAGTAGATGCCGTGCGGCGTCTGGCGGATGATCTCGTCGGGGTCGCCGTCGCCGGCGAGCACGTAGGTGTTGGTCATCCGCACCATCGGCAGGTGCTGATAGCTCTGGCGGCGGCCGTTGCCCGACGAGTCGCGACCGTCTTTTCGGGCCCGAAGGAGGTCCCACATGTAGTCGGTGAGGACGCCCTCCGAGACAAGGGTGTTGCGCTGGGCGTCGTGGCCCTCGTCGTCGATGGCGTAGGTGCCCCACTCGCGGGCGTAGGTGCCGTCGTCGACCAGGGTGACGAGCGGGCTGGCCACCATCTCGCCCACGTGGCCGCCGAAGACCGACGCGTCCTTGCCGACCAGGTCGGCCTCCAGCCCGTGACCACACGCCTCGTGGAACAACACGCCTCCGGCACCCCGGCGCAGCACGACCGGAATGGTGCCGGTGGGAGCGGGTCGGGCCTTCAGCATCGACAACGCCCGCTGAGCAGCCGTGCGGGCGATGTCGGTCACGTCGATCTCGTCGTACAGCTCGAAGCCGACCGTGCGGCCCGGGGCCTCGTAACCGGTCTGCATGCCGGTGTCGCCTGACGCCACCGCCTGCACCATGAACCGGGTGCGCACCTGATCGTCGCCGGTGAGCAGCCCGTCGCTGTTGGCCACGAGGATCTGGCGGCGGCTGTCGCCGTATGACACCGACACCTGGCTGATGGCGCCTCCCTCGGAGCGGGCGGCGTCGTCGGCCCGCTCGAGCAGCTCGACTTTGCGGGCCTTGGCCACGTCCTGGGGAAGGACCTCGACGCGGTGGGGCGCCTGTGCTTCGCGGCGGCTGAGGGCGACCTCCCGTACACCGCCCCCGCCACCGCGCGCCGCCGCCGCCGCGGCCTCGGCCGCCGCCAGCAGGCCCTTGTCCGACAGGTCGGAGGTGTGGGCGAAGCCTGTCGTCTCGCCCCGGACCACGCGGATCCCCGCACCTCGGTCTCGACCCGACCCCAGCTCCTCCACCTTGCCATCGTCGAAGTGGGCGGACGACGACCGGCGGTCCTCGGCGAAGACCTCGGCGAAGTCACCGCCCGTGCGGAGGGCGGCTCCGAGAACCCGTTGTACGACGGCGTCGTCGATCATGCCGGCACTCCCCGCGGCGGGGGGCCCGAGGGCCCCGCGAAGCTCTCATCCTACGGGAGCGTCGTCTGGTCGGTCGCCCGGGCGGGAGGGTCGCCGGGGCGGCGAAGCCGCCGGGGGCACCGTAGTCTGGGTTCTCTGGATGAACAACCGTTGACTGGCCGGCGGCGCAGGGGGGTGCTGGCGCTGCGCATCGGGGTGAGCGCAGCCATGCTGGCATTCCTGCTGACGCGCGTGCATCTGGGCTCGGTGTTCGAGACCGGCGACGCTTCCACGCTGCCCCTCCTCGCAGTGGCGCTGGTGGTCTGGTTCGTGAGCATCGTCGTGGTCACGCTCCGGTGGCAGCGGGTCCTCCACGGCCTCGACCTGGGCGCACCATTCGCGCCGCTGTTCTCCCACACCCTCGCCGGGCTGTTCGTGGCCAACTTCCTGCCTTCGACGGTGGGCGGCGACGTGCTGCGGGTCGTGCGGCTGTCGGCCGACAACGGCGACGCGCCGGCGTCGTTCGCCTCGGTGGTCCTCGAGCGCCTCACCGGGTTCGTCATCCTTCCGTTCATCTCCCTCTCGGCGCTGCTGCTGCGCCCGTCACTGCTCGGCCTGGGCAACGCCAGCCGGTTGGCGGTGGCTCTCTCGCTCGTCACCCTGCTCGCCCTCGTGGCGATCCTCACCCTCACCGCCAGTCCCCGCCTGGGCGGTCGTCTGGCCGGCCGGCCGAGTTGGCTGCGCTTCCTGGGCGCCGTGCACCTGGGCCTCGACCGCATCCGGCGCCGTCCGTCGGCTGCCGCCGGCGTGCTCGCGGTGGCCCTCGTTTATCAACTCACGGTGGTCGCCGCTGTGTGGGTGGCGGCCCGGGCTCTCGGGATCCCGCTCGGATGGGCGCCGGCCATGGCGTTCATCCCCGTCGTGTCGATCGCCCAGGTGCTCCCTGTCTCCTTCGGAGGACTGGGGGTCCGGGAGGGCGCGCTGGTGGTGCTGCTGTCACCGGTGGAGGTGTCGGCCGAACAGGCTGTCGCCCTCGGGCTCGCCGTCTACGGCTTGAACCTGGTCGTGAGCCTCCTGGGCGCACCTGCGCTGGCCGTGGGGCCCCGCGACGCCCGGGCGCTGGCGTGACGACGGCCCCGACGGCCCCCTCGGCCGCATGGCCGGGGGCGGCCGGCGACACGGTGGCGCCGCCCCGGCTGCGGTGGTGGAAGGAGCTGGCCACCGTCGCTGTGTTCTACGGCGTCTACAGCGTCGTGCGGAACATGCAGGGCTCGGCCACGATGTCCGCCGCCCATGCGTTCCGCAACGCCCGGCAGGTCATCTCGCTGGAGCGCCTGATCGGGCTCTACCACGAGGAGAGCATCCAGGACGCGTTCCTCGGCTCCGACTTCGTCATGACGGTCTGGAACGTGTTCTACGGCACGCTGCACTTCGTCGTGACCATCGGCGTGCTGGTGTTCCTGTTCCGCCGGCACCCCCTCCGGTACGCCCGGTGGCGCAACGCCCTGGCGACGACGACCGCCCTGGCCCTGATCGGGTTCGCCCTCTACCCGCTCATGCCGCCGCGCCTACTGCCCTCGTCGTACGGCTTCGTCGACAGCCTCGCCGTGTTCGGGAGCCCCTGGTCGTTCGACTCGACGGCCATGCACAAGATCTCCAATCAGTACGCGGCCATGCCCAGCCTCCATTTCGCCTGGTCGTTGTGGTGCGGCCTGGCTTTGGCGCCCCCCCTTGTCCGGCGATCGGCCAAGACGCTGGCCTGGCTGTACCCGGTCGTCACCCTCGCCGCCATCGTGATCACCGGCAACCACTTCGTGATCGACGCGGTGGCCGGCGCGATCGTCCTCTGGATGGCGTGGCTCATCTCCGGGCTGCTGTTCGGCCGCCGCCTCCGCCTCCCCCTTCCGTCCCGCCCCTGGCCCGACGCCCCCGCCTCGCCCGGGCCGGTCACCGGCGCCTCCTGACAACGACCAATGAGCGCCCGACACGACGCGGACGTCGGGCGGGGCAGCCGGCGGAGCGGTTCTTCCGGAATCTTCATCAGCTATCGCCGGGAGGACGCGTCGGGCTTCGCCGGACGTCTCCACGAGTCCCTCAGCCGCCACTTCGGTCCCGCCCGCATCTTCCGCGACGTTGACGACATGACGGTGGGCGTAGACTTCCCGACCCGCATCCACGAGACGCTCGGGTCGTGCGGGGCCCTCGTCGCCGTGATCGGGCGCGAGTGGCTCGTCGACTCCAAAGGCCGCCGGCGACTCGAGGAGCCTGACGACTGGGTGCGACAGGAGATCCTCGCCGCCCTCGAGCGCGACGACGTACTGGTGGTGCCCGTCCTGGTCGAGGGGACGACCATGCCGTCGGCCGGGGACCTGCCCGCGCCCCTGGCCCCGCTGACCCGCCGTCACGCCCTCGAAATCGCCGACAGCCGGTGGGCGTACGACGTGGGACTGCTGGCCAAGGAGCTCGAAGTCATCGCGGGGCCTCCCCGACCATCATGGAGAGCGCGGGCGACCAGCTGGCCGGCCGGCGCCGCGGCGGTGGTGGTGGCGGTGGCGGTGCTCGCGGTCGCCCTGTTCCTCGTGCTCCGACCGTCACCATCGCCTCCACCGCGTCGCATGACGGGCGAGTTCAACATCGCCGTCGCCCGATTCGGGGCGGCCGACTCCGCCGGCACGCCCGTCGAGTCCTCGGAGGGCCCGGCCCTGGCCGCGTCGGTCTTCGAGCGCCTGCGGGCAGAGCTGGCACCACTCGAGGAGAGCGGCTTCGACCTCGACCTGCGGCCACCGGACGAGACGGGCGCGGTCGAGGGAAGGACGCGCGACCAACGGGCGGCATCCGCTGCCCGGGAGGCCCAGCGGATCGGTGCCGACATGATCGTGTACGGCACCCTTGCGACCGGCGACCCCAGTCAGTTCGGGGTGGAGTTCTTCGTGGGCGAGGGCCGGCTCGACAACGCCGAGGAGCTTTACGGCCAGCACGAGCTGGGCCTACCGATCGACGCGGCCGGCGACATCGCCCGCAACGCCGCGGCCCGACGGCAGTTGCGGGAGGAGGTCCTCGGCCGGACGCATGCGCTCTCCGAGTTCATCATCGGGCTGAGCTACTACTCGATCAACGACCTGCAGCCGGCGTTCGACCATTTCCAGGCGGCCCGGAGCAACACGCGCTGGGAGGACCGCGACGGCAAGGAGGTCCTCTACCTGTTCCTCGGCAATTCCGCCGGGAAGCTGGCCACGGCCGAGCAGGGTGCCGGACGACCGTCCGACCTCGGTGCGGCACGGGCCTTCTACGACCGGGCGTTGGAGCTGAACCCCGAGTACGCCAGGGCCCGCCTCGGACGGGCCGAGGTGCTGCTCCACGAGGCGCGTGGGAATTGCGAGTCGGGCGGCGCCGACGCCGGTGGCTTGACCCGGTCGATCGAAGCGTTCCGCGAGGCCCAGGCGGCCAAGGTGCAGCCGGCCCTGTCCGACGTCCCCGCCAAGGTCATCTTCGGTCTGGCCCGCGCTCACCTCTGTCTGAGCCAGGCCCTGGCCGGCGACAACTGGACCGAGGCTGAACGGGGTTTCCAGCAGGTCGTGCGCCAGTTCGACTCCGGCAATCATCGGCTACGGGGGATGGCGGCTGAGGCTCACGCCGGCCTCGGGTTCGTGTACCTCCCGCCCGCCGGTGAGCCCGACGCCGCCGGCCGGTACCGGCGGGCGGCCGACGAGTACGAGCGGGCGATCGACCTCACCCGCGTCGACGACCGCAAGGCGTTCTTCCTCAGCATGCGGGGCTTCGCCCTGTCGCGCTCGGGCGACCTGGCCGGGGCCGACGCCGCCTACCAGGCCGCGATCCGCCTCGCGTCCGACCCGGTGACCCGGGCGGGGTACGAGGAGGCCCGTCGCCGGCTGAGCCCGCCGGCGTAGGGCGTTCGGCCTATCAGGCGAGGCACCGGCGGATACCATCGCCCGAATGGTGGCGGTCGTGCGGCCTCGTCGCCGCGGGTGGGCGGTCCTCGTGCTGGCAGGGGCTGCCCTTTCCGCGGCATGCAGCGGAGGGTCGGACGTCACGACCACGACGACCCCGACTACGGCGACGACGGCGGAAACCGCTCAGACGGCCACATCCGTCACCTCCCGGCCCACGACTGCTCCGGCCGGGGCCGGCGGAAGTGCGCTCAAGCGCCGCGACGCCCCGCCCGAGGGGGTGAAGGCGCAGTTCGAGTTCTTCCAGGAGGGTGATGGCTCCTGCTTCGGCCTCGACGAGAGCAAGCCGTCGGCCGTCGTCGACTTCCCCAAGACCGAGATCGCCATGTACTTCATCGTCTGCTTCCCGGGGTTTGCGCCCAACCGAGCGGTCGAGGCGCAGTTCCGCCTGCCCGACGGCACCTCCCGGAAGGCCACGGCCACGAACTTCAACTCTCCGGAAGGCGTGCCCTTCCTCGAGTGGACCAGTCTCCCGGGCGACCCGACGGGCGCCTACGAGGTCACGGCCACCCAGGCTTCGCTTCGGGGTCAGGGCAGCTTCACAGTGAGCCCCGCATCGCAGCCCCGCATGGTGGAGGTGCCGCCGAGGGAGGGGCCGCCGGGTACCACGTTCCGCTTCGGCTTGGCGGGCTTCCCGGCGAACAGCGCCGTGCCCCTACACCTCTACCGGGCAGATGGCCAACTCCGGTCGTATCTCACGACCCTCTCACCTCGCGTCGACGGCAATGGCCAGACCATCCTCAGTGTCCCGACGGCCAGCGACGATGCCAAGGGGGAGTACTGCCTGTTGCGACGGGGGCCGAAGGCGGCGCCCGACTACAGCTGCTCCGTGACGTTCACCATCACCTGAGAGGAGAACCGCCGACCGACCGCCTCATCCGGCGGCCGTCGCCGCGACGAACTGACCGAGGTGGATCCGCGGGGGTTGGGATCGGCCGCCGGTGGGGGTCGGTAACCTGCCAGCGGAGAGAAGGAGGCCTGTGCGAGTCGTCCCGGCATCGAGGTTTGCGCCGCCGAGCCTGGCTGAGATCGCCCGGCGGGTCGACGGTCGGATCGAACGTCTGCTCAGCGACGAGATCCATCGCTGGACCGAAGCCGATCCCCAGTTGGGTCAGCCCCTCACCGCCCTCCGCGACCTGATCCTCGCCGGAGGCAAGCGGCTCCGCCCGGCGTTCTGCCACTGGGCCTTCGTGGGCGCCGGGGGCGACCCCGGTGACCCCCGGGTCACCGACGGGGGAGCGGCCCTCGAGCTGCTCCACACGTTCGCCCTGATCCACGACGACATCATGGACGGCTCGTCGACGCGCCGGGGTACCCCGACGGTCCACGTCACGTTCGAGGAGCGCCACGACCTCGAGGGTTGGCGGGGCGAGGGGCGGCGTTTCGGTGAGGGCGTCGCCATCCTCGTCGGCGACCTGGCCTTCGTGTACGCCGACCAGCTCCTGGCCGCCGCACCACCATCGGCCCACGCCGTGTTCACCGAGCTGCGGATCGAGGTGAACGTTGGCCAGTACCTCGACCTGGCGGGCACGGCCCGGGGTCGGGTGGGCGAGGAAGAGGCCCGCCGGATCTCGCGCTACAAGTCCGGCAAGTACACTGTCGAGCGCCCCCTGCACCTCGGTGCCGCCCTCGCCGGGCGTCTCGACGACCTGGGAGCGCCGCTGTCCGGGTACGGACTCCCGCTGGGCGAAGCGTTCCAGTTGCGCGACGACCTGCTCGGGGTGTTCGGCGACGAGATCCTCACCGGTAAGCCTGTCGGGGAGGACGTGCGCGAGGGCAAGCCCACGGTCCTGTTCGCTCTCGCCTCGCAACGAGCCGGTACCGCCGCCGCCCGGGTGCTCGAACGCTACGGCGCCCCTGATCTCGGGGAACACGACGTGGCCACCCTGCAGGACGTTCTCGTCGAGACGGGTGCCGTCGAGCAGGTCGAGCACACCATCGACGAGCTGGTGGCCCGGGCCCTGGTGGCCCTCGACACAGCCTGTCTTCTCCCCGAGGCGCGCCACGCCTTGGAAGACCTCGCCCAGTACGTCGCCGGACGCGACAGATAGGACCGGCACCAACAGTGCGCGTCATCGTCGTCGGGGCCGGGCTCGGAGGGCTGTCGGCGGCATGCCACATCGCCGGGCGGGGCCACGAGGTGCTCGTCGTGGAGCGGGGCGACGTTCCCGGGGGCAGGGCCGGTGTGCTGGAGGAGGCCGGCTATCGCATCGACACCGGCCCCAGCGTGCTGACCATGACGGGGATCCTGGCCGACACCTTCGCCGCCGCCGGGGCCGACATGGCCGAGTACGTGAAGCTCCACCCCGTCGACCCCATGTACCGGGCCTGCTTCGCCGATGGCTCCGAGATCCGGGTGCTGCACGACCGAGTCGCCATGACCACCGAGATCCGCGAGACGTGCGGTCCCGACGAGGCCGCCGCCTTCGGCCGCTTCTGCGATTGGCTCACCGGGCTCTACCGCCTCGAGCTCCCCAACTTCATCGACCGCAACTTCGACTCGGTCCTGTCCATCGCCAAGCCGGTGAAGCCGCTGATCACCCTGCTGCGCATGGGCGGGTTCAAGAAGCTGTCCGGCGTGGTCAACTCCTACTTCTCCGACGACCGCCTCCAGCGGATCTTCTCGTTCCAGGCCATGTACGCCGGCCTGTCGCCCTTCGAGGCGCTGGCCCTCTACTGCGTCATCACCTACATGGACACCGTCGAGGGCGTGTACTTCCCGGAGGGCGGCATGCACGCCATCCCCAAGGGCCTGGCGGCGGCGGCCGAGAAGGTGGGCGCCACGTTCCGCTACGGGGCCACCGTCGACCGGGTGCTCCGTGACACCAGGGGCGTGATCGGCGTGTCGCTCGACGGTGGCGAGCTGGTCAAGGCCGACGCCGTCGTGCTCAACCCCGATCTGCCGGTGGCGTACGCCGAGCTGATCGGCGACGTCGACGCGCCGCGTGTGGCCCGTCGCGGCAACTTCTCGCCGTCGTGCGCGGTCTGGCTGGCCGGTGTCAAAGGCGGACTGCCCGAGGGCGCCGCCCACCACAACATCCACTTCGGTACCGAGTGGGCGGAGGCGTTCGACGCCCTGCTGAAGCGGGGCGAGACCATGCCCGACCCGTCGATCCTCGTCAGCAGCCCCTCGTTCTCCGACCCCTCGCTCGCTCCCGCCGGGCGCAGCTCGCTCTACGTGCTCGAGCCCGCACCCAACCTCGACGGGTCGGTCGACTGGGTCGGGCGCCGTGCGGGCTTCAAGGAAGGGTTGATCGAGCGGGTCGCCGCCCTGGGGTACCCGGTGGAGTCCGAGATCGAGCGCTTCTTCGATCCGGTCGACTGGGAGCGCCAGGGCATGGCCAAGGGGACGCCCTTCGCCCTGGCCCACAACTTCTTCCAGACAGGGCCGTTCCGGCCGAACAACGTCGACAAGCGGCTGCCGGGCGTGGTGTTCGTCGGCTCGGGCACCGTCCCGGGCGTCGGCGTACCGATGGTGCTGCTCTCCGGTCGCCTGGCCGCCGAGCGCGTCGACGACCAGGCCGCCGGCCGGCGATGACGGTCACCCTCGAGCAGTCCTACGCCCGCTGCCGGGAGCTGAATCTTCGCTACGGCACCACCTACTACTGGTCGACAGCGCTGCTGCCCAAGGTCAAGCGTCACCACGTCCACGCCCTCTACGGCTTCTGCCGCTACGCCGATGACATCGTCGACAATGTTGGCCTCCCCGCCGGGGCCCCAACCCCGTCTCCTCGCCGAAGGTGGGGCCCCTTCCCCACCCGGCGCGGTGAGCTGGGTTCGACGGCCAGCCCCACGGAGCGCCAGGCGGCGCTGGCCGACTTCGGCGAACGGTTCTGGGTCGACCTGGCCGCCGGTCGGTCCGACGACCCCGTGCTCAAGGCCGTGGTCCACACCGTGCGGGCCTTCGACATCGACCCCGACTGCTTCCGGCGATTCCTTCGGTCGATGGCCATGGACTTCACCACCGAGACCTACGAGACGTTCGACGATCTGCTCGTCTACATGGACGGCTCGGCCGCCGTGATCGGCGAGATGATGGTGCCGATCCTCGAGCCGCTGCAGCCCGAGGCGTCCGCCCACGCCCGCGACCTGGGCATCGCGTTCCAGCTTTCCAACTTCTGGCGCGACGTCGGCGAAGACCTCCAGCGGGGCCGCGTCTACGTCCCCCAGGAGGACCTGCGGAAGTTCGACACGAGCCCGTGGCCGAGACGCGTGACTCCCGAGTGGCGCGAGCTCATGGCCTTCGAGATCGCCCGCACGCGGCGCTACTACCTGTCGGCCGATCTTGGCATCCACATGCTCCCGCCCAACTCGGCCCGCTGCATCCGGGGGGCGCGAGCGCTCTACTCGGGCATCCTCGACCAGATCGAAGCGGCGGACTACGACGTGTTCAGCGGGCGCGTACGCGTCCCGACCTGGCGCAAGCTGGCCGTGGCGGCGCGGCTGTCGCGGCCGGGCTCGGCTCGCCGGGCCTGACCCGGCTGTCCGTCGTGCGGGCGACGACCCGTCACCGACTGGTGGCGTTGGCCGTGGCCGTGGCCGTGGGCGCGCCGGCCTTCCTGATCGGCGGCCGCTACTGGGTGGGCGACGTGTCGCCCGCCGAGGCGGTGGCCCGTTTCCGGGCCGCCGGCCCGGATGCGGCCGAGGTCGTCGCCGGCCTGCCCGTGCCCGGCGTCTACCGCTACCGCACGACGGGGGGTGAGCACGTGTCGCTGTTCGACTACCGGCGCGAGTACTCGCCGACCACCGTGCGCATCGTCACCCGCCGGGGGTGCGGGGTGCGCGAGGAGCAGTGGTTCCTCGTGCAGCACCTCGAGTACTACGACCGCTGCGGCGCGGCCCTGCCCTCGTACGGAACCGACATCGCCTACTGGTGGACGCACGGCACCCAGGAGTTCCGCTGCGACGGTGGCTCGTTCGACGGCTCCGACCTGCGCCGCGGGCAACGCTCGGAGTGGACCTGCTCCGATGAGGACACCCGGGCCGACCAGGTCACCGAGTACGTCGGCGACGACGAGGTGACGGTGGGCGGGCGCGCCGTCACCGCCCGCCACACCCGCTGGACCACGACGTTCTCCGGTGCCACCGAGGGAGGCGCCGTCGTCGACGACTGGTTCGACCCGGGGACGGGGCTCGTTCTCCGGGAAGAGCGCCACATCGGGTTGAAGGTGGGTTCGCCGTTCGTGGGCCGGCTCACCTACGCCGACAACTCAACCTATGAGCTCCTGTCGACGGAGCCCGACCGCTGATTGCGCTAGTGCGGGCTGCAGTAGACGGAGAGGTTCGGCGGGATCCCTGCGCACGCCGGGACGTACAGGTCGCTCGCCCCCGTGGTGTTGCCACCGGCGACGAGGACCACCCCACACAGGCTGGCGCACACCGCGTGGTTGGTCTCCAACGTGAACGGGTTGCTCGAGATGAGCACGGCCTTGTAGCTGTTCGACAGGGAGCTGCTCGAGCCGTGGGTGGACGGCATGGTGCCCCCCGAGCGCCATGTGCCGGTGGTGGGGTCGTACACCTCGGACGTCCGGGTGAGGCTCGGGGGAACCTGGCCGCCGGCGATCAGGGCCCGGCCGTTGGGCAACCCGGTGAAGAAGAAGTTGAAGCGGGCCTGGGCGACGTTGCCCACCCGGGTCCAGGTGTTCGTAACCGGGTCGAAGACCTCGGAGATCACGCCGCCCGTGAACCCGGCGGCGATGACGACCTTTCCGTCGGAGAGCTCGATGGCTCCCTGGCGGGCATGGGTCGTCTCGGTGAGCTCGGTGAGGGTCCAGGCGCCGGTCGCCGGGTCGTACCACTCGCCTTCCCGGCGAGGGTCGCCCTGGCCCCAGAAGCCGTTGGGAATCAGGATGCGCCCGTCGGGCAGACGGGCGGCGTTGGTGGTGTGGCGGGGCACGTTCATGTTGGCGGTGGGCGTCCACGTGTTGGTGGCCGGGTCGTAGATCTCCGCGCTGGTGGTCACGAACGTGAAGTTGCAGACGGCCGGAGGCGCCTGGTTGCACGTGCGGCCCCCGGCCACCAAGACCCGGCCGTCGGGAAGCAGGGCGGCCGAGTGCAGCGCCCGCCGGACGTTCAGAGCGGGGACCGTTGTCCACGTTCCGCTGGCCGGGTTGTAGATCTCGGCCGTGTCGGTCACGGACTGGGAGTTCGAGCCGCTGGGGGTGCCGGTGAAGCCGCCCGCCACCAGCACCCTGCCGTCGGGGAGGAGGGTGGCCGTGTGGCTCCAGCGGGCGGTGGCCATCGAGCCCGTCGCCGTCCACAAGTTGGTCTTGGAGTCGAAGATCTCGGCCGAGGCGTGGTAGGTGGTGGCGGGGATGCGCCCGCCGGCCGACAGCACCTTGCCGCCGAACATCAGCGTGTTGCTGTGGTCGGTGCGGGGCACGAGCTGCGGGCGCGTCGGACGCCAGCTGCCTTCGGCCGCGGTCTGCGCCGAGCCGACGCCGGTGGTGCCGGCGAAGGCGGTGAGAAGGGCGAGCACAGCCACCGTGGCCCGACGGGCGAACGTTCCGTTCCGGCGCCTCTCGTCGTGCGTCCCCGTCGCCAAGATCCTGTCTCTCATCGTGACCTCCACGTCGTCAGAGGAGTTGAGACTAGCCATGTCCCTGACCGACGGTAAGCGACCGGCCCTTCCAGACGACCGGACGACCCGACCGGGCCCGCCAGAGGCTCTCCACGTACAGGGCGGCGAGCCCGATGCGGGCGACGGGTGCCAGGAGGCCGTAGAGGGGGTTCTGGCCGGCCGCGGCCCGTCCGCCGGCGCTGACCACGACTGCAGCCCACGGCCGGCGCGAGACGACTGGCGCCAGCACGGCGGCCAGGTGGCGGACCGGCCGGGGATGGAGCGCGGCCTGGTTCTTGACCAGTCCCGCCCGGATCTCGCCCAGGTTGCGGTACATCCGGGCCTTCATGAGGCCGGGGGCGAGGCGGGCGTCGTGGCCGTCGAGAGCCCGTGCCAGGTCGCGGTCGTCGACGACCGAGCGGCGTACGTCCGGGTGGCTGTGGCCCCCGACCGCCTCGTAGCGGTCACGGCGCACGAGGAAGCACTGCCCGCTGGCGAAGTCGGGCGGAAAGCCCTCCTGGGCGAGGGCCAGTCCGAGCTCGGGCAGGAGCAGGCGCTCCCAGAACGTCCGGCACACCAGTCCGCCGGCAATGCTGGTCGACGTCGACCGGGTGGTGGCGGCCATGGTGGCCAGGGCGCGGTGGTGGAGGACCACGTCGGCGTCGACGAAGGCCAGCCAGGTCGTGGCCGCGCCTTCGGCCCCCTTCGCGCAGGCACGGGGCTTGCCCAGCCAGTCGGGCGAGGGCTCGTCGCCGAGGCGCACCACCCGGGCACCGGCGGATGCGGCGACCTCGGCGGTGAGGTCCGAGGAGTTGTCGTCGACGACGACGACCTCGCTGGCCTGGGGACGCAGGCTCTCGACCGAGGCGGCGACGGTGGTCGCCTCGTTGCGGGCGGGAACGACGACCCGGACGTCGATAGGCGGGGCCGTCGGGTCGGCGGAGAGAAAGCGCCGGGCGGCTAGTCCCATGCGGGCCAACCCGGCCAGGCTGGTCACGGTGGCGACCGAGGGCCGGCGGGGCCTCACCCGTGTCGGCGCGAGTCGTCCGCGCGAACACCCCCTATAGACCGTACTTGCGCGAGTGCGGGCACTGAGGTCCTGTCGCGGGCAGCTCGGGCGCGAGAGGATCGGGGGGTGAGCGCGGGGCGCAGCGGCGACGAGCACCTTCGCGACTGGGCCGGCTTGCACCGGACCGAGACGCCGGGCGGGTTCGTGGGCGGGTGGCTGCGGGCCGCCGGCGCGGTGGCCCGCCCGCTCGCCCGGGCAGGCGTCTCGCCGAACGCGGTGACTGTGGCGGCGCTGCTGTTCGCCCTTGCCGCCGTGCCCCTGGCGCTCATCCCGGGGTGGCCGGGACCGGCGGCGGCGTGCCTGGTCGTCACGTTGTCGGGGCTGCTCGACTCCCTCGACGGCGCCGTCGCCGTGCAGGCGGGCCGCACCACGAAGGTCGGGTTCCTGCTCGATTCCGCCCTCGACCGTCTGGCCGACGCCGCCTTCCCGGCCGCGCTGGCCATCGTGGCCGGTGGCGGAGCGTGGGTCGCCGTCGCGGCGGTGGGTGCGTGCTGGTGGCTGGAGTACGTGCGGGCCCGAGCGAGCCTGGCCGACCCAGACCCCGTCCCGGGCGGCGAGCCCGGCGCGGCGACGCCGGTCCGCCAGGACATCACGCCGGGGGAGCGACCGACGCGGATCGTGCTCACCGCCGTCGGGCTCGGGCTGCCGCCGTTGGCCCTGGCCGCCCTGTGGGGCCAGGTGGTCATCGTGGGCGGCTCGGCTGTGTTCCTCCTCGCCCACTCGCTGCGCCGTCTGCACCGGCGCGACGCCGGCCCGCCCGCTCCCACAGGATGATCGGAAGGGTCACGAGGGCGAACCCGAAGAGGTAGTCCTCGACGGGGATGTCGAAGGGCACGCGGATGTCGCTGAGCTCGTCGCTGTTGTAGAGCACGATCGGCGCCGACAGCTTGGTCAGCCAGCCGTCGACCAGCACCTGGAAGAACAGGATGATCCCGTAGGCGACCCAGTAGGTGGCCGTCCGGAAGATCCCGGTGCGCAACCAGGCCATCTCGACCACCACCACGGCCACCACGCCGACGACCGAGGCGATCGTGTACTCGTTCACGAGGTCGCTCTGCGGCGGCCGCTCCTGAGGCGGCTGTAGCGCTCGAGGAGGGCGCCGGAGAGCACCTGGCGGACGGCTTCGTAGGTGAGCAGCGCGCAGACGGGGACGACAACGAAGAAGACCAGCTCCTCGATGGGGAGGTCTCCGGGCAGCTCCCACCCGGTGATGTACCTCTCGTTGTAGGTCCAGTGGTGGCGGGCGATGGCGACCACGTCCCAGACCACGAAGATCAGGATCGGGGGCCACATGGCCGCCCACAGGCGCCGGGGATGCCGCCAGACGCGTGCTCCGAGGACGAACTCGAGGGGCAGCGTGATGAGCAGGCATGCCCCCATGAGCAGCAGGTACTGGAAGCGGTCGAGGTCCACCGGGGGTCACCGTAGCGGGGCGCGACTGTGTGGAGGGGGCGGCGCGCGGGTAGCGTCCCGGGGGCGTTCGGAGGGGCGTGAAGGGACGAAGACTACCCGGGGAGACGTTCCGCTCGGATGCTGCTGGACACGATCGAAAGCCCGGCCGACCTCAGACTGCTGAGCGAGGAGGAGCTCACGGTTCTCGCCGCTGAGATCCGCCAGTTCATCGTCAAGTCGGTATCGGTGACCGGTGGCCACCTGGGGTCGAACCTGGGTGTGGTGGAGCTCACGCTGGCCCTCCACCGCGTCTTCGACTCGCCGCGCGACCTGCTGCTCTGGGACACGGGGCACCAAGCCTACGCCCACAAGATCGTCACCGGCCGGCGCGAGCAGTTCACCACGCTGCGCCAGGGCGGCGGCCTGTCGGGGTACCCCTCCCGCCGGGAGTCCGAGCACGACTGGGTCGAGAACAGCCACGCCTCCACGATCCTGTCCTATGCCCACGGGATGGCCACGGCGCTGCACCTGCGGCACGAGGACCACCGCCGGGTGGTCGCGGTGATCGGCGACGGGGCGATGACCGGGGGCATGGCCTTCGAGGCGCTGAACAACCTGGGCCACAGCCAGGCCCGCGTCCTGATCGTCCTCAACGACAACGGCCGGTCGTACGCGCCCACCGTGTCCCGCCTGGCCGACGGGCTCACCCGCATCCGCCTGAGCCCGTCGTACGTGAAGAACCGCGACCGCCTCCAGCGCTTGCTGCGGGGCGTGCCGGGCATCGGCGAGCACCTCGAGCTGGGCGTGGAGGGCCTACGGGCCGCGCTCCGTGAGGTGCTGGAGCCCGACGGGTTCTTCGAAGCTCTGGGCGTCCGCTACATCGGTCCCGTCGAAGGCCACGACATCGGCCACCTCGAGAAGGTGCTGGCCCAGGCGGCCGACCACGACGGGCCGATCATCGTGCACGTCCTCACCCAGAAGGGTCGGGGCTACGGGCCGGCCGAGAACGACGACGAGAAGTGCCTGCACGACGCGCCGGTGTTCGACCCCGACACCGGGCCGCCGCCGTGGGTGCCCGTCGGCTACACCCAGGCCTTCGCCGAGGCCATCGTGGCTGCCGCCGACCACGACGACCGGATCGTGGCCATCACCGCGGCGATGCCGGGTCCTACTGGCCTGCTCCCGTTCCAGGACCGCCACCCCGACCGCTTCCTCGACGTCGGCATCGCCGAGCAGCATGCCGTCACCGCCGCTGCGGGCATGGCCATGGGCGGGCTCCGCCCGGTCGTGGCGATCTACTCGACGTTCCTCACCCGGGCCTTCGACCAGGCCAACCTCGACGTGGGCATGCACCGTCTGCCGGTCGTGTTCTGCATCGACCGGGCCGGTATCACCGGCGACGACGGCCCCTCGCATCACGGGGTGCTCGACATGGCCCTGCTCACCAAGGTGCCGGAGATGACGGTGTTGGCCCCGTCGTCGGCCCAGGAGATGGAGGTCATGCTCGGGGCCGCCCTCGGCAAGACCGACGGCCCGTCGGCCGTGCGCTACGCCAAGGGACCGGCCCGGCAGGTGCGTTCCGACCAGGTGGGCTCGGGGTTGTCCGCGCGCCTCATCCGCCGGGGCACCGACGTGTGCATCCTGGCCGTGGGCCGGCTCGTGGAAGCGGCCGAGAAGGCAGCCGCACTGCTGGCCGACGACGGCGTCAACGCCACCGTCTGGGACGTGCGGGTCGTGAAGCCGCTCGACCCCGACATGATCGCCGACGCCGCCGCTCACCCCCTCGTCGTCACCGCCGAGGACGGCGTCCGCGACGGTGGGGCGGGCTCGTCGATCGTGGCGTCGATCAGTGCCTACGTGGCCCCGGAGCCCGACCGGGTCGCGCCGCCGGTGAAGGTGCTCGGCGTGCCCGACCGCTTCATACCCCACGGCAAGCCGGCGAAGATCCTCGCCGACCTCGGGCTCGATGGGCCCGGCATCGCCGCTGCGGTGCACGACGCCCGGGGCGGCTCCCGGCCTCTGCCGGAAGCGCCGCACCGCTCCGCCGGGTGACGCCCGCGGTGACGCAACGAGGAACCGGGACTCAGCCAGGCCCCACGAGAACCTCAGTCGCCTGCTGGGACAGCGCCTCGGCGGCTTCGGGGTTGTCGGCGATGCAGGTGAGGCCCACTTTGCCGAAGCCGGGGACGGCTCCCAGGAGGTGGAGGGTCACGCCGGTGGCAGAGGCGGGATCGAATCCCATGCCCGCCCCCTCGACGGCCTCGATCACCGACGCGGGCGTGCGCCCCACCAGCGAGGCCGACTTGATGTTGTCGGTGGCGACGTAGCTCTTCGCCCGTCCGCCGGCGGTCAGCTCGCCCGAGGCGACGTCGTACCGGCCGCCGGTGGCCAGTCGGACCATCCAGAACGGATGGGTCGTCCCGCCCATCCGAAGGTTGATCTCGCTCAGGTAGACGTCCCGACCGACCGGCGGACGACCATAGGGAACGACGAGGAAGTCGATCCCGAACGAGCCCACCACCCCCTCGGCGGCCAGCACGGCACCGATGCGCGTGGCCGCCTCCTGGATGGCCAGGCGGTAGTCGGGATGGGCCGGGAAGCTGCAGCCGATGTACACCTGGTTGCCGGGGCCGCCCAGGATCTGGTCGTGGGTCGAGACCACCTCGAACGTTCCGGCCGGCGACGCGTGGAGCTGCACGCTCGGCGACACCACACCCGGCTCCCGAACGAGCTCTTCGACGATCGCTCCCTCGGCGGCAAGCTTGGCCGAGAAGCTGGGCCACGACTCCTCCGCCGCGCAGAAGATCGAGGGCGCCGACGGCAGGGAAAGACCGGCGTCGCCCGGGGGCAGCGTCACCATGACGCTGCCCTGCCCGGAGAACCCGTTGTTGAGCTTCACCACGACGGCTCCGGCCGATGGCCGGCGCTCCCGCAGGCGGGCCACGGCCTCGTCGAGCGCGGCGACCGAGTGCAGGTCCTCGGCTCCCTCGAGGACCGCGACACGCGCCCGGCGGGCGACCTGGCGCGACCCGCTCTTCGACCCCAAAGGCACCAGCTCGGGCGACGGCCCGTACAGCGCCAGGCCCAGGCGGGAGCTCACCGCCTGCTCGGCGACGGTCACGTTGAAGGTGAGCACGCAGGCGTCGTCTGGGTCGCCGGCCAGCGCCCGTACCCTGTCGAGTACGTCGCTGCGGTCGAGCAGCTTCTCGGACAGCGCCCGGTTGGAAGGATCGTCGAGGGTCACCATCGACAACCGGGAACGGGCATCCGCAGTTTCCGGCAGGAACCGCAGGTAGTAGTCGACGATGGCCGGGTCGACCGGCAGCGCCGTCACGTACACCAACCGCAGCTGGGGGCTGCGGAGCAGCAGCAGCAGGAACAGCAACCGCTGCTCGTAGAGCTGGGCGGCGGTGATCTTGGCCAGCTCCACGGCCGGGAACGTGATCGAAGGGATCACGACGATCGCCCCCGTCTCGAGGTCGGAGATGGACCGCGCGCCCAGCCGGGCGGCGAGGGCCCGCTGGCGATCCGACCAGTCCTGCGACTCCTGGGTGGAAACCGTCGGTCCAGGCCCTACGGCCCGACGGCGTCGCCGAGCGCTTCGTCGATCGCCGTGAGCACATCGGGGTCGAGCGACACCCCCGAGGCGGTGGCGTTCTGCTCGACCTGCTCGGGCCGCGAGGCTCCGGTGATGGCCGACGCCACGTTGGCCTCCCGCAGCACCCAGGCCAGGGCCAGCTGCGCCATCGACAGCCCCAGCCCCTCGGCGATGGGGCGGAGGCCTTCGACCGCCGCCAGCACGTCGTCGTCGCGCCAGCGGCCCATCATGGTGCCCATGGTCTTGCTGGCCGCCCGGGTGTCGGGCGGAGGCGGTGACCCGGGCCGGTACTTGCCGGTGAGGATCCCCTGGGCGAGGGGCGACCACACGATCTGGCTGATGTCCGCGGTCTCGCACAGGGCGAGCACCTCGGGCTCGATCTTGCGATAGAGCATCGAGTACTCGGGCTGGCTGGACACGAACCGCTCCACGCCGGGCAGGGCCAGGGCGGCCCGGATCTGATCGGGCGTCCACTCGCTGAACCCGAGGTAGCGGGCCCTGCCCCCCCGCACCAGGTCGGTGAGCGCCTCCATGGTCTCCTCGATCGGCGTCCGCTCGTCGTAGCGGTGGCATTGGTAGAGGTCGACGTAGTCGGTGCCCAGGCGCCGCAGCGATGCCTCCGACTGCTTGTTGATCTGCGCCGCCGACAGCCCCCGGTCGGTCTCCGACATCGGGAAGTAGGCCTTGGTGGCCAGGAAGTAAGACGACCGGTCGTGGCCGGAAAGGACCTCGCCGAGGAACGACTCTGCCGCTCCCCGGCCGTAGACGTTGGCGGTGTCGAAGAAGTTCACGCCCACGTCGAACGCCTTGTGCACGCAGGCCTCGGCCCGCTCGGCCTCGACGCCCGCCCCGAACGTGAGCCATGAACCGAGACTGATCTCCGAGACGTGCAGATCGCTCGAACCGAGGCGCCGGTACTCCACCCCCGATGCCTACCATGCCCCGTCCCGAGCTCCGAAAACCGGGCGCTCCGGGATCCCTACGATGTCGACCGTGGTGCGACCGGGGGACCGTCGAGTGGGTCGACCGGCGTGAGCCTGTTCGACATCCTGATCATCCTCGTCGTCCTCGGCACGGCCGTCGGCGGCTACCGGCTCGGCTTCGTCGCCCGGATGACGTCGTGGATCGGCCTCGGACTTGGCATCGCCGTCGCATCGTGGGTCGCCCCCCGCCTGCTCGACCGGGTGAACGGTCCCGATCCGGGATCGCGGCTGCTCATCCTCGGGGCCGCCTTCGTGATCATCGCCAGCATCGGTGGCGCCATCGGTGCGGGGGCCGGGGTGGCGCTGCGTCGGTCGATCCCGTTCGGTGCGGCCCGGCGGGTCGACAAGGCGGCGGGAGCTGCTGCCGGGGTCGTCGGCGCCCTCGTGCTGGTCTGGCTGCTCCTGCCGGCGGTGTCCGTCGTTCCCGGCGACCTCTCCCGTGAGGTGCGCAGTTCGGCCATTGCCCAGGCCCTCGACGCGCTGGCTCCCCGGGCCCCGAAATCGCTCCAGGCCCTGCGTCAGCGGGTGGGGGAGGCCAACTTCCCCGAGGTCTTCGACGACCTGCGCCCTGCGCCACGGACGGGCGACCCGCCCGCCGCCGCCGTCCTCTCCCCGGCGGTGGAGGCCCGGGTGAAGGCCTCGACGGTCCAGGTCAGTGCCACGGCGTGCGGGCGGCGCATGGAGGGGAGCGGCTTCTCGCCGGCGGCCAACACCATCGTGACCAACGCCCATGTCGTGGCCGGGGCCCGCAACGTCAGCGTGCTGCGTCCCGACGGCCGACGGCTCCAGGCCCAGGTGCAGATCTACGACCCCAACCGGGACCTGGCCGTGCTCGCCGTGAGCGGCCTGGGCCAGGATCCGCTCGCCGTGGCCACCGCCGAAGTGGGCGACAACGGGGCGGTGTTCGGCCATCCGGGCGGCCAGACGGAGATCGAGGTGGAGCCGGCCCGTATCGACGACCAGCGGACAGCGGTGGGCAGGGACATCTACAGCTCCTCGGTCACCCGCCGTGACGTGTTCTTCCTGGCCGCGCGCTTGGAGCCGGGCGACTCCGGTGGAGCACTGGTGGACGTACGCGGTGCGGTGGTAGGGGTGGCTTTCGCCATCGCCCCCGACGAGCCTTCCACCGCCTACGCCCTCACCGACACCGAACTGCGCCCGGTCCTGGCCGAGCCCCGCCGCGGGGCGGTGAGCACCGGCGCTTGCATCGGGTGAGTTCGACCTCTCACCCAGAACCTACGGGATCCGGCAGGACGCCTGCCCCCGCTTCTCGAGGTACTGCTGGTGATACTCCTCGGCCCGCCAGAACGTGGGGGCGGGCTCGATCTCGGTCACGATCGGCCGCCGCCACTTCCCCGAGCGGTCGAGCTCGTCGCGCGTCGCCAGGGCGGCCGCCTTCTGCTCGTCGTCGTGGACGAAGATCACCGAGCGGTACTGGTCGCCGATGTCGAAGCCCTGACGGTTGCGGGTCGTGGGGTTGTGGTTCTCCCAGAACACCCCGAGCAGCTGCTCGTAGCTCACCTTCTCGGGGTCGTAGTCGACCTCCACCACCTCGGCGTGACCGGTGCGGTGCGAGCAGACGTCGCGGTAGGTGGGGTCCTCGGTGTGGCCACCGGCGTAGCCGACGGCGGTGGCGGTGACGCCGTCCACCATCCGGAAGGCGGCCTCCACGCCCCAGAAGCAGCCCGCCCCGAACGTGGCTGTGCGGGTGGCGGCGGGAGCGGACGGGATGGGCTGGGCGGTCTGGTCGCTCATGTCAGTTCTCCTCTGCGGCGGTGCCGGTCTCGGGGGTCTCGGCGGTCTGGGGCTGCAGCTCCAGCGAGCACGAGTTGATGCAGTAGCGCTGGCCGGTGGGGCCGGGCCCGTCGTCGAACACGTGGCCCAGGTGCGACCCGCAGCGCCGACACCGGACCTCGGTGCGGATCATGGCGAAGCCGATGTCGCGCTTGGTCTCGACGGCCTCGGCCACCGCCGGCTCGGTGAAGCTCGGCCAGCCGGTGCCCGAGTCGAACTTGGTGTCGGCGGAGAACAGGGCGGCCCCACAGGCGGCGCAGTGGTACATGCCGTCGTCGTGGCAGTCCCAGTAGGTGCCGGTGAACGCCCGCTCGGTGCCCGCCTTGCGCAGCACCCGGTACTGCTCCGGCGTCAGCTCCCGGCGCCACTCGTCCTCGGTCTTGGTGATCCTGTCCAACGTCCCTCCTCGTCTCACAGAGGAACACCCGGGTGCCCGGGTTTGGTCCCATCCTGCGCGTCGTTCGCGAATGGTAAGGACTCGCGCGCCCGGAGTGGGCGCGACGACGGGCCAGGATGCAGGGGCTCAGACCTTGGTGTCTGCTGTCGCCTGCTCGGCGGAGGTGCTCGTGGCCGGGACCTCGTCGTGGGGTGCCTCCATGTGCACCTGGGGCAGCCACTCCAGCCAGCTGGGCAGGTACCAGTTTCGGTCGCCCAGGAGCTTCATGCTGGCGGGCACCAGCACCGAGCGGACGATGGTGGCGTCGATCAGCACCGCGGCGGCCAGGCCGAAGCCCATCTGCTGGAACGACGCCAGCTCGCCAGCGGCGAACCCGCCGAACACCGCCACCATGATGAGCGCCGCCCCGGTGATGATGCCGGCGGTCGTGCGCAGCCCGTAGGCCACCGACTCGGTGTTGTCGCCTGTGAGGTCGTAGTGCTCCCTGACCCGGGAGAGCAGGAACACGTGGTAGTCCATCGACAGGCCGAACAGCACCGAGAAGAGGAACAGCGGCAGCCACGCCTCGATGGCTTCCACCTGCTGGAAACCGAAGATCTCGTTGCCGATCCCCTTCTGGAACACCATCACGATGAGCCCGTAGGCCGCAGCGACCGACAGCAGGTTGAGCAGGATCGCCTTGATGGGGACCACCACCGACCGGAACGCCACCGTCAGCAGGAGGAACGACAGCCCGAGGACGAAGGCGAACACGATGGGCATGTACGTCGAGGTGATGTCGAAGAAGTCCTTGTTGAAGGCGGTCTCGCCGCCGACGAGCACCTTGCCCGGCGTGCCTTCGGGGAACGCCCGGTCGACGTAGTCGCCACGCACCCGGCCGATGGCGTCGACCGAGGCGTCGCTGGTGGGGTCGCCCTTCAGGGGCGCGGTGATCAGGGTGAGGTTGCGGGCGGGACTCACCTCCACCTCGGACGGGCCGAAGAACTGGTCGCCGGACAGTTCGGCCTGGAGACGCTCGACGCCCGCCTCGAGCCGGGCGTCGTCGGCCGGCCCGTCGACCACCACCTCGAGCGGCGAGCTGAGGCCACCGGAGAAGTCCTTGGCCAGGGCGTCGAAGCCCTTCTTCGACTCGAAGCTCTGGGGGAGCGTGCTGACGCCCGCGAACCCGGTGTGCATCTGGGTCCAGAACATCGCGGGAGCGAGCAGGATGCCCACGCCGACCACCAGGCTCACCACCGGCTTCGCCATGACGGTGCGCGTGACCGCGTCCCAGAAGCCCCCGCCCTGCGTTGCGGCTTCAGGCCGGCGGCGGTGCACCCGGAGGCGCTCGATCCTATCGCCCAGGAGCCCGAGCAGGGCGGGAAGCAGCGTCATCGACGCCAGCACGGCGAGGATCACCACGAAGATGGCGCCGCCGGCCAGGCTCCGGAAGATCGTGTTGGGGATGAGGATCATGCCCAGCAGGGCGAGCACCACGGTCATCCCGCTGAACAGCACGGCTCGGCTCGCGGTGCCACCCGCCGCCTCGATGGCGGCGAGCTTGTCACGGCCCCGGTGCCGCTCCTCGCGGTAGCGGGAGACGAAGAAGAGCGAGTAGTCGATGCCCACGGCCAGGCCCATCATCGAGATCATCGAGCCCACGAAGAACGAGAACGGGCTGAGCTGGCCCACGACCGCCACCACCCCGAAGGTGATGAAGATGGCGGCGAGGGCGACCAGGATGGGGAGCAGGGCGGCGACCACCGCCCCGAACACGACCACCAGGATGATAAGGGCGGCGGGGATGCCGAACTTCTCGCCCGTGGCCAGGTTCTCCTCACTGGCGGTGTTGAAGTCGTCGCCGAGGGTCGCCGAGCCGAACGACTGCAGGGTGAACCCGGGTGCCTCCACCCGCTCGGCGACAGCCCTGAGCTCGACGGCGTGGTCAGGTGCGTCCTCGAACTTCCCCGCCAGCACGGTCGGGAGGATGGTCGTCCGCTTGTCCTCGGACACCAGCGACCGGTCCTCGGGATCGGTGAACGACTGGACGTTCTCGACGACGCTGGGGCCGAGGCCCTGGATCTCGGCCTTGACTCGCTCGACCTGGGCGCGGAACGCCGGGTCGGTGACGGTCGCCGTCGGCGACGACACGATGAAGATCTCGGTGGCCTGATCGAAACGGTTGAGGCGCTCCTCGATCAGATCGGCGACCTGGCCGGCCTCGGGGTTGTTGGTGAGGCCTACCTCCTGGGTGAGGGCGTCCTCCATGAGGCTGCCGCTCAGGGCACCGGCCATGACCAGGCCCAGGACCCAGATGCCGACGGTGCGCCACGGGTGCCTGCTGCTGGTCCGGGCGAGCGACTGTGTCGAAAGTGCCATGTTCCGCCCCCTGTGTCTCCGAGTGCCAGTCGAGAAGCACTTGCCGTTATCGTACGGTGTACGTACTCTTCGTCAAGCAAATTCTTCCGGGGTCGGTCCCGGCGATCGGAGGACCATTGGCGACCACGGCGCCCGGACGACGGGACCGCCGCCGCGCCAAGGTGCACCTCGACCGGACCGCGATCCTCACCGCGGCGGTCACCCTCGTCGACGAGCACGGCCTGGCCGCGCTCAACATGAGGGCGCTGGCCGACGAGCTGGGCGTGGGCACGATGTCGCTGTACAGCCACGTGCCCAACAAGGACGCCCTGCTCGACGGCATCGTCGAGGTCGTGCTCGGCAACGTCGACATCCCCGCGGCCGAGTCGGGCTCGTGGGACGAGCGGGCCGCCCGGATGGCCCGCTCGCTGCGCTCCGTCGCCCTCCAGCACCCCAACTGCGTGCCGCTGCTGGTGACCCGGCCGTTCGCCACGGGGCCGGCGCTGCGGCCCTGTGAGGCGGGTTTCGAGCTGTTGACCGAAGCCGGGCTCGGGCCCGACGAGGCCGTGATCGCCTTCCGCACGATGGTGGCGTTCGTGCTCGGCTTCGTGATGATGGAGTCGAACGGTTTCTTCGGCGGCGTCGGGCCCGACCGTGATCCGAACGAGCTGCTCGAGTTGGGCCTGCCCTGCCTGGCCGGCCTCGCCCCGCACCTGGCCAGGCGGGACATCGGGGCGGATTTCGACGCCGGCCTGCGAATGGTCTCGATGGGCGCGCTCTCCTGGCTGGCGGGCGCCGACCGCACCGGGCCCGCCGCCGGCTGAAACCAGTCGTCACGGCTGAAACCAGTCGTCAGGGGTACAGGTGCCACGTCCCCTCTGGGGATGCGTGGGTGGTACGGGCCGCGGCCGGGCTCACCTGGGGCGAGTTCGACCTCCGGCGCCACCACGTCGGGCCGATCATCCTCGGATGCTCCTGTTCCCGGCACCGATGCGGACCCGGCCGACGACGAGCGCAACATCGCCTACGCCCGCGGCATCGCCACTGCCATGTAGCTTTGGATCACCGGCCGGGTGTTACTTGAGCTACATCGGCGACGAGGGGCTCAACCGGGTGGAGAACGCCTTCGGCCCCGAGCGTTACGCCCGCCTGCAGGCTCTGAGAGGCGAAGTGGGACCCCGAGAACCTGTTCCGCCACAACGAGCACCTCCCACCGGCGCCCGACCGGTAGGCGCCCGCCCGTCGCCGTCGCGGTCAGCGTTGGACAGGGATGCACCCTGCGGCGTCGGCGGTCTGGGTGCCTGCTGGTTGCCCGTTGATGAAGACGTCGATGATGGCGCCCGGCGGGTGCCCGCAGGAGGGCCCGAACCGTGCGGCGGTGCCTGGCGGCGAGGTGGTCACTGTCGGGCGCGGGGCGGCGCTCCTTGGAGGTGTCGTCCGTAACGGCGCCGTCGGTGGCGGGGCCTGCGTGATCGGCACCACCGTCGTGCCCGGCGTAGGAATGGTGGCGGTGGTCGTCGGCGGTCCTGGCACGGTCGTGAGCGGCGGGGACGTGACCCGGACCGGGTCGGTCACCGGAGGCGACGTGCTGCGCTTCGCCGGGCCGGTACTGTCCGACCGGGTGGCGGCGAAGACGAAGCCGACGGCGGCGATGACCACGCCGAGGACGGCCGCCATCGGCAGCCACCGGGGACGACGAGCGGCCCCCGGCCCTCCGCTCTTCCGCGGAGGCCCGGGTTCGGGCGGCAGCCCCGGAGTGGCGATCGGATCGATCGCAACCGTCGGATCGCCGACGGCGATGAGGGCCGTGTCGGGCGGCCCGGGCGACTCGTCGACGGCGGGGGAGGGACGTGTCGATTCGAGCCAGGCGGGAGCCGGAGCGGAAGATTCCGTCGGCAATGCGCGGCGAGATTGCGCCATGTGCTCGACGACTTTGAACGATGTCTCGGCGTCCTCGTCGTTCATCGCCGATACGAGCGGCTCTTCCGCTGGCTGTTGGGGGCGGGCCGATCGCCGACCTGCGAGGCCCCCGCGCCTCCTCTGGACCACCGAGGAAGGCTAGCCCCTGCCGCGACTCGCCCCGTGGGGCCGGTCGAAAACCCCGTTCTCGCCTCTTCTCAGCGGGTGGGCTGCTTCTCTGTTGGTGGCAACTTCGCTGGATATGACGGCTTTGCACGCCGGGTTCCTCCACGAGCGCCACCACCCAGGTGCCATTGTCGGCCCGCTCGGATGTCGCTGTGCACGTGGGCCTCGTTGCAGGCAAGGCTCCCAGTCCCTCTCGAACTCACGTGCGAGTTCGTCGCCCCCGCCCTGTCCCCGGGCTGACGAGAGCGGGACTCGGGGGTTTCCAGCCTCACCATTGCCCACAAAGGGCACTCGGATCGGGCGAGATCGAGGTGCAGCCGAGCGTCCTGAGTACGCTTGAGCCGCTACAGGCAACGTTTGCCGCCCTCGACGGCGAGTTTCCACGTTTTCTAACAACCCCCGCCCCCGTAGCTCAGAGGATAGAGCGTCGGTTTCCTAAACCGTGCGTCGCAGGTTCGAGTCCTGCCGGGGGCGCAACTAGCGACCAGCGAAAACGGCCTTCTACCAGGACTTTTACCCCGGATCGGTAAGCCGAGTGAGTCCGGAGTAGTCGGCTCTAGTCCGGTCAGTTCCGGAGTAGTACGAGTCGGAAACAAGTCGGAGTTGCTGGCTCGAGCCTACCGGACGGAGGTAGCCCCACCGGAGGGCCGTACGTGGGCCGGGAAGCCTCCGGACGGCCGAAGGTCCCGGCGAACGGCTCGGATGGCCACCCTCGATGGGCGCGTGGGCCTGGCCCAGCGGGAGATGAAGGCGGCGTGGGAGAAAGTACGACGCCGCCCAGGCCGCCATCGCCGCCCGGAGATAGGCGGGCGGAAACGAGGCCCCGGCGGTGAGCCGGGGGCCTCGTTTCCGACTTCGAACTGGAGCCCTACCGAACTGGAGCCCTACCGAACTGGAGCCCTATCGGCCGGAGCCCATGCCGGGGATGGAGCCCATGCCGGGGATCGAGCCCATGCCGGGGATCGAGCCCATGCCGGGGATCGAGCCCATGCCGGGGATCGAGCCCATGCCGGGGATGGAGCCGGCGGGCAGGCAGGCCGAGAGGAGCTGGGACAGGCCCGACAGGTTCCCGTTGACGAAGGTGGGCACCGAGCCCACCACCGAGGACAGGCACTTGGACACGTCGACGGGCAGGTTGGCCGAGCCGAGCACGCTCTGGATGGTGTCCAGCGGCAGGCTGGCGGTGACCACGCTGGCGATGCACGCCGGCAGTTGGGCGACCAGCTGGGCCGGGTCGGGCACCGTCGCCCCGGACGGGATCAGGTTGGCCACGCAGCTCGGGATGGCGGGGATGACGGGGATGGCGGGGACGGGCACGTTGGGGACGTTGGTTGCGACGGCCGTGCTGGCCTTGGCCGACGTCGAAGCCGCTGGCGGCGTTGCCGACGCTTGGCTGGCGGCCTGCACCCCGGCTACCCCGGGGGTCGGGGTCGGCACGGAGCTGGTTGCGGAGCTCACCGCGGTGTTGGCCTCGGCGATGGCGCCCTGGGCGATCGCCGCGGGGTCGGGACCGCCGCCGGGGATGGGAACTACCCCCGTGGCACCTCCGACGGCAAGGGTCAGTGCCGCGGTGGCGGTGGCGATGGCCGCTTTGGCCACCGCTCCCAACCCCGCCAGCTTCGCTATCAGTCCAGCGAGAATTCCAGGCATGTCTGGTCCTTTCGGTAGTCCGGCCGCCTGCGGGTGCAGGCCCGGTGACGTTGCTCGCTGCTGTCGCCAGCAGGTCGCCCTTTCGGTGGTCACGCCCATTTGCGTGGCAACTGAGGCCAGTGTGGGGCGTCGACCCCTAACTCCGGGCAAAGCGGCCCATAACCTTCGTCCCCACCGGGCGGTAGCGTCGATGGACGTGACGACCGTCGCCGTGGTGGAGGACGATGTCTCCATCCTCGCCTTCGTGTGCTTCGCCGACGGCCTCGTGCGCTGGTTCCAGCAGCTCTGCCTCACCGGCGCCCTGGCGCTGGCTGAGCCCAAGACGCTGCGTTGGGGGCTGTGGCACACGCCGGCACGGATCGTGCGTCGGGACCTCGTGGAGCTGAAGGCAATCTGCGCGGCGTTGGGCACCACGCTCACTCAGTTCGTGGAGCAGTTCGAGAACCGGTAAGAGCCCTGAGAGCAACTACCGGAGGGCGATGACCTCGGCGTCAGGTTCAGGAACAGCGGTCAGAAGCTCGGGCTCGGCCAGCTTCCAGCCCGGCGGGCGGCTCCGACAACGTTAGAACCCGGCGGCATGAGCTTGGTCGTCGGCACTCTCCTCCGTCGTGGAGCCGGTGGTCACGTAGTCGATGGCATGGCCGATTTCGTGAGCCACGACCACCTCGACCTGCGCGCCGCCTGGCTGCAGCTCGCGCCCGAGACCCAGGCCTGGGAGCGGCGGCCGGAGCAGGGTGTCGTCTCCCACCGGTCGGCGGCGCCCCTGTACGGCTTTGGCCACCTCCCTGCCGATGGCCACGACTTAACGCTCCCGAAGAGGCGGCAGTCGCGACGGCCGGACGTTCGGCTGCACCAGCGCGTGTTCAGGACAACGAGTGGATCAACCTCCGAGGCCTGCCCGTCACCCGACCGTCGCGAATCGCCTCAGACCTCCTGTACGACCGGGAGGACCCCGAGGCCGTAGCCCACCTGATCGCCGACGCCGTCCGGGGCGTGTACGACTACCCCGGCACCTTCGCCGACGCGCTCGCACCGCATGCTGCGCGCTTCGGACTCCGGAAGGATGACGGGCTCGGGCTTCTGCGCTGGCTGCTCGACCTCGTCGGCGACCCGGGCACACAGCGATGGATGGACGAGGCGAAGGAGCACACCGGTCGAGCCGCAGAACCCGAGCGCGAGGCTGAGGCGCAATGACGACGAACGCGGGCTACGGCAGCCCCGGCGCGTTTCGCCGCGCGCTGACCGATCGGCTGCGGGTGATCGCACGGGAGAGTCGCTGGACGCTGCCGCAACTCCAATGGCAGATTGCGTACGACCGACTGCTCGAACGGCTCTACCTCGTCGACGACGGGTGGATCGTCAACGGTGCCGCGGCCCAGCTCGCCCGCAACCTCGGAATGCGTGCCACGGTCGACGTTGACGTCTACCGGGCGCAGGCGCGCCCCGTGGCCGAGGCCGAGGTGCGCGAGGCGGCGGGGCGCGACATCGGCGACTGGTTCCGATTCGAGATCGGCGCCGGCCGTCCCGTCGGTGATGGCGACGCCGGCGTACGCCTACCGACGACCGCGCATGTTGGCCCGGCGGAGTGGGTCTCGTTCCATGTCGACCTCGTCGGGTCCGACCTGCGCATGACGGGCACCGGCTGAGACGTCGTCACGAAATGGCGACTGAGGTCGCCCGGCGTGCGGAGATGACGCCAATCGCCCAGACCGCGGGCGTCGAGCCGGTCCAGCAAGTGCCGTCGAAATAGACTGGTAGACGCCGTCGAAACGGTAAGGTACGTGGGTGGCTGCGCGGTATCTGGCACGGGTCGTCGACACCGAGCTCGACGAGTTGGTGCCGGCCCTGCCGGCCGTGGCGATTGAGGGGGCAAAGGGGGTCGGCAAGACCGTCACCGCCCGGCGGCGGGCGCAGACCATCCACAACCTCGACGCACCCGGTGCGGTGGAGCTGTTCGAGGCCGATCCGCGCCGGCTCGTCGACGGCGATCCGCCCGTGCTCATCGACGAGTGGCAGCGGGTCCCCACGAGCTGGGACCTGGTTCGTCGCGCCGTCGACGACGATCCGATTCCCGGTCGATTCCTGCTCACCGGATCCGCCTCGCCAGTCGCCGCGGGCACCCACTCCGGAGCCGGTCGCATCGTCCTCCTTCGAATGCGCCCGCTGACACTGGTGGAGCGAGGCATCGGCGACCCTGCCGTCAGCCTGGGCGCGCTCCTCGCCGGACGGCGCCCGCCGCTGCAGGGCTCCACCTCGACTGGGTTGGAGACCTACGCGACGGAGATATGCAGGTCGGGCCTGCCCGGGCTGCGGGGCCTCACCGACCGGGCCCTGCGCGCGCAGCTCGACGGCTATCTCGACCGGATCATCGATCGCGACTTCGACGAGGTCGGACAGCCGATCCGAACGGCCGGTGCGCTGCGACGGTGGATGACGGCCTACGGCGCAGCAACGGCGACCACGGCATCCCTCGACGCCGTCCGCGACGCGGCGACGCCCGGCGAGCGGGACAAGCCTGCCAAGGTGACCGTGCGGGCCTACCGGGAAACCCTCGAACGGCTCTGGATCCTCGATCCGGTACCCGCCTGGCTGCCGACGTCGAACCACTTGCGCAGGCTCGGCTCAGCGCCCCGTCACCATCTCGCCGACCCTGCGCTGGCCGCTCGCCTTCTCGGCCTTGAAGTCGGCGCACTCCTCGATGTTGGTTCGCTTGGCCCCCTCACGCCTCGCGACGGGACGCTGCTCGGGCAACTCTTCGAGTCGCTGGTGACCCTCGACGTCCGCGTGTACGCCCAGGCGGCCGAGGCGCGGGTTTCCCACCTGCGTACCCACGGCGGAGAGCACGAGGTCGATCTGATCGTGGAACGCGGCGACCATCGGGTCCTGGCGATCGAAGTGAAGCTCTCCCACACCGTGCGCGACGACGACATCCGCCACCTCCGGTGGTTGCATGACCAGCTCGGGGATGCCCTCGTGGACGCCATCGTCGTCACCACCGGCGGGGACGCGTACCGGCGTGCCGACGGCATTGGCGTCGTACCCGCGGCCCTGTTGGGTCCGTGACGTCTCCAAGGTCCAGCTGATCGTCGAGGGTGACGAACCACTCCCGGGGTGCAGGTTGGCGAAGCGGTACTGCTCGTACAAGGCCCAGTAGCCATGTGGGCCAGGGGTGCGGACCGCCTCGCCGTACATCGGAGCTACAAAGCGGATTGGGTCGACGGGGGAGCTATAACAACGAGCGGGCTTCTTTGTAGCTCTTGGGGGGTCGCCAAGGATCTTTGTAGCGTCGGAGGGCGGCTCTGCCATGCGCACCCGAAGGAAGTACGCCGCCTCAGCGATGGGTCCGGACCTGTATCCCCGGAAGGTCGGCGAATGCCGGGTCGTCAGCGCTCAGCACGATCCGTCCGGTCGCCTTCGCCGTGGCGGCGATGATCAGGTCGTGGGCACCCCGAGGGCGGCCCTGACGTCGGACATAGACCAGGAGCTCAGCGTGAGCCTCAGCGACGGCGCGGTCGTAGTCGACGACGGTGATGGCCCGCAGGACGTCATCGAGGAAGACGCGCCTCGCTGATCGGCTCTTTCCGGTGGTCAGCAGGACGCCCACACGTAGTTCGGCGACGGTGACCGCGGCGATCGCCACGTCGTCGTCATCGCCGATCGCCGCATCCAGTACGTCACCGGAGCGATCGGCGTCGATGAGGAAGGTCGTGTCGAGCAGCAACCTGCTCAGGCCCGGTCCTCCAGTTCGACCATCGAGCGGAGTGCGGCAAGGTCCTCCCGCCACCTGCGGTCAGGAGCGTGCCGGCGGAGCACCTCCTTGACCTCGGAGCCATGGCCCTCGTTCATGGGCGACAGTCGGGCGACCGCCTTGCCACGGCGTACGACAGTGAAGTGCTCACCGCGATGCTCGACGGCGTCGAGGAGGTCGGCGAAGCTTCTCGCTGCCTCGGTCGCTGTCACCTCGGCCATGGCGATCAGATTATCAGATCAAGGTCGTCGTTCCCCGCACGGCGACCGCCCCGCACTCCGGGCGAGGGCGTGCCATCGCCCCTACCGGCGGCGTCAAGGGCTGCTCCGGGGCTCCGCTGCGCTTCGCTCCTCGCTGGCTGCGCCCTCCCTTGACCCCGCCCGGGGCGATGGCGGTGGCGGGTCAACGATCGGATGCCTCCCTTGGCCCCTGGCGGGGCCGGCATCCGATCGTGGGAGGAGGGTCGCGATGATGGAGCCGGTAGTGTTCGGGCTGGAGATCACCCTTGGCAAGGCGGAGGTGTTCGACGTCGTCGCCCGCTGTGACGAGGTGGTCGAGCTGGCCGAGGGGGCGGATCAGCCGGAGATCGCGTTCGTGATCGAGGGCATCGGTCGCTTCCTGCTCGACCGGCTGATGGGCGGCCGGGGTGATCTTGACGACTGAAGGACCCCGGCATCATTCGCCGTCGGCGGGGCCCTGGCGGAAGTCATCCACGTCGGTCTGGCGGAGCTTGATGTCCCGGCCCACTTTGTACGCCGGCAGCTTCCCGGCATCGATCAGGGCGTAGAGCTCCCGGAAGGGCACGCCGAGCTGGCGGGCCGCCTCCCGCGTGTCGACGTTCGGTGCTTCGTGCTCCTCAATGTATCTCATGTTACGCCCGAATTGGCCGCCGGCGCGGAGAACTCGCCCCTTGTGGTGATCACACCGGAGTAGTTACAATCCCGAAACTTTCCCGGAGTCGGCGACGGACGGTGGCATATGAAGCACCCGATCTACCCCTTCTCGGCGGTCCTGCGGGCCCTGCGCGACGAGTCGAACCTCAAGCCCGAGGATGCGGCCGTCCGCACGACATACCCGAACTACAAGCGCTGGGAGTCGGGCAAGACTCCGGTTCGGCCCGACTACCTCACGCTCATCGCCGACGCCTTCGCTATCGGTGACGACCTGTGGCTCCTCCTGTACGCGTGGTTGGTCGACCGGCTCGTACCCCGTCCCGGCCAGCCTGCGGCGCAGGTCGAGAAGCAGCTGGGCGAACTCATTCCCGCTCTCCCCGGCGGCGTCGTCGACCTCGGCGAGATCGCGCCTTTCTTGGGTGGTCCCGTTGCCCACGCCGAACTGGCAGCGGGTTGCTTCGTCGCTCGCTACGGGCCCGGACCCAGCGCGCCCGACGAGCCGATCGTCGTGCACCCGGTGAGGCGGTCGAGGGTGCCCTCGCCCGTCGCACCCGACGCCGGCGTGCTGCGCGCGCTCTACGGAGAGGTGCTCGGCGAGTGGATGCAGTTCACCGCCCTGGGCGGCATGCTTGCCGGCGTCGGACAAGCTGGCGAGGAGCGCCGGGACGCCGCCAAGCGCGACGCCATGGCGGCCATGCTCGCGCCGGGCGGGCTCGACCAGGTGGCTGCCCTCCTCTCGACCCTGACGATCACGGGCGACGAGCACGGCCTCGACCGGATGCCCGGCGCCGCCGCCGCCGAGTTCCCGGCATTCACGGCGATGCTCTCCCAGGGTATGGACGAGCTCGCCCGATTCCAGCAGGCCGCAGCGCGAGTGCCGATGACCCAGCTGGAGTTCGTGCTCACGGTCATGGAGCTGGCGCAGGCGGGCCCCGAGGCGCTGCTTGCCGACGACTGCCCGATCGACATCACCAAGGTGCCCGACCTCGACCCGACGATGACAGCCGAGGGCAAGGCCATGTTCGACCGGATGGACCGCGCCTTCCGCCAGTCGGTCAGCGAGGAGTTGACGAACGCGGTGGCCACCGCCAACCCGGCCGCCGCCGTCGAGGTCATCGCCCGGGTGAGGCGCGGCCAGCCGTAGCGCCGCGGCCGCGGCTGGCCGCCGGTACGGTCCAAGCCGTGGCGCGCACGTGGTTGGTCATCGACGTCGAGCTGGTCGGCGGCGGCGAGAGGAAGGACTTCTGGCCCCGTCCCGGGCGGGCCTTCGTGGCGAGTCGCACCCACACCTTCGAGCAGTTCGCGGAGGCGATCGACGACGCCTTCGGGCGCTGGGACCTCTCGCACCTCCACGAGTTCACCCTCGCTGACGGGACCACCGTCGGCACGCCCGATGACGAGTTCGACGAGGACCGGGTGATCGTCGACGCGCGCCGGCTCAAGCTCGGCCGGCTCACCTCGGGCGAGCAGTTCGCGTACGTCTTCGACCTGGGCGACTACTGGGCCCACCTCTGCACGGTGGGTCCGAGACGAGTCGATCCCGTCGAGGCCTACGGCATCGTGCCGGCCCGACCCGTGGCCATCTTCGGCTGGGGCGACCTCCCCGACCAGTACGGCCGGCGGTGGGTCGGCGACGACGGTTCCAGCCGCCCACCTCCGAACCCGAAGGGTCGCGACCTCCCGCCGATCCTGCCGGAGTGGCGGCCCTATACCTGAACGTCGGGCGCCCGTCAAGACCCTCCTGGACCGCCTGAGAGGGGCCTGACCCGGCGGGCATCGGAGCGCATCGTTCACGTTCATGAACGACGCTACGAATCCCAATCCCAACGGTGACCGGCCGAACCCGTGGCTCGACGCGGAAGAGGCGGCACCGCTGCTCTGTACGACCGCTCACACCCTCCGCCGGCTGGCACGACAGGGCCGCAGCCCCGTCCTCGTCCGCCGCATCGGAGGCCGCTGGATCTTCTCCCGCCGGTCCGTCGAGGAGTTCATCGACGGCCATGGCACCGAGGAGGCGAGCTAGCCGTGCCGCGCCCGATCTGCCTTCCACACACTTGCACCAGGGTGCCCTGGGGCGTCGCGCGCCCAGAGGGCCCGCCGTGCTGAGCATCGGCCGCCTGAGCCTCGGCCAGGAGGCCTACTACCTCGAAGAGGTCCTCGACGGCGCCGAGGACTACTACCTCCACGTCGGCGAAGTCCCCGGCCGCTGGCTCGGCCAGGGCGCCGACCGGCTCGGCCTGCACGGCCGGGTCGGCACCGACGACCTCCGTGCCGTGCTCTCGGGACTGCGCCCCGGCACCGACGAGCCGCTGCGGGAGACCAAGACCAGCCGGCCGGGGATGGACCTCACGCTGTCGGCGCCGAAGTCGATCTCGCTGGTCTGGGGGCTGGGCGACGAGGCCACGGCCGAGGCTGTCGTCGCCTGCCACGACCGTGCCGTCGACCAGGCCATCGAGTACCTCGAGCGCCACGCCTGCGCCGTGCGGCGGGGCCACTGGGGCGCCGAGGTGCGCGAGGCCGACGGCTTCGTGGGCGCGGCCTTCCGGCACCGCACCAGCCGCGCCGGCGACCCGGCCCTGCACACCCACGTCCTGATCGCCAACATGGCGGAGGGCCCCGACGGCCGGTGGACCGCGCTCGACAGCCGGGAGCTCTACCGCCACGGCCGCACCGCCGGCTTCGTCTACCAGGCCGTGCTGCGTTACGAGCTGGCCCGCTCGACCGGGCTGCTGTTCGAGGAGGTGGCCCAGGGTCACGCCGACCTCGCCGGCGTGCCGCCGGCGCTACGCCGGGAGTTCTCCCACCGCCGCCAGGAGATCGTCGCC